>Ga0209390_10000372_pt1 | contig 87091 bp, 69 predicted proteins | sample BON01_FD_187212 | JGI IMG/M metagenome (GOLD analysis project Ga0209390, IMG submission 187212) | Freshwater microbial communities from Lake Bonney liftoff mats and glacier meltwater in Antarctica - BON-01 (SPAdes) (version 2) | ecosystem: Environmental > Aquatic > Freshwater > Ice > Glacier... | reverse complement strand
AGATAAAACTCCTCTTTCTATTTCTTGTACAATTTGTAATTTAAAAGACATCGTGTAGTCTTTTTGAGTTCGCTTTACATAACGTGTTTCTTCTTGTTCTTCCATAAGGTTACTTTTTTGTGTATCGTTATTTCAGGACAAGACATATTTTAAATAAAAAAAATCCCAAAACAACAATTTGTGCTTTGGGATCTTTTTTAAATTATATAATTGTACAACTAAGAAGCTGTTTTTAAACGCTGCATTAAGTTTTTATTAACTGTGTTTTCTGCAAAATCTTTATCTACATGTAATATAGTTTCAGATGAACCTGGCAAATCAAACATAGCATCCGTTAGAATAGCTTCACATAACGAACGCAATCCACGAGCACCAAGTTTATACTCTAATGCTTTATTTACAATAAAATTTAACGCCTCGTCATCAATTGTAAATTCAACATCATCCATTAAAAATAATTTTTGATATTGTTTAATTAAAGCATTCTTAGGTTCTGTTAAAATTGCACGCAGTGTTTCCGCATCTAATGGATTCATATAAGATAAAACTGGCAAACGACCAATAATTTCAGGAATCAATCCAAAATCTTTTAAATCTTTAGGAATAATATATTGTAATAAATTATCCTTATCTACTTGCTCATTACTGATTGAAGAGCTGTAACCAACTGCTTGGCGATTTAGTCTTTTTGAAATAACTTTATCAATTCCATCAAAAGCACCACCCGCAATAAATAAAATATTTTGCGTATTTACCTCCACAAATTTTTGGTCTGGATGCTTTCTACCTCCTTTAGGCGGAACATTCACCACCGTTCCTTCTAGTAATTTTAACAATGCTTGCTGTACGCCTTCTCCAGAAACATCTCTTGTAATAGAAGGATTATCACTTTTACGAGCAATTTTATCTATTTCATCAATAAAAACAATTCCTCTTTCTGCTTTTGCAACGTCATAATCTGCAGCTTGTAGTAATCTTGTTAAAATACTCTCTACATCTTCTCCTACATAACCAGCTTCTGTTAACACAGTTGCATCTACAATTGCTAATGGAACATCTAACATTTTTGCGATAGTTTTTGCTACTAATGTTTTTCCTGTTCCTGTTTGACCAACCATGATAATGTTGCTTTTTTCAATCTCTACTTCATCATCTTGTTGCTTTTGCATCAATCTTTTGTAGTGGTTATAAACTGCAACACTCATTACCTTTTTGGTTTGATCTTGTCCTATAACATAATCATCTAAAAAAGCTTTTATTTCTTTTGGTTTAAGCAAAACGGTATCTGCAAACAAATCTGAGTTACCTGTTTGTTTTGTTTCTTCTAAAACTATTCCGTGTGCTTGCTCGATACATTTATCACAAATATGTGCATCTATACCAGCTATTAACAAACTAGTTTCTGGCTTTTTTCTACCGCAAAATGAACACTCTAAAATTTCTTTCGCCATTACTTCTTTTCTGTTTTTAATTTTGCAAAACTTAACTGCTTTATAAAATTAAATTTATTTTTTTTCTCTAATTAAAACCTCATCAATCATACCATATTCTTTTGCTTCACTAGCAATCATCCAATAATCACGTTCTGAATCTTTGAATACTTTATCAAAATCTTGTTTAGAATGCTGCGCTATAATTTGATATAATTCCTCTTTTAGCTTCAACATTTCTCTTAAGTTAATTTCCATATCTGTTGCAACTCCAGAAGCACCTCCACTTGGTTGGTGAATCATTACTCTTGAATGTGGCAAAGCACTACGTTTACCATCTGCGCCAGCACATAACAATACTGCTCCCATAGAAGCTGCCATTCCTGTACAAATTGTTGCAACATCTGGTTTAATAAATTGCATAGTATCGTAAATACCTAGACCTGCATACACACTACCTCCTGGCGAATTAATATAAATTTGAATGTCTTTAGAAGCATCTAAACTTTCTAAAAACAACAACTGTGCCTGAATGATGTTTGCTATTTGATCGTCTACACCTGTTCCCATGAAGATAATTCTATCCATCATTAAACGAGAAAAAACATCCATTTGCGTAACATTCATTTGACGTTCTTCCATAATATATGGCGTCATTCCTGTTGGAGTAACTCTTCCTACGATTTTATCGTAATACATGTTGTTTATTCCGTGGTGCTTTGTAGCGTAATTTTTAAATTCTTTACCAAAATTCATATTGATTTCTTTTTAAAGTATTATTTAAACTATAAACGTCAAACTCGTAAGCCTGACGTTCAAAGATAATTATTTTTTACGAGATATTATTCTCCATACATTTCTTTAACAAACTCTTGGTAAGAAACTTTTTTTGTTTTTGCAGAAAACTTTTCTTTAAACAAATCAAGCAATTTAGCGCTCATTACTTGTTCAGATAAATTTTTGGCCTCTTCTTGATTAGAAATTACTCTTGCAACAACACTTTCAACTTCTTCGTTAGTAGGATTTGCTTGACCAAATTGAGCCATTTGCTTTCTAATTAAACCTGTAGTATGCGATTTTAAATCTTCAAAAGTAATTTGAAGTTTGTTATTAGCAATAATTTTTCCTTCAATTAATTGGTAACGCAAACCTTTCTCAGATTTTACATACTCTTCTTCTGCTTGAGCATCTGTTAATGGGTTTTGGCTAGCTGACTGAATCCATTTTATTAAAAATTCTTTTGGTAAGTCAAAGTTTGTATTTCCAATTAAGTTTTCAATTGCATCGTTTAAGAATTTTTGATCTGCTTGTTGTACAAACTGCAATTCTGCATCTTCTTTAATTTTAGCTTTTAATTCTTCTACAGAAGAAACCGCACCGTCTCCAAACAATTTATCAAACAATTCTTGTGTTAAGTCTGCTTTTTCAATTGAATTAATTTCTTCAATAGTAAAGTTAACCGTTACATCTAAACCATGAACATCATCATGCGCAACTTTTAAAAAGTCCATTAATTTATGGTCCTCGTCAAAAAGACCTTTTGTTTCTAGCGCAACAACATCCCCTACTTTTTTATCAATAAATAAATTTGCTGTTTCTTTATCGTTAAAAATATCTAAAGTAATGTTTATAGTATTATCGATATTTTTTTCTTCATTAAAAAAAGTGCCTCTTAAAGTAAAATCTTCAGCTACTTTTTCTTGCGGCGTTAATTTACCATATTGTTTTTGAATACGCGTAACTTGTTCGTTAAGCATGTCTTCATCTGCAATAATTTCGAATTTTGTTACACTAGATTTTGAATTTAAATCCACGTCAAATTCTGGCGCTAATCCTATTTCAAATTCAAATGTAAAATCATCTGCATCCCAGTTCATTTCTTCCTTAACTCTTGGTAATGGATTTCCTAGAAGATCTAATCTTTCTTTACCTAAATAGTCATTTAGTGATTTTTGCATCACTTTATTAACTTCTTCTAACAAAACAGCTTTACCATATTGCTTTTGAATTAAGCTCATAGGTACTTCTCCTTTTCTAAAACCTTGAATATTTGCTGTTTTTTTGTGATTAGCTAATACTTTATCTACATTCCACTTATAATCCTCTTTAGAAACCACAACTGTTATTACAGCATTTAATGCATCTACCTGTTCTTTTGTAATCTTCATTTTTATATTTTTTCTGTAATGAAATTTGGATTACAAAATTATACAATTTTTATAACCCAAACAAATTTTTAATTATTTGTATTCTAATACTTAAGACTGTTTTTTATCTTTTGTGAAAATACCATTTAATATAGACTGACCAAATGACAGTATGATACTAAACAAAAGTGCATTCCAAAACCCATTTACTTTAAACCCATCTAATAAATAATCGCCTACCATGATGATTATTGCATTTATTACTAAAAGGAAAAGACCTAAAGTAAAGATTGTAGCTGGCAATGTAAAAAGAATTAATAAAGGCTTTAGAAAAGCATTAAGAAGACCTAAAATTAATGCTACATACAAGGCTGCTTCATAATTAACTACTATAATTCCTGGTAAAAAATGCGCTATTACGACTACCAAAAAAGTGGTAATAAGTACTCTAACTATTAATTTCATATATCTACTATTTGTTAATAACAAAAAAGACACCAAAAACGGTGCCTTTTTATATATTATTGAATTTTATTTTAGTTATTAGAAGTCAAAATTGTTGCTCCTGGAAAACCAGCTGCGCTAACAAACGGTATATTAGCATTATAATAAGAATTTATAACTTTTATAATTTCATTAGTAATTACTGCATAACCTCTAGCATTTGGATGCACACCATCTAAAGAAAATAAAACGGTAGAAGCAGTTGCAGAAGAAAAGTAATTTGCGGTATATATTGTACCGTCTTCTACTTTTAAACCACTTACTAACTGACCTAAGATAGCGTTCATATTAGCTACAGCTAAACCGTTTGAAGCTGCAATTGAAGTAATTGAAGCGTTATAAGCAAAAGTAGCGGTAGCTATAGCTGATTTCTCAAAAGGAATTAAAACATCTTCATCTTGTAATGGAAAGGTAACCCCATTAACATTAAAAGGAGCAATACCCATAGAATTTGAATTGCCAATTTTACCAGATGCAGGAAGAAGAATTAAATCGTTTGAAGTTGCTTGACGTGCTTTTCCATATAATTGTCCTAATGCAGAAGCAAATGGAGCTAAAGATGGCACACCGGCAGCAGCACCTGTAATTTGAGAGCTTAAACTAGTTAAAGTTTCGTCTGTAATTAAAACAGGATTTCTTGTCCCTGGCACTGTAGACAATGGTGATATTCTACCACCTGTTACTTGTGCTAAAAATCCATACAATTGTAGTGCATTAATATTTGTAGCAGTAGCCTCTGCTGGTAAAGCATTATAAGGAACCGTAGTAAAATATGGAATAGAAGTCACGCTTGGAATAGTTGCAACTACGCCCTTTGCTCCCCCAGATGTTAATGTGGTAATAATTGTAGAATAAACACTAGCAAAAACACCTGGATCTGTAATGTCATTTATCCCGTAACTAGCAAAATTGATATTCCCTGTTTGATTTACGCCTACGCCCCCAGAAGTTGCATAGGATAAAATATCATTACCACCTATCCAATTGGTAAAGAATGTTGGAGATTTTAACATAGCATCGCCTAAAACTGTAGCTGTAGTTGATGTTGCGTGACGAATAAAATAAGGGTTTGCATTTGGCAAATTTGCTACATTTCCATACCCAGGCGCCAATAAATGAAATGATTTTGCCCCTGGAACTCCCATATTGTTATAAGCAGTTGCTTGTGGCGTTAAGGTAACTGTTGAAGTACCCGCAATAGGCTGTGGCCCACCAACAGAAGCATTGATAATTAATCTATTAGAAAAATCTGGAATACCAAAAATACCTCCTAAATTATTGATATCTTCTGCAAAAGAAGGTTGCGTAAATTCACCGCCACCTACTAAGGCAAACTGTTTAGACAAATTATTAGGAAACGAATACGATTGTCCTACTCTAGATACAGTTCTGTCCATATAACCTGCAGTTAAAGAGTTACCAATAGCCACATAAGAAGAAAAATCTGCATCTCCTGAACTGTAGTTTGCATTTACCTCGTTTTCAAATTCTGGCTCACATGATGCAAAACCTGCAGCTATAAGCACTAAGTATATAAATTTATTTTTCATTTTTCTTTTTTTTAAATTAGAAACCATATGTTATACCAACTCCTGGAGAGAATACTGAAGATTTATATGTTCCTCCGAAAGAACTTCCGTCGTTAACGTAGTCATAAGAGTTATCAATTTCATCAAAGTGTAGATAAAGAAAAGAGAAATCAACTCCTAACTTTTTGTTTACTTGATATGTTAAACCACCTGTAAAACCCATTGAGTCATTTCTTGGCGTTTCAGGTGCAAAAAAACCATCTTGAACTGGACTTTCGTCAAAATACCAACCTGCTCTAAAAGTAAATTTTTCAGTCGCAGCATATTGCGTACCTACTCTATAAGTACTTGCGTTTTTATAGTTTCTTGGGTTTATTGATGAAGGTGTAGGTGTAGGATAAAGAGGATCTGAGTTATTAAAATGAACATCTAAAGATTTATACACATCCCAAAGCGTATAGTTATAATCAAAAGCTATTAACCATTTATCTGTAAATTGGTAAGACAAACCAGTAGTTAATTCACCTGGCAAAGGTAAATCTGCACTAAACATATTATTTGGATTAAAAGGAGAATAACCAGGAGAATCTGTTAAAGTAGCATCGCCATCTCTTGCTTCCATAATAATTTCAGAACGATAATTCATTCCAATTCTTAACTTACTAGTTGGATTAAACATAAAACCAGCCGTATAACCCCAAGCAGTTATTCCTTTTGCATTTATTGTTAAATCTGTTCTTTCTCCTTCTTCATTTGTAGTAGTTCTATCTACATTTCTATTAAAATCTACGGAACCTGTAACATAAATTGGTCCACCACCAATACTAAATTTTTCTCCTATTCTAACAGAAACAGTAGGTTGTACAAAAATAGCTTTTAAATCAATATTATTTACTAAATGAGAACCATGCCAGTCTTGATCCCAAGCTACAGAACTACCATAAGGACTATAAATAGCTAAACCCGCAGATAACCAATCGTTAACCTTGTAAGTTGCGTATATACTAAAAGGAGTCCCAAAGTTACTTGTTGAAGATTCCCAGTTATACGTAGAGTTTTGAAACTTAGTTTCTGCAAAAAGAGCATTAGCCCCAACAGATAAATTAAATTTATCTTCCAAAAATGCCATACCAGCTGGATTAAAAAACGCAACCTCTGCACTATTTACTACAGCAACACCAGTATGGCCCATAGCCAACTGCTTTTGCCCTTGTAAGGCCACTCTATATCCACCTGCAAAAGCAGTAGAACTAGCCAAGGCTAATAATGTTAAAGAAAGTAATTTTCTCATAATTTTAAAATGTGTTAGTTTTTATTCTGATTTTGTTAAAATGAATGACTCAAATTTATGATAAATTATGTAATTAACAATTTTTTATAAAAAAAAATACCATGCATGCATAATATTTTAACATTTTTAAGCCTAAAGTAATACCCATTTAAAAATCACATGTAATACTTTGAAAAATAATAAGGATTATTCTAAAAATTCCATTACATAATTAGTAAACTCTTTTGGGTTTTCTGCATGCAGCCAATGACCAGATTTAGAAACTGTTTTTAAAATTAAATTTGGAAAATGTTTTTGCATATCTTGAACATCTTTGTCCAAAATGTAATTTGACTTTTCACCTCGCAAAAACAAAGTTTGGTCTAAGTATTGCATTGCATGTGGCAAAGCTTTTCCTATTTCATTAATATTTGTACTTAAATATTCTATGCTAAATCTAAAATCTAGGAGCCCTTGCTCTTTCCAATATAAGTTTTTTAATAAAAACTGTCTTGTGCCAAAATCAGAAACATATTTTGCAAGAATTTCATCAACATCAGATCTACTTGGTTTTACAGTAAAATCTATTGCTTTTAATCCTTCAATTATAGATTGATGGTGTTGCGCATAATATTTGGGTCCAATATCTGCAATTATTAATTTATTTACAAGCTCCGGATTATCGCACGCAAACTGCATGGCAACCTTACCACCCATTGAGTGCCCTAAAAGGATTATAGATTCTAAATTATTTAATTGACAATATTCTAAAACATCCGCCACCATTAAATCATAACTAAAATCTGGTGACTGAAAACTTCTTCCGTGGTTTCGTAAATCTAGTAAGTGTACTTGAAAACCTAAAGAAGCAAAGTGACTTCCAAGTGTTTTCCAATTATCTGACATTCCTAAAAAACCATGCAAAATAACAAATGGTCTACCTATTCCTTCTACTTTAGAATATAACATTATTTTAATTTTTGTAAATACATGTTTACTACATTTTCTAATCCTAAGTATAAGGATTCTGTAATTAAAGCGTGTCCTATAGACACTTCTAATAAATTAGGAATATTGTCTTTAAAAAACTTTATGTTTGCCAAACTTAAATCATGTCCTGCATTTATACCAATATTTAATTCATTTGCTCTTATTGCTGCTTCCACAAAAGGAGTAATACCTTTAAAATTATTCATTGAAAAATCATGTGCAAAACTCTCTGTGTACAATTCTATTCTATCTGCACCAGTTTCCTTAGCACCTGCAATCATTTTTACATTTGCATCTACAAAAATTGCGGTTCTAATACCATTACGTTGAAATTCTTGGATGACTTCCTTTAAATACGATTGGTGTTTTATAGTATCCCAACCTGCATTGGAAGTTAAAGCGCCTATAGCATCTGGCACAAGTGTTACCTGCGTAGGTTTACACTCTAATACTAAATCAATAAAATTATGTTGCGGATTTCCTTCAATATTATACTCTGTAAAGACAATAGGTTTTAAATCTCTAGCGTCTTGGTACCTAATGTGTCTTTCGTCTGGTCTTGGATGAATTGTAATTCCTTGCGCTCCAAAATTTTGAACATCACGAGCTACTTTTAATAAATTAGGCACATCGCCACCTCTAGAATTTCTAAGAGTAGCAATTTTATTAATGTTTACAGATAATTTTGTCATATATTTTTTATTAACTTTACAAAAATACAAACTATAAGTAGCTTAAATGAGCTATTTTTGATTATTTTGCGTTAAAATTGAAATTGAAAAAATGGAGAATCTTCAGGAACTCATTATAAATAACATAAAACCACTAGATTCTAAAGATAAAATTGTTAGGGCACAAGATTTATTTCTAGACTTATCTTATACTCATTTCCCAGTTATTGAAAACGATGTTTATATAGGCTGTATAACTAAAGAAGATGCAGAAACGCTAAATTCTACAAGTTTGATTGGGGACGATAAATATAATTTTGAACGTTTTTATGTAAAAACATCTATGACATGGTTAGATATTTTAGAAGAATTTGCAAAACATGAAACAAATATAATTCCGGTTCTTGACAACCAAAATAATTATGTGGGTTATTATGAGCTAAATGACTTTATACATATTTTTAATGAAACACCATTTCTTAGGGAAGAAGGAGGAATTTTAGTTGTAGAAAAAGAAGGCAATGACTTTTCCATGAGTCAAATTGCACAAATTGTAGAAAGCAATAATGCAAAAATTCTAGGGCTATTTATTTCTAAAATAGAAAATAAAAACACCGAAATTACTTTGAAAATAAGTCTTGGCGGATTAAATGAAATCATACAAACATTTAGACGATTTGAATACAAAATAATTTCGCAACATCAAGAAGATTCTTATATTAAAAATCTGAAAGAAAGATCTGATTATTTAGATAAATATTTAAATATATAACTAGCTAATATGAAATTTGCAATTTTTGGTCAAAATTATCAGGAGAATACTGAAAAAGTTACTATTGAAGTAATACAAATTCTTCAAGAAAATAATATTGAAATTGTTATTGAAAAACAGTTTAGCAACAATTTTCAGGAAGTAACAAAAGAAATTCCTACATTTTCTAGTCATGAAGAGTTGAATGCTAGTTTTGATGTTTTTATTAGTATTGGTGGAGATGGTACTATTTTGAGAGCCGTAACCTTTGTTCGCGATAAAAACATTCCAATTGTGGGTATAAACACCGGAAGACTAGGTTTTCTAGCTACTGTTCAACTAGAAAACATTTCTCTATTATTACAAAAAATTATCAAAAAGGAATATAAAATTTCCAAGAGAAGGTTACTAGAACTTCAATGTACACCAAAAAACCCCGATTTAGTAGACTTAAACTTTGCGCTGAACGAGATTACCGTATCCCGAAAAGATTCAACTTCTATGATTACCATAGAAACTTATCTAAACGGAGAATACCTAAACTCTTATTGGGCCGACGGATTAATCATTTCTACACCAACAGGCTCTACAGGCTATTCTTTAAGTTGTGGCGGACCAGTTTTAATGCCAGACGTAAATAGTCTTGTAATAACACCTATTGCGCCACATAATCTTAACGCTAGACCACTTGTAGTTCCAGACGAAATGGAAATTGAACTAAGAGTTTCGGGTAGAGAAGAACATTATTTAGTTTCTTTAGACTCAAGGATAACATCCGTAACTAACGAAACTTTACTTCGAATTAAAAAAACATCCTTTCAAATTAATATGATAGAATTCAAAGAGGAAGGATTCTTAAAAACGATTAGAAAAAAAATACTTTGGGGAGAGGATAGAAGAAATTAATAGAACAAAATATACCATTTTTGTTTTTTTACGTTTTAACTAAATACATCAAAGTAGAAAAAAAGCCATAAAATGTGGTAAAGAAGTCAATATTGTTATATTTGCAAACTATTAATAAAATGAGAGCATTATACGTTTATATATTTTTATTGCTTTGCACGTTTAAAACTAGTGCACAAATCAATGAATTGGGTGTTTTTTTAGGAGGAATTAATTACATAGGAGATGTAGGTCCTACGGATTATATTTCACCTAACGAACCTGCTTTTGGTGTAATTTACAAATGGAATAAAAGCACAAGACATGCTTTTAGATTTTCCTATTTTCAAGGAAATATAAAGTCAAATGACTTAGATAGCAAAGTTCCAAGTAGAAATTTAAGAGGAAATAAATTCAAAAATAGAATCAAAGAATTTTCTGCTGGTTTAGAATTTAATTTTTTAGATTTTGATCTTCACGATAATAAAAACACGATAACTCCTTACGTTTTTTCAGGTTTGAATTATTTTATTTACGACGAAATTTATATTTCAAACCAAGAGAGTGAAAAAGATTATACAAGAGGATCTTTTGCAATACCTATGATTATAGGTTTAAAAGCAAAAATATTTAGCAATTTTGTAATTGGTGCAGAAGTTGGTGCAAGATATACTTTTACAGATAATTTAGACGGTAGTAACCCTATGAATGATAACTTTGAGTCTTTGCGTTTTGGCAACAAAAACAGCAAAGATTGGTACCTATTCTCTGGGTTTACTCTTACGTATACGTTTAGTGAAAATCCTTGTTTTTGTTCAGAATAAACTATGAGTTTACTAAAAGAAATAAACACAAACAAACTGCCGCGCCATTTAGCAATAATAATGGACGGTAACGGCCGTTGGGCAAAACAGAGAGGATTACTAAGGGCTATTGGACATGAAGGCGGCACAAAATCAGTAAAAACTACCGTTGAAACTTGTGCAAAGCTTGGTATTGAAAATTTAACATTGTATGCTTTTTCTACCGAAAATTGGAATAGACCAAAACTAGAAGTAGATACTTTAATGAAATTATTAGTTTCTTCTTTAAAAAAAGAAATTAAAACACTTCAGGAAAATAAAATCCGTTTAAACGCAATAGGAAATTTAATAAATTTGCCAAAAAAAGTTCAAAAAGAACTAACAGAAGTTATTGAACAAACAAAAAATAATAACAGAATGTCGCTTACTCTTGCCTTAAGTTATGGCTCTAGAGAAGAACTTATTCAGGCTGTTAAAAAAATAAGTGATAAAGTTAAAAATAATATAATTTATACTGAAGCTATTGACGAATCAATTATTAATGAGCATCTTTACACGCACGATTTGCCAGATGTAGATTTAGTAATTAGAACTAGTGGCGAGCATAGAATTAGTAATTTTTTATTGTGGCAAATTGCATATGCAGAATTTTATTTCACAAATGTATTATGGCCAGATTTTAGTGAAGAAGATTTATATGAAGCAATTATTAGTTACCAAAACAGAGAAAGAAGGTTTGGGAAAACAAGTGAACAAATTTCAAAGTAAAAAAATGTTTAAAAAAGGATTACAGTTACTTTTTGCCTTATTCATTCTAGGTAACAGCAATGCGATAATTGCGCAAGAAACAAAATTAGAAAACGGAAAACAATATATTTTAGCAGAGGTTGAGGTTACTGGAAAAAGCAGTTATAACCAACAAACCGTTATTACTTTTTCAGGATTAGAAAAAGGACAAAACATAATGGTTCCTGGAGAAGAAATAAGCTCTGCAATAAAAAAACTTTGGAAGTTAGGTCTTTTTAGCGATGTTAATTTTTATATCAACAAAATTGAAGGAGACAGTATATTTTTAGAATTAAACTTAAATGAATCCCCTAAACTTTCAGATGTAAAAATTGTTGGCGTAAAAAAAGGAAAAGCAGAAGAACTCATTAAAGAAACAGACCTTAAAAAAGGAAAAATCGTAAATGAGAATTTAATTACAACTACTAAAAATTATTTAGAAAATAAATATAAAAAAGACGGTTATTTTAATACGAAAGTTTTCATAAATACAACTGCAGATAGCACAGATACAAATGTGAAAATGTTAGTAAACATTGATAGAGGCAGCAAAGTAAAAGTTGAAAAAATTGAATTTTTTGGCAACAAGGAGGTAAGCGATAAAAAGCTTAGAAATGCCTTTAAAAACACAAAAGTAAAGAGTCCTTTTCGCATCTTCAAAGCCTCAAAATACATTAAAGAAAAATACAAAGAAGATTTAAGCACAATAATTGAAAAATATAAAGAAAAAGGTTTCAGAGATGCTAGAGTTACTGCTGATACTGTAAACTACGACAAGAATACAAATAGAATATCTATAAAAGTTAATGTAGAAGAAGGTCAAAAATATTACTTCGGTGATATTCGTTATTTAGGTAATACAGTTTATACTGATCGACAATTGGGAGGCCTTCTGGGAATAAAAAGAGGAGACGTCTATAACGGTACATTATTACAAAAAAGAATTGCCGATCAAACTAAACCAGATGGAGAAGACATTACAAATCTTTACCAAAACAATGGTTATCTTTTTTCAAGTATAAATCCAGTTGAAGTAAAAACGGTAAATGACACAATTGATTTTGAAATTAGAATTACCGAAGGTCCAATTGCATATTTTAATAAAATTTCTGTAATAGGTAACGATAAAACTAATGACCACGTAATCTATAGAGAATTAAGAACAAAACCTGGTCAAAAATATAGCAAAGAAGAATTAATACGCTCTATTAGAGAACTTGGACAACTGGGTTTCTTTGATGCGGAAGCTATAAAACCAGAATTTAAAAATGTAGATCCACAAGCAGGAACTGTAGATATTGAATATAGTGTTGTAGAAAAAGGATCTAGTCAAATTGAATTACAAGGTGGTTATGGCGGTGGTGGTTTTATTGGAACTCTTGGATTATCATTCAATAACTTCTCTTCAAGAAACATGTTTAAAAAAGGAGCTTACAAACCTCTACCAATGGGTGACGGACAAAGTATGTCCTTAAGATTACAAGCTAGCGCATTTTTTCAAACGTACAGTTTATCATTTTCAGAACCTTGGTTTGGAGGTAAAAAACCTATGAGTTTTTCAACTTCTATATCGCAAAGTAAACAATTCCTTTTTGATTTTAATACAAGGAACGTTACAAGAGATAAAAGCTTCAATATTACATCTTTATCTGTTGGTTTAGCAAAAAGATTAACAGTACCCGATGATTATTTTGTATTATCTCAAAATATATCTTTCCAATATTATGAACTAAATAATTATAATACAGGATTATTTACTTTCGGAGATGGAACATCTAAAAACTTATCGTACACAGTAGCCTTAACAAGGAATAGTAGGGGTTTAAACCCAATATTTCCAACTTATGGTTCTGAATTTAGTGTATCTGGTAAATTTACACCGCCTTTTTCTTTGTTTAATGGAGTGGATTACGGAGATTTAAAAAATCAAGAAGCTTATAAAGTTAGAGCTACAGAAGCAGGTAATGCTCCTGATGGAACAAATTATCCTGCTGGAAGTTATATAGGAACAGACGGATTTCCAGTTTCTAACTACCAAGATGCCGCAACAGACCAATCTAAAGTTGATCAAAAAAGATTTAATTGGTTGGAGTTTTATAAAATTAAATTCAAAGGAGACTGGTACACAAGAGTATATGATAAACTTGTTTTGCGTACACTGGGAGAGTTTGGTTTCATGGGCGCATATGACCAAAATAGAGGTTTAGTACCTTTTGAAAGATTTTACTTAGGTGGAGACGGATTAGCAAATTTTGCTTTAGATGGCAGGGAAGTTATTCAATTAAGAGGTTATCCAAATCAATCTTTATCCCCAATAATTAGAAATGCAAATGGAGTTGATGAACAAATAGGAGCTACTATTTATAATAAATTTTCATTAGAAATGCGCTACCCTATTACGCTTAAACAAGCTGCATCTATCTATGCGTTAACTTTTATAGAAGCAGGATCCTCTTTTGAAAATTTTAAAAGTTATAATCCATTTGATTTACAAAGATCTGCAGGTTTTGGTTTAAGAGTATTTATGCCAGCATTTGGTTTATTAGGTATCGATTTTGCACATGGTTTTGATGCAGTACCTGGACAAACAACTAAAAGTGGATGGCAAACTCACTTTATCATAGGACAACAATTCTAATTAAAAAACGTTAACTTGAAAATATAGTTTTAAATTTTGGGTTAAAAAAATGTTTCCTATCTTTCGGAATGTTTTTTACCATAACACAAAGCATCTAAATTAAAAAAAAACAGATGAAAAAAATAGTTTCATTATTTATACTTCTTATCTCCCTTTCTAATTTTGCACAATCTAGAGGTGTAAGAATAGGGTATATTGATATGGAATATATTTTAGAAAAAGCACCAGAATATGCAGAAGCTAACAATCAGTTAGAACAAAAGGCACAAAAATGGAAACTTGAAATTGAAGTAAAGAAAAATGAAATCTTAAAATTAAAAGAAGAATTAAACACTGAGAAAGTACTTCTTACCAAAGAATTAATAGAAGAAAGAGAAGAAGAAATTGCTTTTTTTGAAAGTGAATTATTAGGCTATCAAGAAAAAAGATTTGGTGCAAAAGGAGATTTAATTATACAAAGAACCATACTTGTAAAACCTATTCAAGATCAAATATTTACCGCAATTCAAGATATTGCAGAGGCAAGAAAATATGATTTTATATTTGACAAATCGTCAGATTTAACTATACTTTTTGCAGCACAACGGTATGACATTAGCGACCAAATAATAAGAGCACTGAGCAGATCTCAAAAAAGAGAACAACTTTCTAAAAAAGACCTTAAAGAGCAAATATCCGAAGAGGCTGAAGAAGACATGATTGATGAAAATCCAGAGTTAGCTGCAAAAGAAAAGTTATTACAAGAAAAAAGAACCGCTAGAGAAAAATTAATTGAAGACAAGAGAAAAGCAATAGACGAGCGCAAAAGAATAGTCAACGAGAAACGTCAAAAATTAATAGACGAAAAGGAAGCAAAGAAAAATGGCACAGTAATTGAAAGTAACGTTGAAGAGAATAAAGAAGTAACAAATGAAAAAGAGACAATTGTTGCAGAAAAGAAAAAAATAACGGTAGAAGAAAGAAAGTTAGCTGCGGAAGAAAGAAGAAAAAAAATTCTTGCAGATAGAGAAGCTGCCAAAAAAGGAAAAGAAGTAAAATCAGAATAAAAATAATAACCTAAATAAACTTTAAAATAAAAATGAAACAATTCAAAACTTTAGCAATCGCATTAGTACTTTTTGTAGGTATGCAAATATCTGCACAAACTAAAACGGCACACATTGATGTTCAAACTTTAATGACAGGAATGCCAGAAATGAAAGCTGCACAAGCACAAATTTTAAAAGTACAAGAAACTTACGATAAAGAATACAAAACAATGGTACAGGAATACCAAACAAAATTACAAAAATACGAACAAGAAGCTCCTACAGTTGGTGAGGCAATGAATGAAACTCGTTCAAAAGAAATGCAAGATATGGGATCACGTATTCAACAATATCGTGAAAGTGCTGCTAAAGAGTTAGAAACAAAACAAGTTGAACTTATGAAGCCTATAATGGAAAAAGCACAAGCCGCTATTAAAAAGGTAGCAAAAGCAAGTGGTTTTGAATATGTTTTAGACTCTACAACTGGTAGTGGTGTATTAGTTGCAGATGGAACTGATTTATTAGCTCCAGTAAAAAAAGAATTAGGATTCTAATACTTTAAAAAAAAATAAATTAACTGCTCTAACTATAAAATGTTTGAGCAGTTTTTTTTTACATTTGTTTTATGACAACGAAAAACCCAATTGGTTTATTTGATTCTGGAATAGGAGGCACGTCCATATGGAAAGAAATTAATACTCTTTTGCCATATGAAAACGCCATTTATTTAGCAGATAGTAAAAACGCGCCTTATGGTTTAAAATCAAAAGAAGAAATTCTAGAGTTGTGTTATAAAAATACCGAATTCCTTCTCAACAAAAATTGTAAAATAATTGTTATTGCTTGCAATACAGCAACCACAAATGCTATAAAAGAATTGCGTCAAAAATATGATATTCCGTTTATTGGCATTGAGCCTGCAATTAAAACTGCAGCAAATAAATCTAAAACTCAAACAATTGGCATTTTGGCAACTAAGGGAACCTTAAATAGTTCTTTATTTCATGAAAGTATAGCAAACTATTCTCATATAAAAATAATAGAACAAGTAGGGCACGGTTTGGTACAATTAATTGAAAATGGTGCTATTGATTCATTTGAAATGAAAATGCTACTTAAAAGATACATTGAACCAATGGTAAAACAAAACATAGACTATCTTGTACTTGGTTGTAGTCACTATCCTTACCTTATCCCTCAAATACAAAAAATAATCCCTAATACGGTACAAATTATTGATTCTGGAGAAGCTGTTGCAAAACAAACCTTATATATTTTAAAAAAGCACAATCTTTTACATCTTTCAAAAGAAAAAAGCACACAAATATTCTACACAAATAGTGATCCATCTGTATTAAAAAAAATTCTTGGCGCTGATAAAAATATAATTAAAGAAAGCTTTTAATTACACTTCTTTATACCAACTTGCATACATTACATAATTGTTTGAAATACGCTCAATTTCACCTGCAAAATCACTCGCATTAATATCTTTCACTTTTTTAGCAGGAACTCCCGCATAAATTACACCCGATTCTACAATAGTGTTTTGAGTAAGTACAGCTCCAGCAGCAATAATAGAATTACTATGCACTACACAATTATCCATTACAATTGCTCCCATACCTATTAGAACATTGTCCTTAATAATACAACCATGCACAATTGCATTATGGCCTATTGAGACATTATTACCTATAACTGTTGGGTGTTTTTCATACGTACAATGCACAATAGCTCCGTCTTGAACATTTACCTTATTCCCTAGAATAATTGAATTAACATCGCCTCTTAAAACAGCATTGAACCATATACTACAATTTTCACCAATAGTTACATCTCCAATAATTGTTGCATTTTCAGCTACATAACAATCTGAAGGTATTAGTGGTGTTTTGCCATTAATTTTTTTAATAATCATATAAAAAATTTAAAAAAAATGTCCTGAATCTATAGAAACAGGACAAATATATTATAAAAAATAAGAAATTAATTAACTGCCGGACAATTACAATCCCATTTCTCCGCTTTACAGAAAACATCAATACCTAAAGTAATTTGATGAAAACCTCCATTATCAAATTTAACATTTCCTAACAAATGGGAATAAGTATAAGAAACCATGAATTGTTTATAGTTAACCCCTAAAATTGGTGTAATATATTGTAAATTTTGATCCCCAGTTACGCCATTATTTGAATACTGTGCACCATCAAAACTTCTTCTGTAGGAAAGACCACCCCAAACTCTTCCAAAATCCACATTTTTGTAAACTTTAAGATTTAAGTCGATTGCTTTCTCTGCAGTTTGTTCCGTAAGTTGAAACATGAACGAAGGTTCAAACATTAATCTATCACTGTCACCAAAAACGGCACCTGCACTCCAAAGATATTTTCTTAAATTATCAGATTCAATACCTTCTGAATATATTTCTCTTCTTTGGTTGGCTAAAAAATTCTTTACAGTTACATGCGTAAAGAAATCCATATAATGATATGAAGCTCCTATATCTACATTAAAATAAGCATCTTTTTGATAAATACCACCTACAACAATTGGATCAAAAACAGTAAATTGGGTTTCATCTAAAGTACTTTGTATAAACGCAGCACTCAAACCAAATGAAAGTTGATTTAAATCGGTAGTACTTCTTGAAAAACGAAGATGATGTGCATAAGTTAATTTCGCCCCACTTTGAGAATGATATCCATTTTTATCGTTGAATAAAATCATACCAACACCAGATTTACCGTCTTGGTCTATAGCTGTGTTGAAACTAACCGTTTGTAGAGACGGAGCATCTGTTTGTCCAAGCCATTGCTGACGACCAGTTAATCTTATTTTACCACAACTTGCTGCACCAGCCATTGATGGATGTATTAAATAATAATTATCTGATAAATAATCTGAATATACAGCAATTCCTTCTTGTGAAAAGCTAAATTGCGACACTATAAAGGCACAAACAAGAACAATTTTTTTTAAGCTCATTTAAAATATTTTAACAAAAAATAACATATTTAAACTGTTATTCCTTTAATTATTTACTATATATATTTTTAACAACAAGGCCAAAGATATAAATTTTAATTTAAGTTTTATAACTAAAAAGACGATAAACACACTTTTTAAAAAAAATAAGTAGTCATTTGGACATGTGTATTTTCATATTTGTATCTTTACAAAAAAAAATGTCAAAAATAACAATCAAAGAAACAAGCAATCCTTTAATTATTAAGTTTGAATTGGAGGAATTTATTGTTAAAAATAAAAATTACGAATTTAAAAATATAGATGAAGCCAAGAATTCGCCATTAGCACAGCAATTATTTTATTTGCCTTTTGTAAAAACGGTTTATATATCTGGAAATTTCATTGCTATAGAGCGTTTTTCAATTGTAGAATGGGCAGATGTGCAGGAAGAAGTTGCTACACAAATTGAAGAATTCGTTAAAAATGGTGGTGTGATTCTTAAAATCGACGAAGAGGAAATAAATAAAAAGACTCCAGTCTCAATTTATGCGGAAAATACTCCAAATCCATCTGTTATAAAGTTTGTAAGTAACAAACTACTGACTAAAACCGTTTTAGAATGTAAAAATATAGACGATACTATTGCATCTCCTTTGGCAAAGGAATTATTTAATTTTCCTTTCATAAAAGAAGTATTTATAGACGAGAATTATATTTCTATTACTAAATATGCAGTAGCAGAATGGGAAGAAATAACCTTAGAGATAAGAACTTTTATCAAAGAATTTCTCGAAAACGGTAATATTGCTGTAGATGAATCCTTGATTGTAAAAACAGAAACACACCACAAGCAACAAGATGCATATTTTGAAAAACTAGATACTACATCGCAAGAAATAATTAATATTTTAGAAGAATACATTAAACCCGCAGTGCAAAGTGACGGTGGAAATATTATGTTTGATTCTTACGATCCTGTTGAAAAACGTGTCAAAGTAATTTTGCAAGGTGCTTGTAGTGGCTGCCCTTCTTCTACTTTTACTTTAAAGAATGGTATAGAAAATATGTTGAAAGATATGCTTAAAGATCCAGCAATAATTGTAGAAGCAATTAACGCTTAAACTTATTTACAAACACAAAAAAAAAGCCAATTTACATTGGCTTTTTTTTATTTAATTACTTTTTTTTACTCGCGTACTCGTTAAACTCCTTAAATAATTCTAAAAGATGCATTGTAGCTTTTACTAAATCATTTGTTTCTAATAATAGTCCGAAGTATAATTTACTGTTTTTAGGACTATTCTCAGTAGTTCTAATTCTTTCGATTTGTTTTTGTATTAATTCTGAAATTGCATTTAACACATCTTCTTTTCCAGCTAAGAGTTTGTCTATATTTTCAAAATTTTTAGAATTAAAAATATTTTCAATATCCTTAAACAATTCTAAAACATGTAGCTCTATACTTTTTAAATCTCTAGTTTGGTTAAACTTTAATTGCTTGTGGTTATTATTAATATGTGAATATCCATTTTGCGCAATAAAACTCATAGATTGAGAAATATCTTGTAAATAACCCAATGTTAAAATATAAAATTTACTTGCTTCAACAGAAGTTTCATCTAAATTTTTAATAAAGTAATACACATTACTTTTCAATTCATCTACTTGTTTCTCAAGCTTTTTTACCGCTTTTTTATTTTCTTTTAAAGTAGGTAAATCTTGCAAACTTAAACCACTTAAAACACCGCTATATATTTTGTTAGATTTATTAATGATGTTTGCAATTTGATCAGACGTCTCGTTTATTACTTCATTAATAGTTACAATATCTTCTCTTTTTAAACTTAAAGTTTCTTCTTCTTCTTTAACTTTCTTTTTATGCATTTGGTTACTTCTATAAAAGAAAACAGCAATAAGCATCATAAATGCGAAGAAAGCAAAAGCTTCACCAATGTATAGTAAATAGGCAATTAAACCCGAAGCTAAGAAAGCCGCTATTGCTGTAAAAAACCAACCTCCAATTACATTTAAAACTCCCGCAATTCTATAAACAGCACTTTCTCTATCCCAAGCTCTATCTGCAAAAGAAGACCCCATTGCCACCATAAATGTAACATAAGTAGTAGAAAGCGGTAATTTCATGGAAGTACCAATAGAAATTAATACGGCAGCAACAATTAAATTTACCGATGCTCGAACCATATCAAACATTGGTTGTTCACTTCTTTTTCCCGTATATTCTGGCAATATAAATTGTTGATCTATTTTGAACTGTAATGATTTTGGTAAAATAAAATTAATTGCATTACCTATATACATAGAACCTCTTACTATTCCTCTTGATAAAGTATTGGCATTGTATTTTTCAGAACCTTCTCCTTGTCTCGATAAATTTTGTTCTGTTTCCAAAACATTTTTAGCCTTCTTAGATGTCCATAATGTGTAAACCATTATAGTCCCGGCTAAAGCTAAAAAAATAAATGGCGCTGGTAAATTTTCTCCTTCTAAACCAGACATCATAAATTCTTTTGCGCCAAGTGTTTGTCCAACCTCAGCATACATTTCATAGGATTGAAAAGCGGCAATTGGCACTCCAATAAAGTTTACCAAGTCGTTTCCTGCAAAGGCTAATGCTAAACCAAAAGTTCCAACAATAATAATAAGCTTAAAAATGTTGAATTTTATTACGCTCATTACAAATTGAGAAGCAATTGTCCAAAAAAGAAAACAGTAACCAATAATCATTAATTGGTTTCCTTTTATAAAATCTTTAGCATCACTTGAAATAAAAGTAACTGATTTTAAACCTTTTATTAAGATAAAAAAAGATATTGCTGTCAAAGCAAAACCGCCAAAAATTGCTCCAAAATACTTGTATCTTTTTTCAATATGAAATGTAAAAAGCAAACGAGATATGTATTGAATAATAGCTCCTAATACAAATGATAATGCTACAGACAATAATATACTGTAAACAATTTCAGATGCCTTTTTTGTGTTTATATATTGACCCAGTGTATTAAAATCTCCATCCGAAAAGTAAATTTTTGTAATTGCAATAAAAACAGAAGCTCCTAATAATGAAAATATAATAGAAACCGTAGTAGATGTTGGCAAGCCTAAAGTGTTAAAAACATCTAACAATAAAACGTCTGTTATCATGACAGCTAAAAATATCATAATAACATCATTAAAGCTAAACATACTTGGTGTAAAAATACCACTTCGGGCAATTTCCATCATACCATTAGAATAAAGAGCACCTACCGCGACACCAATACTCGCAACTATCATTATAGTTTTAAAAGAAACTGCTTTTGAACCAATAGCAGAGTTTAAAAAGTTAACAGCATCATTACTAACACCTACCATTAAATCAATAATGGCTAAAAGTGCTAAAGCGATAAGCATTATTACATAAACTTGTTCCATAATTATTTATATATTAAAATATTCCAAAATTGCATCAAAATTGCTTCTCCAATGTTAAGTTAATGTTAATAAATATTCCGAGCATTAATTTTTTTAGAAATGAATATCCATTTGTAAACGCCACATTACTTGATCTGTTCCTCCTTCTTTAGACAAGTAACTTACATCTGTTTGTACCTTTAATTTATGTCCTACTATATATTTTGACAACCCTAATGTATATTAATTTTCTGGGTTTTTCCCTGTTATATTTTTATCTAGCTCAATAGAAGTATAACGTGCGGCAACTTCATAATTACTTTTAAATAAATATCCTGCTTGCATATTATATGCTTTCCCATCCTGAACTTTAGCTCCAGTTAATGTACCATTTGAGTTTTTAGCAAATGGATCAGCTGAAGCTCTATCTGCATATTCTCCCATGAAAGAAAAACCTTTGTATTTAAAAACTGCATCTATAAAAAGTGTTTTTATGTCTGTTTCATAATGTCCTAAATAATTAGGAATATAAGTATCATTAACCATATAAGAACTTTGAGTTCCTCTAGTTTTAACTGCATTGTTATTAAAATCATATGTAGAAGCTATCATAAACTTAGGTGATGATTCTCTTTTTAAATCACTCCCACTATATTCACCATCACCTGTAAAACTTCCAAAAGGCAACAATTCAATTCTAGCTGTATATTCATGTCCTCCTAAATTTCCTGTTGTAATATTTCTTCCTTCTCCTTGAGAAAAAGCAATTTTTTTGCGAATTAAGAATTTATTCCCAACCGTAAAATGATGTCTCAATTGCAAACCCATATCTCTATCTATATTAAATTCACTATTTAATAATGACCGATCTACAAACTGTAAATTACCTGAAGACACAACTCTTTCTACATTTCCTGGAAGTTTAGTTTGTCCTGCCCATAACTCAAAATTTTGATGAAAATTCCACATTACGACAGCATCTAAAATATATCTAGGCGTATTACTTGTATATAGAGAAGTACCTGATATATCTGGATTAGAAAGTCCTAATTCTATTTTGTAAGTTAATTTAGGTGTATAAGCAAACCCGTCAAATTTTAACCTAGCTCTTCTCACTAAAAAATCTTGAGTAGGGTTTGTAAGTTTGTTTCCTGTTGCATCCCACTCTGAATTTGAAAGTATTTGAAATCTTGCAGACATGATCATACTCCAAGTACTATCTTTTCCTTTAATGTTTAGAATACCTTTTCCGAAGCTAGTTGTTTGAATGTTATTCTCTTGAGAGAATACAGATATTGAAAGCAACAAACAAAAGTTTGCCGCTATTAATAATTTATTCATGTTGTTACGTTGTAAGTTTTTGTCGCCACAAAGAACCAAAACTAATGTTAACTAATTGTTAACTAAACATAACTGTTATGTTAAAAAAAAGCTGCCCGGCCAAGGCAGCTGAATCAAGAAATAAGTTGACAAAAACTTTACATTTCATGAAATAATCTTAAGACTCCTGCAAAAGTATATATTGATTATTATGTTAATGTAAAGGCGAAGTTATGAAAACATTAAACCGTGTGTAGCTTGGAATTATATACTTTTTATATAAACCAAATCTTTAATAATTTTACATGTAATTGACAAATTATCTATTTCTTAAAAAAAACGTCTTATTCTTACACAAGATTATACAGTATTTATAAAACAGCACTATAATGCTACCATATCGCAAACACAAAATCACATTGGACATAAGCTGATTATTTTAAAAACTAAATTCATTCTATTTTAGTATATTTTTGTGTCATTAAAACGATTTGAAAAATTACATTTGTAGAAATATAAAAACAAAAAAATGACTGAAAAAGAAATAGAAGAATATATTGACTTGTTGAAAAAATTTATTTTAGAATTTTCTCCTAAAATAATTTTTGCCTTCATCATATTATTTATAGGCCTGTGGGCAGCAAGTATGGTAACTAAATTTACCAAAAATATTTTAAAGAAAAGAAAAGTAGAAGATACTTTGGCAAACTTTGCAGGAAACTTGCTTTTTTGGACTTTGAGAATTCTTGTGTTTATAACATTTATTTCTAAACTTGGGGTAGAGACTTCTTCTTTTGTTGCAATATTAGGTGCTGCAGGTTTGGCTGTTGGTTTAGCGCTACAGGGTTCTTTATCTAATTTTGCGGGTGGAATATTGATTATTTTATTTAAACCATTTAAAGTTGACGATGTTATCGAAGCAGCTGACTCCATAGGTGTAGTTAAAGAAATTCAGATTTTTAGTACAAAATTACATACTGCAGATAACAAAACTATTTATATTCCTAACGGAATTTTATCTAACGGTGTAATAACTAATTATACACAAGAAGGAATAAGAAGAGTTGACATTGTTATTGGCGTAGATTATAGTTCAGACTTACAGTTAGTAAAAAATACAATCACAGAAGTGATGAGTAAAAACGCACAAGTTTTAAAAGAGCCCTTAGCTACAACTTTTGTATTAGACTTAGCAAACAGCAGTATTGATATGGCTATTCGCCCATGGACAACTGTGGAAGATTACTTTAAAGTTCGTTCTGATATATTAGAAGCTTGTAAAATAGCATTTGATGCAGCTAATATTGAAATTCCATATCCGCATCAAGTAGAAATTCATAAAAAATAATTATTTATTTAGTAAAAAATCTTTTAAGTAATAAGGTTCAAAATAAGCGGCATCTACAAAGTCGCTTATTTTGTATTTTTCAAATGCTAAATCACTCATTTCATTTGCAGAAGGATAAATTACTGCATCATGAAAAATAAATTTATCGTTTGTAAGTACTTCTTTAAATTTTGCAATTCCATCACCTACAAGATGAATATTTGTAGTAATATCTGCATAAGAATTTTCATCAATAATATCTGCTCTAACTTCTCTTTGCATAGTATGTTCTTGGTCAAAAAAAGCAGAATATACTTCCATGCGTCTGGCATCAATCATTGGAATAATAATCCCATTATTAATAGTAATTTGTTTTGCCAATAAAGTTAGCGTGTCTATTGCAATCATTGGAATATTTAATGCAAAACACAACCCTTTAACAGAAGAGACACCAATTCTTAAACCAGTATAGGAACCAGGACCTTTACTAACTGCAATTGCGTTTAAATCTTGCAACCTGATGTTGTTTTCTTTCAAAATTTCTTCTATAAAAACATGTAATTTTTCAGCATGCGAAAAATTTTGTTCAGCAATTTCTTTGCAGGAAAGAGTTTTCCCATTTTTAGACAAAGAAACCGAACAGTTTTTTGTTGCTGTTTCAACACTTAAAATAAAAACCATTGTGCTATCTCATTTTTACAAAAGTACAAAGTTTTACAATAACATATAAACAAAAAAGACACGAATAAACCGTGTCTTTTTTATCAAAAATTAATGTTTTTAGCTATTTTTTATCCTTGCCTTTGGATTTATCTTCCAGCTTTACTTTATCGTTAGACGTCAAATCTTTTGAAACCGTCGTATAAGGTCCTATTATTATTACTTCTCCCTTTTTAAGTCCAATAATGATTTCAATATTAGTATTATCTTGAATTCCTGTTTTAACAACGCGCAACTTTGCTTTATCTCCAACTTTTACAAATACACATTCAAATTTTTCGTCTGATTTATATGTACCGTTTTTCTCTTCTACTTCTTTTTCTAACTGTGCTAAAACATCTTTTTTGACAGATGTTGTATCTTCTTTAATTACAATAGCACTTATTGGAACACCTATTACATCCACTTTTCTAGCAGTAATTATGTCTACAGTAGCAGTCATTCCTGGTCTAAATGGCGAATATGTGTCTGGCTTTCCTTTCATTAAATCTAGATAAGATTCTTTTAAAATTCTAACCTTTACTTTAAAATTGGTAACTTGATCTGCAGTTAATGCCGAACTAGCAGAATTTGAGATACTAGTAACAACTCCTTTAAATTCTTGCTTTAAATAAGCATCTACTTCAATTTTTGCCGAATCACCTACGCTTACTTTTACAATATCATTTTCATTAACATCTACTTCCACTTCCATGTGGTTTAAATTAGCCACCCTAAGTATTTCTGTACCTGTCATTTGTTGTGTTCCTAAAACTCTTTCCCCAAGTTCTACAGAAAGCAATGAAATTGTTCCATCAGATGGAGCATAAATAGTCGTTCTACCTAAGTTATCTCTTGCTTCCGTTAAGGTAGCCGATGCACTTTGCACGTTATAATATGCAGATTGTTTTGAAGCAACTGCAACCTCATAAGTAGAAACTATTCTATCCCATTCTGATTTTGAAATAACCCCTTTATCAAACAATTTTTTATTTCTATCAAAATTTGCCTTTGCTTCTTTTACTTGTGCTTCCGCTTGGCTTAAACCTGCTTTGGTATTTGAAACCGAAGCTGCCGTTCTATTTACACCAGAAACGTAAATATCTGGATTAATTTTAACCAATAAATCTCCTTTTTTAACTTGTTGCCCTTCTTTTATTGGCAAAGCAATTACTTCTCCTGAAACTTCAGATGAAATTTTAATTTCTACTTCTGGCTGAATTTTTCCTGTTGCAGAAACCGTTTCTATAATAGTCATTTGATTGACTTTTGTAATTTCTACGATTTTAACATCTTCATTTTCACCTATTGCTCCAGTATTTTTTAATACTAGTAAAACAGCGATAAAAATAGTTACTGCACCTAATGTAATGAATATCGACTTTTTTGTCATGATTTATTGTTTTTCAATTAATGGTATTCCGAAATAAAACTCTAAAATTTTTGTTCTAAAAATGTAATCGTATTTTGTTCTTAATGCTTCTGATTGCGCGTTTACTAATAATGTTTGTGCTTGATTAAAATCGAACACATTCATTAAACCCACATCGTATCTTTCTTTTGCATAATTAAATGAAAGTAGTCTAGCTTCTAGTGTTACTTGTGCTGCAGAATAACTTTCTTGTGCCGCTTTTGTATCTGTATAAGCAATAAAAACATTTCTTTCTAAATCAAGTTCTGTTTGATCATAATTAAGTTTTGCCTTTTCGTAAGCAATTTTAGAACGCTGTACATTATTTCTAATTGAAAAGCCGTTAAAAACAGGAACGCTTAATTGCATCCCAAAATTTTGACCTTTATTTATATCAAACTGTTCTAAAAGGGGTAATGCACCATCTAATATTGGAGTTCCATTTGTTTGAAAACCCACTACTCTATCACTATAGGACGCACGAGTGTTAAAGCTATAAAATGCCGTAAGCGAAGGTAAATAAGCTCCTTTTGCTATAGAAATATCTTTTTTAGCAATTTCAACATTGGATTCTGCAATTTTTAATTCTGTTCTATTCTCTTTTGCTTTCTGAACAATATTTTCTGAAGACTGTAACAGTACAGCACTTTCTGAAACAGAAATTTCATCATTAGACACATCAAAATTTTCAAATTCATCTAAACGCAACAACTGTGCTAAGCTTAATTTTGAAATAAGCAAAGTGTTTTTAGCAAGTATTAAGCGCTGCGCATCTCCGGCAACAGTTGCTTTTATGTCTAACAAATCTCCTCTTGGCACAACACCTGCCTGGACTAAATCGGTTGTTCTTTGCAATTGCGTATTGTTATAATCTAGTTGTTGTTGTTGTACTTTTAGCGCTTCTTTATTAAAAAGTATTTGCAAGTAGGCATTTGCCACATTTAAAGCTACATCTTCTTGAATTTTTAATAACTGATATTGGGATGCAATTAAAGATAAATTAGCTTTTCTTAACAAACTTTGATTTTGCAAACCTTTAAATAAATCAACATTAGCATTCAAACCTGCTGCTGAAAATTGAGTCGTTTGATTTTGTAGTAAACCAGTTGTAATATTCTGGTTTAAACCAATATTCCAAGAATGAGATGCAGATGCATTAATATTTGGCATAAAATTACCAAGAGCGTCTTTTTTATTTATGGCTACATTTTTAAGATCTAATTCTGATGACTTTACCGAAATATTATTTTGGATTGCATAATCTATACATTCCCTTAATGTCCATTTTTTTTCTTGAGCCGTAAGCTGTAAGCTGACCAACAAGAAAAAAAACATTGCTTTTATACTACTCATTCTATATAATTTATAAATGATTTGTTTATTAGACCCAAAAGGAAGTGTTTTGTTACAGTAAACGATTAAAGTTTTACATTTGTTTGCATATTTTTTACAATTAAAAACAAATACTCCTTTGAGTTACAAATGACTTCTAAAACAATACTCTTTTATTTATGAGACTACTACTTTCTATTTTAACAATATTTTTTACATTATTTACCATTAGTTCTTGCAGTACTTCCAAAAAAATAGAGGCATTAAAACCTGTACCTTCAGATAATAGTCCTATGGTTTACAAAACCAAAACCTCTTTTATTACAATGCCAGTTGAAATACCTTTAAGTGATATTCAAAAACAATTGAACAATAATGTAAAAGGTTTGATTTATGAAGATAACGACATTGAAGACGACAAAACCACAATGAAAATTTGGAAAACAGATGCTATTATTTTGGAAGAAAAAAAGGGTATCCTAATCTCTAAAATTCCTTTGAAAATATTAGTAACTATAAAATATGGAACAGAATTTTTAGGATTAAACGACACTAAAAGCATCTACTTAAACGGAATTGTAACTTTAAAAAGTAAAACACATTTAACAAGTTGGAAACTTACGACAACTTCTACTATTGAAAAATTCGATTGGAATGAAAGTCCAAGTATTCTAATTTCTGGAAAAGCAGTACCCATAACATATATTATAAATCCAACATTATCTATCTTCAAAAAAAGAATCGCAAAACAAATAGATACTGCTATAGATACTTCTTGTGATTTCAAGCCTTTGGTTTTTGCTGCTTTAGAAAAAATAAGCACTCCATTTCTTGCAAACGATAGTTATGAAACGTGGTTTAAATTGCAACCTATAGAATTATATGATACAGCAGCAATTTTAAAAGATAGTAAAATTACTTTACAAATGGGTCTTAAGTGCAATATGCAAACTATGGTGGGACAAAAACCTGTCAATAATTTTAACAAAAATAAAATTATTTTAAAACCAGTAAGCAGCATGCCAGATAGAATTAATGCTTCTATTGCAGCCGTTTCAACTTATAAAAGTGCTTCTAATGTAATTAATAAAAATTTTAAAGGAAAAATATTTTCTTCGGGAAGTAGGAAGGTAATGGTTGAAAATGTGGACATTTGGCAAAAAGAAGGCAAGCTAATAATTGCCTTAGGCGTAAATGGCAGCTTAAATGGCACTATCTATTTATCTGGATTTCCTAATTATAACTTACTTACAAAAGAAATTTACTTTGATGATTTACAATATGTGTTAAACACAAAAAATTTATTGTTAAAATCTGCTAACTGGCTTGCGCAAGGAACAATTTTAAAAAAAATACAAGATAATTGCAGATATTCCATTCAGAGTAATTTAGAAGAAGGAAAACAAAATATGCTGCCTTATTTAAATAATTATTCGCCTATGAAAGGCGTTTTTATTAATGGAACTTTAGAGGACTTTGTTTTTGAAAAAGTAGAATTAACAGACAAGGCAATAATTGCTTTTATTACCACTTCAGGAAAAATGAAAATAACCGTTGATGGAATGGAATAAATAAATTTAAAATTGTTTCCTTTTTCTCATAATTCTATAAATAGCAAAAGCTGCAATAATTACTAAAAGATATGGTATAATCATTAAGTAAACGATTCCATCGTTTATTGCTTTAGCTTGGGCAATGTTTCCTTCACCTTCTAATGCTGCTCTACACATTGCACATTGAGAATAGGATAAATAAGGTAGGAAAAAACTGAAAAGTAAAAAAAAGTGGTGCTTAACCCTTTTATTATTTTCTGTTTTTTCTAAATTTTGTTTTTTCAATAGTTTATGTAACATAATACGGCGCTATCATTAAATAAACTACAACTCCAGTTATTGCAACATATAACCAAATAGGAAATGTAATTTTTGCAATTTTTTTGTGTTTATCAAATTGTTTTGCAAGGGCTTTAACATACGTAATTAAAACTAAAGGAATAATTGCAATAGACAAAATAATATGTGAAATTAAAATAGAATAATACAAAATCTTATATTCGCCCTTGTAGACTGTAGATTCAGATGACATATGGTAAGCAACATACATAAATAAAAAGGCAACAGAACATGCAATTGCAAACTTCATAAGGTATTCATGTATTTTTCTTTTTCCATTTTTAATTGCTATAACAGCAAAAACTAATACAATAGCAGTTAAACCGTTAATAGTAGCATAAATAGGAGGTAAAAAAGAAAAAGGTTCCACATCAAAACCAAGTTTTTTTAAACTAATTCCAAATAAAATTGCAACAGCTACTGGAATTACAATTGATAAAGCAATAATTAATTTATTGTACTTTGTCTCAATATTTTCATTTTTCATATTATTCTTTTAAAAGTAAATCAATGTCTTCAATAATAGCGTTAACTCCTTCATTTTCTAATCCATCATAATACAAAATAGGATTACCCATATTATCTTTTCTACAACGAATATTACCATTTTTATCTACTAAAGCAAAAAAACCAGAATGTTCAAAACCACCTATTGCTTTATTGTTTTTACTTGCATATAAATTAAAACCTTTATTAGATAAGTCGTAAATATAGTCTTTATCACCAGTTAAAAATCGCCAATTTTTGTGCCTTACACCTAAAAGTTCTGCATGCTTTTTCAAAATACTTGGCGTATCGTTAATTGGGTTAATTGTAATCGAAACAATTCCAAAATCATCATTAGTCAAAAAATTCTTCTCAATTTTCAACATGTTTTCGTTCATTTTCGGACAAATCGTTGGACAAGTAGAAAAGAAAAACTCAACGACATAAACTTTACCTTTAAAATCAGCATCCGAAACAGAAATACTATCTTGATCTATTAAATTAAAACGCGGAGCTGATCCAATTTCAAATAATTCAGATTTAGAAAAATATCTAGCTCTTATTTCTTTAACAGTCCAAATTCCAAAAACTAAAACGATAAATGAAATTCCTATATATGATTTATTTTTCATTGAGATATAACTTTTCTTTGTTTCGCTTTAAAGCCAAACGATATTCACGCAAAATTATTTTAACGTCATCTGTCATTTCATTGTGCAATTCAGAAGCAGAAAAAGTATTATAACTTTCTTTATATTCTTTTTTACCTCTTAAATCAGTACCTTTTCTCCCTCTATGCTTTAGGTCTTTATCTAAAATAAAAACCGAAGTTGTATTTTGAAATTCATCTAGTTTACCTAGTAAATTAAAGCTTTTATAATAAGCATCAATTTCATCTGGCGAAGCAAAAACGAACTTCCAACCTTTCATGTCTTCTGTTATGGGCTTTAGCTCGCTTATAACTTGTTTAACAGCTTCTTCTTGCCCTTCAGAAACAACCATAACCATTTGAAAATCATAAAAACCGTAATATTTTTTGTATATTTTTTGATTTAGATTAAAAAGATAGCCTTTACTTTCGAGAACTTTACTCCCTAAAAAACCAATAACCGTTATTTTATCTTTTAATAAAATAATCTCATCACTATTACTAACCCATTCTTTAGGAATCTCCTTATTATTTTCTGATAAAGTAGGCAAAAACAAAGAGTTATGCTTTGCAGAAGCAAAAATTAAATAGGTAACAATAGGGAAAATAAATAATATAATTAAAACAATTTTCTTTTTCATATCAACTCCTTTATTTACACATTATTAATCTGAAATTTATGTGTAAATTGCTTTATTGCTAACGATTTTAACGCATAAATTATATTATACAAAATAAAAAAAAATCCTGCTAAAAGCAGGACTAATTATAACTAATATTTTGTTAAAAATTCCATTTTATCTGTCCCGTTTTATAAACTTCATAAACGTAGTCTCCTTCAACTAATAGAATAAAACAAATATATAATATTAAAAACACCAAAGGAGCAATAATTGACCATGTTAAGCCTTTGCTTTCCCCTTCTAAGTGCATGAAAGCCCAAATAATATAATAAGCCTTTACAACTGTAAGAATTATAAATATCCAGTTTAAAAAACTCATTGATAAAAAGTTATTCAGGTATAAAGATTCTGGTTTAATAATACCAAGTGCTACTTCGACAGTAGTAATTAGCGATAATATTCCAAAAACATACCAAATTCTTTTTGTATTTGATTCGTGTGTATGTGCCATTTTTGATTTCTTTAAATAATTATACTAAATAGAAAAATGTGAATACGAATACCCAAACTAAATCTACAAAGTGCCAATATAGTCCAACTTTTTCTACCATTTCATAACTCCTTCTTTTTTCATAAGTTCCTAATATAACATTAAAGAAAACAATTATATTAAGTAATACTCCAGTAAATACGTGGAAACCGTGGAAACCAGTGATAAAAAAGAAAAAATCAGCAAACAATTTATGCCCGTATTCATTTCTAATCAAATCCGCACCTTCAACAACATACATTGTACTTTCTATCCTGCCTAACGATTCTTCTCTAGTAAGGATAACTTTTTCTTTTTCAACAATATTCTCCGTTCTAATTAAAACATTTGGATGTGCTTTAAAGCCTTCTATAACTTCTTCAACAGAATAAGTAGGTAACGAAGACTCTTCGTCAAACCAGAATCCTTTATTTTTAGTAAGTTGCTCTCTTTCGCTAGGAAGTACTTTTGCAAATTCATGCAAAGCAACCCTTTTTCCTTCTTTATCTACAAATTGTAAAATAGAACCTCCTTTTGTTTCAACAGCACCATATTCACCCTTGATAAAGTTTTTCCATTCCCAAGCTTGAGATCCTAAGAAAATTACGCCACCAATAATGGTTAAAAACATATAAAATGCAACTTTTGCTTTTTTTAATTGATGACCTGCATCTACTGCCAAAACCATAGTTACAGATGAAAAAATCAAAATAAACGTCATTAATGCCACATAATACATTGGAGCCGAAACGCCATGTAAAAAAGGAAAATGCGTAAATACTTCATCTGCAATTGGCCAGATTTCAATATATTTAAATTTTGAAAAACCATACGCCGCCAAAAAACCTGAAAACGTTAAGGCATCTGATAATATAAAATACCACATCATCGTTTTACCATAGGTTGCTCCTAATGGTCCTGGTCCTCCGTCTAATAAAGCGTGTTCGTCATTCGAATTAACTGTCGCTCCCATAAATTAAATTGTTAAATAGTTCCCAAATTTATTACTTTTTTTCTATTTAGAGAAATAGAAAAATAAAAACAAACAAACCCAAATAAAATCCATAAAGTGCCAATACATTGCACTTAGTTCAATACCAAGGGTTTGAGTGGCATTGTATTTTTGTTTATATTGATTATAAATTACTATAAATAAAGAAATAAAGCCTCCAATAAGATGTGCCAAGTGTACTAAAACAATAATATATAAAAAAGTTGTTGTAATACTGCTTTCGCTACCTGTAAAATAAAATCCGTTTTCTACAACTTGATTAAAACCTTTGAATTGCAAATAAACAAACAAAAAACCTAAAACCAAAGTTAAACAAAGCATTAATGTAGCATTATTCCTTTTGTTTTCTTTTGTTGCCTTGTAAGCAAGGTAAAAAGTTAAACTACTTAACAGCATAGTTACTGTAGAAAATAAAAATGCAGAAGGCAAAATAAAACCTTCTAGCCAGTCTGGTCTAGATTTACTTACAATAAATGCACTTGTTAAACCTGCAAAAATCATAAAAATACTAATCATTCCAAAAAGAAGCAACAATTTATAAGTCCTTCCTTTTCTTTCTCGATGCTCTTCTAACGTCATTTTAGCTTCCATAATTATCTGATAAATTTATCTATAATAAATAATATTTGTAATAATGAAATATACGAAACACTTACAATCATTAACTTTCTTGCTGCTTTCGTATTCATTTCACTATATAACTTAATTGCATAATATAACATCCATAAACCTAACAAAATAGCTAAAAATGCAGATGGTTTTGATAGAACTAATTTCCCTGTAAATCCAAAAGCAGGAACTATGGAAGCTAGAATCATCCAAAAGGTATATAAAATAATTTGCAAGGCTGTTCCCTTATCTTTCTTACCCGTTGGCAACATGAAAAAACCTGCTTTTTTATAATCATCATATAAAAACCAACCAATTGCCCAGAAATGCGGAAATTGCCAAAAAAATTGTATCATGAAAAGTGCTCCCGCTTCTATTCCAAAATGATCTGTGGCAGCTACCCAACCAAGCATATAAGGTATTGCTCCAGGAAAAGCTCCTACAAAAACAGAAAGTGGCGTTACCGTTTTTAATGGCGTATATATGCTTACATACATAAAAATTGAAATAGCACCAAACATTGCCGTTTTGGGATTTATACTATACAGTATAATCAAACCAGAAATTGTAAGTACACTACCTAGTATAAATGCTTGCTGCTTTGAAATAGCACCAGATGGTAATGGACGATTTTTTGTTCTATCCATTAAAGCGTCTAAATCTTTTTCTAATATTTGATTAAAAACGTTAGATGCTCCCACCATACAATAACCTCCAACGGCCAACATTAGTAATACAATCCAATTTTTGTTTTCCCAAGAATCTATACCTAGTAAATACCCAGCTATAGTAGAAAAAACAACACTTATCGCCAAACGAGCCTTCGTTATAGCAACAAAATTTGAGTACATTGATTTTTTAGTAATGGATATTGGATTCAAAATGATTGAAATTCTTTTTAAACTGAATGCAAAGATACAAAATAAGATTGCTAATAAAACAGCTAGTAAACCAAAAAAAATTAATAATCAAAATACCAATTAAATAAATCACTTCGAACACCAATTGAAAGCCAAGTTGTATTGGATTTTGCTGCCGAAGTTGTTTCTGTCATAGGATCAAAATTTCTATAAATTAAATTCCCAAAAAATTTTAAATTTGAAGCCGGATTAACTACATAACCAACTTGTACATCCGCCATAATTACATTTACCTTGTTTCCTTGGGCTATTGCAACGCCAGTATCTAAAGGTCTATCGATATCATAATCTAAATAAATATTTCCTCCATAATTAAAGGAATTAGTAGTTGTATTAAAATCCAAACCTCTTTGTCCATAAATTAATTTTAGATCTGCAAAATATCTTCCTTTAAAATACCTAGCAATTAGAATAAGTTCTCTAAAGTTAGCGCCCCACATATGCCCCATATTTTGGTTATTGTGTCCGTAATTAGTAATTGGATTACTATGAGAATAAACATAAGGTCTAACTTGATTGTATTCTAACTGAAAAAGCAAATTTTTAACTTTAAATGCATCGTAATATTTCATCCCTACTTGGTAGCCAAATTTATTTTTCCAGCTTTTATTAGCTGCTTTTACATCCCCCACAGAAAACTCATCAATTAAGAATTGGCCATAAAAATTAACCTGATTGTTCCATTTATATTTTGATGTAAATCCTAAAACTGCATTTCCTGTTTTGGAAGAAGAAGAAAATTCAACGGCTCTATAAAAAATGATTGGATTCACAAAGTTTACATCAAAACCTCTATCATTTGTATTGGTCCAAACTACATTTTCAAACAGACCTATATTTAATCGTTTAGTAACATTATAACTTAAATAATGACTTGCCATGTATTTTGTAGCATAAGTACCATCTAGAGTTACCTCTGGACGAACATCTTTTAACCACATGTAAGTATTTGTATATTTAATTTTCCAAAACGTAGTATTAATTTTTAGATATGGAAAAGGACTTGTGGCATCACTTTGGAATAAAGATCTATAACCGTCTCCAATAAAATTTCTACTGTAACCTAATTCTAAACTTATAAAGCTACTTGGTGTATATTTTATGTTCGCTTCTGCCATTGGAAAGTCAAAAGCATCTGTTTTAAAAGATTTTGCAATACCAATACCAGGAATAATTGCAGGATTACCTCCAGAAGGTTTTATACGAATTGCATATTCGTTATAATAATCCGCAAAACGACCTTGGCTTTCAAAAATAGATGTTGAAAAACTTAACTGTTCGCCTAAAACTCCGTCAATTTTTATACCTCTAGTATTTACAAATGTATTAGAAATATCACTACCAATATCTTTACCAATACGCAAATCTAAAATAGGATCCATGGTAAACCAATAATTCTCACCTTGGATTGCGATTAAATTTTCGTTCCATAATTTTTTTCCTAAAGAAGAAACTTTTTCTTTTAAAAGTAATTGATTTGCCTCTTCAAAATCATAATATTTTGAAACTTCAGCATAACTGTATGGCTTGGTAGCAGTATGATTATTACTACCAACTTGATTCATAAGTGCATCAAAAACTGCATAATTACTATGTGTAAAAGGCATATTTAAATTACTTTTGAACTGAGGGTTTTTAAAAGGCTTATAACTTTTAGCAACATTTTCAAACTCTTTTAACTCTATAGAGTTATCAATTAACTTAGCGTTTGTTCTATCTTGTACTTGAACTTGGTTTTTATTTAGAAAAGGATTTGGTTTTCGTAAAGGTATTGCAATATTTATAGTGAATTTAAAATGCACTTTTCTTCCCGAATAAGTTGCAGAATTAACCCTTGGCAATGCCTTGAAAACCCTAATTGTTTCTGTTTTTAAGTCTTCCGATATTGCGTCTATATAAATAACTTTAAAAGTACCTAAAGTGTCTGTTTCAAACAAAGCAACAACACTACCTTGGTAGTTATTTTGTTGCAGCTCTTGGGGAACTTTAAAGTTTTCAAAGAAGAAATCTTGAATGGTATTATAGAAACAAGCCTCTTGTGTATTCAAAGAAACTCCTTTACAAACTGGAAAAACAGGAAGCTGTTCTTGAGAACTTACTTGCGCATTTAATTGAAACATGCATAAAACAAGTAGTACTAAATAAATATAATTTTTCATTGTGTTTTTTTTTAATAATCAAAATTAGAGTTCGCTCCATTAACGATGTCTTTTGCAGACGAAGTTCCAATTCTTTTAACCCCTAATTTTATCATTTTTATGGCATCTTCTCTGTTTTTAACACCTCCAGAAGCCTTGACAGAAAGAGGAAAAGCATTTTCTAACATTAAAACTATAGCAGGAAAAGTAGCTCCATTTGGAGAACCATCGGTAGTAACATAAAAACCCGTTGACGATTTTACAAATACTTTATCAAATTGATTTTCTTTGAAGTTAGAAAGAACAATATTTTTAATTAGTACGGTTAATTGAATTATTTGTCCGTCGCTTAACGCAGCTATTTCAATAATCCACTTTACTATTTTATTATTGTTTAGCCCTAACCTTGTGCCATTTAAAACTTGTTCTTTGATATAGTCAATCTTACCTAATTTAAATGCTTCATAATCTACCACATAATCCAGTTCATCGGCACCATCATTTATTGCTTTCTCTGCTTCAATTAACTTATAATCAATACCATGCTGCCCTTTTGGGAAATCTATAACTGTTCCTACTAAAACTTTTGATTTAGCGCCTACAATCTTTTTTTTTGCTAAAGCAACATATTCTGGACGAATCATAATTAATTTAAAATCTTCCTTGATTGCCTCATTTATACTACTCTCAATTACTACTGTATTTTCTTTTTCGGAAAGCTTTGCTTGCTCAGCAGTTTTTAAATAAGTAGCGTCTAAATATTGTTTTATATTATATTCCATAATTAAAATAATTTCCAAAGGGTAAAAATAAAAAAAACCCTTATAAAAGGGTCTTTTTTACTTATAAATTTAATTATTTATTGAAAAGAAACTGGAATAAGAGATTTTATTCTAAAGTTCACTTTTCCTTGTTGTGCTGGAATAACTTTGTGCAATTATTTTAGAACTTTATCAGCTGCTTTTGCATGCCTAATGTAGCTGAGTTTCTAATGCTTTTATAGTAGTTGAACATTAATTTCCATTAATAATAAACTCCATTAAAACTGTTTCTCCATTTCCATTTTCAAGATTATTTAAAAAGTAACTTATATTGCTACTTATAAATTTTTACAAATCTTTATCAAAACACTCTATTTAATCTTCTATTCTCAGACTCTAAAAGTATCGAAACAGCTAGTTGTTCTATAAATAAAAAGGCAAAATGCTTATCCGCAACTGCTGAACCGGCATTATTTGACTACTACTAAACCTAAATAACTTAAGTGCAAAAAAAAATCCCAATCAAATGATCAGGATTAAATATTATTGTAATTTAAAATTAATTGGCAAACCATATTTTACTTTAACTGGCTTTCCTCTTTGTTTTCCTGGAGTAAACTTAGGTAGTTTAGATATAATTCTTTCTGCTTCTTTTTCTAAAAGCTCTCCACCTTTAGGTCCTCGCATTTGAATATTAGTAACATTACCTTGCTTGTCAATCATGAATTGAATGGAAACTCTTCCTTGAATACCATCTTCAGCAGCTCTTTGTGGGTAACTAAAATTCTTTTTAATGTGTGCTGCCATTTTTTCGTTAAAACAATCTAATCTTTTAGATTTTGGTACTGTTTCACAACCTGGGAATAATGGGATATCTTCGATTACAGCAAATGGCAATTCATCTGGAACATCATAATCATCGCTATCGCCTCCAATAGCCGCAGCTTGAACAACCACAACAGCTTTGTTTTCGTCAACTTCAGTAGTTTGTATTTTTTCTTCTTTTAAAATAACTTTGTCTTCCACTATTTGAATCACCTCTGGAGATGGTGGTGGTGGTGGTGGCAATTTTTGAACTGGAGGTAAAGTAAGAATTGTCTCTTCATCCTCCACAAAATTATCTGTTAAACTAAGTGATTCCGTAACAATAATTGGGTCAGCAGATTTTAATTCTATTCCTATATAAGTCAATAACATAACCGCTACTAAACCAACCTGGAAATAAAGCTTGCTATTTCTCTTTGGGTCAACACTTGGATTTTTCTTAAGTTCCATATCTATAATTTTGAGGTGCTAATATAATAATTTTTAATTTACTTCTTTTAAAATTTTTCTTTTAATAAAAGTAAATCCTAAATAGGCTAAAAAGACTCCAAGCGAGTTTGCTAAAACATCATAGATGTCTGCCTCTCTACTTGCAGTAAATTTTCCTTGCAAAACTTCAATAACTATGCCATAAAATATAATTCCAAGCATTATTTTAAATAATTTTTTATTGTTTATTTCTTTAAAACTAAGCATCCAGCTTAATGTTAAGAAAAAATAAAAAACAAAATGGGCATATTTATCTTTAGATGAAATTGGAATTGAAGGCATTTTTAAAAAAGAAAAAAGGCTTAAAATGGCAATTAAAAAAGTCAAGCCTATTGCAAAATAAAAAAATTTACGCTCCAATGATACTTGCGTATTCTTCGCTAGAAAGTAATTCTTCAATTTCAGAAAGGTTTGTTATTTTAACTTTAACCATCCATCCATCTCCGTAAGGATCCGAATTTACTTTTTCTGGCTCTGACTCTAAAGAATCATTAAATTCAATTATTTCTCCTGATAAAGGTAAAAATAGGTCAGAAACTGTTTTTACAGCTTCCACTGTTCCAAAAACCTCATCTTTGACTAATTCTTGATCTAATGTCTCTACTTCAACATATACTATATCCCCTAATTCGCTTTGTGCAAATTCTGTAATTCCTATTGTTGCAACATCTCCATCAATAGAAACCCATTCGTGGTCTTTAGTGTACTTTAAATTAGCTGGTATATTCATCTTTAAATTTTTATTTTACTTATTTTATTCACACACAAATGTAGTTTTAATAATTTGAATGTAAAATATATTTTTTTATTATTTTAATTTTTTAATTTCCAAAGTTATATCGAATAGTAAACCCAGATCTTATATTAGTTATAGGAAATGAAGTAGAAATAACTGCCTGTGAAAATTGATGGTCATAAAAGAAAATTGCAGTTAGATTTTTACTAAAGGAATAGTCTGCGGTTAATTTGATAGACCATAAATCTTGTCCTCCGCCTAGTTCATTATTGTTATAATCTAAATATCTAACAATTGTATTACTTTTCCTTAAAGTAAAATCGGCTTTTATATTAATATCACTCTTAATAATACCACTTGTATTATCTGCTAAAGCAGAATTTATAGTAACTCCTTTTATTCTATATCCTAGACCTATTACATATTCATTACCACTAACCTCTGTAAGTAAATTATTGTCAAAACTCATATTTAAAGTTCTGTCTTTCTTTATTTCAGCTAATATTTTAATTGCACTTTTTGTCTCGAAATCAATTTTCACCAAAGGATTAAACTGTTCTGCTAAATTTACATTAGATATAAGTTTATCTGCATAGAAATTACCATTTACATCTACTGCAGAAACATTCAAGTTAGTCCTAAACGCATTAATATTATAACTTGCTCTATACCCGTGTTGCAAAGAGAAGCGTTTAAATTTATCTTTAAACCAATTATAGCGCATTAAACCCGTATATTTAAGATTCCAGTTAGGCAAAGGAACATTTTTAAAAACTCCTGTAGAAACTGAAGCCGCATCGTTTCCAGAATAGGCAGCAATGAAGGAAGGCAACAATACTTTTTGGCTGTTTTTACCAAATCCTAAAGGATATCCTTCCACATCTGTTGGAAAACTTGTTCCTCCATAATAATTACTTGCAAGTCTATTTGCGACTACTAATCTATTATCTCTAAAATCTTCAAAGGATTGTGAAATATTTTGATCACTTTGAGAAAAAGCAGTTTTAATTAAAATTGTTGAAATACTATAGTTTCCAAACTCATAAGGAGATCTAGAATTATATTGTCCTAAAGTAACATCATATTGTTCAGAAAAATTTTCTGTGTAAGATCTATTTGCAACTAAATCTATTTTTAAGTCTGGAAATACTTCTAACTGTGCTGTAAAATCTAATTTCTTAGTTTTTACTTGCGTAAAATTTTGATTAAACTCTGGAAAAGAAGTTAGCCATCCGCTTTGAGCTGCAGCATATCTAACATCTGATTGACTTCCAAAAACAAATCCTAATGTTGGTTTTGAAGAACCGAAGAAACCTAAACCTGGCAAATATCCTGGTAAAATTGTACCGTTATTTTCAGAATAATTAACTTGTATTGTTTTCACACTCATTAAAATTCCCTTTATTCCTTTTAAAAAGATATTTCCCTCGGAATTTGATTTTTTCTCTTTTGTAGTTACTTTTTGACCTGGTAAAGGACCCTCTTTTTTATCATCCTTGTTATACTTATTCTTTTTACCATTCCTTTTATTTCCTGTAAGTCCAATATACCTATATAATAAATCCATATTAAAGGTGGTATTTAACTTATGGGAACTTGCATTTTGAATAGTATTTCCAAGTTGGTATTCCGTTCCATCCTGTGCTACAATTGAAGAAAATGCATCTGATGATCTTTGCCAGTTATAATCGCCAGTATAAGAATAAACCGATTTTACAAAACTTAATAATGGAATTTTATTTATTGGTAAATCATAATTAACTACAATTTGTTGGTTGTGCTGGTTAGATTCTCCAACATCAAAATATCCATCCCAAATATCTAATCCATCAATAGGTAAATTACCGTTATCTAAATAGTTTCTAACAATATTATTTGAGGCTGCTGTATAATTTATACGTAATGATTTTGTAAGGTTATAATTAAACCCGTATTGGTAATTAAAGAAATAGTTTCTTCTATACAAAGGATCTAAACCAATACCTGAAACATCTACTAATCTAAATTGCTGTCTATTAAACTGTCTAATAATATTAGAACTAAATGAAATATTCGACGGTAAAAAGTTGAGATTAAAATCGGTTAGCATTTTATAATACCCGTTCTTTTTTAATGCAGCTGATTTCTCAAATGGTTTAAATTCTAATGGTTTAAACGTGTATGCATAATCTACAGCCGTTCTATTTTGCTGATCTACTAATGCTTCAATTTGATAATCATGGTGTTCTGTTTCATTAAAAGAATAAGACAGTGTTAAATTTTCGACATCGTAAAAATGTTGTTTTTGTTCTGCTGCTCTGTCTTTTCTTACTCCTATAAAATTTAAACTCGTTCTTTTAGTATAATCTATTGCTCTGTTTTCAATATTTGCTCTTTCATTAGGATCAGAAGTTATATCTAAAAGTTGATTTAATTCAATATCCTGATAAAAAGGATCAAATTTTGGTGTAATTGTTTGTTCACCAACAGAATAATTAAAAGGTAATTTTATTCCCCATTTTTTAGGCAATAATTGTCCTAAATTAACATTGGCAACCACGTCATATTGAAAAACATCCTCTCTACTTCTTTCGTTTGGACCTTCCTCAATTCCTCCAAAACCTATCGTGCTTACTCTTGTAGTGGCAGATATATTTGCAAAATCGGCTAAGTTTGTATCTAAACTTGCAACTGCTGCATAACCTCCTTTATTATCCATATCCGATAATCGAAGTTCGTTAAACCAAACTTCTCCACGTTCTGTTGCACTTCCGTTTTTATTTTTCACACCAATCATTAAAGTTCTTACCAAACCAAAATTTGGATTTCCCTTTATACCCACTGTTAATTTGTTGTTTGAAGAACCAATATTCTCTTCTTCTACAAAACCAATATTATTAGCATCATAAATAATTATGGGATCGTTATTTAAAGCTAATATTTTTAATTTAGTTAACAAGCCTAAAGGTAATTCTATTTCATTTTCAGAAGGCCAAATACCTTCTGCCGAACTTGTGCCATGTGGTGTAACTTTCAGCGGAATTTCTACTTGGTAAAAATTTTCTGTAAAATCGTTACCAAAACGAATAAATGCAACCATTTCATCATCGGCTAATGTATTATCGGCTAATGCTTCTGCATGTAAAAACATACGTAATTTTTTAAATTGACGCATGTCTACGTTTACATTTTTAAAAACTGCTCTAGAATCACCTAGCTCTAATCCGTTTACGCTTCCCGAAAATTTATCATATACTCGAAGTGATAGCGATTGCTCATTTTGGTTTATGACCGTGTTATTATTATATAATTGTTCTCTGACAACACCAGGAGGCGTCACATAATTAATAGGCGTTCTATTTCCGTTTTCTTGGATGTTTAAAGCTACAACATCAAAACCTGTATTGTCATCCTCTGTATTAGGATCTAATACATCTAAAGTATTTGTATATCTTCTCCACTCGCCTCTAACTAAATCTAATGCTCCAAAACGCAAAGTAACTTCTTCTTTGAAGCCAGTCATGTACATTCTCATAAAGCGAATAGACCGAAAATCACTAATGGAACCTACCTGATTAGCTGCTGTAAAATCTTGAATAGGAATTTTATACAAAATCCATCTTGCTTTTCCAGTTGCGCCATTCGGTAATGTTATAGAATTATTTTCTCTTACATCCACAATATAATCTTGACCAGTAGGAACTTCAGATCCTTCAGGGTAATAATTTATTGGCACTTCAAATTTAAAATAAGCATTAATTGTGTTCATTGTATTGTCACGATTAATATCTTCAATATCCGGAAGTGTTGTGCTTCCTCTATCTGTATCTGTAACATTTACTGGTGAATTTCCTTGTACGCCGTTATAGTTTTTATAACGCTCTACAATTCCACCTGCCTTATTTAAGTAAAATTGATAATTATCATTTGCAGGATCCGATTGCCCAGCAAAAGCAGGAAATTTTAAAGCTTCACCTGCATCGGTTAAACCGTCAAAACCAACATCTTGAATGTTTCTATTTGCTTCATTAGTATCAAAAGCATAAATTAAAGATTGCGATGTAGGTATTTCTCCCCAATTTGTTTCTAAAGTAGGCTGTGTAGAACCAACTTCTGGCAAACCATTTTCATATAATTTTCTACCGTCGTTGAGAATATCTTCTGATATTTCACCTAAATTAAATACCAATTTTCCTGTATTTGTAACATCTGCTGTTGGGTTTCCATAAAAAGGATCTAGCACCCAAAACTGCACATATTCTACGTTAGATTGTTCAAAATTTGTGGTGTTAATAGAACGCATTATACCTGCCCAATTGTTTGGAGCATCTATCGCCGGAAACTGATTTGTTGCCGCTAAAGAAGAATCAAAATTATACATTCCTCTATCTTTAGGATAATAACTTAAATCTAATGTATTTACAACTGTAGATTCTCCTTGTGCAATATTAGTAGCGGGATACAACTCTTCAATAAGAATTCTTCTGGTTTTATTTAGAGATAAATCATCGTCGCTTACACCAACAGGCGTTTGTGTAAAAAAGAGAGGATCTATGGAATACCAAGATAACTTTGCTCTTTTATAACCTACAGAAATATCGTTTGAAGCTGGAGCTGTTGTTGTTGGATTACCATCAAAGTCTTCTTCTAAAGGAACACTTGCTAAATGCCAAGTACTAAACGATCGTAAATCGATTGTAGATTGTGAGCCTTCAAAATCATCTATGTAAGTTGTAGCTTCCCCATTAAATTGATCTGCTTTTGAAGCTCCTGGTTTTAAATAAGCTATCTCCCCTCTAAAAGATAAATTAGAAGGAACATCTGTATCAATGTTTGGCAACTTATTTACTAATCTAGTTAAGAAAGGTACTTCTGTTGAATAATTTGTATTTAAACCAAAAATACTATTGTTTATAGATTCTTGTCCATAATTAGACTTATTTGTAAATGGCCTTTCCGTTAAATTTAAAAATGTTGCACCAATCAAGAAATTTTTATTGACCTGATGTTCAACATTTACACCCCAAAACCTTTTTGTTTGTTGCCCAAAAACAGAATTATTTTCTACAGAAATTTCAATAGGCGTATTAGACGCTTGTAAAGACGGATCTAAAATTTGAACTTTACCCAACTGATAGTTTACCGTATAATCTACACCTTCTACCAGTACTCTTCCTCCGGCTGTAACTACAACGGAACCCTGTGGTACATTAAAAGCACCTATAGAAATACCATCGCCTCCAGTAGATTTAAACCTACCTTTTAACTGAAATTTATTTTTTTCTCCTTCTTGTAAAACAGATGCTTGCGTAGATTTATATAAATTTCTAAATACGTATTTATTTTGATTAGGATTATAACCTGTTAATGGACTGTCATAGTCTTCTGTTATTGTAGTACGTAATTTTTCGAAAATATGTTCACCAAAAGGTTCTTTAGTAGTGAAAATTATTCGACCATATTGTGTGTCAATAGTAACCCCTGGAACAAAATCAAAGAAACCATCACCACCTTCTTGCGGATCATTTGTATAATTTAACTTATCTACATTAAATACTTTTAATAACGGTGTCTCTGCAACCCCCACTGGTAAAGGATTTGAAGCATTCACTTCCGAAATATAATTTATAGGCGAAGGATCTGTATAAAGAATATTAAATCTAAAATCTTCTTGTTGTAATTGATATGCTCCTGGTATTTGATAAATATTCTTCATCATCAAATTCCAAGTTGGCATTGTTAGCGTATTATTAGGTGCTTTTTGATTAATAGTAGTTAAATTACTTTTAATCATTTTTAGTATTAATGCCTGCGAAGTAGGTATCCCTGAAGCGCTAACTTGTGTAGCATCTACTCCATCTGTTCCAAATTCTCCAACCTGGTAAACTTGACTTCCAATAGTGTATTGATATGCAACTGCCAAAACTTCATCATTGGCTAATTTTTGATTTAAAGAAACATATCCTAATTGTGGATGATACGTAAATTCAGTAGCAGTTAGTTTTCTTGCATTTTCAAGTTTAGCATAATCTAATCCCTCATCCATGCTTCCAGTTGTTAGCGAAAAACCATTTCCTGCCGTTGCAACCTCTCTTATGTTCCTATTTAAAAAGTTGCTTCCTATTAAATTTGGATTAAACTTATTGTTGGTATTATCCGCAGGTTTCCCAACTGCTCCAGTAAAAAAAGAAGGATTATTTACCAAATCAATCGCTACAATTTCTTGAGATAACACACCACTAATAGGTGCCTCTCCAATATCTTGTAATGCAACGATATTTCTAAGATTATTTTCTGTAGTACTAACTCTGTTTTGTTTGTTTGTTATCCAAACTTCTATTCTATTAATTTGGACCCTACTATTTACATAAGGATAATTACTAAGTGCAAAATCGTATTGTTCCCTAAAGTATTGCGACAGAAAATAATGTCTATCTGCATCATAATCTAAAGCAAAAACCTCAAAATCTTGGAGTGTTCCTCCACCTTGAGTAGTTACAGATCTTGTTTGAGAGTTCTGTTCAGAAAAAACACCAGTTACTGTTGTTTTTCCAAATTGAAACTGTGCCTTTACTCCAAATAAACTTTGAGATCCTCTTATTAATGAGTTTGATAATGGGAAACTTACGTTACCAACTTCTAATTTTTGAAGAATATCATCTTCGTCAGAACCGTACTCTAATTTAATCAAATTTTGAAATGCAAATGTAGATTGTGTATCGTAATTTATATTTACATTTAATCTTGTTCCAACTTTTCCTTGTAAACCAACACTTATTCTTTGGTCAAAATCAAACGTTGTGGTTTTTCTGTTTCTTGGAGAAAACGCAGGATTATCTTGTTTTGTAAATCGAACTCCCAAATCTATTTCAACAGAACCTGTTGGTTTTATGTCAATTGTATTACTTCCGAAAATTGCTTCAAAAAAACGTGAATTTATATAATACCTTGGTAACAAATCTTTTTTTGCTTCTTCACTTCCTTCTTTTTTTCCGTCAATCGCTGCAGATTTCTCTTGATAATACTTTCGCATTTCTTCACGGAGTACTAATTCTTGGTATTGTTTTGGTGTTAATACTAAAGGATAATTAATATTAAAACCGTCAAAAGTTTTGGTATAAATGTATCTATCTGTAGCTATATCATAAGTATATGCTTCAATAATACTTTGCGGATTTGAAACTTTTAGTTTACCTAAGTCTACTCCTGTTTTTATAGAATCTTTTTCTTGTTCAGGAACTTGAGCAAATACTAGAAATGGTGCAATTAAAAAAACAACTTTAATTGCTTTTATAAACTTGTAAAATGGTAGTGTTATAAGTATATTTTCCAAATTTTATAAATTTTTTAACGCAAGCTTAATTAAGCTTTCAACCGAAGCATCCGGTACTTCTCTAATTATTTTTTCAATAACTTTTTCAGCTGTCTTTCTTGCAAAACCTAATACTTCTAAAGCAGATAACGCTTCCTCTTTATTTGTATTGTATCCAACTATCGAAACTTCGTCTAAATTATAAACTTTTAACACTTTTTCTTTTAAATCCAAAATAACTCTTTGTGCGGTTTTAGCACCTATGCCTTTCATGCCCTGCATCGTAGCAACATCATTTGATGCAATTGCATGAATTATTTGTTGAGGTGCTAAAGAAGAAAGCATTGTCCTTGCAATATTTGCTCCAATACCAGAAACAGAAAGCAATAATTTAAATAATTCCCTTTCTTGCTTTTCTACAAAACCATACAAAGAGTGGGAATCTTCTTTAATTTGTAAAAAAGTAAATAGTTTTAAATTTTCTACATCTGGAATTAATGAAAAGGTATGTAAGGATATATTAATATGATAACCTATTCCATTACAGTCAATTATAACCTCGGTTGGTGTTTTTTCAACTAATTTCCCTTTAATGTATGTTATCATATTATTTTTTATACTTAACGCTTCAAAAATATAAAATATTATCGAGCTACTTGTTTGTTTTTTCTTTGTTTTTCTTGCGCATCTACAACTGCAACTGCCGACATGTTAACCATTTCTTCAACGCTTGCTCCTAATTGGATAATGTGAACTGGTTTGTCTAAGCCAAGCATTATAGGCCCAATTGAATCTGCTTTATTCAATTCTTTCAACATTTTATAGGTAATATTTGCAGCATCTAGATTTGGAAAAATTAGAGTATTTACTTTTTTATCTACCAATTTAGAAAAAGGAAACTTACTTTTTAGCATTTCTGGATTTAAAGCAAAGTCACTTTGCACTTCCCCATCTACAATTAAATCTGGAAAATATTTATGTAAATAAGCTACTGCTTCTCTAATTTTTGAAGAACTTTCATTATTGGAAGAGCCAAAATTTGAAAAAGAAACCATAGCTACAATTGGCTCCATTCCAAACATTCTCACTGTTTTAGCAGTCATCAAAGCTATTTTCGCCAAATCTGCTGCTGTAGGATTAGGATTAATTGCAGTATCAGACAAGAATATAGGCCCGCGTGGAGTCATCATCAAATTTGTTGTAGCAATCTTTGTAACGCCTGGCGCTTTATTAATTAACTCCAAAATTGGCTTAACAACTGTGGGATAACTTCTTGAATATCCTGTTACAAGTGCATCTGCATCTCCAGTATTTACCATCATTGCTGCAAAATAATTGCGCTCTCTCATCCATTTTTCAGCGTCTAAAAGCGTCATGCCTTTTCTTTTTTGTGTTTCCCAAAAAGATTTTGCATAAGCATGCCGCCTTTCATTTTCCTCTTTGCTTTTGGGATCAATAATAACTACATCTACATCAAAGCCTATTTCGTTTTTAAGTTCTTCAATTATTTCTTTAGATCCTAAAAGAATTGGAATACCAATACCTTCTTCAAGCACAATTTGTGCTGCTTTTAAAACATCTAAGTGGTCTGCTTCAGCAAATACAATCTTTTTAGGATTTGTTTTTGCTCTGTTTATGAGCATTCTTAACATTTTATTATCAGAACCCAAACGGTTGAGCAATTCTTCTTCGTATTTATCCCAATCTAGAATTTCAACTTGTGCAACACCAGAATCCATTGCTGCTTTTGCAACAGCTGGCGCTACAACAGTGATTAATCTAGGGTCAAAGGGCTTTGGAATAATATAATCTTTACCAAAATTTAATTTAGTTTCTCCGTATGCTATATTTACTTGTTCTGGAACTGGTGTTTTTGCTAATTCGGCCAAAGCTCTAACAGCAGCCATTTTCATAGCTTCATTAATCTTAGTTGCACGAACATCTAATGCACCTCTAAAAATATAAGGAAACCCTAAAACATTATTTACTTGGTTTGGATGGTCTGATCGACCAGTTGCCATAATAATATCTTCACGGGTTTTTATTGCTATGTTATAATCAATTTCAGGAATAGGATTTGCCATAGCAAAAACAATAGGGTCTTTTGCCATAGCAATAAGCATCTCAGGCTTTAAAATATTTCCTGCAGAAAGTCCTAAAAACATATCCGCACCATTTAAAGCATCACTAAGCGATGTATTTGGTTTTGCTTTTGCGTATTTTTTTTGCAAGTCGGATAAGTCTGTTCTTTCAGAAGACAATACGCCTTCTTTGTCAAACATTATAATTTTATCGACATCTATTCCTAACAAAACATATAAATTAGCACAAGCTAATGCAGCTGAACCTGCACCTGAAATAACAACTTTTACTTTTGAAATCTCTTTTCCGGCTAACTCTAGTGCATTTAATAATGCCGCTGAAGATATAATTGCTGTTCCATGCTGATCATCATGCATCACAGGAATATTCAATTCTTCAACCAATCTTCTTTCGATTTCAAAAGACTCAGGAGCCTTTATATCTTCTAAATTTATTCCGCCAAAGGTAGGCGCAATATTTTTTACAGTTGCTATAAATTCTTCTATGTCTTTAGTACCAACTTCTATATCGAAAACATCTATATCGGAAAAAATTTTAAACAACAAAGCCTTTCCTTCCATTACAGGCTTTGACGCTTCTGGTCCAATATCGCCTAGCCCTAAAACTGCGGTACCGTTTGTTATTACAGCGACTAAATTACCTTTTGCAGTATATTTATATACGTTATTTATATCTTTTGCTATTTCTAGACATGGCTCTGCAACACCCGGAGAATACGCTAACGACAAGTCTCTCTGTGTTGCATACTTTTTAGTTGGGACAACTTGAATTTTCCCAGGTGTAGGCTTTGCATGGTATAATAATGCTTCTCTTCTTTTTGTATCTTTGTGCATATAATTAAATCTATATCTAACCTACAAAGTTAGAAGAAGGATTGAAAAAAAAAAAATATAACGAAGTTCTTTTAAATAAAAAAAATCTTTAAAATTTAAAAGATAAACTTTAAAGATAGGATTCATTTAGTTTTGGAGTCAATTAAAAAAATATTCTTTTTATTGTAATTAAAGTCTCTCTTTAAATTCTAAAATAGCTTCAAACGGTTTTAATGTAATTAATGGTTTAATAAGAATAGGTGTTTTCTTTTCAATAATTTCAAATCGCTCTACTACTGTTAATACGGCTAAAATCATTTCATACATAGCGAAATTATTACCAATACACATTCTTTGTCCAGCTCCAAATGGATAATAATTCTTAGAAAACTTAACACTTTCCTCTAAAAATCGTTCAGGAATAAATTCTTCTGAATTTTTCCAAAAATCTGGATGTCGGTGAATTTCGTATACAGAAAACAATAAATTAGTTCCTTTTGGTAAGTCGAAACCGTTAAATTCATCTGCTTCTTTATTTATTCTGTCAATAAAATAAGCGGGAGGAAATAAACGCATAGTCTCTTGAATAACTAATTTAGTATAATTAGCATTTTTAATCCAATGCATTATATCAGAAGACTCTGCTTTTACATTTTTTACTTCTTCTAAAATCTTAATTTGAGCTTCAGTATTTCTCGCGAGTAATTCACAAGCAAAAGTCAAAGCATTTGAAGTAGTTTCGTGACCAGCTGCAAATAAAATTAGAATTTCATCTAATAATTGTGCTTCTTCCATTTCAGATCCGTCTTCATAACGTGCGTCAAGCAACATGTCTAACAAGTCATTATGCTTTTCTGGATTTTGCTTTCTTTGATTTACTAACCTTTTTAAAATTGCCCTCGACTCGTTAATTAAATTAATATGAAAATTTATTTTACCAGAAAACTTAAACCACCAACCTAAATAGGGCTGACGCAATTCTTTTACAAGCATTTGTTGGGTAATCTCAGTTGTGTGTTGTAATTTCTTAATATCTTCTTCGTTAATTTCTGAACTAAATAAAGATTTTACTACCGTTTGAAAAGCTAAATCATTAAATATTGGAAAAACATCAATTGGTTTATCTAAAACAATGTGGTCAATTTCCTTTTGAATTGTGGTATGAATTGTATCTAATAAAAGTAGCAATTGACTTTTGTGAAAAGCAGGTTGAATTAATACACGTTGTTTCTGCCACATTTCTCCTTCGGAAGTTAATAACCCTTTCCCAATATATTTAGCTAAATCTTTTGTTTGAATAGGTGATTTTGAATAATTTTTTTGGTTTTTTTGTAATACATAACTAAGAAATTGTGCGTCACGAGTAAAAACAACAGATTTTCCTAAACCAATCTTTAATCTAAAAGAATCCCCTAGTAACAAAAAGTTGGCCTTATGAAATGGTAACGGATTTCTTAAAATAGAAACCGAATGTTTTATGAATTTAAGAAACGAAACGCTAGGAAGGTGTTTTAAATGACTCATATACATATTTTATTTTAAAACAAACCGCCTTGTATGTTGTTTTTTACTTTACCTAAATGTAAATATGCTCTCTCTGTAACTTCTCTACCACGTGGTGTTCGCATAATAAAACCCTCTTGAATTAGAAAAGGCTCATATACTTCTTCAATAGTTTCACTACTTTCAGAGACAGCAGTTGCAAGAGTAGACAACCCAACTGGACCACCCTTAAACTTATCAATAATTGTCATCAAAATTTTATTATCCATTTCATCTAAACCGTTTGCGTCAACATTTAACGCTTTTAAAGCAAATTTAGAGATTTCAATATCGATTGTTCCATTCCCTTTTATTTGTGCAAAATCTCGAACACGTCTTAATAAAGCATTTGCAATACGAGGCGTTCCTCTGCTTCGACCAGCAATTTCGATAGCTGCTTCAAAGGAAATTGGCATATTTAAGATAGAAGCACTTCTCTGTACTATTGAAGTTAAAAGTTCTTTATTATAATATTGCAATCTACTTTGTATCCCAAAACGTGCCCGCATTGGTGCCGTTAGTAAACCAGAGCGAGTTGTAGCTCCAACTAAAGTAAAAGGGTTTAAATTTAATTGTACAGACCTAGCATTAGGTCCAGATTCAATCATTATATCAATTTTAAAGTCTTCCATTGCAGAATACAAGTATTCCTCAACAATAGGACTTAAACGATGTATTTCATCGATAAACAAAATATCTCTTTCCTCTAAATTAGTAAGCAAGCCCGCAAGATCACCAGGTTTATCTAAAACAGGACCAGAAGTAATTTTTATACCTACTCCTAATTCGTTAGCTAAAATATTAGCCAAAGTTGTTTTACCAAGACCAGGAGGCCCATGAAATAATGTATGGTCTAAAGCTTCTTCTCTTAAATTAGCAGCTTGTACAAAAACTTGTAAATTTTCAAGAACTTGTTCTTGACCTGCAAAATCGTCAAATGACAATGGACGCAATACTTTTTCAACATCAATTTCTTGAGAAGAAAAACGCTCTTTATTTGGATCTAAATTCTCATTCATTTAGTAAATATAAGGAAAGTCTAAACAAAAACACCTTTCGGTAAGGAAAGGTGTTTAATATATTTTAAATTAATGGTGTAATTCTTCTTCACCCTCCTTCATAGGAGTTATTTGAGTAACAAAGTCTTCATCATGACCAGGCTTACTATAGTCATAAGGCCAACGGTGTACTTCAGGAATTTCACCTGGCCAGTTACCGTGAACATGCTCTACAGGAGTAGTCCATTCAAGAGTATTGGATCTCCAAGGATTCTGCGTTGCTTTTTTACCATAAAACATACTGTAAAAAAAGTTCCATAAAAAAACAATTTGAAAAGTAGCACCTATAATTGCAAAAACTGTAATTAAAATATTTACATCTGATAATTCATCAAATAAAGGAAAAGCAGTATTAGTGTAGTAACGTCTAGGTAAACCAGCTAAGCCAACAAAATGCATAGGAAAAAATACACCATAAGCACAAATAGCGGTTACCCAAAAGTGAACATATCCAAGATTTTTGTTCATCATTGTTCCGAACATTTTAGGATACCAATGGTAAACACCAGCAAAGAAACCATAAAGAGCAGAAATACCCATTACAAGATGAAAATGTGCAATAACAAAATAAGTATCGTGGACGTTGATATCTAAAGTAGAATCTCCCAAAATGATACCAGTTAAACCACCAGAAATAAATGTTGATACTAGACCAATAGAAAATAACATCGCAGGGTTTAATTGCAAATTACCTTTCCACAAAGTAGTAATATAATTAAATGCTTTAACGGCTGATGGTATAGCAATTAAAAGTGTTGTGAAAGTAAATACGGAACCTAAAAAAGGATTCATACCGGAAACAAACATATGGTGACCCCAAACAATTGTGGATAAAAAAGCAATTGCAATAATAGATGCAATCATTGCTCTGTAACCAAAAATTGGCTTTCTAGAATTTGTAGCAATAACTTCTGACGTAATACCTAATGCAGGTAATAAAACAATATAGACCTCAGGGTGACCTAAGAACCAAAATAAATGCTCAAATAAAACTGGAGAACCACCTTGATAATGTAAAACCTCACCAGCTAAATAAATATCAGATAAGAAAAAAGAAGTTCCAAAACTTCTGTCAAAAATCAACAATAAAGCAGCAGAAAACAAAACTGGGAAAGAAACTACACCAATAATAGCAGTTACAAAAAATGCCCAAATTGTTAAAGGCAAACGCGTCATTGTCATTCCTTTAGTTCTTAAATTAATAACGGTTACGATATAATTTAATGAACCCATTAAAGAGGAAGCTATGAAAATTGCCATTGAAATTAACCAAAGTGTCATACCTGTACCAGAACCTGGAATAGCCTGAGGTAAGGCACTTAATGGAGGATAAATTGTCCAGCCTGAAGAAGCTGGTCCAGACTCTACAAATAAAGATGATATCATAATTACAGATGAAACAAAAAACATCCAATAAGATAGCATATTCATAAAGCCAGAAGCCATATCACGTGCACCAATTTGTAAGGGTATCAAAAGATTACTAAAAGTTCCTGATAATCCAGCAGTTAATACAAAGAAAACCATAATAGTTCCATGAATTGTAACAAGTGCTAAATAAATATCATTACGCATTACTCCATCTGGAGCATATTTTTCTCCTAAAAATATTTTAAATACTTCAAAGGATTCTTCTGGCCATGCAATTTGCATACGAAAGAAAATAGACATAATTACACCTATTATTCCCATTAATAACCCAGTAATTAAATATTGTTTGGCAATCATCTTATGATCAAGACTAAAAATATATTTAGTAATGAATGTTTCTTTATGATGACCGTGTTCGTGTGCTGACATACTTTATATTATTTAAAATCTAAAACTATTTTATAACTTGAGCAACTACTAAAGTAGTATCCTGACCTATTTCTTTAATGCTTTCTGAAGCTGGATTAGAATTTGCTTGCTTCCATACTTCTGTTACAGTTGGCTTTTCAGCTAACCACTTTTTAAAATCCTCTGGCGTATCTACTACAATCTTCATTTGCATATTGTAATGTGAAGCACCACAGATTTTATTACACAATAATAAATAATCGAAAGCATAAGGCTCTAATGCTTCTTTACCTTCTGCAACTAACTTAAGACTTTTTTCTGCTCTTATTTTATTTATTTTAATAACTTTTAAAGCCATTTTCTCGTCTAAACGCATGTCTGCTGTAGTAACGCTAGGAACAAATACAAACTGTGTAACCATACCTGGAACACAATTCATTTGTGCTCTAAAATGAGGCATGTAAGCAGAATGCAAAACGTCTTGAGAGCGAATCTTAAAAACAACTTTTTTTCCAAGAGGTAAGTGCAATTCTTTAGTTGCTTTATCATCTTTTGATGCTGGATCTTCTAAATCTACACCTAAAGTATTAACTCCTTCAATAAGTCTAACATTTGCTTTACCTAAAGTATTGTCTTCCCCTGCATATCTTGCTTCCCAATTAAATTGTTGCGCATATAATTCTACATATATAACCTCTTCCTCTTCATCGAAATACATTATGTCATTCCAAGTATAAAGACCATACATAATTAAACCTGACAAAACAATAACAGGAATAATTGTCCAAATTGCCTCTAGTTTATTATTATCTGCGAAATATAAAGCTTTTTGACCATCTCTTCCCCTGTATTTATAGGTAAAGAAATGTAATAAAAACTGGGTAATAAACTGCACAATAAATATTAACGTAAAGGAAATATCCATTAAATTATCATAAGCAACACCGTGTTCTGATGCAGGCGTAGCAAGAACTAAATCACCCCAATTTAAAAAACCATAAATAGTAAAAATGTAAATAAAGGCAACAAAAGCGAACATTAAATATCCATTTATTCTATTATCGTCATTATTTGCAACTTCAGAAGTATCTTTTGAAACTCCCAATTGTGTAAGATCAAAAATTTTAGTTAATTGCCAAATAGCAACTCCAATTAAAACTAAAACTAAAAGTATTAATAAACTTGTCATTTATTTATTTCTTTAAAATATTAATAATGAAAATGTTTGCTTTCTTCAATATAAGGATTTCTTTTTGCTAATAAAGGTGCTTTTGTTAAAGCAGTAAAAACAACAAAAATAAACAAACCAAGGAAGAAAACCAATGAACTTATCTCTGGCAAACCTATATACCATTGATCACCAACTGTTGCAGGCATAATCATATTAAAGAAATCAATATAATGCCCTAACAATATAACAATACCAGCCATAACTATAATCCAAGTAAGACGTTTGAAGTCTGTATTAATTAAAATTAATAATGGAAAAACGAAATTCATAGCTAACATTCCAAAAAATGGTAGATTATAATCTTTAATTCTAGTAATATAATAAGTTACTTCTTCAGGTATATTAGAATACCAAATTAACATAAATTGAGAAAACCATAAATAAGTCCAAAAAATACTAATACCAAACATAAATTTAGCTAAATCATGAATATGACTTGTATTTACATCGGGCAAAAGATCTTTAGATTTTAAATATAAAGTGATCAAAGCAATAGTTGTAATACCACATACGAAAAAACTTGAAAACACATACCATCCAAATAATGTACTATACCAGTGAGGGTCTACAGACATGATCCAATCCCAAGACATCATAGATTCTGAAATTATAAAGAATACCAAAAACATTGCGGAAATATTAAAATTCTTCTTGAAAAATGAATCATCAGAAGACGCATCTTGAGCAATGGAATTTTTTCTAGAAAAGTAACGATAAAGATTCCAACCAACTAAGAATATAACAGCTCTAACTAAGAACCAAGGAGTGTTTAACCATCCCTTTTTATTAAAAATCAATAAGTCAAATTTTTCACTTGTTGGGTCAATCAAATTATGATCCATCCAAACAAAAATACCATTATGACCCAAGTGCAAGCCAGCTGCAACAAGGACTAAAAAGAAAATTATTGAACCAGGTAATAAATAACTAGTAATACCTTCCATAACTCTAAATAGGACTGGAGACCAACCTGCCTGCGCTACGTATTGTATAGCATAAAAAGCTAAAACACCAACAGAAAGTAACATGAAGAAAATACACGCAACATAAAAGGCAGCCCAAGGCTTATTTTGGTGTTGGTGCAAAACATGTTCTAAATGTTCATTGTGCTCAGCAACTGCAATCGCATCAATTGAATTGTGTTTATCATGACCCTCAGCTACTCCATGAGTTGCGGCATCAGCATGAGCATCATGACCGTGGTCAGCGCTTAACATATTTTCTACTTCTTCAATAGTTTTTGGAGTATTCATAAACCCTACTCCAATACCAACTACCCCTAAAAACATAAGGATAAAAGAAAAAGCTTTTAATTTACTTGAAAATGTATACATATCTATGACTTTCAAAAATGTGTTTTACAATTATAATTCTGATTTCAATTTCAAAACGTAGGCAGCAACATTCCATCTTTCTTCTTGGGAAAGTTGGTTTGCATAAGAACCCATAGAGTTTATACCATAAGTAGTAATATGATAAATACTACCATCTGTAATTTCTCTATCTGCATAACTAGGAACTCCTAAAATTTTTTCACGCTCTACTAACTTCCCTTTACCGTTACCACTATCACCATGGCAAATAGCGCAATAAATATTATATAGCTCTTTTCCTTTCTCTATGTCCGAGGAAATAGAATCTAAAGGAGACTTCAAAGTAGCCTTGGCTAAATCATAACCATCAGCAGTGTTTGGGATTTCATAAGGTACAAAACCTCTTTTAATTGACCCTTCTGCTGGTATTTGTCCTTCTTTACCTTTCAAACCATTTTTCGAATTAAATGCATCTGATTCAGCATAAGTCTCATATGCTACAGATTCATACATATTTGGAAAAAACTGGTAGTTTGGTTTAGATTTATCGTGACAAGAAATTGCCATTACCGATAAACCTAATACTGCTACTATTTTATATAAGCTTTTCATATCTTAATATTAATGCTTTTCGATTACTTTAACTTCAACTGCTCCTGTAGAATGAAAGAAAGAAATTAATTCTTCTTCATTTCCGTGTATACCCACTTCCATTAAGAAGTGATCATCCGTAGTTCTTAAATCTGGGTTTTCAGCATCTTTAAATGGCCACAATTTACTTCTCATATAAAAAGTAATAACCATTAAATGAGCTGCAAAGAAAACAGTCAATTCAAACATAATTGGAACAAATGCAGGCATATTTTCTAAATAACTAAAACTAGGCTTTCCTCCAATATCTTGCGGCCAATCTTGAATCATTACAAAACGCATCATGAAAGTTGCGAAAGACAATCCTACAATACCGTACATAAATGATGCTATTGCAAGCCTTGTTGGCGCTAATCCCATTGCTTTATCTAAACCGTGAACTGGAAAAGGTGTGTAGACCTCCTCAATATGATGATGTGCTGCTCTTGTTTGCTTTACAGCATCCATAAGAACATCGTCATCATTATATATAGCGTGTATAACTTTATTACTCATGATATTAATGATTATCTGAATGATTATTACCTCGTGCTTCTCTTTCTCTTTTATAATTATCTCCAGAAGCTTTTAAGATAGTTTTAACTTCAGCTTGTGCAATTACAGGAAAACTTCTCGAATATAATAAGAACAATACAAAAAAGAATCCAATAGTTCCAATAAAAACACCTGCGTCAACAAATGTAGGTTGAAACATAGTCCAAGAAGAAGGAAGGTAATCTCTATGAAGAGATGTAACAATAATTACAAAACGTTCAAACCACATTCCAACGTTTACTACAATTGAAATAATGAAGGATGCCATTATACTTGTTCTAATTTTCTTAAACCACATAACCTGTGGAGAAACAACATTACATGTCATCATTAAAAAATAAGCCCACCAATATGGTCCTGTAGCTCTATTTAAGAAGGCATATTGTTCATATTCAACTCCAGAATACCAAGCAATAAATAATTCTGTAATATATGCACAACCAACTATTGAACCCGTAATCATGATTACTATATTCATCAATTCTATATGTTGAATTGTTATATAGTCTTCTAGGTTTGAAACTTTTCTCATAATAATTAACAATGTATTTACCATTGCAAAACCAGAAAAGATTGCACCAGCCACAAAATACGGTGGAAGAATTGTTGTATGCCAACCAGGAATAACCGAAGTTGCGAAATCAAAAGATACAATTGTATGTACCGAAAGAACTAATGGAGTTGCTAAACCAGCAAGTACAAGAGATACTTCTTCAAAACGTTGCCAATCTTTAGCTCTACCACTCCAACCAAATGAAAGTATAGAATAAACCCTTTTTGTAAAAGGAGTTACAGCTCTATCTCTAATCATTGCAAAATCTGGTAATAAACCTGTCCACCAGAAAACAAGTGACACAGATAAATAAGTAGATATTGCAAAAACATCCCAAAGTAATGGAGAATTAAAATTTACCCATAATGAACCAAACTGATTTGGAATAGGCAATACCCAATATGCTAACCATGGACGACCCATGTGGATAATTGGGAATAAACCCGCTTGCATGACTGAGAAAATTGTCATTGCTTCTGCAGAACGGTTAATGGCCATTCTCCACTTTTGACGAAATAATAATAATACTGCTGAAATTAAGGTTCCGGCATGACCGATACCTACCCACCAAACGAAGTTAGTGATATCCCAAGCCCAACCAACTGTTTTATTTAATCCCCAAGTTCCTATACCTTCTGAAACAGTGTAAATCATACAACCTACTCCATAAAGGAAAGCTGTAAATGCAATTGAAAATGCAATCCACCATTGTTTATTAGCTCTACCTTCAACAGGTCTAGCAACATCTACGGTAACGTCGTGATAGGATTTACTACCTAACACTAAAGGTTTTCTAATGGGTGCTTCGTAATGAGACGACATATCCTTTATATTGTTTCTTTATTAATACTTATTTATCGTTTCTAACTTTAACATGGTAAAACACATTTGGCTTTGTACCAATATGCTCTAATAAATGATACATTCGGTCATCTTCAGCTAAAGTAGCTACTTGACTTTCCTCATCATTTACATCTCCAAAAACCATCGCACCACTAGTACAAGCTGCGGAACAAGCTGTTTGAAACTCACCATCTTTTACTAATCTACCTTCGCGCTTAGCATTTAATTTCACCGCTTGAGTCATTTGGATACACATTGAACATTTCTCCATAACTCCACGGGAACGTACGTTAACATCTGGATTTAATACCATACGTCCTAAATCGTCATTCATATGATAATCAAATTCACTATTCTTGTTGTATAAGAACCAGTTAAATCTTCTTACTTTATAAGGACAGTTGTTTGCACAATAACGAGTACCCACACAACGATTGTAAGCCATATGATTTTGACCTTCTCTACTGTGTGAAGTTGCTGCAACAGGACAAACAGTCTCACAAGGAGCATGATTACAATGTTGACACATTACTGGTTGAAAAGCAACTTGAGGATTATCCGATGGATCTTCCATTGCACTTAAGGTACTAACGGAATCTAGAAGTCCGGTGGTTCCTTCTTTTAATTTAATATCACCCTCAAATGTTGTTTGAGAAGAATAATATCTATCAATACGCAACCAGTGCATATCTCTACTTCTTCTTATTTCAGATTTCCCAACTACAGGAACATTATTTTCTGCATGACATGCAATAACACAAGCCCCACATCCAGTACAAGAATTTAAATCTATAGATAAATTAAAATGATGTCCAGTGGACCTGTCAAAAGAAGTCCATAAATCTACTTCAGTAGCAGGAGTAGGTTTGTGGTCTAAAGAAACCATAGGAACGGGGTTCCAAACCGCAGAATCTTCAGAATTAAATACCTCAAGAGTAGTCTCTTTAATAATATCTCCTCTACCCATTAATGTTTTTTGCAACTGCACACAAGCAAACTCATGCTCTCCATCTTCCTTGGATATTGTTACAGTTTGATTTGCATTAGAGTTAGCATATAATTCATATGCATTTACACCTACTTGCATTTCTTGCTTCATAGAGGCTTTTTTACCGTAACCAAAAGCTAAACCTATAGTACCAACTGCTTGACCAGGCTGAATAATTACAGGAACATTTTTTAAGATTGTATTACCAACCTTTAGTGAAACATAACTCCCATTTAAACCACCGTTGGCAACATTCCAATTTTCTAAGCCATTATCTTCTGCATCTTTTTTGGAAATTGTAACATAATTATCCCAAGAAGCTCTAGTAATTGGATCAGGAAACTCTTGTAACCAAGGGTTATTAGCTTGTTGACCGTCTCCCATACCTATTTTAGTATACAATACTAATTCAATACCAGTTGACTTCGTTTTAGCTAAATTTGAAGCCGAAACAAAAGTGTCAATATTATTAACGGCAACTAAAGGACTAACCTCCGTATTAGAAAAACCGTCGTGTACTGCTTTATTCCATGTTTTACCATTTAAATTACCTGAAGCGAAATTCTTTAAATAATCGTGGTAATCAATGCTGTTTTCTGTTAGAGTTAATAAAACGTCTTGAAATTGTTTAGTATCAAATAAAGGACGAATTGTAGGTTGCATAACACTATAGTTTCCTCGGCTAAGAGAAACATCTCCCCAAGATTCTAAATAATGTGGAGCTGCCGCAGCAATATTAGTAATACTTGCAGTTTCATCTTCCTTCATAGAAAATGCAACAGATAATTTTACTTTCTTAAGACCTGCAACAAATGCTTTTGAATCTGCTAAAGTATAAACAGGATTAACACCACTCATAATAAGTGTATGCACATTTCCTGCATTCATGTCTGCAACTAATTGCGAAACAGCTTTTGCATTTCCTTTTCTTGTTAAACGTGCAGAAATTGGATTAAAAGATAAAGAAGAAATTTCTGCATTGATTGCTAAAACTAGTAATTGTGCATCCAAATTATCTAGACCTGTTACCAAAACACCTTTTGAACCTGCTGCTTTTAACTGATTTGCTGCTTTAATAACTAAATCTTCGTTAGCTAACTTTGAAGTTGCAACTGAAGAACCAGTAATTATATTATATATTTTGACTAATGCTTGTTTTTGATTGGTAACATTTAAAGGAATTCTTTTGTCTGCATTAGCACCAGACAATGACATATTTGCCTCTAATTGTATGTGCTTAGACATTTTCCCTTTTTTAGGAACACGTCCTTTTGCATAACTAGCGTCAAAACCACCACCTTGCCAATCTCCTAAAATATCTGCACCAACGGAAACAATTACATCTGATTTTGAAAAATCATAATCTGCTAAAGCTCTTACACCGTAAACAGCCTCGAAAGCATCTAATGCGTTTGTATCTGATACTGCATCATAAACTACTTGTTTAACTGTAGGATATTTAACTTTTAATTCCGAAATCAACGCATCAGTAGAAGGACTAGCTGTAGTATTTGTAAGAACAACTATTTCTTTACCTTTAGCTTTTGCATCTTCTAACGAAGCTTTAATTTTAGAATTAACTTCCGACCATGCAGCATCTTTTCCAGCAATTTTTGATTGCTTTAAACGCATACTGTCATATAACGAAAGTATTGAAGCATGAACCCTAGCATTAGCACCAGATTTAGCTCCTTCTAATTTATTGTTTTCAACTTTAATTGGACGACCCTCGCGAGTTTTGATTAAAATATTTGCAAAATCAAAACCATCCGCTATTGTAGTTGCATAATAATCTGCAACACCAGGAATTATCTCCTCTGGCTGCACTACATAAGGAATAGATTTTACAACTGGACCTTCACAAGCTACTAATGAAGCAGCTGCAGTACTAAATCCAACGTATTTTAAAAAGTCACGACGAGAAGTTGAAGCATTTTCCAATGTGTCTTTATCTCCTAAAAACTCATCTACAGGAATTTGTTCAACAAACTCATTGTTTCTTAGCGTCTCAACAATAGAACTATTTTCGTTTAGTTCCTCAACACTTTTCCAGTATTTTATGTTTGATGCCATACTATTTATTGATATTAACTTCTTACTTTATTATTAATAGTGGCATTTACCACATTCTAAACCACCCATTTGAGCCGCAGTTAATTGCGTAACACCATATTTCTTAGAAAGTTCAGCGTGAACTTTTGAATAATACTCATTATCTTCCACTTTCACGTTAGTTTCTCTATGGCAATTAATACACCAACCCATAGTTAAAGGAGAAAATTGCTTCATGATCTCCATTTCCTGAACTGGACCGTGACATGTTTGACATTCAATTCCTCCTACAGTAACGTGTTGTGAATGATTAAAGTAAACAAAATCAGGTAAATTATGTATTCTAATCCATTTAACGGGAGTAGTCTTTCCAGTATATTTCTGACTTTCTTTATCCCAACCTACTGCGTCATAAAGTTTTTGAATTTCTTGGTTATAATCAACACCATATTCATTCCCTTCTGCTAAGGTTTCAGGAGCAACTTCAGCAATGCTTTTATGACAATTCATACAAACATTTAATGAAGGTATATTAGAATGTTTACCAACTCTTGCAGCAGAGTGACAATAATTACAATCTATTTCATTATCACCAGCATGAATTCTGTGAGAATAATGAATTGGCTGTACGGGCTCGTAATCTTGATCTACACCAATTTGCATTAAATAACCGTAGGCAAAAAACGCTGAGACTAATAAAAATGCTATAGCCGAAACTAAAACCAAAAACTGATTTTTAGCAAAAGCCTTCCACAACGGAAGCGATTTTTCTTTTATTGGAATCTCAATACCGTTAGCCTTAACAATTTTGTTTAAGACACCGCCAACTAGAACCAACATAACCACCAACATGACTAGCACTAAAGCTAAAGCACCTAGTATTACATTGTTTGAAATCCCAGAACCACTAACCTCTTTGGCTCCTTGAACCGCAACAGCAGCAACAGGAACTTGAATTACTTCAGAAGTATATGCTAAAATATTATCAATATCCGCATTAGATAGTTGAGGAAAAGCATTCATTGCTACTTTGTTGTTCTCTTCAAATACTTTTATTGCTTGCGCATCACCAGACTTGATTAGATCTCCACTATTCTTAATCCATTTATACAACCACTCTACTTCATACTTATCAGCAACTCCACGAAGTGCTGGACCCGTAGCTTTTGCATCCAACTTATGACAAGCTGCACAATTTGAATTAAACAATTCCTTACCTTTTACAGGATCTGCACCTGCAGGCACCGAGGCTTCAACAGCAACCATATCTTGTGAAAACACAGATAAAGAAAAAGATAGCGATAAAGCTAAACTGAAGAAAAACCTTGAAAACGATTTATGGTTACCCACCTTTTTCATATTTAATTAATGATTATAAACGTTTGGTACGATATTAGCTAAGTAGAAAAGACTATATAATAACGTACTTAAATTTTAAACTTGTACAAAAATACGATATTCGAACTATTCAAAAAACTCTAACAATATCTTAAATAGTAATTTATATTTATTCTAAATAATATAAGTATTTTTCAATACTATTTTAAGTTGTATTTTTGTTTAAAATTAATGAAATATGAAAAAAAAGACCCATAAATCAAAGTTATCTATACTATTCATAATCTTATTGTTAGGGCTTAGAATGTCTGCGCAAGAGAACAAAACAACAATTGAACAAAATATTAAATTTGAAAATTTATTAAAAGAAAAGCAAAAAATAAATTCCTCCATTTCAATAATAGAAAATTATAAAATTCAAATATTTTACGGCTCAGGTGAAGAATCTAAAAAAAAACTTACCGAGTTTAAAAGAAATTTTAAAGAAATTGAAGGCACAATAATTTATTCAAATCCTACCTACAAAGTATTTGTTGGTAATTACGATACGAGACTAGAAGCGAAAAAAGCATTTGAAAAAATAAAAGAAAGCTACCCCAACGCTCTTTTAATAAAACCTGGTAAATAATTCATTTATAAGGAAATTATTTTTATCCTACTTATTAGATAAATGTATTGGCTAAAATATCTCAAAATAGATAGAATTTTAAAAAAAGTAACCTTTCTAAAATGTATAAAATAATAAATCTGTTATTATTATTATTATTATTAACAGGCACATGCTTTTCTCAAAACACAAAAGACACTTTAACAACATCACTGGAAGAAGTTACTGTTAGTACAAAAAAAACGATTACAGAGAAAGAATTTATTCCATCACAAATAGAGTCTATAAATGCAAAGGAAATAGAATTTCAAAATTTTCAAAACATGGCTGATGTATTATCTGCTTCAGGAAATTTAGCGGTTCAAAAGTCACAACAAGGAGGAGGAAGTCCATCGATTAGAGGTTTTGAAGCTAGCCGTGTCTTATTATTAGTAGATGGTATTAGAATGAATAATCTGATTTTTAGAGCTGGTCATTTACAAAATGCCATAACTGTTGATGAAAACATGCTTGAAAACGTAGATATTTTTTATGGCCCATCTTCTACTCTATTTGGAAGTGATGCATTGGGTGGTTCTGTAAATATGACGACAAAAAGCGCTAAACTTTTAAACCGCAAAATCAAAGTTTTTTCTGGAAATGTAAATACACGTTATAGTTCTGTAAATGAAGAAAAATCAGGCTATTTTGATTTGAATTATGCTTCAAAAAATTTCGCATCGTTAACCGCTTTTTCCTATAACGACTTTGGGGATTTGAGAATGGGAAAACGTAAAAATCATAACGGTACTTTTTTTGGAGAAAGACAGTTTTATGTTAGCACTACTGCTGATGGAACAGATATTTTAACCGAAAACAAAAATAAATTTATTCAAAAGAATTCAGGTTATAAACAACATAATTTTATGCAGAAGTTTGTATACAAAACTAATAAAGGTTTTGAGCACGGACTAAATTTCCAATATTCAAATACGAACAACATTCCGAGATACGATCGTTTAACAGATCCAACACCCACTGGATTAAAAAATGCAGAATGGTATTACGGACCGCAAAAAAGACTACTTGCCGTTTACTCATTGAACAAAGAAAAAGCTTTTTCAGGAAGTGATTTAAGTGTTGATTTAGCGTATCAAAATGTTGAAGAAAGTAGAAATTCGAGAAAATTTGGTGCTTTAAATTTAGAACGTAATTACGAAAAGGTAAATATGTTTTCCGTGGGAATAAATTTGCATAAGAAAATCAAAAAAGGAGATTTATTTTATGGATTTGAATCTTATTTGGAGGTTTTAAAATCAACTGCAGAAAACAGAAATATTATTACAGGAGAAACAACTTCTGATTTACAAACACGTTATCCAAATGGAGACAATAATATGTCAAGGAATGATTTATATGTATCTTATAACGGAAAAAGTAATAAAAAAACGGCTTGGAACTTAGGCGGACGTATTGGATATAGCACTTTAAGAAGTACAATAAAAGACGACATATTATTTCCGTTGCCATACGATGCCATTAAGCAAGCAAATTTTACCTATAGTGCTACTACAGGTTTAATTTACAAACCATCTAAAAATACAGCATTAAAAACGAATGTTAGTACTGGATTTAGAGTGCCAAACATAGATGATTTAGCAAAAATATTTGATTCAGGAAACGGAATGCTAATTGTTCCAAATGCAAATTTAAAGCCCGAAAAAACAGTTACAACTGACTTAGGATTTGTAATTAAATCTAATAATAAGCGTTTCCAAATTGAAACAACATACTATTACACACAAATGTATGACGCCATTATAATAGATAATTTTACTTATGAAGGACAGGATATACTTTTCTATAATGGTGAAAACAATCAAATATTTGCCAATCAAAACAAAGGAAAAGCATTTATAACTGGAATTTCAACTAACATTAAAGCGTACATATTTAAAAACTTACAGTTTCACGGAAATTTCAATTATACATTAGGTAGAATTATTTTAGAAGATAATACAAAAGCACCCTTAGATCATATTGCACCTTATTACGGGAAAATTGGTTTATTATACACGAAAAATTGGGCGACACTTGAAGTATATATGTTATACAATGGCAAAAAAGACATTAGCGATTATTATCCGAATGGAGAAGATAATGAACGTTATGCACCTGAAGGTGGAATGCCAGCTTGGGAAACATATAATTTTAAAACAAGCTTTAAAGTTATAAAAAATGCAAGTTTATTTGCAGGTATAGAAAACATATTAGACACGCAATATCGTGTTTTTGCTTCTGGAATAAATGCTCCTGGAATAAATATTTATGGGGGTTTGAAGTATAGTTTTTAAGTCAATAAAAATAAAACACTAAAAAGCCTACATCCTAATAATAAGGGCGTTTTTAAATCAATTTACAAATACCTTTTTATATTCAAAGCCACCATATATTTTAATCTTTACAATATATTGCGGCTTCTAAACCTGATACGCTAACATTAGAAAAAATATCTTTTGATTACAAACTGAAACTCCGGAAGATTACAAAACTCAGGGCTCAACAATTCTTTTTTTGTTGAAATAGAAAACATGCCTTTGGTAGGGTTTATAAAATAAATTGATTTTTTCATTCTCTATTTCCTGCAATGGATTACTTAAAGCCTTTTCAACAAATCTATTAGCCGCAATTTCGTTAAAACTATCCTTGGTATTTACAACCGTATAAGGCCCTAAATTAATAGAAGGAATAGTAAAAGATTACAAGATGATTGCATAATCGTATCTACTTTGATTCTTACAAAATCGTATAAAGCAAAAGAACCTGTCATTTCAAATCGAATTTGTTCATCATTTAGAGAAAAAAAAACATAATTCGCTGAAAATGTTCCTAAACTATCTGGAGTCCCAATTGCATTAGTTGCTATATAATTTATGTATTATCTGCATTATTAATACTTCCATCAGTAGAACAAGGATATAGATCTTTTATAATCATAACAAAAGTGATAAATTTGTAAGCTGCTGTTAACTTAAAACTAATGTCTTTATTTATGATTATTTTTAAGCCTATAAAAACTTGTCAAAGCGTTTAATTCAAAACTAATTCTAGTTGTAAAAAACAAAATATAAAAGGATAAGTGGAATTTTTTAGTCTATTTATTTGAGTTAAAGTGAATATAGTAAATAAAATTTAACAAAAAATCCCAAACGTAGGTTTGGGATTTTGTATTTATAAAAACTGAATTTTATTTCAATTTCTTTTTTACTTCTACTTCGTGGAAACATTCAATAACGTCATACTCTTTAAGGTCGTTATATCCTTTAATTTGCATACCACAATCATATCCTTTAGAAACTTCTTTTGCATCGTCTTTGAAACGTTTTAGAGCAACTAATTCTCCAGTATAGATGACAACTCCCTCTCTAATTAAACGAATTTCTCCATTTCTTAGTATTTTACCGTCTGTAACCATACATCCAGCAATAGTACCAACTTTAGAGATTTTGAATAATTCACGAACTTCTGCAGTTCCGGTAATTTCTTCTTTCAATATTGGAGAAAGCATACCTTCCATTGCGTCTTTTAAATCATCGATTGCAGCGTAAATAATTGAATAATTACGGATATCAATTTCTTCTTTTTCAGCAAGTTGTTTAGCGTTTCCTTGTGGTCGAACATTAAATCCAATAATAATAGCATCAGAAGCAGAAGCTAATAATACATCTGATTCTGTAATTGCACCAACTCCTTTGTGTATAATATTGATTTGAATTTCTTCGGTAGATAATTTAGAGAATGAATCTGCTAAGGCTTCTACAGAACCATCCACATCTCCTTTTAGAATAATGTTTAGTTCTTTAAATTGTCCTAATGCAATACGACGACCAATTTCGGCAAGCGTAATGTGCTTTTGCGTGCGAACAGATTGCTCACGTTGTAATTGCGTACGTTTTGCAGCAACTTGTTTAGCTTCTCTTTCATCGTCGTAAACAGAAAACTTGTCTCCTGCTGTTGGCGCTCCATCAAGACCTAGAATAGATACTGGTGTCGAAGGACCTGCTTCCATAACATTTTGTCCACGTTCATCATACATGGCTTTAATTTTTCCGTGGTTTTTACCTGCTAACATGTAATCCCCAATTTTTAAAGTACCTGCTTGTACTAAAATAGTGGTTACATATCCACGCCCTTTGTCTAATTGTGCTTCCACAACTGTACCAACAGCATTTTTATTAGGATTTGCTTTAAGCTCTAAAACCTCTGCTTCAAGTAATACTTTTTCTAATAATTCTTGAACACCTGTTCCCATTTTTGCAGAAATATCATGCGATTGGTATTTACCTCCCCAGTCTTCTACTAGTAAGTTCATTGCCGCAAGTTTTTCTTTAATCTTTTCTGGGTTTGCAGTTTGTTTATCTACTTTATTAATTGCGAAAATCATAGGCACTCCAGCAGCTTGCGCATGACTAATTGCCTCTTTTGTTTGTGGCATGATATCATCATCTGCCGCAACAACAATTATTGCAATATCAGTTACTTGCGCACCACGAGCACGCATAGCTGTAAAGGCTTCGTGACCAGGTGTATCTAAAAAGGCAATTGTTTCACCACTTTCTAATTCTACACCATAAGCACCAATATGCTGCGTAATTCCTCCTGATTCACCACCAATTACATTAGTCTTACGTATATAATCTAATAAAGATGTTTTACCGTGATCTACGTGACCCATAACAGTAACAATAGGAGCTCTATGCACCAAATCTTCTGGTTTGTCTACTACAACTTCAGTAGCCTCTTCAATATCTGTTGATACAAATTCTAATTCGTATCCAAATTCATCTGCTACAATTGAAAGTGTTTCTGCATCTAATCGCTGGTTCATGGTAACCATAATACCTAAAGACATACATGTACCAATAATTTTTGTAATTGGAACGTCCATCAAACTTGCAATTTCTCCTACAGTAACAAACTCAGTAACTTTTATAGTTTTACTTCCTTCATCAATTGCTCTTTGCTCGTTATCAGATTTTTCACGATGTGAATCTCTTTTATCCTTACGGTATTTAGCTGCTTTAGAACCTCTTTTTCCTTTCCCTTGAAGTCTTTCAAGAGTTTCTTTGATTTGGTTTTTTACTTCCTCTTCAGTAGGCTCTGTTTTTTGCGTAACAACTTTCTTTCCTTTTACGAATTTAGAAGCTCCAGGAGCACCTTTCGTAAATATTTTTTTAATTCCTGTTTGTCCACCACCACCTGCACCAGCTCTTGAAGCTGAGCTAGAACCTGGAGTTGTTGCTCCCGGAGTTGGCTTAGTTATACGTTTACGCTTATTTTTGTTATTATTGTTGTTGCTATTTGGAGCAACAGGGGTACCATCTGGTTTTTTAGCTCCCGGTTTTGCTGGTTCAACTTTTTTCTTTTTAGGTTTATTAAATTGACTTAAATCAATTTTTTGACCTGTAAAGGTAGCTCCAGTTAATTTTTGATAATTTGTTGCTACAATAACTTCTTCAGGCGTCTCAACTGCCTCATTATTCTCTGAAGGAGTTGCAACTTGTTCATTTATCTCTTTGGAAACAATCTCTTTAGAGACGATTTCTTTAGAAACGATCTCTTTAGTTTCTTCTGTTTCTTTTTTAGAAACTATAACTTTGGGCCTGTTTTCATTAGCTACTTCTTTAGTTGGAGTAACCTTATCTTTTTTAATTTCTTCAGAAACAGTTTCTTTCACTTCAACAGGTTTTGGCTCTTCTTTCTTTACTTCTACCTTTACCTCTTCTACCTTTGCCTCTTCTTTCTTTGCAACCTGTTTCTTAGCAAATTCTTTTCTAGGACCAAGATCTATTTTACCAACAGCCTTTGGACCTTCAATAACCGCTTTAGCCTTGATAACTTCTTGTCTTTGTTTTTCAGCAAGCTCTTCTTGCCTACGTTTTAAATCAAGTTCTTTTTCTAACTCTTTTTTAAGTGCTTCCTTTTCCTTTTTCTTTTCTTCACTTACTTCAAGAGATGCAACTTTTTTACCTTTATCGGCAGAAAATTGATTACATAAGACACTGTATTCCTCTTGTGATATTTTTGCGTTTGGACTTGCCTCAATTTCATGATTCTTTTCTTTCAAAAAGTCCACCGCTCTATCAAGAGAAATATTTAACTCTCTTAAAACTTTATTGATTCTTATAACTCTATTATCAGACATATAATCTTTTTAATAATTCTTTTGGTGTATTGTGTGCTTAAAAATAGTAAAATTATAAATTAATCTTCTAATTCTTCTTTTAATATACGAATAACTTCTAAAATTGTTTCCTCTTCTAAGTCTGTTCTTCTAACTAAATCTGCTACATTTTGATTAATTACACTTTTAGCAGTGTCTAAACCAATTTTTTCAAATTCATCTATAATCCATCCTTCGATTTCATCAGAGAATTCTCTTAATTCTACATCTTCTTCTTCTACAACCCCTTCTCTAATAACATCAAGCTCGTAACCTGTTAACTGGCAAGCTAATTTAATATTATGCCCTCCTCTACCAATTGCTTTTGAAACTTCTTCTACTTTTAAGTACACTTCTGCTGTTTTTTTCTCTTCGTTAATTTTAACAGAAGAAACTTTTGCAGGACTTAATGCTCTAGTAATAAACAATTGTATGTTTGAAGTGTAATTGATTACATCAATATTTTCATTTCCTAATTCACGAACAATTCCATGAATACGTGATCCTTTCATTCCAACACAAGCTCCAACTGGATCAATTCTATCATCATAAGAGTCTACAGCAACTTTTGCTTTTTCTCCAGGAATTCTAACTACTTTTTTAACGGTTATTAAACCGTCAAAAACTTCTGGTATTTCTTGCTCAAATAATTTTTCTAAGAAATCTGGTGATGTTCTAGACATTATTATTTGCGGTTTATTTCCTTTCAGTTCCACTCCCTCAATAATACCTCTTACATTATCTCCTTTTTTGAAATAATCACTTGGTATTTGTTTTTCCTTTGGAAGAATAATCTCATTTCCTTCATCGTCCATCAAAATTACTGCTTTTGGACGAACATGATGTACTTCAGCAGTATAAATATCACCAATTAAATCTTTAAATTGTTTATAAAGATTTGTATTATCGTGTTCATGAATTTTAGAAATTAAATTTTGACGCAATGCCAATATTGCTCTTCTACCTAATTGAATTAATTTTACTTCTTCTGAAACTTCTTCACCAACCTCAAAATCAGGTTCTATTTTTCTTGCTTCTGCAATAGATATTTCTGAATTTGAATCCTCAACTTCTCCGTTTTCAACAACAGTTCTGTTTCTCCAAATCTCCATATCTCCTTTATCTGGGTTAATGATAATATCAAAATTATCATCAGAACCATATTTCTTTTTTAATGCATTTCTAAACACATCTTCTAAAATTGCCATTAAGGTAACTCTATCGATAAGCTTTTCGTCTTTAAATTCTGAAAACGAATCAATTAATGCAATATTCTCCATGCTAACTCTATATTTAAAATGATACTATTACTATTGCTTCTTTTATCTCACTATACGCTAACACTTTCTTTTTGTCAACGGTTTCTTTACCTTTCCCTAAAACTTTAGGCTCTCTTGCCTGCCATTCCAAAGAAATATTTTCTTCTGTAACATCTGTTAACTCTGCTTCAAACTCTTCGTTAGAAATAGAAATAACCTTCAAATTTCTCCCTATATTTTTTCTAAATTGCCTAACAAATTTTAACGGACTTGAAACACCCGCCGAAGCAACTTCTAGAGAAAAATCTTCTTCTTCTCTGTCTAAATTATCGTCAACAAACCTGCTTAAACTAATACAATCTTGTAAATTAATACCATTATCTCCATCTAAAACAACTTGTATTTTATTAGAATCATTGATTTTCAAATCCACAAGAAACAAATCAGGCCTAGCTTCTAGCCCCTTTAATACCAAGTTATGCACTTTTTCTGTAAACGCCATAATTTTATAAAAAGAGGCACGCAGTGCGTGCCTCGTCATTAGTTAATTAACAAATAATCGATGCAAATATACACATTATTTTTAAAATAGAAAAAAATTGTATGTTTAAGGAAAATTTAGTAACTTTATACAACTAATAATTAGGTGACAATTTCCACTTTAACAAACCATATAATGAAAAAAATTTTAGTCCCAGTAGATTTCTCTAATCATGCCGAATATGCTTTAAAAGTAGCTGCACAAATAGCAAAAAAAAATGACAGTGAACTTTTATTAATTCACATGTTAGAATTGCCAATGTCTGGAAATGATGCAATTTCTAGAAACCACGAAATGCCAGAATTGATGTTGTTTAAAAATATGGCAATTCAAAAGCTTGAAAACCTAATGCAATCTGACTACCTAAAAGGGATCAAAGTTACTGAAATAATTCAGTTTGAAATGGCTTTTGATGGAATTGTCAGAAACGCAACAGAACATAACGCAGATTTAATTGTAATGGGGTCCCATGGCGCAAGAGGAGCTCAAGAAATGTTTATAGGCTCTAATACTGAAAAAGTAGTTAGGCACTCCGATATACCAGTACTTGTAATCAAAAAAGAAGAACCTAATTTCAAAGCTAGTAGTTTTGTATTTGCTTCTGATTATTCTGAAGAAACAAAAAAATCTTTTGAAAAGGTTATTGCTTTTGCAGATAAATTTGACTCTCATATTCACTTAGTAAACATTAATACTCCAAATAATTTTAAGTCGACTGCTGTTTCTCAAAAAATAATGGACGATTTTACTGCTGAATTTAAAATTAATAAGTTTTCTACTCACATTTATAATGACATTAATGTAGAAAAAGGAATTTTACATTTTGCAAAAAACATAGGTGCAGATGTTATTGGAATGTGTACACACGGAAGAAAAGGAATTTCACATTTCTTCAACGGGAGCATCAGTGAAGATTTAGTAAACCATGCAAAAAGACCCGTTATTACTTTTAAAATATAACTTCTTTTTTGGCATAAAAAAAACCTCTCAGAAATGAGAGGTTTTTTTTGTTGGCCCACAAGGACTCGAACCTTGAATGACGATACCAAAAACCGGAGTGTTACCATTACACCATGGGCCAATACCAAACAACCTTTTCGATTGCGAGTGCAAATGTAAAATATATTTTTCAATCTGCAAATTTTTCTAAAAAAAATATTAAAAAATATTATTATCCGTTGCAATAAGCAAAAAAATACTTTCTTTGTAATTGTAAAAAAAAATACAAATAAATAAACTGTTTTATGACATCATTTAACTTTAAAAAGTGGAATACCGTATTTGGATGGACCGCTTTTGCTATTGCATTAATTACATACTCGCTAACTGTTGAGCCATCCTTAAGTTTTTGGGACTGTGGCGAGTATATTGCAACTTCCGTAAAACTAGAAGTGGGCCATCCACCAGGAGCTCCTCTATTTCAAATGCTTGGGGCATTCTTTGCAATCTTTGCAACTAGTACAGATAAAATTGCTTTAATGGTAAACATGATGTCGGTTTTTTCAAGTGCATTTACCATTTTATTTTTATTTTGGTCCTTGACACTTTTAATGAAGAATTTTCTTTTTAAAGGTGAAAACCAAGATAAAAACACACAATTCATGATTATTGGGAGTGCTTTTATAGGTTCTTTATCGTTTGCTTTTACAGATAGTTTCTGGTTTAATGCAGTAGAAGCAGAAGTTTATGCAATGGGTTCTTTATTTATTGCTTTACTTTTTTGGCTTGGATTACGATGGGAACAAGAAATAAATACCTCTAAAGGAAATAAATGGCTTTTGCTTATTTCTTTAATTATCGGGCTGTCTTTTGGCGTTCACTTTCTAGCGTTATTAACAATTCCTGCTATTGGTTTTTTATATTACTTTAAAAAATACAAGGATATTTCTATTAAGAGTTTCATCATTGCAAACATTGTAATTGTAGCAATATTACTTTTCATATTTAAATTATTATTGCCTTACACATTAGCATTCTTTGGTAAAACTGAAATTTTCATGGTAAATAGCCTTGGACTTCCATTTGATTCCGGTACACTAATTGCTTTTTTACTAATACTTGCTTTCTTCTACTTTAGTTTAAGATACACAAGAAAAAAAGGACACGTTTTTTATAACACCATAATTTTATCGGTTTTATTTATATTAATAGGATTTTCAAGTTGGTTAATGTTACCAATTAGAGCAAATGCAAACCCTCCAATTAACGAAAACAAACCTTCTGATGCTTCCGAAGTACTTGCATATTATAATAGAGAACAATATGGAGAGCAAAAATTATTTTATGGCTCTCAATTTTCAGATACTTATGCTGGTTTAGACGAAAACAATCCTTATTTAGACGGAAAACCTAATTATGAAAGAGATTATGCAACTGGAAAATATATAATTACAAATAATTTTAAAAACTCAGAGCAAAATACAGACGACAAACACAAAGCTTTGTTGCCTAGAATGTGGAGCACAGATCATGCAGAAAACTACATGAATTTTACTGAGCCTTTAGAATTTACTATTAATCCAGAATACGCGCATGAAGAAGAACTAACTAAAATTGTTTCTGAATTTAGAGCAGCTTTCAACGCAGGTAAAGTGGATTCGGAAGACTATCATAAGTTTCTAAAAAGCTATGGCGAATATTTAATTGTTGAAAAACCTTCTTTTGTAAACAACATAAAATTTATGTTTGAATACCAATTTGGCTATATGTATTGGCGTTATTTAATGTGGAATTTTACAGGAAAACAAAATGACGTACAAGGTAAATACGATAATTTAAATGGAAATTGGCTAAGCGGAATTACATTTTTTGACGAGATACGCCTTGGTTCACAACAAAACCTAACCACAGATATGTCTACTAATAGAGGTAGAAATACTTACTTCTTCTTGCCTTTCCTATTAGGAATTATTGGAATGATATTTCATGCCAAAAAAGATGTGAAAAGTTTTTATGTTGTTTTGGTATTATTTTTATTTACAGGCTTAGCACTTAAAGTTTTTTTAAATGAAAGACCTTTTGAAGTTCGAGAAAGAGATTATGCGCTTGTTGGTTCATTTTATGCTTTTGCCATTTGGATTGGTCTTGGAGTTTTTGCTATTTACGAAGGAATTAAAACCTACTTGCAACCAAAAATTGCAATACCTATAACACTTGTTGTAACTTTACTAGCTTCACCTGTTTTATTAGCTACAGAAAACTGGGACGACCATAATCGTGCAAACAAATACACAGCACTTGCTTCTGCAAAAGCCTATTTAGACTCTTGTGATCCAAATGCTATTTTATTTACAATTGGCGACAACGACACCTTTCCACTTTGGTATGCCCAAGAAGTAGAAGGTTATAGAACAGATGTTAGAATCGTAAATACAAGTTTGTTTATGACAGATTGGTATATTGATCAAATGAAACGAAAAGCATACGAATCAGATCCAATTCCTTCTTCTTTTAACAGAGATTTATATAAAGGAAGTAATAGAGATTATAGCTTTTTTGTTGAAAAAACTAAAGACACTTTATTATTAAGTGAATTTATTAAATTTCTTTCTTATGAAGATCAAAGGGCTAAAATTGAATTACGAAGCGGGCAATTTGTAAACTATTATCCTACCAAAAATATTGTTTTACCAATTGACAAAAATAATATCATTAAAAATAAAGTAGTTTCTCCAAAATTCTACGATTCTATAGTTCCTGCTATTCATCTAAAAATTAATGGTGATGCTTTATACAAAAATAGATTAATGATGTTAGACATCGTAAGCGAAAATAATTGGAAAAGACCTATTTACTTTACTGGAGGAAGTTTTGGTGACGATGATTATATATGGATGAAAGATTACCTGCAATTAGATGGAATGTGCTATAAGCTTGTTCCTGTAAAAACTAATAACGGCAAAGAAGCTCCGAACCCAAGAAACATGGGATATATTGACGCAGACAAAATGTATGGAATTGTTATGAAATGGGATTGGGGAAATAGCGGAAATGCAAATATGTACCACGACCCTGAAACGCGTAAAAACGGCATAACCTATAGAACAAATTTAGCCCGCTTAATGGAAACTTTGTTAAACGAAGGTAAAAAAGAGAAAGCGGAAAAAATAATAGATTTGGCAATGGAAAAAATGCCAATTAAGTATTTTGAATACTATACTCTTGTAGAACCTTTTGCGCAAGGATATTACAATCTTGGTAAAAAAGACAAAGCAAGAAGCGTTCTAAAAGAATTAATTGTAAAATACCAAGAAGAACTTACCTTTTTTAATGGTTTAAAGGCTACCGAACAAAGAAAAATAGCTATCAATATAGTTTCAGATATTGAATATTATAGAAGCTTACTTGAAATAATGGATTTATCTGGTGATACAGAATTTTACAACCAAGAAAAAATAAAGTTTAATAATTACAACAAAATGTTTCCACTTTTTGATAGAGACATGGAATAACATCTTTTTATAAATAAAACAATGTGCCAATTAATAAAATAGTTGGCACATTTTTTTTAGCTTTGAAGTAATGATACGGTTTTTTAAAATACCTAAAATAATACTATTGCTTTTTCCAAAATATATTTGGAAGCAGCCTAATGCTGAAAAAAAAATTTATTTAACTTTTGACGATGGTCCAATTCCTGAAGTAACGGAATGGGTTTTAGATATTTTAAAACACGAAAACATTAAAGCCACTTTTTTTTGTATTGGCGATAATATAAAAAAACATCCTGAAATTTTTAAAAAAATAATTGCCCATAATCACAGCATTGGAAATCATACTTTTAATCATTTAAATGGTTGGAAAACAGCAACAAAAGAATACCTTGAAAATATAGAACTTTGTGAAAAAGAAATTTTAAAGCACACCAATTTAGAATCGAAACTATTCCGTGCTCCTTTCGGTAAAATTAGAAAAAAACAAGCAAGTGCAATTCAAAAATTAGGCTATGAAATAATAATGTGGAATGTTTTAAGCTATGATTTTGACAAAGACCTAAGTAATGAAGAATGTTTACTTAAAGTTATTCAAAACACATCAAACGGAAGTATAATCGTATTTCACGATAGCATAAAAGCAAATAATAATTTGAAATATACATTACCAATAGCAATACAACAACTAAAAAAGAAAGGTTATATTTTTGATAAAATAAATTAAGCGTGTTCTTTGACAAGTGAAATCAATGTATTCGCATCTAATTCTCCACTTTGTCTCCAAATCATTTGACCGCTTTTGTAAATCATTAAAGTTGGCAAACCTTTAATTCGTAAAGCTTCTGCCAATTCTTTATTTTTATCTACATCTATTTTAATAACTTTTGCTTTATCTCCAAGAGCAGCAGCAACGTGACGTATAGTTTCGTTCATTGTAACAGAAGACTCATTCCACTCTGTGAAAAAGTCAATTAAAACAGGGACTTGTGCGTCAATTAGTTCTCCAAATTTTGACATAACTTAAATTTTTAAAATTGTGCATTAAAACCTAAAAACAATATACAAATGTACAGTTTTTAATGAATTATACTACTTTTAGACCTTTTTTAAGTTTTAAAACCGTTATTTCTGGCATAATACCTACTCTACCTGGATATGCATGAAAACCAAAACCTCGGTTAACATATACATATCTACCTGCATTTTCATACAAACCTGCCCATTGTTTGTAGACATATTGTACTGGACTCCATTTTATCCAACCAGGAATTTCAATTCCAAATTGAAAACCATGTGTATGTCCTGATAATGTTAAATGGTAATGCTTTGCATCATGTTGCACTTCTGCATCCCAATGACTTGGATCATGACTCATTAGTATCTTAAAATCTTCTTTAGACAGTCCGTCAGAAGCAATTTTTAAATCCCCAGCTTTCTTAAAGTGTTTACCCCAGTTTTCAACACCTACTATTGCCAATTCACTAGTGCCACTTTTTAATTTTATATTCTCATTTAACAATAACTTAAAGTCAATTTGTTTGTGAATATCTTTAATTGCTTCAAAATTAGCTTCTTTTTCTTCCTTTGAATCCCATTCAATATATTCTCCATAATCATGATTTCCTAAAACAGAAAACTTACCAAATTTTGCCTCGTGAATTCCTTTAAATGTATCTATCCATGGGTCCATTTCTTTAGCATGTGTATTTACAATATCGCCAGTAAAAAGAACTAAATCAGAATTTTGGGCATTTATTAAATCTATTGCATATTGAATTTTTTCAGGATTATCAAAACTTCCACTATGAATATCTGAAATATGTGTTATAGTCAGGTCTTCAAAATCCTCTGGTAAATCAGGAAAAAAAAGTGTTTGTTTAATTACTTTAAAATTATATTTACCAATGGTCATTCCGTAAAGCAAAGACAAAAAAGGAACCGCAGCAATTCCAAGCGCAATTTGACTTACAAACCTTCGTCTATTTGGCAAAAAACTTCCTCTGTCGTTATCTCCCATAAAACGCGTTAGAACTCCTTCTAAAAAACGAAAAACATCTTCTCCAAATAAAATTAAAGTTAAAAGGAGCTTAGGAACCATTGTTAATATTAATAGTCCAATGGTAAAAAGCGATTGTTTATTTTGACCTGAACCCCTATCGTATGTGGCTATGAAATAAATAACATAACTTAAAACAGCCAACGAAATAACCACATAAACCCATAAAAAAACTTTCGATCTAGAAACGGTTTTAAAAACTTGGAACGAATATATTTCAACAATACTTAATAAAAGTAAAGGTATAAGCCAACGCATAAATAATATTTTTACGCAAAGTAAGTAACTCCGCAATAAATAACACTAGATATTAATTCAATTTTAACAAAGATTTTTTAAGTCAGAAATTGTATTTTTACGCTTTCGAATCAAATTTACAGTTCATGTCACAAAAAAGATTATTTCTATTGGATGCATATGCCTTAATATTTAGAGGTTATTATGCTTTTATAAAAAACCCAAGAATCAACTCAAAAGGAATGGATACTTCTGCTATTATGGGTTTCATGAATTCGTTAATGGATGTAATTAAAAGAGAAAAGCCAGATCATTTAGCCGTTGCTTTTGATAAAGGCGGAAGTGCTGTTAGAAACGAAATGTTCCCAGAATATAAAGCCAATAGAGACGCAACTCCAGAAGCTATAAAAATAGCCGTTCCTTATATACAAGCATTATTAAAAGCCATGCACATTCCTATTATTGAAGTTGCAGGCTTTGAAGCCGATGATTTAATAGGAACTATTGCAAAACAAGCAGAAAAAGAAAATTATCAGGTATTCATGGTTACACCCGATAAAGATTTTGCGCAATTAGTTTCTAAAAATATTTTCATGTACAAACCAGCCCGTATGGGTAACGGAATTGAAATATGGGGAGTTCCTGAAGTGTTAGCGAAATTTGAAATTACAAATCCTTTACAAGTTATTGATTTCCTTGGAATGATGGGCGATGCTGCAGATAATATTCCCGGATTACCAGGTGTTGGCGAAAAAACAGCGAAGAAATTTTTAATGCAATATGGTTCAATAGAAAATCTTTTAGCAAATACACACGAGCTGAAAGGAAAAATGAAAGAGAATATTGAGGCTAATAAAGAAAAAGGTATCTTATCTAAAATACTTGCAACAATCATATTGGATTGTCCTGTTCAATTTGACGAAAAAGATTACGAATTATCTAAACCCGATATTGAAAAAACAGAAGCACTTTTCCAAGAGTTAGAATTTAGAAGAATGCAAGAGCAGTTTGATAAATTATTTAAAGATGGCTTAGAAGCAGATGAAGTGAACACAAGCGGAAATGAAACTACTGGAGAAACACCAAGACCCGCTAGAAAAGTAGCGCCAAAAAACGAAGAACAATTTGATCTATTTGGTTTTACCGATGAAGATGCATCAAATACAATAGAAAGTTCTTCTTATTATGCAACACTAGAAAATACAGAACATTTTTATCAAATTATTCAAGGTAATTTGGCTGTAAAATTATTATTACAAAATTTGGAAAAACAAATTTCTGTTTGTTTTGACACCGAAACTACTGGCTTAGATGCATTAAATGCCGAACTGGTAGGAATTGCATTTTCATACGAAAAAGGGAAAGGATTTTATGTGCCATTTCCAGAAGATCAGGAAGAAGCAAATTCTTTACTACAAAAATTTATTCCGTTTTTTGAAAACGAAAATATTGAGAAAATTGGACAAAATTTAAAATACGACCTAAAAATACTTTCTAATTATGGTGTTTCGGTAAAAGGAAAATTATTTGACACTATGATTGCGCATTATTTAATTAATCCAGATATGCGCCACAATATGGATATTTTAAGCGAAACGTATTTAAAATATGCCCCAAAACCAATAGATGCATTAATTGGGAAAAAAGGGAAAAATCAAAAATCCATGCGCGATGTTACATTAGAAGAAGTAAAAGAATATGCCGTTGAAGATGCAGATATAACCTTACAATTAAAAGAAATTTTTAGCCCCATTTTAGAAAAGGCGGAAACTAAAAAATTATTTGACGAAATAGAAATTCCGTTGGTTGAGGTTTTAGCCGCAATGGAAAAAGAAGGAATTAATTTAGATGTTCCTTTTCTAAATTTATTATCAACAGATTTAGCTGCCGAAAGCACTATTTTAGAACAAAAAATATATGAAATTGCTGGCGAAACATTCAATTTAGCATCCCCAAAACAACTTGGCGATATTTTGTTTGACAAACTAAAAATTGGCGGAGCAAAACCAAAGAAAACAAAGACAGGACAATATGCTACCGGAGAAGAGGTTTTGAGCTATTTAGCAAAAGACCATGAAATTATTTCTAGTATTTTAGAATGGAGACAATTAGTTAAACTTCAAAACACTTATGTAGATGCTTTACCAAATCAGGTAGATGCAAAAACAGGCCGTGTACATACCGATTATATGCAAACAGTTGCTGCAACGGGTCGTTTAAGTTCTAATAATCCAAATTTACAGAATATTCCTATTCGTACAGAAAGAGGGAAGCAAATTAGAAAAGCATTTATTGCTCGTGATGCAAACCATACGCTACTTGCTGCCGATTATTCTCAAATAGAATTACGCATTATTGCTGCTTTATCTGGCGAAGATAATATGATTAAAGCATTCCAAAATGGAGAAGATATTCATAAATCTACAGCTTCAAAAGTATTTAATGTTCCGTTAGAAGAAGTAACTAAAGAACAGCGTAGCAATGCTAAAACCGTAAACTTCGGAATTATTTATGGTGTTTCTGCATTTGGATTAAGCAATCAAACCGACTTATCCAGAAGTGAAAGTGCAGAATTAATTGAAGCATATTATAAAACCTATCCAAAATTAAAAGCATACATGTCTGAGCAAGTTGATTTTGCAAGAGATAATGGCTATGTGCAAACGGTTTTAGGCAGAAGACGTTATTTAAAAGATATTAATTCAGCTAACGCAATGGTGCGTGGTGGCGCCGAACGAAATGCTGTAAATGCTCCTATTCAAGGAAGTGCGGCAGATATTATTAAAATTGCAATGATTAATATTCACAAGCGATTAATTACAGAAAACTGGCAATCAAAAATGTTATTGCAAGTTCATGATGAGCTGGTTTTTGATGTACATAATAGCGAATTAGAGAAAATTCAACCCATGATTAAATATGAAATGGAAAATGCTTTTAAGTTGGAAGTTCCATTAATTGTAGATTTAGGTTCCGGCAAAAATTGGCTAGAAGCACATTAATTCAAAAAAACATTCTATTAATTGTAAAAATAAAAATCATGAAAAAAATACTTCTTCTTTTCGTATTCGCTTTTTCAACAAGTTTGATTGCGCAAAATAGATTTCATAAAATAGATAGTTTGTTAAACTATTTAAATAAAAACAACAAGTTTATGGGTTCCATTTCTGTTAGAGAAGGCGATAAAGTAGCTTTTTCAAAAGGATATGGTTTTGCAGATGTAGACGAAAAAATAAAAGCAGAAAATATAACTAAATACAAAATAGGTTCTATTTCAAAAGTTTTTACAGCTGTAATTACGATGCAGTTAATCGAAGAAAATAAATTAAGGTTAGACACAAAACTTTCCAAATATTTTCCAAAAATTGAAAACGCAGATAATATTTCAATTGAAAATTTACTACACCATCGATCTGGCATAAAAGATTATATCAATCAGGATTCCATTACAAAAGAAGAATTAGGCACTTTCAATATAAAGGAAATGATTCTTAATAAAATAACAAATTATAAAGCTATTGCAGAACCAAACACAAAATTTGAATACAGCAATTCAAATTATTATTTGTTAGGAAGTATTATTGAAATCATTACAAAAAAATCATTTGCTGAAAATTTAGAAAAGCGAATTGTTAAGAAAATTGGTTTAAACAATACTTATTATCCTAAAGAGCTAGTTGTAATTGCAAATAAAGAAAGTTATTCTTATTTATTTGATGGTTCAAAATGGAAAAAAACAGAAGAATCGAAAAACGATATAGCTTATGCAGCTGGAGCAATCATTTCTACACCAAATGATCTAACTTTATTCTTTCATGAACTTTTTGAAGGTAAAGAAGGTAAATTGATTAAGAAAAGATCTTTAGAAAGCATGAAAGAAATTAAAGATGGTTATGGTAAAGCGCTTATTCAAATGCCTTTTGGAGAACGTAAATTTTATGGACACACAGGTGGAATAGAGAGTTTTGGCTCTGTAGTTGGCTACTACCCAAGTGAAAAAGTAGGAATATCATTAATTGTAAATGGCGATAACTTTAATAGAAACGACATTATGATTGGAATACTAAGCATCTATTATAAATTACCATTTCCTTTTCCAAGTTTTGAAACAATAAATCCTGAAACTATTAAAAAATATTCGGGAATTTATTCTTCTAAAGAAATTCCTTTAAAAATAACTATTTTTGGAAAAAACGAAGAATTATTAGCGCAAGCTACGGGGCAAAACTCTTTCCCTTTAACTCAAAAAAATAAAAATACATTTGTTTTTCAAGCAGCAAGAATTGAATTAGAATTTGGCGAGAAATCATTTATTTTACATCAAGGCGGACAAAAATTTACTTTCAATTTAGAAGAATAACATAACTCTTGTTCCATAAACTAAACAAAATATTCAAAATAGTAAGTTGTATAATAAATAAATAATTGTACTTTTGCGCTCCCTTATTGGGGAATGGAATGTTTAATTAAAATAATATTATGGACGCATTAAGCTACAAGACTGTGTCAGCAAACAAAGCAACTGTTCAAAAAGAATGGCTTGTTGTAGATGCTGAAGGTCACAACTTAGGTCGTTTTGCTTCAAAAGTAGCAATACTTTTAAGAGGTAAGCACAAACCAAGTTTTACACCACACGTGGACGGTGGGGATAACGTAATTGTTATCAACGCAGAGAAAATTAACCTTACAGGTAACAAATTAGAGGAGAAAACTTACATTCGCCACACAGGTTACCCAGGAGGACAAAGAAGTTTAACTGCTAAAGTTATGCAAGAAAAAAATCCTGCATTATTAGTAGAAAAAGCTATTAAAGGAATGTTACCTAAAACCAAAATTGGTTCTGAGTTATTCCGTAATTTAAATGTATTTGTAGGATCTGAGCACACTCATGGCGCTCAAAAGCCTAAAACCATTAATCTAAACGATCTTAAATAATGGGAGTTATTCACAAAATCGGTAGAAGAAAAACCGCAGTTGCTCGTGTTTATGTTTCAGAAGGAACAGGAAAAATCACAGTAAACAAAAAAGAATTTACAACTTATTTCCCTACAGCTACTTTACAGTATAAAGTTATGCAACCGTTAGCAATGACAGAAAATGCAGAAAACTTTGACATCAAAGTAAATGTTTATGGAGGAGGTTCAACAGGACAAGCTGAAGCTGTAAGAATGGCATTAGCACGTGTAATGTGTGAAGTAGATGCTGAGAACAGATCTATACTTAAACCAGAAGGATTACTAACAAGAGATCCAAGAATGGTAGAACGTAAAAAATTCGGTCAGAAAAAAGCAAGAAAAAAATTCCAATTCTCGAAACGTTAATATTTCGAATTGGTTTAAATTGTTTTTCAAACGCATTTTTACAAACAAAATTGAATTTAAAACACAGTTGTCGATATTCCTTCAATTAAAAAGGGAATTAGTTTAGCATCTAAATTTTCAAGACCTACGCAAGTAACTACTTGAGAATTGCTATAACACGGAACGTAAACTATTACACAATGGCAAACAAAATAGAAGTAAAAGAATTATTAGAGGCTGGTGTTCATTTTGGACACATGACTCGTAAGTGGGATCCAAACATGGCTCCTTATATTTATATGGAACGTAATGGAATCCATATTATAAATTTATATAAAACAGCAGCTAAAATTGAAGAAGCTAATGAAGCTTTGAGAAAAATTGCTGCTTCTGGTAGAAAAGTACTTTTCGTTGCTACCAAAAAACAAGCTAAAGACATCGTAGCTGAAAAAGCTGCTGCATGTAACATGCCATTCATTACTGAAAGATGGCCTGGTGGAATGCTTACTAACTTTATTACTATCAGAAAAGCTGTTAAGAAAATGGCTACTATTGATAGAATGAAAAAAGATGGTACATTTTTAACTTTGTCTAAAAAAGAGCGTTTACAAGTTGATCGTTTACGTGCTAAATTAGAGAAAAACTTAGGTTCTATTTCGGATATGTCTAGACTTCCTGCAGCGTTATTTGTAGTTGATGTAAAAGCAGAACATATTGCAATCAAAGAAGCTATAAAATTAAACATTCCAGTTTTCGCAATGGTTGATACCAACTCAGATCCACGTCTAGTTGATTATGTAATCCCTGCAAATGATGACGCTTCTAAATCGATCAATATGGTCCTTACTTTAGTTACGGATGCAATCATTGAAGGTCTTTCTGAAAGAAAAGACGAAAAAGATGGTGAATCTCAAAAAGAGGATACAACTGAAGAAGTAGCTGCAACTCAAGAAGTAGCTGCCGAAAAAGTTATAGATACAAAAGAATAATAAATCATTTATAAATTCCAAAAACAAATTAATAAACTTCTTCTTAAGTAGCTTTGAAATTTGTTTTTTGGAATTTTTATATTTAAACTAAAAACAAAAGTTATGGCAAATATTACTGCTGCAGATGTAAATAAATTAAGAACTGCTACCGGTGCTGGTATGATGGATTGTAAAAAAGCACTTGTTGAAGCGGATGGAGATTTTGAATTAGCAATTGAAAATTTACGTAAAAAAGGGCAAAAAGTAGCTGCAAATCGTTCCGATAGAGAATCTACTGAAGGAGCTGCAATTGCTGTCGTTAATGCTGACAAAACTGCTGGTGTTGTAATTACATTAAATTGTGAAACTGACTTCGTAGGGATGAATGAAAGTTTCGTAAAAATGGCAACTGAAATGGCTAATTTAGCGTTAAACTTCAAAACTAAAGAAGAATTTTTAGCAGCAGATTTCAACGGAATCACTGTTGCTGATAAGTTAATTGAGCAAACAGGTGTTATTGGTGAGAAACTAGAAGTAAGATCTTTTGAGAAATTAGAAGGAGCTTTTATTGGTTCATATATTCACTCTGGAAACAAAATTGCTACTTTAGTTGCTTTATCTTCAAATTTAGAAGGTGCAGAAGAGTGTGCAAGAAATGTTGCAATGCAGGCTGCTGCAATGAACCCAATTGCTTTAAACGAAGCGGGAGTTGATGCTGTAATCATTGAAAAAGAAATTGAAATTGCAAAAGAACAATTACGTGCTGAAGGGAAGCCAGAAGCTATGTTAGATACTATTTCTAAAGGTAAAATTCAACGTTTTTACAAAGACAATACTTTGGTAAACCAAGATTTCATTAAAGATGGTTCTATGAATGTTGCTGCTTATGTAAAATCAGTAGATGCTGGTTTAACTGTAACTGGTTTCTCTAGAGTTGCTTTAGGATAATTTTTAATTATCAAAATAAATATTTAAGCCTTAATTCTGACAAAGAATTAAGGCTTATTTTTTTCTAATTGTATTCTTAAAAATACAATTTCAGATTTTAACTCTTCAATTCTGTCTTCATAACTCTTTTTTAAAGCATCAGGAAAATTATTATTAAAAACTTGAAATTTACCTGACTGACTATAATTATTAAAAAACAAATTATCACCGAAAGACACCAAGTCAATTGGATCTAAATCTAAAATTTTAGAAATAATTTCAATTTTTGCCCAATCAATTTTTATATCATTATTTTCTATTTTACTCTATGATCTTTGTAATATACTTCTTTTAGAAGCCATATATTCTTGAGAGAAACCCTTAATCTCTCTTATTTTTCTGATTTTAAAAACTATATCTGATTTCATAAATTCCAATTTAGAACAAAAAAAAGAATGGAAAAGAATATTTTTACAAAAAATTTAATCTTATAAAAAATCAAAAAAAAACATCAATTTTAATACTGAGCATAACGATTTACAGTTGTATCAAAAATGAAACAAAGAATCAATTTAACGAAGATATTTTAGGGGAAATTACTTTCTCAGAAATTGATTCTGAAAACAAGAGAAGTGTAAGCAATCAAACTAGTTAGGATATTGAAAAATAATTGCTTTTTGAAGTCGAAAATCTAAGCTGTAATTTTATTTCTTCAAAATTATTAACAAATCAAGTAAATGAAGAGATGTTTTTAACTACAATTGTAGATAAATGTCCAGTTTCACAACGTTATTGTTTTTAATATCAAGTCTAAACTTCTTTGTTTCGCTAAGCTTCACAAAGAAGTTTAGACTTGATATTGGTTAGAACGCTTCCTTGCCTATTTTTGTAATCACAAA
>Ga0209390_10000370_pt1 | contig 87182 bp, 80 predicted proteins | sample BON01_FD_187212 | JGI IMG/M metagenome (GOLD analysis project Ga0209390, IMG submission 187212) | Freshwater microbial communities from Lake Bonney liftoff mats and glacier meltwater in Antarctica - BON-01 (SPAdes) (version 2) | ecosystem: Environmental > Aquatic > Freshwater > Ice > Glacier... | reverse complement strand
AATGCATCAACAGAATAAAGTAATAATGCGAACCTATAAAAGAAAAAACACTTGCAAGAATGTTCTTACAAGTGTTTAATTAAGTATTATTGTCTAATAATCTGTATCGTTTATTCAGGACGGGACATATGTTAAAAATTATATAAAAAAGTTATTTAAAGTTTGATATATTGTTTGTTTTAAAGAACTTTAGCTTTTATATATATTAACCAAACAATTAAATCATGAAAAATAGTACATTAGTATTGCTATTTGTGTTTGTTTCTAGCCTCTCATTTGCACAAGAAACTTCAAAACCAAATTACAGGCAAGCAGCAAAATACTCCCCAAATAACTTAGCGAAGTTAGTACATTCAACCTCTGTTAGTCCTCACTGGCTAAAAAAAGGAAATCGTTTTTGGTATCAATATAAAACATCTGAAGGAGCAAATTATTACTTAGTTGATGCGGATATAAAAAAAAGAACAACGCTTTTTGACAATGTTAAAATGGCAAAATGGTTAACAGAAATTACGAAAGATCCATATGATGGACAACACTTGCCTAAATTTTCTTTCAAATTTAACAAAGCAGAAAATGCAATTCGTTTTTATGTAACTTCTACTGAAGAAATCCCTGTTAAAGAGGATACGAAGTCAGACAAGAAAACGGATGAGGAGAAAGACAAAAATGCAAAGAGCAAAAAGCCTAAAACGGAAAAGAAAGTATATCACCTAGAATATAGATTAGGGGGTAACGGATTAATCATTATAGATACTAAAAAAGAAGAAAAGAAATGGAAAGACTGGGCAAATATTGCTCCAGATAGCTCTATTGTTTTATTTTCAAAAAACTTTAACATCCATTGGATGGATAAAGCAAATTTTTTAAAAGCAGTTAAGGACGATAAAGATTCAACAATTGTAGAGCATCAATGGACAAAAGATGGTGTTGAGAATTATGGCTATGGTGGTGAAGGAAGAGGAGAAAACAACGAAACAGAAATAAAAAATAAAGATAATCGTAAAGGAGTTTGGGGAACTTGGTCTCACGATTCTAAAAAATTCGTTTTTGAAAAATCAGATTCTAGACAGATCAAAGATTTATGGGTAATTAATTCTGTAACTAATAAAAGACCCGTTTTAGAAACGTATAAATATCATATGCCAGGAGAAGCAGAATTTTCAAAATCAGAATTATTGATTTTTGATATCCCTTCAAAAAAAGTAGTTAATGTAGAATTAGATACCATAAAACAACAAAGTTTATCTGTTTTTAGAGCACCATCAAATCAATCTAGTAGAGATGATGATTTTAGACCTTCATTATTATTATCTGAAAAAGGAAAATTATATTATAGTATAATTAGTAGAGATCGCAAGAAATATGACATCTGTGTTGCAGATTTAGAAACCGGAAAATCTAAAGTATTAATAGAAGAGCGTTTTAATACGTATATAGAAGCTAGACCGTTAATTTTATTCAATAATGAAACAGAAATGTTGCATTGGGCAGAACGCGATGGTTGGGCACATTTTTACCTATATGACTCAAATGGAAAACTAAAAGATCAAGTTACAAATGGAGATTATCATGTCGCTAATTTCGCAGGATTAGATGAAAAATCAAGAACCTTATATTTTACGGCAAACGGTGTAAATAAGACTCAAGATCCATATTTTGAACAGATGTATAAAATAAATTTAAACGGATCAGAAATGCGTACGTTAAATGCTGGAGATTTCACCACAAGTACAAGTATGGCAGATTCTAACAACTATTTTGTAAGTAATTTTTCTAGAGTAAATACCGTTCCAAAATCTGAATTACGTTCTTCTGATGGAAGATTAGTAATGAAATTAGAGGAAGCAGATTTATCTCAATTGTTTGCTACTGGTTACAAATTCCCAGAACCATTTAAAGTAAAAGCAGATGACGGAATAACAGATTTATATGGTGTAATGTATAAACCTTTCGATTTTGATTCTACAAAAATATATCCATTATTAGAATATGTATATCCAGGACCACAAACTGAATCTGTAAACAAATCTTTTTCTTTTAGAATGGATCGTTTAGACAGAATGGCACAAGTTGGTTTTGTTGTAATTACGTTAGGAAATCGAGGCGGACATCCAGATAGATCTAAATGGTACCATAATTACGGATATGAAAACTTAAGAGATTATGGTTTGGCAGACAAGAAGTATGTTGCTGAGCAATTAGCGAACAAACACAGTTTTATTGATATTTCTAAAGTAGGAATTTACGGTCATTCTGGTGGAGGATTTATGTCTACTGCAGCCATGTTAGTGTATCCAGATTTCTTTAAAGTGGCAGTTTCATCCGCAGGAAATCATGATAATAATGTATATAATAGTTGGTGGAGCGAAACGCATCACGGAGTAAAAGAAGAAATAGACGAAAAAGGAAAATCTTCTTACGTATATAAAATTGACACCAATCAGTCGTTGGCAAAAAACCTAAAAGGACATTTAATGTTGATTCATGGTGATGTTGATAATAATGTACATCCAGCAGGAACAATTAGAATGGCAAATGAATTGATAAAAGCACACAAAAGGTTTAAATTTATGACAATGCCAGGGCAACGACACGGCTTTGGAGATATGACAGAATATTCTTTTTGGTTACGAGCAGACCATTTTAGTAAATACTTTTTAGGAGTTGAAGCAACAAGTGTAGATATTATCGAAATGAATAGAGACGAGCCTCAGAATAAATAAACCTATTTTTGATAAAACAAAAAACGCCGAGCAGTACTGAAATTAATTCAGCATAAATGCTCGGCGTTTTTTTATGTTCTAAATTTAGATTCCCGTTTTCACGAGAATGACATTTACTTTTTATCTAACCACTCTTTTCTGCTTTTTAACATTTCTGGAGTTACTTCTAAACCAGCTTTTTCAAAAGTTATAATTGTATAGCTTGGATCTTTTATTAAGGTAATTTTTGCACTTCTTAATTGGTTATATCTGCTAAATTTAATGGTAACAACATCCCCAATTTTATAGGTTTCTAAAATTGCGTTTACAGAATTTTTATCTCCGACAACATTGTTGTCTATTGCTATAATTTTATCGCCAGAATTTAAACCAGCTTTATACGCTGGACTTCCAATTTGCGCATTATCTATAACAACATCATTTAATGTAGAAACCCCTAAAAATACTTTTTCACTGTCTTGTTTTAAAACTACACCAACGCGGTTGAATAAAGGCTCGTAATTTGGCATGGCGTTTTTATAGACAAAATGAGAAAAGAAATAATCTCCAAATAATTCACCAGCGTATGTATTTAAAGTGCTGTTCAAGTTGTCTATTGTATATGGCTTTTCATTTTTTCCGTATGTTTTCCATACAGATTTCATGTAGCCATCTAATGTTAAGTTTCCGTTTTCGTTACGTAAAGATAAATCTAGCGCTAAACCTAATGCGCTTCCATAAGAATAGTAAGAAATAAAAGTATTTTCTCTATTAACTGGATCAATAGAAGTTGCAGCATCTACAAAAGGCGCTTGATAGCTCATTTCTATTGGGTTAAAAAAGAATCTTCCTGGAGAATTCCATACATAATTAAAAGTTCCGTTTAAACTATTGATATAGTCTTCATGAGACATTAATTCTGCTCTGGTTAAAAACAAATTTGTGTAATAACTTGTAAAACCTTCTGCAAACCATAATTCTCCACTCATATTTGCTTCTTCAAAATCGAATGGCTCTAAAGATTTAGGTCTTATACGTTCTACATTCCAAGCATGGAAAAACTCATGAGAAACAGTTCCAATATTTCCTATCATTCCGCCATTTGCTAAAGTTTTTGTACTTGTTACAACAGTAGAATTTCTGTGTTCCATTCCATCGCCACTGGCATTTGGCACATAACATGCTAAAAATACATATTTGCCATAATCAAACTTTGGTAACTCCCCAAAAACTGCCATTTGTTGTAATACAACCTTTTGTACACTTTCAAAATATTGATCAGCTTCAGCTTCAGTTCCAACATTGTGTAATGCTAACTTTACTTTTAATTTTTCTCCATCTGATTCAACCTCAAAAGAACGCACTAAATGATTACTTAGTTCTGTTGGACTATCCATAAAATACTGCATATTTGGAGCATAATAGGTATTGTCGAACATTGGTTTCAATTGTGTCGCAATTTTCCACTCTTCTCTTGGGATAAAGTTTACCTGAATTGGAGTCTCTTTTAATGAAGGCGCAAACATAAATGTTGCTGGAATATTTAAATGTGCATGTGTTTCATCAATTTGAGCATAGGTTCCGTCTCCTCTATTTGCAAACAACGTATAAGTTACATTTACGGTTCCGTCATGTTCTGCAACATCCCATTGATATGGGTTTGGTCTTGTTAATTTGATAGGTTCACCTTTGCTATTGGTTGCTTTTACATTGTACACGTTTTTAGCAAACTCATGTATTGCATATCTTCCAGGAGACGTTCTACTCATTCTAAAAGAGAATTTTCCGTCTTTAATTTTTGTAAAAGAAATTTTTATTTCTGCTTCGTGTTGCGCTGCATTGTCAAACGAAATAGTATAATTGATATAGCTCTGTGCATTACTTAATGTAGTAATACAGAGCGTTAATAATAAGATCTTAAAATGGTGTAAACGCATTATTGTTAGTTTTTAATTTGTGCTTTCAAAACTACACAAAAATCTTCTAATCATTCACATATTCTAAGATATCAGATGGTTGACATTCTAATGCTTTACAAATAGCTTCTAAGGTAGAAAAACGAACGGCTTTTGCTTTACCCGATTTTAAAATGGATAAGTTTGCTGTTGTAATTCCAATAATTTCTGCCAAATCTTTGCTTTTCATTTTCCGTTTGGCAAGCATTACATCTAAGTTTACAATAATTGCCATCGTTAAATTGTTAAATTGTTAAATCGTTTTCTTGTTTGATTTCTTTTGCAGATAACATTGCTTTACTTTGAATTAATAAAAATAAACCAATACTTGTAATAAATAAACAAACCATTAAATCGCTATCAAAAGTTAATTGAAAAGTTTTGTCAAATAGTCTATTAAAAAAACTTATAACAATAATAGAAAAAGAAATAGTACCCGAATAGATAAATTCATTTCCGCTTTTTTTTAAACTATTGATGATTGATGTTGTAAAATATTTATTTTTTAGCAGGTGTCCTGCTACCTTTCTAAGTTGGAATAAAGCAAGTATAAAACAGATATAAGAAATAATACTAAAAATTAATATTATCCAATGAACGAATGACCATTCTTGAACAGGAGAATTATGCTTGTTTATCTTTAGTACGCCAGTTGGTATAATGAAAAATATACCAAGAATATAAACAAGTTGTGAAACGAATAATCCATCAATTAGGATTTTAAAAAGCTTATTAGTTTTCATAGTTATATAGTTAAATCGTTTTCTTGTTTTAGTATTCTAGAGTTTTCAAATATTTTACCGAATAGTAAAAAGAACAATCCTATAATTATAGAGATAATACTTTTTAAATCGATTGTAGCCACTAGTATATTTGATAAAGTAATTAAAAAATTGGTTTTCATCTGCACCATATTACTTGCTAAATTTTGAATGTATAAGGCAGCGAATAATTGTATTATAATTGAATAAACACCAATGAAAATAAAAATATTTCCTCCTTTTTTTAAATTCCTAATTACATTCTTACTATAAAAATCCGAATTTAAAAAAGAGGAAACACTTTTCTTTAAAAAGAACATTGCTATTATCAACAAAACATAATTTATGACTGTTGATAAAGGGACAAGATATATTTTCCAACCAAACGGCTGATTAAATAACATTTGATTGAATATCATTGAAAAGCTTCCTAAAGGTGTTGGCAATAATTCTGGAAAGAAAAATAAAAGGATAAAAAAGATAATACCAGTAATAAACACTGCAATTAATGTGTAAAATAAAATATTAATAAGGGTTCTTAAGATTTGAATTGTTTTCATAGTCGATATATTTTTATACTGCAAATATATAAAAATTATTGAAGAACAATAATAAATTATTAAAAAAGAATAATTTTATAGTTTTTTAATTAGGCGAGCACTCATGTTTCCTTACAATGGATAATTTCAAGAACACAAAACTAATCTACAATATATCTCATAGACACCTTGTTATAAGCACTTTTCAGTTTTTTAATTACAGGTTCTATTTCTTCTTTATCTAGATGTCCAAAACCCAAACGAATAGCACAGGTGTTTTTATCCTGATAAAGAACAGTTTTTGGTAGGAATAAATCATTTTTTTCTGCTTCTTCGGCGAGTTTTACTAACGATATTTTTGGATGAAATTGTAACCAAATGGCTAATCCGCCAGTGGGAATATTCCAGTGTGCAATGTCTGAAAAATAGTCAGTTAGGAGCTTGCATAAACAATCGCGTCTTTGTTTATATATTACACTATTTTTTTTCATGAGGCGATAAATTTCACCCTCATTAATTAATTCCGACAGCATTTGTTCTTGTATTAAATCGCCTTGTTTGTCTAGCAATTGCAAATAGTTTTTTGCTTCTGAGATTAGGTTTTCTGGAGCGACCACAAATCCTGTTTGAAAACTTGGAAATAATGACTGTCCGAGTTTTCCTAAATAAATAACCATACCGTTTGTATCTATACTTGCCATGGGCAACATTGCAGATCCTTCGAACTGAAAATCGTAATCGTAATCATCTTCAATAATAGCAAATCCGTATTCTCTAGCAAGTTGCAACAAGGCTAAACGACGTTCTGCACTTAATGTTACGCTCGTTGGATAATCTCTATGAGCACAGATATACACACATCTAATACTTCCTTTTACAAAATGTTTTTTTATGTATTCAATATCTAAACCATCAGTATCCACAGGAATTGTTTTGATGGTTGCCCCTGCTTGTTGAAAAATCATATTAGCCGCATAATTACTTAAATGCCCTACTAATACTACATCGTTTTGTTTTATTAATAATTGAGAAACAATGTACAAACTCATTTCTGTACTACGCGTACTGATTATATTATTTGGTTTTATATGAAAACCCCTAGTTGCATTTAAATAATTACATAGCTGAGTTTGAAACAACGAATAAGAAAACTCGTTTGGGATGTTCCATTTTTTTATCAATGTTTTTCGTTTCATGACAGCACTGTACCATCTTGTAAATTGATGAACAGGGTGCAGGCGTAAATCGGGTTTTCCATCGTTAATGGTATACTTAGCATTTGTTAACTGAACAGTTGATGCTAAATGAAATGATTTTTGAAAAGGAAATCCTGTTGTTTTAGCAGATGTATATGCTTGTTTTATTTTTTGAGAAGGTGCTTTTATTTTTGCTGTTTTTAGTGCTGGATCTAAAACAAATGTACCTTTATTTGGTGTTATTTCTACCCAACCTTGAGAAGCCAACTCTTCGTAGATAGCAACTGCTGTATTTCTATGGACTTTTAATAACTGCGCTAATACACGGGTTCCTGGTAGCATTGTACCTTTGGTTACATATTGACGTTGTATCGCATTTACAATTTGCTGTGAAACTTGTATATACACAGGTTGAGAGATTGATTTATCAAAATCAATTAGTTGTTTAAATAGTGTATTAACCGGACTATCTATCATTTTAAAACTGGACTAGTTTAGTTGTCCGAAAAGTTACGACTTTTGCATTGTTTTTAAATTAAAATAACAATTAAAATGAACCAAAGAAAATTACTAATTATTGCAATTTTACTATTGAATTTGAATTTGTTTTCTCAAGAAAAAGATAAAGTATTTGAGTTAGATACTGTAGTAATTACTTCTAGCAGAATAGATTTACCTTTTAAAGAAAATTCTCGAACAATTTTAGTAATTACGTCTAAACAAATTAAGCAAAGTGCAGTAACAAATCTTACAGATTTACTACAACAAGTTGCGGGTATAGATATGCGTAGAAGAGGTGTAAACGGAATGCAAGCGGATTTATATATTCGTGGTGGAAGTTTTGACCAAACATTATTGTTAATTGATGGAATTAAAGTTGAAGATCCACAAACAGGACATCATACCATGAACATGGCGTTGCCAATTGATGTTATTGAGCGTGTTGAAATTATTAAAGGAGCAGCAGCCCGAATTTTTGGTCAAAATGCTTTTACAGGAGCTATTAATATTGTTACCAAAAAGAATGCAAATAATGTAAATTCAGCAGGAATTCAAGGAGGTTCATTTGGTCAAAAAAATGGTGCTATTACGGTTGGTAAAAATCTTAAAAATAGCTCGATTATTGCACACGCATCTTTAAATTCATCTGATGGGTATAGACATAATACAGATTTTAAAAATCAGAATTATTTCATAAAAAACACATTTAACAAAAACAATACACCAATTGATTTTATTGGATATTTTACAGAAAGAAATTTTGGAGCTAACGGATTTTATGCGTCACCTTCTGCAATAAATCAATATGAAGAAACACAATCTAGTTTAGTCGGCTTGTCTAGTTCTTTTAAAAACGGAAAGCTTCTTCTAAAACCACGCATATATTGGAAAAGAAATCAAGACATGTATGTATATATTCGTAACAATCCTTCGGTTTACAGGAACTTACATATTTCTAATAAAGTTGGAGCTGAGGTAAACGCATCATACAATTCTTCTGTAGGGATAACAGGTTTTGGGATTGATATTGCTAAAGTCTTTTTATCTAGTAATAACTTAGGATCTAGAAATAGATTTATGGCAAATATGTTTTTAGAACATCGATTTAAATTATTTAATGATAAAATGGATATTACGCCAGGAATAGCAATTAATTATTTTTCAGATTTTAAGTTTCATGCCTTTCCAGGAGTTGATGTTGGATATACAGTAAGCGACAATTTTAAGGTGTATGCAAATGCTGGATATACATACAGAATTCCGACATATACAGATTTGTTTTATAGCGATCCAACAACGTTAGGGAATGAAAATTTAAATCCAGAAGAAGCAATTTCTGAAGAATTAGGATTAAAATACATCTCGTCAAAAATAGATTTTTCTGCTGCTGTTTTTAACAGAAATTCTAATAATTTAATAGATTATGTTAAGGCAAATACAACCGATAAATGGCAAGCAACAAACATTCAAGATTTAAACTCTTTTGGATTTGAGTTTAACGGATCGTTTCGTTATAAAGTAAAAGATTTTATACAAAACCTTTCTTTCGGTTATACATTCTTAGATGAAAACTTAGAATCTGTAAAAGATAACTTTTCTAGATATTCTATTAATTCTTTAAAACACCATTTTACATCAACATATCGTTCTCAATTCTTCAAAAACATAAGTCAGAGTGTTATTTATAAATTCTCAGAAAGATCAACAGGAGAAAGTTATGGGATTGTTGATGTTATGCTAACGCTAAATTTAAAACCTTTTGATGTATCACTAATCGGAAATAATATTTTTAATAAAGAGTATACAGAAACCAATTTAGTACCTATGCCAAAAGCAAACTTTTTAATTGATTTAAGGTATAAATTTTAATTTTCTAACAATCCTAGGGAAAAATAGGTTGACATCAAAAATAGAGTAATTAACGCTGTTTTTTAATCAACAAGACATACGTATAGCTACTTATGTATATATAAGGAATAAACGGGAAATTAGCCCATATATTTATTCCTAGATTCTGAAATTTTGCCCTAATTGTATTTAGTTCTATTTAAAAAGCCATCTATAAACATCGTTTCCGTTTGCAAATAATAATAGCATTATTAATAAAACAAATCCGACGATTTGCGCATATTCTAAAAATTTATCGCCAGGTTTTTTACCGGTAATCATTTCCCAAAGTGTAAACACAACATGACCACCATCTAAAGCCGGTATTGGTAATAAATTCATAAATCCTAACATGATAGATAAGAATGCTGTAATGTTCCAAAATGTTTGCCAGCTAAACTCTGACGGAAAAATACTTCCTATAGAAATAAACCCTCCCAACCCTTTATAAGCTCCAGTATTTGGATTAAATATTTTCTTTAATTGTTTTATATATCCTGTAAGTGTGCTCCAAGATTTATTTAATCCGGCAGGAATTGCTCCCGCAAAAGTATACTCAATGTTTTCTAAATTATAGTATCCTAGCCTTTCTAAATCAGGCATTGATAATCCAGCAAGATTTACTCCTAAAACTCCATCTGCTGTAATTTTTACAGTTATGTCTTTTGTTTCGTTTCCTCTTTTAACAGCCAATGTTATTTCTTCATTTTTATAGTTTTTAAGAATAGTTTCTGCTTCATCAAAATACGTAATTGGCGTACCATTTATTGCTACAATAATATCTCTTACTTTTAAATCTCCATTTACATTTGGAGAATCTTCAGCTATTTTACCAACCATAAATGGATATCTTGGCAACAAAAAAGAACCCTCGTTTTTACCTCTTTCAATTAACTTAGAAATAAAATCAATCGGAATTTCTTTATCAATAACTTCTCCATTTCTTTCAATAGAATAGTTATTCCCGTTGATAAATTCGATAGGTAAATTGCTAAATTTTCTAATTTCATTTCCATCAATCGTTAAAACTTTATCACCCGTTTTTAACCCTAAAGAAGTTCCTAAAGAGTCTTGTACCCAAATTCCACCTTTTACATTTTTATTTGGTAAAAAGTTTTCTCCATACGCATACATTAACATAATGTAAATGAAAATACCCAAGATAAAGTTTACAATTACGCCACCAAGCATAATTATTAAACGTTGCCAAGCTGGTTTAGATCTAAATTCCCATGGTTGTGGCGGCAAAGCCATTTGCTCGGTATCCATACTTTCATCAATCATTCCAGATATTTTTACATATCCACCAAGCGGAATCCATCCAATTCCGTAAACAGTATTGCCAACTTTCTTTTTAAGAATAGAAAATTTATAATCAAAAAATAAGTAGAATTTTTCTACTCTTGTTTTAAATATTTTTGCTGGTATAAAGTGCCCTAATTCATGTAAAACAATTAACAACGATAAACTAAGAATGAATTGAGATGCTTTAATTAATATTTCCATGTAGTATTTTTTCTTTTTTAATCGGACAAATGTACGTTTTTAATAAGAGTTGTAAAATAGCAAAAGAGTCCAATTGTCCTTTTTTAACAAAGATTTATTTTAAATTCTTTGATTTTGATTCATTTAGAGTAGAATATAACGTAATTTTGTCACTTCAAAACAAGCCTAAAAATGAGTTTTTTTTCAGTTAAAAAATCACTTCCTTTTCTAATTGTTTTTGCTGTCTTTTCTGTAATTGCATTAACGGTTTTTTACAATTTATTATCTGTAGATAAAAGATTGCCAATTTATAGTCCGTCAGATGTTAACCCAAAGTTAGTAGATGCTTCTGTAAAACATATTCAATCAAATCATAAAATAGCAAACTTTAGTTTAATCAATCAAAACGGTGACACAATAACCAATAAAAATTACGAAGGTAAAATTTACATAGCCGATTTCTTTTTTACACGTTGTAAAACCATCTGTATTGCCATGGCATATAATATGAGCGAATTGCAAGAATATTATAAAGAGGATGCAGATATTATGTTCTTATCTCATTCTGTAACTCCGGTGATGGATAGCGTTCCTGTTTTAAAAGCATACGCTGATAAAAAAGGTGTTATTGATGGAAAATGGAATGTAACTACTGGATCTAAAACACACATTTATGAATTAGCTCGTAAAAGTTATTTTGCTGTTCTGGATGAAGGAAACGGGGATGAAACCGATTTTATTCATACAGAGCAATTTGTATTGGTAGATAAAGATAGAAGAATCCGTGGTTATTATGATGGTACAGAAAAAGAAGATATGAAAAAAGTCATTACAGATATTGCTTTGTTAAAAGAGGAATATAAACGCAAATAATAAAGATTTTTATTGTTTAGAATGATTCTAAACACGTATCTTTGTCGTCTTAAAAACAAAGACTGTTGGATACAATTGCAACATTAAAAAAAGGAGAGATTGGGATTATTTCTGAAGAATCTTTAGATGTTATTCCGCTTAAATTGCTAGAGATGGGGTGTTTACCTGGAGCTTTAGTAGAGGTTTTACAAGTTGCGCCATTAAAAGACCCATTGTATATCTGCGTAAACGGGAGTCATTTAGCAATTAGAAAAGAGATGGCTGTTCAAATTAAAATTATCGTAAGCTAATACATGGAAAAACAAAAACCCATAAAGGTTGCTTTAATTGGAAACCCAAATACAGGCAAAACATCATTATTTAACCAACTTACTGGCTTAACTCAAAAAGTAGGAAATTACCCAGGAGTTACGGTAGATAAAAAACAAGGAACGTGTAAATTATCAGCAAATAAAACCGCCATAATTACAGATTTACCAGGGACTTATAGTATCAATCCAACATCTCTAGACGAAAGTATTGTATTGACTTCTTTATTAAATACAACGGATAAAGATTTTCCAGATGTAATTGTTGTTGTTGCAGATATCGAAAACTTAAAACGTAATTTATTTTTATTCTCTCAAGTCAAAGATTTAGAAATTCCGATTGTACTTGCTATTAATATGGCAGATCAAATTGAAAGAAAAGGAATTTTTATTGATATAAAGACATTACAAAAAGAGCTTCAAACAGAAATCGTTTTAATTAGTGCACGAAAAAACGAAGGTATAGATAAGGTTAAAGCAGCCATAGAAAACTGTGTTGAGGTTTCTTCTACGCAACCCCTGTGTTCTATCAATCATAAAATTGACGATGATTATTTTAAAAAGTTAAAGGAAATTAGTAACAATCATACGTTGTATGAATTGTGGTTAATGATTACTCAAAATAATTTTCCAGAGACATTATTGCCAGAAGAGAAAAAGAGATTGCAAGAATTTATGCAAGATGTTTCTAAAGTGAAGAGGTATCAGCATAAAGAAACAATACACCGATACCAACAAATAAACGATATTTTAAAAACGACGTATAAAGTAGATCCTACAAAAGCGAAGGATTTACGTGGTAAGTTAGATCGAGTTTTTACACACAAAATATTTGGGTATGTAATTTTCTTCGGAATTTTAATGTTGATTTTCCAGTCAATTTTTGATTGGTCTTCTGGTCCAATGGATTTTATTGATACGCAATTTGCAAGCTTGAGCGAATTCATTAAAGCGCAGATGAATACAGGTGTTCTAACAGATTTAATTACAGACGGGATTATTCCAGGGATTGGAGGGATTATTATTTTTATTCCACAAATTGCCATCTTATTTTTATTTGTAGCTATCTTAGAAGAAACGGGCTATATGAGCCGCGTTGTATTTTTAATGGATAAAATTATGCGACGCTACGGAATGAGTGGTAAAAGTGTAATTTCGTTAATTTCTGGAACCGCCTGTGCAATTCCAGCAATAATGGCAACAAGAACAATTTCGGGTTGGAAAGAACGATTGATTACTATTTTAGTAACGCCTTTTACAACGTGTTCTGCAAGATTACCAATCTATGCAATCTTAATATCATTGGTAATTCCAGATAAAAAATTCTTAGGCTTTTTTAGTTTACAGGGATTCACATTGCTTTGTTTATATGCATTAGGATTTACGACTGCTCTTATTTCAGCATTTTTATTACACAAAATACTAAAGGTAAAAAGCACTTCATTCTTTGTTGCAGAAATGCCAAATTATAAATTACCTTCTTTAAAAAATGTGGTTTTTGATGTGTTGGAAAAGACAAAAGCATTTGTTTTAGGCGCTGGTAAAATAATATTAGCAATTTCTATTGTTTTGTGGTTTTTGGCCTCAAACGGACCACAATCGTATAAAGATGTAGAGAAGAACATTACAGAAAATGTTGCCAATAAAAATGTATCATCAGCTGATATTCAACAAAAAATAGCAGCTGCTAAATTAGAAAATTCTTACATTGGTATTATGGGTAAATCTATAGAACCTGCAATTAAACCATTAGGGTATGATTGGAAAATAGGAATCGCTTTAATTAGTTCTTTTGCTGCTAGAGAAGTTTTTGTAGGAACATTAGCAACTATTTATAGTGTAGAAAGTGATGATGAAACGACCAGTACTATTAAAGAAAGAATGAGAGCAGAAATTAATCCTGATACAGGAGAAAAAAGGTTCAATCTCGCAGTCGGAATGTCATTATTAATTTTCTATGCATTTGCAATGCAATGCATGGGAACATTGGCTGTTGTTAAAAGAGAAACCAACTCTTGGAGATGGCCAATGGCACAATTAATAGGGATGGGAATTTTAGCCTACCTTGCCTCATTTATAACCTTTACAATTTTTAGCTAATGCAACAAATAATCGTATATATAATCCTAGCAGCAGCAGTATATTTTTTAGCTAAAAAATTTATTTTTAAATCTAAAAATGATGACGCTTCTTGTGGGTCTGGCTGTGGAAAATGTTCATAATCAATAAAAAATTAGTATTATTACACTGTAAGTAAATTTGTTTTTAAAGACATAACCATTAAATTAATCAAATAAAGAGATCATGAAGAAAAATAGTTTAGTAATTGTATTATTTGCGATAGCAGTATTGTTTTCTAACGAAATCACTGCACAAAAATTTGAAGGATTAGATAAAAGTCCAATGGACGCTGCTTCTTTTCCAAGCGACTATAAAATATCAGATAAAATAGTAAAAGTTACCTATAGTAGACCACAATTAAAAGGCAGAGATATAGCAAAATTAGTTCCAGCTGGAAAAATGTGGAGAACAGGAGCCAATGAAGCAACAGAAATTACTTTTTATAAAGATGTTACTTTTGGAGGAAAAGATGTAAAAGCAGGTAGATATTCTTTATTTACAATACCTGGAGAAAAAGAATGGACAGTTGTTTTAAGTACTGCTAAAAATGTTTGGGGAGCTTATTTCTACAAACAGGATGAAGACGTAGTTAGAGTACAAGCAAAAGTTTCTCAAAGTGATGATACTATTGAGGCATTTTCAATGATTTTTGATGAAGAGATGAACTTGCATATGGGTTGGGGAAATACAATTGTTAGTGTAACGATTAAATAATAGGAAAATGAAAAAAAATGTATTCGTAATTGCTTTTTTAGCAATCGCAGTATTGTTTACAAATGAAACAACTGCACAAAAATTTTCTGGATTAGATAAAAGCCCTGCAGATATTGCAATGTATAGCACAAAAGATGATGGAGCTGTTGTAAAAGTTGTATATAGCAGACCTCAACTAAAAGGTAGAGATATGGCAAAATTGGCTCCAGCTGGAAAAATTTGGAGACTAGGAGCAAATGAATCTACTGAGATTAGAATTTATAAAGATATTATGTTTGGAGATAAATCTGTAAAAGCAGGTACCTACACTATGTTTGCAATTCCTGGTGATTCTGAGTGGACAATTATTTTAAATAAAGCACTACATACTTCGGGAAGTGGAAGCTATAATGAAGCTAATGATTTAGTAAGAGTAAAAGGAAAAGTATCTAAAGGTTCTGATTTTGTAGAAGCATTAGCAATTACGTTTTCTAAAACTGGAGATATGTATATTGGATGGGCAAATACAGTTGTTACAATTCCAGTAAAATAAGTTAATATCACATCAATTTAAGAATCCGAAAATTCATTTTTTCGGATTTTTTGATGTTCTTTTTTTAGACTTTTTACTAATTAAATACACACCAGATATTACCAACAAACAACTGGTAATTTTAACGGCATTAATGTCTTGAGCATATTCTGAATGACCAAAAGCATAGGCATAAACACTAACCATTATAAAACTGATGGCGGGTTGTAAATACACATAGCTTCCATTTACAGAAGGAGATACAGATTTTAAAGCATATATATTAAATAAGTATGCTAAAAAGGTGGTGCCAATAATTACAAATGCAACAACAAGATATGTATTTACAGTGAAAGCAGAAAAATCTGTTTGTAAAACATCTGGGATTCCAAAAGGAAGCATAAAGAAAAATCCAAATAAAAACACCCAGCTAATTACAGTTAATGGACTGTATTTTTTCATCAAAGGTTTTACAAGCACTAAATACAAACCATAAGAACAGGCGTTTAAAAAGATAAAAAGGTTTCCCAATAAAGAACTTGTCCCTGCCGCCTTATTTCCATATAAAACCAGTAAAATTGCTCCGACACCTCCAATAGTAAGACCTAATAATTTATTTTTTGTAATTTTTTCCTTCAAAATAATAGCGCTAAAAACCAAGACCACAATTGGGATAGCTGTAATAATAATTGACGCATCAATAGGCGAAGTTAAATTTAATCCGTGAAAAAACAACAATTGATTGGCAGCAACACCCAACAATCCACATAAAATTAAACGAGGGAAATGCTTTTTATCTATCCGTTCTTTTATAAAAGATTTGATTATCCAAAATAAAAGACCAGCGCCAACAATTCGTAAAAAAATAAAAGCTGATGGACCAATTTTATTAGGCATTATGCCTTTTGCAATAATATAATTTGCCCCATAAATAAAATTGGCCCCTAATAAAGCCAAATGTGCTTTTAAAAGATTATTTTTCAAAATGATAAAAATTTGAAATGCAAATAACGAACATTTTTATCGATTTTATTTCACGAGTAATTTACTTTAATCTTTTAGTAATAAGCTGTAACTTTGGCGCTTCTAAAAAGCAGGAATTAACATGCAATACGATCATAAGAGAATAGAAGAATATTGGCAAGAAGAATGGCAAAAGAGAGAAACTTTCAAAGCAAGTAATACTTCAGAGAAACCTAAATATTATGTGTTAGATATGTTTCCATATCCATCTGGAGCCGGTTTACATGTTGGACATCCGTTAGGATATATTGCCTCAGATATTTATGCGCGTTACAAACGCCATAAAGGATTTAATGTATTGCATCCGCAAGGGTATGATTCTTTCGGTTTGCCTGCAGAACAATATGCTATTCAAACTGGACAACATCCAGCAAAAACTACTGAAGAAAACATAAAAACATACAGAAGGCAATTAGATAGAATTGGTTTTTCGTTTGATTGGTCTCGTGAAGTGAGAACTTCAAATCCAGCATATTACAAATGGACACAATGGATTTTTATTCAATTATTCAACTCTTGGTACAATAAAGACACAGATAAAGCAGAAGATGTAAAAACACTAATTGCTGTATTTAAAAAATCTGGAAATGCAACTGTAAATGCAGTTTGTGATGACGGAATAAAATCTTTTTCTGCAGATGAATGGAAAGCATTTACCAAAGCAGAACAAGAAGAAATTTTATTACAATATCGATTGACCTATTTGTCAGATACAGAAGTAAACTGGTGCCCGGAGTTGGGAACAGTGTTGGCAAATGACGAAATTGTAAACGGAGTTTCAGAACGTGGTGGTCATCCAGTAATTCGTAAAAAAATGACACAATGGTCAATGCGAATTTCTGCATATGCACAGCGTTTGTTAGATGGATTAGAAAAAATTGATTGGCCAAATCCATTAAAAGATTCTCAAACCAATTGGATTGGAAAATCTGTGGGAGCAAGCATTAGTTTTGAGGTCCTATCCCCAACCCTTTCCAAAGGAAAGGGAGAAAGACCCGGTTATATGACTGGGGGAAATAATTCTTATTTGTTGCTAGAAAAGGCAAAAGAAATGAGAGCAAATCCAACTCCAGCTGAAGCGGTTTTATGGAAACAATTAAAAGGTAAAAAAACAAAGTTAAAATTTAGACAACAGCACTTAATAGCTGATTTTATTGTAGATTTTGTTTGTTTAACACGAAAGTTAATTATAGAAGTTGATGGTAAAATTCATGATTACCAACTAGAAAAAGATGATGCAAGAACTAAAGTACTTGAAGAATCAGGTTTTAAAGTAATCAGATTTAAAAATGAAGAAGTAATTGGAAATATTGATAACGTTTTATCTAAAATAGATTCCGAATTAAGTAATCAGTCATTTCTCCTTTCAAAATTTGAAGAAAAAAAACCAAAAGAAACGGAATCAACTTCCCTTTCCTCTGGAAAGGGATTGAGGGATAGGATTTCTGTTTTCACAACTCGCCCAGATACTATTTTCGGAGTATCTTTTATGACCTTAGCTCCAGAACACAAACTAGTTTCTAAAATTACAACTGACGCTCAAAAAGGAGCAATTGAAACCTATATAAAAGCAACAGCAAAGCGTTCTGAACGCGATAGAATGGCAGATGTAAAAACCATTTCTGGTGCTTTTACTGGAGCGTATGCAGTGCATCCGTTTACGGGAAAAGAGATTCCGATTTGGATTGGAGATTACGTATTGGCAAACTACGGAACAGGTGCTGTTATGGCGGTTCCTTGTGGAGATCAACGTGATTATGATTTTGCAAAACACTTTGATATTGAGATTCCGAATATTTTTGAAAATATAGATATTTCTGAAGCAGCACATACGGATAAAGACAAAACGAAGATTGCAAATTCTCATTTTTTAAATGGATTGTCGTACAAGAAAGCGATGAAATTAGCCATTTACGAATTGGAAAAACAAGGGGTTGGTGAAGGAAAAATAAACTACCGTTTGCGTGATGCTGTATTTAGCAGACAACGGTATTGGGGAGAACCTTTTCCGGTATATTATAAAGACGGAATGCCGCAAATGATTGACGAGAAATACTTGCCAATTGTATTGCCAGAAGTAGAAAAGTATTTGCCAACCGAAGATGGAAAACCACCTTTAGGAAACGCAACAGAATGGGCTTGGGATTCTCGTGCTAAAAAAGTAGTGAGCAACGAAAAGCTAAAAAATAAAACGGTGTATCCGTTAGAATTAAACACCATGCCAGGTTGGGCAGGTAGTTCTTGGTATTTTAACCGCTATATGGATGCTACAAATTCTGAGGAATTTGCATCTAAAGAATCTATGGATTATTGGAAAGAAGTAGATTTATATATTGGAGGTTCTGAACATGCAACCGGACATTTATTATACGCACGTTTTTGGCAAAAATTCTTATTCGATAAAGGAATTGTTCCTGTAGATGAGTTTGCGAAAAAACTGATCAACCAAGGAATGATTTTAGGAACGAGTGCTTTTGTGTATAGATGGGAATATGGCGAATTAGATAAAGAATCAAAAAGAAAAACAATTTTTATATCTAAAAATATTATTGAAAAAGCTATTTCTAATAAATCTATGTTAGTTGATACTAATAAAGAGATTGAGAAATTAAGTTTTGAAAAAGGAATGGTTAGTTCTATAACTGAATGGAGTCATTTTACCCCAATACACGCAGATGTTTCTTTAGTAAACTCTTCTGATGAGTTGGATATTGAAGCATTTAGAAATCACCCTTTAAATAAAGATTATAAAGATGCTGAATTCATTTTAGAAGATGGTGTTTGTAAAGTAGGTAGAGAGGTCGAAAAAATGTCGAAGTCTAAATACAACGTTGTAAATCCTGATGCTATTTGTGAACAATATGGCGCGGACAGTTTACGTTTATTCGAAATGTTTTTAGGACCGTTAGAACAAGCAAAACCTTGGAAAACTTCTGGTATTTCTGGAGTTTCATCCTTCTTAAAGAAATTATGGAAACTGTATTATTCAGGAGAAAATGGAGCTTTTTACGTTGACAACTCCCCTCCTTCGGAGGGGTCGGGGGAGGAATTAAAAGTTTTACATAAAACCATCAAAAAAGTAGAAGAAGATATTGAGAATTTCTCTTTTAACACCTCTGTTTCTACCTTTATGATTGCTGTAAACGAGTTAACTGCATTAAAATGTAACAAACGTGCAATTCTAGAACCATTGGCAATTTTGGTTTCTCCGTATGCGCCACATATCGCAGAAGAATTGTGGAGTTTATTAGGGAATAAAGAATCAATATCTACAGTAGATTTTCCTGTATTTGATGCAAGTCATTTGGTAGAGAGTTCTAAAACCTATCCAGTTTCATTTAACGGTAAAATGCGTTTTACCTTAGAGTTGTCGTTGGATTTAACGAAAGAGCAAATTGAAGAAGTGGTACTAGCTCACGAGAAAACAATTACTCAATTAGAAGGTAAAACACCTAAAAAAGTAATTATTGTTCCAGGTAAAATCATCAACATCGTAGGCTAGAACACGCAGTGTTCTTTTGGCATTTAGCTTGTTTGTGGAGAAATGTTTGTAAGAGAATGTCATTGCGAGGAACGAAGCAATCTCTTAGTATAAAATTAATGTATTTTTTATTTGAAATAACAGATTGCTTCGTCTTTTTTTGTTTTCAATAAATAATTTCTCGCAATGACGAATCCTTAAAAGAAGGAGTTGTTAGTTCGAGTGATTTTCTGTCAATTCGAGCGGAGTCGAGAATAAGAAAATTGTATAAATTACTTGTCATTCCTGCGGCTTTGTGCTAAACTTGTTTCAGTAAGGCAGAAATCTCATTAAAGAATGTTAGGTCGAATGATTTTCTTGGTAACTGAGCGTAGTCGAAGTTTAATAAAACGGTATAGAAAACCTATAAATTAAAAGTCATTCCACAGTTTGTAACGACTTCTTTATTTAACTATCTTGTGGCTTTAAATCGTTATATAAAACAGTGTCTCTTTTTAAAAACACATCATTACGTATTCGTATTTTCTTAGCCATGATTTTATTGGTGTTATTAGCATCAGTTTTAATTTTAGGCGTTACAGTTTATCAATATGATGAGCAAACAAAAGATTATAATATTTCTCGTTTTGGAAGAAAAGAACAATCGGTTTTATCTAGTATAGAATTTGAATTAAAAAGAGAATTAAGAGAACCACTTAGCACAGAAACTTTAGGCAAAATATTTCAAAATAAAATTTATGAAATTTCCAGCACGCATAAATTAAACATCACCATTTTTGATTTAGAAGGAAATCTAATTATCACATCAAACACTATTAATTCTTTTGATACTACAAGAGAAGAGCAAGCATTATCTGGTCAGGTGTTAGAAGATTTAGAAACTTTGCCATCTCACAGAGTTTTTAGCAATGTTGTGATAGATAATATTAGTAATGAAACTTCATACACCTACATTACCGATTTAAAATTTAAGCGAATTGGGGCGTTAGAATTAAAATTTTCTCAAGACAATTTTGAAGAAGAAAAAGAGTTAAGAGAATTTATGATTCGATTGACTTATGTGTATTTATTTATGTTTTTAATCGCTATTGCGTTGGCTTATTTTTTATCGAGTTACATCACAAGATCTATCAAAACAATTTCAGAGAAAATTGATAAAACTCGATTAAACAAACGAAACGAAAAAATTGAATTTAGCAAAGGAAGTTCAGAAATTATTACGCTCGTAAATGCGTATAATCAAATGATTGATGAACTGCAAGAAAGTGCAGTAAAATTAGCACAAAGTGAACGGGAACAAGCTTGGAGAGAAATGGCAAAACAAGTAGCACATGAAATTAAAAACCCGCTAACTCCAATGCGATTATCTGTACAAAGTTTCGAAAGAAAATTTGATCCAGAAGATCCAAACATCAAAGAAAAATTAAAAGAGTTTAGCCAAACGTTAATTCAACAAATAGATATCATGAGTTCTATTGCATCTGCATTTTCTGATTTCGCAAAAATGCCAACACAAAAAAGAGAAAAAATTGATGTTGTAGAAGTTGTAAAACAAGCATTAGATATTTTTGATGAAAACTATATTTCATATTCTTTTACAGAGGATAAAATAATAGCGAACCTTGATAAATCACAAGTAATTAGAATTGTTACGAACCTAATTACAAATGCAAGTCAAGCAATAGAGGAACTAGAAACTCGAAAAATTCAGGTTCATGTTTCTACCGAGAATGATAATATAAAAATTGCAGTAACTGATAACGGAAAAGGAATAGATGAATCTGTAAAGCATTTAATATTTGAACCTAAATTTACCACCAAAACAAGTGGAATGGGATTAGGTTTACCAATTATAAAAAAGATTATTGAAGCAAATAACGGCTCTATAAACTTTGTTTCTTCCAACGATAAAGGAACAACATTTACTGTAATACTTCCAAAAAATTAAAAACATGAATTTCGAAAATTTACTGATTACAATTGAAAATGGTTGCGCAATTATTACCATAAATCGACCAAAAAAATTAAATGCGTTAAACATTGAAACGATTGAAGAATTGCATCATGCATTTAAAGAGTTAGAAAAAGACACTTCTGTAAAAACAATTATCATTACAGGAAGCGGAGAAAAAGCTTTTGTTGCAGGAGCAGATATTTCAGAATTTGCTCATTTTTCTGTTGAAGAAGGGGAGAATTTGTCTAGAAGAGGACAAGAAATTTTGTTTGATTTTGTAGAAAACTTATCAACTCCAGTTATTGCTGCGGTTAATGGTTTTGCACTTGGTGGCGGATTAGAATTGGCAATGGCAAGTCATTTTAGAATTGCTTCAGACAATGCAAAAATGGGATTACCAGAAGTTTCTTTAGGCGTAATTCCTGGTTATGGTGGCACACAACGTTTAGCGCAATTAGTGGGTAAAGGTAGAGCAATGGAACTAGTAATGACAGCAGGAATGATTTCTGCAGAAGATGCCAATAACTTCGGATTGGTAAATTATGTGACCACTCAAGAAGAATTATTGCCTTTGGCGATGAAATTAGCGAGTAAAATTTCAAGAAATTCTTCGATAGCAATTAGCGGAGCAATTAAGGCAATTAATGCCAATTATAAAGATGGTGTAAACGGATTTGAAACAGAAATTTCTGAATTCGGACACTGTTTCGGAACCGATGATTTTAAAGAAGGAACTACCGCTTTTTTAGAAAAAAGAAGAGCAGATTTTACTGGGAAATAAGGTTCTAAAAAGTTGAAGTTGTTGTTATTTTGCACTTGATACGGAATCTATTTTTGGTAATATGGATTCCCGCTACCCAATCAAGTTGGGCACAAGCTTCTCGGGAATGATAAATGAATGTCATCTTGAGCGTAGCCGAAAGATCTCTCCACTTCTGTCGAGATTGTACAACTATCTTAATTCTTGTCTCTTTCTTCTCGTTTCTTATTTTATTCCATTCCACTCCGCATAAAATTGTTCTAAAAACTGTTCCATATAAACATGTCTTTCAGTTGCAATTTTACGTCCAGTTTTTGTGTTCATTTTATCTTTAAGTAGCAACAGTTTTTCATAAAAATGATTAATTGTTGGGGCAGAAGATTTTTTGTATTCTTCTTTGCTCATAGTTAAGTTTGGAGCAATTTTAGGATCGTACAACCCTCTGTTTTTAAATCCACCATAATTAAAACAACGAGCAATCCCAATAGCTCCAATAGCATCTAATCGATCGGCATCTTGAATAACATCTAATTCTGGAGAAGTAAATTTAGTATTGGAAGAAAATGAAGTTTTAAAAGAAATATAATTGATAATATTTTGTATATGGATTATTGTAGTTTCATCAACGTGTTGATTCTCTAAAAATTTACGAGCTAATTTTGGCCCAATAGTTTCATCTCCATTATAAAATTTTGCATCAGCAATATCGTGCAACAAAGCACCCAAAGAAACAATAAATGCATCAACCTTTTCATTTTTTGAAATCAATAAAGCATTTTTATAAACACGTTCTATGTGAAACCAATCATGTCCACCTTCAGCATCTTTTAATGTTTCTTTTACAAAAGAAATTGTATTCTCAATAATTTGTGGTTTGTTCATTTTATAAAAATAAAAAAACCACGTTCATAAACGTGGTTTTTTATCAAATAATCTTTTTGTCTAAAAGTCTATCAATCTAAATCAAGAGATAGATTTATTTCCTTTTAAAAAGTCCTTTCCTTTGGAAAGGATTTAGGATAGGATTAACAAAACTCTTCGTAAGCTTTCGCTAAATTTTGTGCAATCATTTGTGCAGATCTTCCTTCAATATGATGACGTTCTAACATATGAACTAAATTACCATCTTTAAACAATGCAATTGCTGGAGAAGATGGAGGAAAAGGAATCATATGTTCTCTTGCTTTTTGAGTAGATTCTTTTTCTACACCTGCAAAAACGGTTGTTAAGTTTGTTGGAGTTTTGTCTGCTCCTAAAGAAGCAATTGCTCCTGGTCTTGCTGTTCCGGCAGCACAACCACAAACAGAGTTTACCATTACCAACGTTGTTCCTTCTTTTGCTAAAGCGTTATCAACATCTTCAGCCGTATATAAAGCGTTAAAACCTGCGTTTATCAATTCGTCACGCATTGGTTTTACTAATTCTTCTGGGTACATATTCTATAAATTTTAAGTTACAAAGATACAGATAAAAATCAGGAAACAAAACAAACGGAAACTAACATCGTGTTCACTTTTATACATTGCAATTATATGTATCTTTGAAACTTTTAAAATGATAATTGAATGGGAAATTTTACCAAATGGTTAGGTGCAGGATTAGGGTTTACGTTGGGAGGACCGATTGGAAGTATTATTGGGTTTGCAGTTGGAAGTTTTGTGGATGGCTTTTCTAAAGATGATATCTTAAAAGAATTTCAAGAAAGTCAATCTGGAAGAACTTCTGGAAACACTCAATCTGGAGATTTTGAAATTAGTTTATTGATTTTAGCGTCAGTAGTTATAAAAGCAGACGGAAAAGTAGATCAACGAGAATTAGATTTTGTACGCTCTCAGTTTGTTGGAATGTATGGAAAAGAACGTGCAAACCATGCCTTTAAATTATTTGGCGGTATTATTAAAAAAGAAGTTTCTTCACATCAAGTTTGTGCACAGATACGCCAACATATGCCACATGCATCAAGATTACAATTGCTGCATTTTTTATTCGGAATTGCAAAAGCAGATCAGTTTGTAACCCCTTCAGAAGTTGAAGAAATCAAAAAAATTGCAGGTTATTTAAACATCAGCCAGCACGATTATGAATCTATTAAAGCGATGTTTTATGATGACTCAGACGCTGCGTATAAAATATTAGAAATCACAAAATTGGCAACAGATGATGAGCTTAAAAAGGCCTATAGAAAGATGGCAAAAAAGTATCATCCAGACAAACTACAAGATTTAGGACCAGAACATATCAAAGGAGCAGAAGAAAAATTTTTACAAATTCAGAATGCTTATGAAAAAATTAAAAAAGAAAGAGGGGTAAATTAGTGTTCAATTATCAATTTCAGTTACTAGTTTAATAGCACAAAACCACAAAATTGTTCTCATTGTAATCTAAGTACTTCGGAACTCGCTTCTTAATACATCTTCTTTTTATTTTCACCCTCAACAACGGTATAACTCTGCAACTCTGAAACTTTGCAACTCTGTAACTTTGTAGCTTCAAACTTTGCAACTTTCAACTATCAAAAATTACAAGAAAATCCGTAATTTCGCACATCGATTATTTAGAAGGAAAATATGAGCGCGAAATTTGCTGAATATAAAGGACTTGACTTACCAAAAGTTGCAGACGAAATCTTACAATCTTGGGAAAAGAATAACATCTTTGAAAAGAGTATCACTTCACGTGAAGGAAATAAACCATTTGTGTTTTTTGAAGGACCACCTTCAGCAAATGGCTTACCAGGTGTTCACCACGTTTTAGCAAGAGCTATTAAAGATATTTTTCCACGTTATAAAACCATGAAAGGTTTTCAAGTAAAGCGTAAAGCTGGTTGGGATACTCACGGTTTGCCTGTTGAATTAGGTGTCGAAAAAGAACTAGGAATTACCAAAGAAGATATCGGAACAAAAATCACGATAGAAGAATACAACGAAGCGTGTAAGGAAGCAGTAATGCGTTATACTGATATTTGGAATGATATGACGCGTAAAGTTGGTTATTGGGTAGATATGGAAGACCCATATATTACGTACAAATCAAAATACATGGAATCTGTTTGGTGGTTGTTAAAGCAAATTTACAACAAGAAATTGATGTATAAAGGCTATACAATTCAACCATATTCTCCAAAAGCAGGAACAGGATTAAGTTCTCATGAATTAAATCAACCTGGAACCTATCAAGATGTTACCGATACAACAGTTGTTGCGCAGTTTAAAACGATTAAAGAAACATTACCAGAATTTTTACAAGTTGATGGAGATGTACATTTTTTAGCTTGGACCACAACTCCGTGGACGTTGCCAAGTAATACAGCATTAACAGTTGGTGCAAAGATTGATTATGTTTTAGTTGACACGTTTAATCAATATACATTTGAGCCTGCAAAAGTTGTATTGGCAAAAAATTTAGTTGGAAAACAATTTGCAGGCAAAAAATTTAATAAAGTTGAAGCTGCAGCTGAATTAGCAAATTACAATAAAGACGATAAGCAAATTCCGTTTTTGGTATTAAACGAATTTAAAGGAGCTGATTTAGTTGGAATTAAATACGAACAATTATTAAAATATGCTTTGCCATACGAAAATCCAGAAAATGCTTTTAGAGTAATTTCAGGTGATTTTGTTACTACAGAAGACGGAACAGGAATTGTACATACAGCACCAACATTTGGAGCAGATGATGCAATGGTTGCAAAACAAGCAACACCAGAAATTCCGCCTTTATTAGTATTAGATGATAATAGGAATCCAGTTCCGTTAGTAGATTTACAAGGAAAATTTAGACCAGAATTGGGAGAGTTTGCTGGTAAATATGTTAAGAACGAATATTATAATGATGGCGAAGCACCAGAGAAATCTGTAGATGTAGAATTAGCGATCAAATTAAAAATAGAAAACAAAGCCTTTAAGGTTGAAAAATACGTGCACAGTTATCCAAATTGTTGGAGAACAGACAAGCCTATTTTATACTATCCGTTAGACTCTTGGTTTATCAAGGTTACCGATGTAAAAGATAGAATGCATGAATTGAACGAAACAATTAATTGGAAACCAGAATCAACAGGAACAGGTCGTTTTGGAAACTGGTTAAAAAATGCTAATGATTGGAATTTATCTCGTTCTCGTTTTTGGGGAATTCCATTGCCAATTTGGAGAACTGAAGACGGAAAAGAAGAAATTCTTATTGGTTCAGTTGAAGAATTGAAATCAGAAATTACAAAATCTGTTGAAGCAGGAGTAATGTCTTCAGATATTTTCGCAGATTTTGAAGTTGGAAATATGTCAGAAGAAAATTATGATAAAATAGACTTACACAAAAATGTAGTAGATAAAATCATTTTAGTTTCTGCATCAAGAAAACCAATGAAACGCGAAAGCGATTTGATTGATGTTTGGTTTGATTCAGGGGCGATGCCTTATGCTCAATGGCATTATCCGTTTGAAAATAAAGAATTGATTGATAATAAAGAAAGTTATCCTGCCGATTTTATTGCAGAAGGCGTAGATCAAACAAGAGGATGGTTTTATACATTACATGCAATCGGAACGATGGTTTTTGATTCTGTTGCGTATAAAAACGTAGTCTCTAACGGGTTGGTTTTAGACAAAAACGGACAGAAAATGTCGAAACGTTTAGGAAACGCAACCGATCCTTTTGAAACGTTGAAAACATATGGTGCAGATGCTACGCGTTGGTATATGATAAGCAACGCAAATCCATGGGATAATTTAAAGTTTGATTTAGAAGGAATTGCAGAGGTTCGTCGTAAATTCTTCGGAACTTTATACAACACGTATTCGTTTTTTACTTTATACGCAAACATTGATAATTTTACCTATTCAGAAGCTGATGTTCCTTTAAACGAAAGACCAGAAATAGATCGTTGGATTTTATCAGAATTACATTCACTTACAAAAAGAGTAGATGAATATTACGCAGATTATGAGCCAACAAAAGCTACAAGAGCAATTTCAGATTTTGTTCAAGAATATTTAAGTAACTGGTATGTGAGATTGTGTAGAAGACGTTTTTGGAAAGGAGATTATCAGCAAGATAAAATTTCTGCGTATCAAACATTATATACATGTATGTTAACGGTAGCAAAATTAAGTGCGCCAGTTGCACCATTTTTTATGGATAGACTGTATACAGATTTAACAAATGCAACCCAAAAAGAGAGTTTTGAATCTGTACATTTAGCAGAATTTCCAACATTTGATGAATCATTTATTGATGCTTCTTTAGAACGTAAAATGGAAAATGCACAAACGATTTCATCTTTAGTGTTGTCGTTAAGAGCAAAAGAAAAAATAAAAGTTCGTCAACCGTTACAAAAAATTATGATTCCGGTGTTTGATGCACAACAAAAAGAAGAAATTTTAGCAGTTTCTGATTTGATAAAACATGAAGTAAACGTTAAAGAAATAGAATTATTAGAAGATGCTTCTGGAATATTGGTAAAACAAATTAAACCAAATTTTAAAACACTTGGGCCAAAGTTTGGACGCGATATGAAAGCAATTTCTAATGCCATTCAAAACTTTAGTCAAGAAGATATAATTAACATTGAAAAAGATGGTAAACTTTTTATAAAAATTGATGAAAAATTAATACATTTGGAAATCTCAGATGTAGAAATTTCATCTAGTGATATAGAAGGTTGGTTGGTAGCAAATGCACAAGGCTTAACTGTTGCTTTAGATGTTACAATTTCTGAGGAATTACGTAAAGAAGGAATTGCCAGAGAATTGGTAAACAGAATTCAAAATTTACGTAAAGATTCTGGTTTTGAAGTTACAGACAAGATACAGCTTACGGTTTTAAATTATCAAAATTTAAAAGAATCTGTCTTAGAAAACAAAGAATATATTATGAGTGAAACATTAACCAAAGAAATGGTTTTTGTTGATGTATTAAATGATGGAGCAGAAATTGAATTTGACAACATCAAAAGTAGAATATTAATTAATAAAATGTAGGAGTTATGTCAGACAGCATTGTTAGATATTCAGATAAAGACTTACAAGAGTTTAAAGAAATTATTGAGAAGAAAATGGCGAGAGCTAAAGAAGATTTAGCTTTATTAGAAAGCTCATATAAAAATGATGCAGATAACGGGACAGATGATACTTCTCCGTCATTTAAATCTTTTGATGAAGGTTCCGATACAATGGCGAAAGAAGCAAATGTACAACTAGCCATTCGTCAAGAAAAATTTATTAGAGATTTAAAAAATGCGTTACAACGGATAGAAAATAAAACATATGGTGTTTGTAGAGTTACGGGAAAGTTAATAATTAAAGAACGTCTAAAATTAGTTCCGCATGCTACTCTTAGCATCGAAGCTAAAAGAAACCAATAAAAAAAGCTTCCTTTTAAGGAAGCTTTTTTTAAATATAATTTATTTTATTCATGTCCAAAAAAACCATTGCAATTACTACTATTTTTTTAGCATTACTTATAGATCAAGTAAGTAAAATTTATATAAAAACTAATTTTGAAATACAAGAAAGTATTCGTGTTTTTGACTGGTTTAGAATTCATTTTACAGAAAACAATGGAATGGCTTGGGGTTTTGAATTTGGTGGTAAAGCAGGAAAATTATTTTTAACATTATTTAGAGTAGTAGCCGTATTTGCAATTATTTATTGGTTGCGAAATACCATTAAAAGAAATGCTCCGACAGTTGTTGTTTTGGCAATAGCTTTAGTGCTTTCAGGAGCGTTCGGAAACATTATAGATTCTGTGTTTTATGGAGTTATTTTTGATGCGCCAGCTCACGGAACTGCAACCCTTTTTGCAGAAAATCCGTATGGAGAATTATTTCATGGAAGAGTAGTAGATATGCTCTATTTTCCAATTTACGAAGGAGAAAGTTTTACTTTTTTCAACGCTATTTTTAATGGTGCAGATTCTTTTATTACAATAGGTGTTGTTTTGTTGTTTATTTTTAATAAACAAGCATTCCCACCAGAAAAAGGAAAAGAAGACGATTCTGAACTTACTACTAAATAGAGTAAGACCCTCTTTTTAATTTCATAAAATCAACTACTTAAATACGTTATAAAAAACGTATTTTCGTTGTATGTCTAATGCTTTAGAAATCCAAATTAAATCGTTGCCAAATTCTCCTGGCGTGTATCAATATTTTGACATAAACGATGTTATCATCTATATTGGTAAAGCAAAAAACTTAAAAAAAAGAGTTGCTTCTTACTTTACTAAAAATCATGAAAATGGCAAAACCAGAGTTTTAGTAAAGAAAATTGTAGCAATAAAACACATTGTTGTAGATACAGAAACCGATGCATTGTTGTTGGAAAACAATCTGATAAAAAAGTATCAACCAAAATATAATGTGATGCTTAAAGATGATAAAACCTATCCTTGGATTTGCATTAAAAAAGAACGTTTTCCTAGAATTTTTTTAACTCGAAATGTTGTTAAAGATGGTTCAGAATATTTTGGACCATATACCTCTATTAGAACCGCAAAAGCATTATTAGATTTAATTAAAGAGTTGTATACGTTACGAACTTGTACGTATGATTTAAGCAAAGAAAAAGTTGCTGCAAAAAAATATAAAGTATGTTTAGAATATCATTTAGGCAATTGTAAAGCGCCTTGCGAAGGTTTTCAAACAGAGGAAAATTATCTATTAGATATTTCTACAATCAGAAACATTATTAAAGGAAATTTCAAAGAATCTTTAGAAAAATTTTCTGAATTAATGCAAGATTTTGCTACTAAAATGGAGTTTGAAGAAGCCCAAAAAATAAAAGTAAAACTAATGCAACTAGCCAATTATCAAGCAAAATCTACGGTAGTAAATCCAAGTATAAATAATGTAGATGTGTTTTCTGTAATTTCTGATGAAAGTTATGGCTATGTTAACTTTTTTAAAATTGCAAACGGATCAATAATTCAGTCTCACACATTAGAAATTAAGAAAAAATTAGATGAATCAGACAAAGCTTTATTAGAGCTATCTATTATAGAAATTCGACAACGATTTAATTCGCAATCAAAAGAAATTTACGTTCCGTTCGCTGTTGAGGTTGGAAATGAGATAAAAGTAACTATTCCAAAAACTGGGGATAAAAAACGAATTGTAGACTTATCAATAAGAAATGCAAGATATTTTAGACAAGACAGGTTTAAGCAAATGAAAATTGTTGATCCAGACAGACATGCAAAAAGAATTATGTCTCAAATGAAATCAGATTTACGTTTAAAAGAAGAGCCAAAACATATTGAGTGTTTCGATAATTCTAATATTCAAGGAACTCATCCTGTTGCAGCTTGTGTGATTTTTAGAAACGGAAAACCTAGCAAAAAAGAATATAGACATTACAATATAAAAACCGTTGTTGGTCCAGATGATTTTGCGTCGATGGAAGAAGTGGTTTTTAGACGCTATAAAAGGTTGTTAGCGGAGAATGAGCCTTTGCCTCAATTGATAATTATTGACGGTGGAAAAGGACAATTATCATCAGCTTTAAAAAGTTTGGACATTTTAGGGTTAAGAGGAAAAATTGCCATTATTGGTATTGCAAAAAGATTGGAAGAAATTTATTATCCAGGAGATTCTGTTCCGTTGTATTTAGATAAAAAATCTGAAAGTTTAAAAATTATTCAGTTTTTAAGAAACGAAGCACACAGGTTTGGGATTACTTTTCATAGAAATAAACGAAGTAAAAGTGCCATTCAATCTGAATTAGAACAAATTCCTAGTATTGGTAAGCAAACTATTACTACATTATTGCGTAAATTTAAATCAGCAAAAAGAGTTAAAAGTGCAGCTTTACAAGAGTTAGAAACTGAAGTTGGGTTTTCAAGAGCCAAAATTATATTCGAATATTTCAACAATAAATCATAATGAAAAAATTGTTTATTATATTTCTAATGACATCAATGGTTCTTTTTTCACAAAAAAAACAACCAAAAATAGGCTTGGTATTAAGTGGTGGTGGCGCAAAAGGTTTTGCTCATGTTGGAGTTTTAAAAGAAATAGAAAAATCAGGAATTCAAATAGATTATATTGGCGGAACAAGCATGGGAGCTATTGTTGGCGGTTTGTACGCTTCTGGTTATAGCGCTAGTCAAATAGAAAAAATTGTTATCAATACAGATTTTTACACCTTATTGCAAGATAAAAACCCTAGAAAAGCAAAACCTTTTTTTGAAAAAGAACATGGCGAAAAATATTCGCTTGTTTTGCCAATAAATAAAGGAAAAGTTGGTCTACCTCAAGGTGTTTCTAGAGGTCAGAATGTGTTGAGTTTTTTAACGCAATTATTATCTCATGTTGATTCAATTTCAGATTTTTCTAAATTACCCGTTCCGTTTTTTTGCATTGCAACAGATGTAGAAACCGGAAACCAAGTTAAACTTACAAGTGGTTCTTTGCCTTTGGCATTAAGAGCAAGTGGTTCTTTTCCAACGTTATTAGATCCCATAGAAATTGATGATAAATTATTAATTGATGGTGGAATTGCAAATAATTTTCCGATTGATGAAATGAAAAAAACCGATGTTGATATTATTATTGGCGTTGATGTGCAATCGAAATTATTTAAAAAAGAAAGTATTAAATCGGCATTAGATGTTTTGAGGCAAATTTCTAACTATCAGATGTATAATAAAAATCCAGATCAAATTGCAGAAACAGATGTCTATATTCACCCAGATATTTATGAATATTCTGTAGTTTCTTTTGATAAATCCATAGAAATTTTATCTAAAGGAACTCAAATTGCAAAAAAGTTTTCTAAAACATTTGATAGTATTGCCAAGCTTCAACGAATTAAAAGAAAACCGATTGTTTTTGTAAATAATGATTCAGAATTTATTGTTAGTAAAATAGAACTTAACGGAAATGAAAACTACACAAGAGCTTATGTTTTAGGGAAGTTAAAACTACAAGTTGGAGATAAAACTAATTATAAAGAATTAGCAACTAAGATTAGTTTTTTATCGACTACAGATAGTTTTAAGATGATTAACTTTACTGTTAAAAATACTCCTGAAGGGGAAGTAGTAATATTAAATATTAATGAAAACAACTTAAATGCTAGTTTAAGATTGGGAGTGCATTACGATTTGGTTTACAAATCTGGAGTTTTAATCAACTTAAATAAAAAGAACATTTTATCTAAAAATGATGCTGTTTCTTTAGATTTAGTTGTTGGGGACAAACCAAGATTTGATTTGCAATATTTTGTAGATAACGGGTTTTATTATAGTTACGGATTTACTTCTAGATATAATAGTTTTCAAACCAATGTAGAATCGAAAATATCAGGCATAAATTTAATTAATTTACAGTATATAGATTTTACAAATAGATTTTATGTTCAAACAACTTTTAATAGAAAGTTTGCAATAGGGTTAGGTTTAGAACATCAGAAGTTATTATCGCAAACAGAAACCATTTCTACTGCAACAAACAGACCTTTTGTTTTTGACGATAGTGATTATTTAAACCTTTATTCATATGTAAAATTAGATACTTATGACGACAAGTATTATCCTAAAAAAGGAGTATTATTAGACGCCAGATTTAAATGGTATATGACTTCTTCTGATTACAATAAAGATTTTATTCAGTTTTCACAAGTAAGAGGAAAAATAGGTTTTGCAAAAACTTTTAAAAAGAATCTTACATTTTTGTTCGAGTCTGAAGCTGGATTTACACTTGGCAAAGTAAACTCAACAATGTTCAATTTTTTATTAGGGGGATATAATCAAAACTTTATCAATAATTTTATTCCTTTCTATGGATATGATATTAACGCTTTATCAGAGCAATCATTTTTGAAATCTACACTTAACTTAAGAGTTGGTATTACAGAAAAACAGTTTGTTCACTTTTTAGCCAATTACGCTAGGGTTGATAATAGTGTTTTAAAAGGAGGAGACTTGTTTAACGGCACAAAATCTGGCTATGCCTTGGGGTATAGTATAAATTCTATTATTGGTCCAATAGATCTAAAATATTCTTGGTCTCCAGATACAAAAAAACACTATTGGTATTTTAATTTGGGTTTTTGGTTCTAGTCCAATGTTAATTTAATGTTACGTAAATGTTTGCTTATTGTTAAAAATAAAATTATATTTGTGTAGGTAGTTAATATTAAATAGATATATCATGAAAAAAATACTTACACTAACGTTATTGTTTGCTTTTACAATTAGCAATGCTCAAGAGGTTAAGCCAACTTATGAAAAATCTGAAGATATGGTAAAAGCGACGTATTATTACCAAGATGGTTCTATAAGAGAACAAGGGTTTTTTAAAGATAAAAAACTAACAGGTCAATGGATTTCTTATAATCAACAAGGAGAAAAATTAATGATTGCTAATTATGAAGCTGGTAAAAAAGTAGGAAAATGGTTTGCTTGGAGCAATAATACCTTAAAAGAGATTAACTATAATAACAGCAGAATTGTTAGTGTTAAAAATTGGAATCAAGACACTAAACTAGCATCTAATAAAAAGTAAATAAAAAAAGGTTATAAAAAAAACCGCATCATTTAAATGATGCGGTTTTTTTGTTGATAAAAGTTTTGCCTTACTTACTTTTTTTATAAAATTTATATTGTAAGTATTGGTAAGCATCTCTAGGTAATATATCAATCCACTTTTTGTATTTAATAAACCATTTAAAACGGATAGAAGAAAAACCTTGTGTAAGGTATGCGGCTACAAACGGATGCGCATTAAGCGTAATCTTTTTATAGTTTTTTCCGCTAGATATAATTCTTTCTAACTCAATTTCTATTTTATCAATTAAAATAATTGGAGCCTCAACTTCTCCGTTAATATTCGGATTAGGTTCTCTTGTTTTAATTTCTAATTCTGGTCTTACTCTTTGACGAGTTATTTGCACCAATCCAAATTTACTTGGTGGTAAAATTTTGTGTTTTGTTCTATCAAAAGACATTTCCTCTTTCAAATACTGATAAAGTTTTTGTCTATTATCTGCACTTTGCATATCAATAAAATCAATCACAATAATTCCACCCATATCTCTTAACTGTAATTGTCTTGCAATTTCTTTTGCAGCAATCATGTTAACTTCTAAAGCAGTATCTTCTTGAGAATTTGCTTTATTAGATCTGTTTCCGCTATTTACATCTACAACGTGCAATGCTTCGGTATGTTCAATTACCAAATACGCACCTTTACTCATAGATACTGTTTTACCAAAAGAAGTTTTTATTTGACGTTCTATGCCATACTCCTCAAATATTGGTGTTTTTGATTTGTGTTGTGTTACAATATTTACCTTTTCAGGGTAAATTTCTTGTAAATAGTCTTTAATTTCTACCACTAAAGACTCGTCATTTGTAACAATATTTGTAAAAGAATCATTCATTACATCTCTTAATATAGATGATGCTCTGTTTAATTCACTCAATATTTTTGTTGGAGTATTTGTATTTGCAATGCTTTTGCACATCGTTGTCCAACGAGCTAATGAGTTTTGTAAATCTTTGTCTAATTCTGCTACTTTTTTATCTTGCGCAACAGTTCTTAATATAACACCAAAACCTTTTGGCTTTATACTTTGGGCTAATCTTTTTAAACGTTCTTTTTCTTTTGGATCTGCAATTTTTTGCGATACAGAAACTCTATTAGAAAAAGGGACTAAAACTAGAAATCTACCTGCTATTGATAGCTCAGAGCTTATTCTTGGCCCTTTGGTAGAAATGGGTTCTTTTACAACTTGTACTAATGTGTTTTGTCCTGTTTTAAGGACATCGTTAATGTTTCCGTCTTTGTGTATATCTTTCTCAAAGGCGAAGTTTTTTAAAGTGAATTCTTTGTAATTACCTGTGCTTACTTTCTTAAGGAATGTTGATAAAGAGTTCACTTGTGCGCCTAAATCATGATAATGTAAAAAGCCATCTTTTGGATAACCAACATTTACAAAAGCAGCGTTTAAGCCTGATAAAACTTTTCCTATTTTGGCAATAAAAATATCGCCTACAGAAAATTTATTATCGTTTGTCTCTTTATTTAATTCTATAAGTTTACCATCTCTTAGTAAGGCAAAATCAATATCAGATGAACTTGAACGAATAATTAATTCTGTTTTCATTCTGAATTTGGTTTTATACTACACTTAATTGTGTAGATGGATTAAATAATGTTACAGGGTTTTTGCCTGTATGAAGTGTTTAAACTTCTTGTCAATGAACGTTTTTAAGCTTTTAAAACAAATGCAGAAAAAGTAAGCATCGCTTACTTTTTCTTATGTCTATTTGCTCTTGCTCTTTTCTTACGTTTGTGTGTAGAGATTTTTGCTCTCTTTCTTTTTTTACCACTCGGCATAATTAGATTGTTTTATTAAACCTAAAAAAGGTTTAGATTAATATTGTTGTTATTTTACTAACACATTCTTTTTTACCCCTTCAGTAAACGTTTTAGCTGGTTTAAAAGCCGGAATGTTATGTGAAGGAATTTTGATTGTTGTATTTTTAGAAATATTTCTACCAGTTTTTTCAGCTCTAGTTTTAATAATAAAGCTTCCAAAACCTCTTAAATATACATTATCTCCTTGCTCTAATGCGTCTTTAACTTCTGTCATAAATGCTTCAACTGTTGCTAAAACATCTGCCTTTTCAATTCCAGATTTATCTGAAATTTTTGATACGATATCTGCTTTCGTCATGTTAATATATTTGTATGTTTGTTTTTATATTTTAAGGCTGCAAATATATGATAATTAATCTATTCCAAAAATTTAATCCATTAAAATTATGTGAATATTATGATGTAATTTTGCTTAGCGATTTATAAAATGAAGTTTTCTAACAGATTAATTTACTGGTATTTACAAAATGATAGAGATTTACCGTGGCGAAAAACCACAAACCCATATTTTATTTGGCTATCAGAAATTATCTTGCAACAAACTAGAGTTAATCAAGGTTTGTCTTATTATATAAAGTTCACAAAAGAGTTTCCTACTATTTTTGACTTAGCAAAAACTACTGAATCTAAGGTTTTAAAGCTTTGGCAAGGTTTAGGGTATTACTCTAGAGCTAGAAATTTACATTATTCAGCAAAGTATATTTCAAATGAATTAAATGGCCAATTCCCATCAACATATGAAGAAATAAAAAAATTAAAAGGTGTTGGAGATTATACCGCTTCGGCAATTTCTTCTATTTGTTTTGATGAACCTCAAGCTGTTGTAGATGGAAACGTGTATAGAGTTCTTTCTCGATATTTCGGAATTATTACACCAATTAATTCATCAGCAGGGATAAAAGAATTTAGAGAATTGGCTCAAACACTAATTGACCCAAAACAACCAGGAACCCATAATCAAGCAATTATGGATTTTGGAGCGTTGCATTGTAAACCTCAAAACCCTTTATGCGAAACGTGTCCGTTAAATGATAGTTGTGTTGCTTTAGCAACAAAAAGCATAAAAGAGTTACCTGTAAAAGAGAAGAAAATTAAAGTTAAAAACAGGTACTTTAATTATTTAGTTTTTATTTCTGAAGATAATAAAACTATTTTATCAGAAAGAAAAGGAAAAGGAATTTGGCAAGGCTTGTATGAATTTCCTTTAATAGAAACAGAAAAAAGTGTTTCAAAGGAAGAATTACATAAAGAGTTTTCTACTAAAAAAGAGATTCTTTTATTTAATAAAAAGGATATAATTCATAAGCTTTCTCATCAACACTTATATACCAAATTTTGGATTGTTAAGGATGATAAATTACAAGAAAACTCAATAAATTGGAAAGAGATAGAAAAATACGCTGTACCAATCTTAATTGCTAACTTTTTAAAAAACTTCAATCCTACAAACGGATATTTTTAGTACATTTGATATATATTTTAGAAATTAAAATTATGGCAGGAACATTAAACAAAGTAATGCTTATAGGGCATTTAGGAGACGAAGTTAAAATGCATTATTTTGAAGGCGGAAACTCTATTGGACGTTTTCCTGTTGCAACAAACGAATCTTACACAAATAAGCAAACCGGCGAAAAAGTTACCAATACAGAATGGCATACTATTGTTGTTAGAAATAAATTGGCAGAAATTTGCGAAAAATATTTATCTAAAGGAGATAAAGTTTATTGTGAAGGAAGACTTAAAACACGCCAATGGGAACAAGAAGGGCAAAAAAAATATTCTACAGAAATTCATGTAGTTGATATGACTTTTTTAACAACCAAAAAAGAAACGGTTAAGGCAGAAACTCCAGCAGAGAGAAAGTTAGAACCGAACAAAGAAGTTGAAGAAAACGACGATTTACCATTTTAGAAAACTAAACTTATAAAATTGGATTTAGAACCCGCAAGTATACATTTATTTTTAGCATTGAAACTTGATTTACTAATTATTACCTACAGCGTTGTATTAATTTTTTTATTGCTTTGTTCTGCATTAATTTCAGGATCAGAAATTGCATTTTTCTCACTTTCTCAAACACAATTAAACGATCAACCCGAAAAAACAAAAGGAAATAGCTTAGTCGTTAAATTATTAGAAAGACCAAAAAGGCTATTAGCAACAATCTTAATTACGAACAACTTTATTAATATTCTTATCGTATTATTATTTGCTGGGTTAAGTGAATTAATTTTTGGAGACAAAGATTTTTCTATTAACTGGTGGATGATTTCTATATCTAGTTACGTTATAAAATTTACGATAGAAGTTGTTTTAGTTACTTTTTTAATCTTGCTGTTTGGAGAGGTTTTACCGAAGGTTTACGCCTCTAGAAATTCGTTGAAATTTTCTAAAATAATGGCAAAGCCTGTTCATGTTTTAAGTATTTTACTATCAGTTTTCAGTTTGCCTTTAATTCGTTTAACAGGCCTTGTCGAAAAGCGGTTAAGTGGTAAGAATTCAGACTTTTCTATAGAAAAATTATCACAAGCATTAGAACTGACATCAGAAGAAACAACAACTAAAGAAGAAAAGAAAATTTTACAAGGAATTGTAACTTTTGGTAATACAGAAACCGTGCAAATAATGAAACCCCGTATGGATATTTTTGCTATTTCTGATGAAGAAACTTACAAAGAAGTAATGGATAAAATATTACAAAAAGGGTATTCTAGAAATCCGGTGTATCATGAGTCTATTGATAATATTGTTGGTATTTTGTATGCAAAAGATTTATTGGCGCATTTAGATAAAACCAAGTTTAAATGGCAAGGTTTATTACGCGAACCATTTTTTGTTCCAGAAAATAAAAAGCTAGACGATTTATTAAGTGAGTTTCAAGACAAGAAAAATCATTTAGCAATTGTGGTTGATGAATATGGAGGAACAAGCGGAATTGTAACTTTAGAAGATGTAATTGAAGAAATAGTTGGAGATATAAATGATGAATTTGATGAAGATGATTTGTCATATTCTAAATTAGATGCCAATAATTATGTGTTTGACGGGAAAACTACAATTAAATCTTTTTGTAAAGTGCTAAACATTGATGATGAAGCTATTTTTGAAGAAGAAAAAGGCGAATCTGAAACTTTAGCAGGATTTATTTTAGAAATCTCTGGAAAATTCCCTAGAAAAGGAGAAAATGTAAACTTTCATAATTTTTCATTTACTGTTGAATCGCTTGACAAAAGGCGAATTAAACAAGTTAAAGTAACCAGATTACATGCGTAATTTTTATATCTTTTTTTTAATAGGAATTTTATGTTCTTCTTGTAAAGAAGATGTTTTACCAAAACCAAAAGCGTATTTAAGTTTAAACTATCCAACAGTTATTTATAAAAAAGTAGTGGTTGCAAAACCATATAGTTTTGAGGTTTCTTCTAATGTTGAAATAATTGAGCAGCCAAAATTTTGGATACAAATAAAATATCAGAAGTTAAAAGCCTCTATAGATATTACGTACAGACCAATTCAGAACAACTTAAAAGAATTGTTAATGGAATCTGAAAAATTGGTTTATAAACACGCGGTTAAAGCCGAAGAAATTACCACAAAAAATTTTGAAAACTACGATAAACGTGTTTTTGGAAGTATGCAAGAAATTTCCGGAAACGCCGCTTCTCAAATTCAGTTTCATTTAACAGATAGCACACACAACTTTATAAAAGGAGCGTTGTATTTTTATGCAAAACCAAATTATGACTCTATTTTACCTGCCGTAGCGTATATTAAAAAAGACATTTTGCGTTTAATAGAAACGCTTCAATGGGTTGATTAAGTCTAAAAGGAAGTTAATTAAGTAGCTGCCATTCTTGTGAAAGCAGAAATCTATAAAAAGTTGGTTTACGTTACTGCTTTCTCAGAAATGACAAATGAATAATAATTATCTTTTCAAATTGCGAGACTGCAACCATAAATAAAATTGCAATCCAAATAAAACTGCTCCAGCTAATAAATGTATTGCCTGCGTGCCCATCGGAAATTCTGCATAGTACATTAAGATGCCTGTAATGGTTTCTAAGAAGATTAAAAATACAACCCAATTTACCAATTTATAACCTAGGTTTTTCATCTGATTTAGATAAAATAAACCAAGATTAACAAGTACAATAGCAATTGTAAATGATCTGTGGAAATAAAATTTAAAACTCGGATTTAGTAAACTATAATTTTTATTTTCGAAACCAAATAATTTTACTTGCTCGTCTATAAATTGTCTTACTTGTGTTCCCGATGCAATTTGTATCAAACTAAAAATTGCAGATACAATTAATAGTTTACTAAACAATGAATGGTATTTATAAGGTCTGTTATTCTGAGCGGAGTTGTATGAATCAGAAACGATAAAACGCAAACGCAGTAAAAGCGCAATAATTATCAATCCACCAACCATGTGAATGGTAATAATCGTTGGTTTTAAATTAGAATCTACAACTATTTTTCCTAACCAAGCTTCTACTAGCATTAAGAAAAAAGCTACAAAAGCTAAAATGGTAATTTCTTTATTTTCTTTCCAATATTTAAAAGCGGAAACTATTAAAAATAAGAAGAAAAATCCTGCTATAGCAGAAGATAATCGGTTGATATATTCTGTCCAAGTATGGTATTTATTGAATTTAGCATAACTGTGTTTTGTGTATTTACTCCAGTTATTAGCAGAAAAAGTGATGTAGGTTTTAATATCTTTTTTGGCAACATATAAGGTTTCATCTTTTATGATGATGATTCCTTTTTTGTAATCTGTATTTGGTTGCCAAGAAATTTGTTCTTCAGAAGTTGGCGGAATGTAGTATCCAAAACATTTGGGCCAATCTGGGCAACCCATTCCAGAGCCAGTCATTCTAACAACAGAACCAGCTAAAAAAATCACATATACAGAAATTAAAGAAAGTTTCACAAATAAAGGAAGTCGTTTTTTCACCTTATTTATTTTTTAATTTTATCAAAACTTGTAACTTTTTTAGAGGTTTTTATGGTGTATAGATCTCCGCCAGCGATCCCGGTTATAAAAGTAGTTATATCTTCTGCAGAAATAATATTTGCATCATATTCTACCAATCCTAAACTATCTTTAAAGATTACTTTTGCAGAGGTAATCCCTTCTTTTTTAGAAAGTTTAGATTGTATGGTTTTTGCACAACCAATTTCGCAGGTCATTCCAGAAATAGTAAGTGCTACTTTTTGTAATTTTGGTGTTTTTACTTCTTTAGCTTCAGGGGCTTTTTTTGTTTCCGTATTACAGGCCGAAAGTGCAAAAACCGCTACGGATATAACGACTATAATTCGTTGAAATTTCATCATAAATTTAGATTATCTAATAATGTTACAAATTTATCAATTAATTGTTTTATATCAGCATAATTAAACGACTTTTGTGAAAGATAAATGATTGATAAATGGATTCTAAGAATCAAAAATGGATTTATTTAGGTATTCTAGCATTAGTTTGGGGAAGTTCTTTTATACTAATGAAAAAAGCTTTGATTGGTTTAACACCCATTCAATTGGGAGCGTTACGTATTTTAATTGCAGGATTTTTTTTATTACTTATAGGGTTTAAAAGCATTAAAGAAATCCAAAGACATCATTGGAAATACATAGTCTATACAGCAATTTTAGGAACATTTATTCCTGTATTTTTATTTGCCTATGCTGTTAGCGGAATAGATAGCTCTATAGTTTCAATACTAAATTCTTTAACACCTTTTAACACCTTTATTTTTGGTGCTTTAGTGTTTGGATTTACGTTTAAAAAGCAACAATTAATTGGAATTATTATCGGATTAGTTGGTACGATAATACTCATTTTAGAGGGAGCAGATTTAAATCCAAATCAGAATTATTGGCTTTCAATTTTAATTATTATAGCATCAGTTGGTTATGCTTTTAATGTAAATATTGTAAAAAAATACCTACACGATATTAGCGCATTGAGTATTGTTGCAGGGAATTTTTTATTGATGGTTATTCCGGCGTTATTGGTTTTATCAATGACAGATTTCTTTTCTACTTTTGAAATGAATCAAACAAATATAAACTCGCTAGGTTACGTTACTATATTATCCATTATTGGAACTGGATTAGCAAAGGTTTTATATAATAAAATGGTGCATTTAGCAACGCCAATATTTGCTTCATCAGTAACCTATTTAATTCCGATTGTAGCCGTTTTTTGGGGAATTTTAGATGGAGAAAAATTAAGTTTTACAGAATTGCTAGCTGCTTTTATTATTTTGTTTGGAGTGTATTTGGTAAATAAGAAAAAATAAAGATTTTAATGTGTTAAAATCACCTAATAATTTCCTTTAAAAATCATATTGTAAAATATCAAATAAAAATGTATATTTGCACCCGCATTTTCATTGAGAAGATGTTTAATTAAAGTATAAATACGCAAAACTAATAGTATGTACGCAATCGTAGAGATAGCAGGGCAGCAATTTAAAGTAGCAAAAGACCAAAAAGTTTACGTTCATCGTTTACAAGGAGAAGAAGGATCAAAAGTTACTTTTGATAATGTTCTTTTAGTAGCAGACAGTGGAAATGTAACTATTGGCGCCCCAGCTATAGAAGGAGCCGCAGTAACGGCTAAGATTTTAGGTCACTTAAAAGGTGATAAAGTAATCGTTTTCAAAAAGAAAAGAAGAAAAGGATACAAAAAGAAAAATGGACATCGTCAGTATTTAAGTGAAATTCAAATTGAATCAATCGCTTCATCTGGTGCTAAAAAAACAGTTAAAAAAGAGGCTGCTCCTAAAAAGGAAGCTGCTCCTAAGGCTGAGGTAAAAGAATCAGCAGCTACTGTTGATTATAGTTCAATGAATGTCGCAGAATTAAAAGCAGCAGCTAAAGAAGCAGGTATCAAAGGGTATACTTCTTTAAAGAAAGCTGAATTAATTGAAGCATTAACAAAATAAGAAACCAATTTTAAAACCATACAATCATGGCACATAAAAAAGGAGTAGGTAGTTCGAAGAATGGTAGAGAATCAGAATCGAAACGATTAGGAGTTAAAATTTTTGGAGGACAAGCTGCAATTGCAGGGAATATTATTGTTCGTCAAAGAGGAACAACACACAATCCAGGAGAAAATGTATATATGGGGAAAGACCATACATTACATGCTAAAGTGGATGGGGTTGTACAATTCCAAAAGAAAAGAGACAATAAATCTTATGTTTCTGTAGAGCCTTTTGAGGTTTAAGAACATCAAGATAAAGATATAAACTCCCAAACGTATGTTTGGGAGTTTTTTTATGCTTCTATTTTGTACATTTACAATCCATGAGCATACTCTATAATTGTATTGTATTAATTACGACTTTCTTCTTGTCGATTTTAGCTTTATTCAACAAAAAAATTAAATTATTTGTTGATGGAAGAGCAACTGCTTTTGATAGACTTTCAGTTTTTAAAGCTGACAATAAAGTGGTTTGGTTTCATGCTGCTTCTTTAGGTGAATTTGAGCAAGGAAGACCAATTATCGAAAGGTTGAAGCAAGAATTTCCTTCTCATAAAATACTACTCACTTTTTTTTCTCCTTCGGGATATGAAATCCGTAAAGACTACGAACTAGCAGATGTGGTTTGTTATTTACCAATGGATACAAAAAGAAATGTAAAGAAATTTTTGGACACAGTAAACCCAGTTTTAGCTGTATTTATTAAATATGAGTTCTGGCCAAACTATTTAATTGGACTTCAACAAAGAACAATTCCAACACTATTAGTTTCTGGGATTTTTAGAGAAAATCAAATTTTCTTCAAGCCTTTTGGAACCTTTATGAGAAAACCACTCAGAGCTTTTGATCATTTTTTTGTGCAAGATCAAACCTCTAAAGACTTATTAAACTCTATTCATCAAAAAAATGTAACGATTAGTGGAGATACGCGTTTTGACCGTGTATATGAAATCTTACAACAAGATAATGAACTCGGCTATATCTCAGAATTTAAAAATAAGCAATATACCGTTGTTGCTGGAAGTACTTGGAAAGAAGATGAGAAATTACTAGTAAACTATATTAATAATTCAGCTTCTGAAGATGAAAAATTTATCATCGCTCCACACAACATCAATGCGAAAGATATTGAGTCTTTAAAAAAATCAATTAATAAAAAAGTTGTGTTATTTTCAGAGAAAGAAGAGAATAACTCATCAGAATTTGATGTTTTTATTGTTGATACAATCGGAGTTTTAACCAAAATATATGCAATAGCAGATGCTGCTTATATTGGTGGTGGATTATCAAAAAACGGAGTACATAATGTGTTGGAACCAGCAACTTTTGGTGTACCAATTGTTATTGGTCCAGCATATAATAAATACAAAGAAGTTGTAGATTTAGTTGCATTAAATGGATGTAAAGTAATTGCAAATCAAAACGAATTTTCAGCTATTTTTACAAAGCTAAAAGAAAATGTAAGGTATAGAAAGCAACTTGGACAAATCAATCAGCATTATATAAAAGATAATATTGGTGCTACAAACGCAACCATGAAATATATAAACAGTCAACTAAAATAAATAATATGGATTTTATTACTCAACCTTGGGCGTGGTATGTTGCCGGTCCTATGATAGCAATTATCTTGCTGTTGATGAATTATTTTGGGCGTGGATTTGGTATTTCAACAAATTTAGAAACCTTTTGTACAATTGGTGGAGCAGGAAAAGCGTCTGATTATTTTAAAAAAGATTGGAAAGAGCAAATATGGAGTTTAGTTTTTGTGTTGGGAATTATTCTTGGCGGATATCTTTCTTCTCAGTATTTAATGAATTCAGAAAGTATTGCTATTAATCCAAAAACTGTATCAGAATTAGCAGCGTTAGGATTTGCAAATGCCGGACAATCATATCTTCCTGCTGAAATATTTAGTGCAGAAAATATCTTTTCATTAAAAGGATTTGCCATTTTAATTGGTGCTGGATTTATGGTGGGATTTGGTTCTCGTTACGCTGGTGGATGTACATCTGGACACGCAATTACAGGCTTAAGTAGTTTGCAGTTACCGTCTTTATTAGCTGTAATTGGTTTTTTTATTGGCGGTTTAATTATGACTTGGTTTTTAATTCCTTTAATATTCTAAATTATGAAAAACATCAAATTTTTAGTAATAGGTACACTTTTCGGAATAATATTAAGTAAATCAGAAGTCGTATCTTGGTATAGAATTTACGAAATGTTTAAATTTCAATCTTTTCATATGTTTGGAATTATAGGAAGTGCAGTGGTCATCTCAATGGTTTTTATGCAGCTGTTTAAAAGAGGAAGTATAAAAAACTTTAAGGGAGAGAATATCATCACGAAAGAAAAGAAAAAAGGATTGATAAGAACTCTAGTTGGAGGAACAATATTTGGATTAGGTTGGGCGCTAGCAGGTGCTTGTCCAGGACCAATGTTTGTGTTAGTTGGTCACGGAATTACAGCTATTTTAATAGTAATCTTAGGAGCAACAATTGGGGCTTTTGTATATGGTTTATTAAGTAATAAATTACCTAATTAATGAGTGGTTTAGTAGATAGTTTTGGGAGACAAATTAGTTACGTTCGGCTAGCAGTAACCGATCGCTGCAACTTGCGTTGTCAATATTGTATGCCAGCCCATGGAATTGATATTGTTCCTAGGGTGGAGTTGTTAACGTACAAAGAAATGTACCGTTTAATTCGTGTGCTTACAGAGCTTGGTGTAAATAAGATTAGATTAACCGGAGGTGAACCTTTTGTTAGAAAAGGCTTTGTAGAGTTTTTAGAAATGCTGTCTTTTAATGATCTGTTAGAGGATATTAATATTACTACAAACGGAGTTTTAATTTATAAACATATTGAAACTCTAGAAAAGCTACAAAAAGTAAAGAACATCAACTTAAGTATTGATAGTTTACAAGCGGATAAGTTTAATGAGATTACGCGTAGAAACACGTTTGATGAAGTTTTTAAAACCATGGAAGCTTTAGAGAAAAGCAGCATGAATTTAAAACTAAATGTTGTAGTTCAATCTGGAATTAACACGAATGAAATTAATGATTTTGTTCGATTAACGAAAGACAAAGACATTGCGGTTCGATTTATAGAAGAAATGCCTTTTAATGGAGAAGGACAACGTGAAATGAAAGAAGCTTGGAATTACAATAAGATTCTAAACGAAATAAAATCAGCCTTTGACATTTCAGCGATTCAATCAGAAAAGTCATCAACATCTCGTAATTTCTCGATAGAAAATCACAAAGGTACTGTTGGAATTATTCCTGCATTTACCAGAACTATTTGCGGAGATTGTAACCGAATTAGAATCACATCAATCGGAACATTCAAAAACTGTTTGTTTGATGATGGCGTTTTTAACCTAAGAGATTTTATACGTAACGGAGCAAGTAATGACGATTTAAAAGAGCTCTTTTTAAGTTTGATAAAAGAAAAACCAGAAAACGGATTTATAGCAGAAGCAAACCGTAAAGACGGCGGTGCTTCAGAAAGTATGAGCACGATTGGAGGGTAAAATCTCATCTTAATCTTCCCAAAGGGAAGAAACACTTATATGTTATTTTTGTTGTATAAAGTTAGTTTGTCATTCCTGTGAAAACAGGAATCCATAATAAGAATATAGATTTGTAAAATGATTAATTGTAAAACAGTAATTTTAAAAACACTTTTATTTTTTTAGAGATGAATTTATAACTCAATTTTACTTTTTAAAATGAAGCAGTTAAACAAATCAACAATTACACATTTAAAAAAGATAATTTCAGTAGAAGAAGCTTTACAAACACCTAAATGTCATTCCCGAGAAATCGGGAATCCATAGAAACTATATAAATAGATTCCTGCCTTCGCAGGAATGACAAAGAATTATGATTTCAGTAGAAAACGCTTTACAAACCATACTAGATTCAGCCCAAGATTTTGGCGTTGAAGAAATTCCGTTTATACAATCTGTAGGTAGAGTTTTAAAAGAAGGCATTACAGCAGATAGAGATTTTCCGCCATTTAATAGAGTTTCTATGGATGGAATTTCAATTGATTACTCACAATTTAAAAAAGGGCAACGTAGTTTTTTTATTGAAGAAATTCAAGCTGCAGGAAGTGAACAAATTTCATTGCAAAACTCAGAAAACTGTATTGAAGTAATGACTGGAGCTGTGTTGCCAAGCAATACAAATACGGTTATTAGATATGAAGACATTACAATAGAAAAAGGTGTTGCTAGGATCATACTTAATGCCATCAATGATGGCCAGAATATTCATGAGAGAGGAAAAGATGGAAAAGCTGGTGATCTCTTAATTCAGCAAAATACTATAATCTCAGCAGCAGAAATAGGAGTTTTAGCAACCGTAGGAAAAACGACTGTTAAGGTTGCAAAAATTCCGAAAGTGATGATTGTTTCTACTGGAGATGAATTGGTTGGCGTTGCCGAAACTCCATTAGCACATCAAATACGTAGGTCTAATGTATTTGCCTTAGTTTCATTGTTAGAAAAACTAAATATCCCTTCAGAAACTGCACATATTACTGATGATAAACCAGTTCTGAAAGAAAGAATCAAGGTCTATTTAGAAGATTTTGATGTGTTGCTATTTAGTGGAGCTGTTAGTAAAGGGAAATACGATTTTTTACCAGAAGTATTAGACGAATTAGGAGTCGAAAAACTGTTTCACACAGTAGCACAACGACCAGGAAAACCATTCTGGTTCGGACGCGCTGCGCCTTTTGGTTTTGAGCAATATGACGTGGGAAAAAAAGGGTCGCTGAGTGCTGCAGATAAACATACAGAGAATAAAAGCAAAAAGAAGACAATTGTCTTCGCGTTTCCTGGGAATCCAATTTCTACGTTTGTCAATTGTTTGGCGTATTTTTATCCTTGGTACTACAAATCTGTTGGAGTTGAACAGCAAGAAGAAAGTGCGATTCTAGCAGAAGATGTAACTTTTAAACCAAGCTTAACATACTTTTTACAAGTAAAATTAAGTTATAGATACGGACATTTAATAGCAACTCCAATTTCCGGAAATGGTTCGGGAGATTTAGCAAGTTTGGTAAATACAGATGCATTTATACAATTACCTAATGATCAAACGGAGTTTAAAAAAGGAGAAGTTTTTTCGATAATTCGCTATCGCTAATTATAGTTTCGAGTGAGTTTATGAGGGACGAATAAATTTGTATCGAGAACAATTCGAACTAAAAGCATCTCGATACAAATTTGATTTTCCTATCGGACATCAAATTCACTCGATGTGACATTTGGGTTGTCAGTTAGAGTGGTTTTTTTCGATTGAAATGAGAAGAAAATTGTATCGAGAACAATTACTTAAGAAAAAAAATGAAAGGCTACTATGTATATATTTTAAAATGCGCTGATGATAGATATTATAACGGTTTTACATCAGATCTAGAAAATAGAATAGAACAACATCAACAAGGAAAATATGAGAATAGTTATACATTTAAAAGAAAACCACTCGAAGTGACATTTCGTTTGTCAGTTCGATAATATTTATACTAAACATTCAAAATTTAAAACTTTTAGCGTGAGTAATTTTACACATTTAAATAAAAAGAACCAACCTAAAATGGTAAATGTTTCTGACAAAGCAATTACCAAAAGAACAGCAATTGCAAAAGCAAGTATGTTTTTAGGAAAGGCAATTATTTCTCATTTTACAAATGACGAAATCATTACCAAAAAAGGACCTGTTTTTCAAACAGCAATTATTGCCGGAATTCAAGCCGTTAAAAAAACATCAGAATTGATTCCGATGTGTCATCCATTACTAATTAATGGCGTTGATATTGATATCGAAATTGTGGATTTAGAAAACATAGAAGTCTTTTGTAGGGTAACTATAGAAGGGAAGACTGGTGTAGAAATGGAAGCTTTAACAGGAGCGAATATTGCTTGTTTAACTATTTATGATATGTGTAAAAGCATTTCGCAGAAAATGGTAATTAAAGAAGTGATGTTATTAGAAAAAACAGGCGGGAAGTCTGATATTAAAAAGGAAGAAAAGAATAAATAGATTCCTGCCTTACTGAAATAAGTTCAGCACAAGTCGCAGGAATGACAGATTTAGAAAATGAGTAAACATACAAAACACACAAATATCTCCAAGAGAAGCAACGGAAACTTTGCTCCAAACGAGCTTGTGCTATTAGGCACAAAATGTAGTATAATTGCAGCCCTAGTCAATCAAGTTTCTAAAGAATTATCAAAGTATAAATTGGCTTATTTTGATGCATCACATGCAAAAGATGTAGAAGAGAATCAGCTTTCAGAATTTGTTTTTCACCATGATGGAAACTTGCAAATAATGACTTCTGGTCACATTAATAAATTTGAGCAACGTTTACAGTTCGCGCAACATGATTATGTGTTTATAAACGGGAATCATTATTCGGGTTCAAAGCAAGTGGTGTTTTTAGATCCAGAAAAAGAAGCGTCTATAAATAAAAGAATTGATCAGATTACAGATGTACAATTTTTTGTAAAATTAACGAATACTGTTGCGCCATTCCAATCGTTAAAAGACAAATTTTCAAATTGGAAAGAGATTCCACAATACGAGTTATCGGATATTGAAAACATCACGGATCATATTTCTAAATTGATACAAGAAACGATTCCGAAAATTAACGGTTTGGTATTAGTTGGTGGGAAAAGCACGCGAATGGGAACGGATAAATCTCTGCTAAACTACTTTGGGAAACCACAAAAAGAACACGTAAAAGAGTTGTTAGAAAATAATAAATTAAAAACATATTATTCAGTAGAAAACGATGCCGGAAACGAAAATGAAATTCATGATGCCTTTTTAAATTTAGGGCCTTTTGGCGGAATTTGTTCTGCATTTCAAAAAGATCCAAATACTGCTTGGTTGGTTTTGGCAACAGATGTTCCTTTTGTAAATGAGGAATTGATTCAGTTGTTATTGAGTAAACGAAACCCTTCTAAAATTGCAACAGCAATTAAAGGAAAATGCAAGGAATTTGTAGAGCCATTAATTACTATTTACGAACCAAAAGCATATCCAATTTTATTGCAGTATTTAGCACAAGGATATTCATGTCCGCGCAAACCATTAATCAATTCTGATGTTGAAATTATTGAGGTTGATGATGGTTTAATAAGAAACATTAATACTCCAGAAGAGTTTGAAGCTGTTAAAGAAGAATTAAATAATATTTAAAAAGGTTTCGATACAATTCCGATGAGAAACCGGAATTACTCGAACTGATAAAAAGATACTGAAATAAGTTCAGTATAAAAATGAAACCAACAAAAAAGCAACTTTTTAAACGTCAAATCACCTTATCTGAAATAGGTGAAGAAGGACAACAGAAATTACAGAATGCATCTGTTTTGGTTGTTGGTTGTGGTGGTTTGGGAAGTCCGATTGCGGTACATTTAGCTGCAAGCGGAATTGGTCAAATTCATTTGGTAGATTTTGACACTATTGATGCTACCAATTTACACCGTCAAGTTTTTTATTCCCTAGAAGATGTTGGAAAATTAAAATCAGAAACACTTGCTAATTTTATAAAAAAGCGAGCGCCTTTTACAGAAGTTACTTTTAGCACGAAGCCGATTACAAAAACATCCGTTTTTGAGTTGATTGAGAATGTAGATATTGTAATTGACGGAACAGATTCATTACCCACAAAGTACTTGTTAAATGATGCTTGCGTCATGAAAAATAAGCCATTAGTATATGGTTCTTTGTATAAGTTTGATGGTTATGTTGCCAGTTTTAATGTAAAAAAAGAAGGCGAAACTTATTCTGCAAACTTGAGAGATGCGTTTCCTAAAATGGCAACAGATGTTCCAAACTGTGAAGAAGCAGGAACGTTAAACTCCATTGTAAGTTTAATTGCAGCGCAACAAACAAACGAAGTATTAAAGTTGGTTACAGGAATAGGGAAACCATTAACAAACCAACTCTTAATTTACAATTCTTTAGAGAATTCGCAATTAAAAATGAAGCTAACTTCATTAGACTCTTGTCATTCTGAGAGAAAGAAAAGAATCTCAGCTATTTTTGAGAACGAAAGCTATTTTGATGCAAGTTGCCAGGTTCAGAACCCAGATTGGTTGATTTCTGCTGAAGAACTTAAAAGAATTGTTTTGGATACTGAGCGGAGTCGAAGTGTAGAAATTATTTCTGTATTAGAAAACCTAAAAATACCGTTTAAGGTAGATAAAGAAATTTCTTTTCAAAATTTAAATAGTGAAGAATTTCATATTGATATATCAAAAAAACAGGTGTTAGTTTGCCAAAAAGGAATTACAAGCTATAAAGCAATCCAAATATTAAAAGAAAGATTTCCAAAAGCAAACATCTTTAGTTTAGCGGGTGGAATAAATGACTATTAAATGGAGACTATAAAAATTTGAAATCTAGAACTGAATTTATAGATCTACATCATTTTTACAACAATGATATTGATATGTTTGGTATCGGAGCGTTTTTTTAGTATTCAAACAGAACGGCTAGAGAAGAAGGATCTCAAGCTTATGAAGCACTTCTGACTGATAATAATAGTGATTTTTATTTCTTTTAATGGGTTTTGATGTAATTCCGGTTATAACACTTATCATTTGGTTTTTTATTTCTGCTTCTCAGATTAAAAAAATGAGGCATATTTACAATCAATCAAGCAATTCTAAATCAAGTGGTATTATAGCAACACACGATGTGAGTTTGTGTGAGCTAGAAGAAGAACTTAAAGACATAAAAACTATTTTTTCGATGTGCAAATACACAACAATGAGTTGCATTTTGGTTACACATTTAAAAAAGGAATTTGTAAAAACAGGAGTGCTTCTTTTCTATTAAAAAAGATGGAAATAATTTAGGCGCGTAGTATAATGATCTCCCAATTTTGATTGTTAGATTGGTACTCTTTCAACACCTCAAATCCAAACGCTTTATGCGCATTTGATGAGCGTACATTATCAACATCTACCTCTGTGATAATTGCATTGTATTCTTTAGAAATGTTTTCCTTCATAAACGTGTAAAGCGCTCTAAACACACCTTGTTTTCGATACTCTTTATCAACACAAACTTGCCCCATCACCATGTAATTAATGTTCTCATTTAGCTTGTCGATAGCGATATCTGTTAAATCAAACATTGGAATTAACAACGGAATTTCATTTCTAAATTCTTGCAACATACAAAGTGCGTATCCAACCACTGTATCGTTGTGTTTTGCGATTACATGCGGATGTGCATTGTGCATTTTTGTTAAAAGATCTAGTGTATGTTGAATAGTCACAAAACCTTGTTCATTTTTCTCGTCTGTAGAAATATGTAACGGTAGGTTTTTTTGCTGAAGTGCAATTATTTGTTCTAAGTCTTCATTTGTGGATGTCAGTTGATACTTAATCATTTGTGTATATAGTTTTGTCTACAATTAAGGATGTGCATTTACCCAAATTTCTCCGTCAGAAAAATGCTCTTTTTTCCAAATAGGAACTGTTTCTTTTAACGTATCAATTGCAAACTGACACGCGTCAAAAGCAGCTTTTCTATGTTTAGCAGAAGCAGTAATAATAACAGGAATCCCTCCTATTTGTAGCAGACCTTCTGCATGATGAATGGCTATTTTTTCAATAGAAAATTTCATTAAAGCCAAATCAGCAATCTTTTGCATTTCTTTAATTGCCATTGGTTTATAGGTAGAAAAATCCAACTTTTTAACTTTTTTCCCGTTTGTATCATTTCTTACGGTTCCAATAAAGGCTGAGATTCCGCCACAAGAAGCATCCGTCACAAAATTGTAACATTCTTGTAAATCTAATTTTTCTGAAGTAATTTTTATAGATGTTTTGCTCATGACTGTTACAAAAATAACAAATCAAAACGTATCTTTGTAATCTAATTTTAGAAGTTTTAAAAATGAAAAATATATTTAGAATTGTGAGTTTTTTAGAAGGAGTTTCTTATTTACTATTATTGTTTATTGCAACTCCAATGAAATACTTTAGTGAAGATCCTACGTATGTAAAAATGCTTGGAATGCCACACGGAATTCTATTTATGATTTATGTGGTGTTGGCTTTTATGTTAAAAGCCCCAGAAAAATGGAGCGGTAAAACTTTTGGAATCATTTTAGTTGCTTCTATTTTACCTTTTGGTACTTTTTATATTGATAGAAAATTCTTACAATCAAAATAAGGTTTGTTATTTCGAAATGGTTTTTTTGCGATTGAGAAATCTACTGATTTTTAGATTATTTATTAGATCTGCTAAATACTTTGAATCAAAAGCGCTTTTGATTTCAGTAGTTTTCGGAACGACATTGATAATCTTAGCCTCCACTAACTGGAGGAATAATAGCAACAAGATCATTTTTATTTAGCAATGTTTCATCAGAAGCATATTCTTCATTTACTGCAATTGCATACGAATCTATGTTTTCTAATTGTGGATAATTGGCTAAAAGTTGCGTTTTTAAAATCGAAATAGTTGCATCAGTAGGAACATCAACTTCTAAAGAAGGAGTTCCTAGTAAATCTGTGGTAATTCCGAAAAGCAAAAGGTGTATTTTCATCTAAGGCAAAGATACGTCATCAATTAAAACAAACTCAAACTAAAAACAAATCCTTTTTGTTTTTGGTTGATGCCACCTTTAGAAATTACATAATCTACACGTAAAAAACGCCATTTACCAACACCAATATTATCGATTCCAATTGATGCTTCTGTATATGGTTTTCTATCAGCTGTAAACAAGCCTTTTGCTCCGGCAACAACATGAAAGTTTAGTAAGTTTATCAAAGGGATTTTCCCTAAAATAAATCCTTTAAAGTTATGTTCTCCATGAAATTCAGCAAATTTATCATTTGTGCTATATGCGTAATAATCTAACAAATTAAAATGGTTTGTTGTTTCTCCACTAGGAGAAACCGCTAATTTATTTCCGTTAAAATGAACGTAATCTATAAAAGGGATGTCTTTTTGTTCTAAGAAAACACCTCCTTTAATTTTATATTTTGAGTTTCCTAAATTTCCTAAAGAAAAACTTTGATGTAATTGAGCATAAAAGACATCAGAATGATTTTTACTATTTCCAGAGCCAAAAGTTTTATTATAACCTATGTAAAGTGAAGGATATTTATCATTATAAACAGTAAATTTTCTGTCTGGATACGATAAGTATTTCGTTCTAAAATTAATCGTTGTTCCTAGATTTAATGTCCACATTTTATGCTGAGAAAAAGAAGGGGAAAAATTTGAAGCATCTCTAGGATCATTAGAAGAATATTCTACATTTTTGACATTTCTACTACTATAATTTGTAGTGTTTACCAAAGGTTTTCTGTCTGCAAACTCTAATGAACTATTAAATCTAAATCCATTAGTTAGCTCACGAGAAAAAGAAATATTGGCAAAGGTTTTCTCATAAATTTTCATATAGTTTCTTTCAAAAAAAGTTGAGCTAATTGTATTGTAAAGAGTTGAAACAGGAATTTTAGCATTAAACTGCTGTGTGATAACTCCACCAGAAAAACGTAAGATGGGTCTCGAAATATTATTCCATTTGAATTCAAAAAATGCAGTAGGTCTTACTTTTTTATCAGAAAAACCATAGTTAAAATTAGTTCCAAAATTGATCCATTTTCCAGTTTCGTTTAGGGTTTTGAAATAACGTATTTCAATAGTAGAATTCCAGCCCTGCACTGTATTAAAGTTTAGGTCAGTTATAGGAGAATCGACATTTAAAGACCTTTTCTTGTAAGAATCTCTATACGAATATCCAGATAAAGGGAAAGTCCAAGAAAGTTTGTTGTTTTTTGTGTCTACAGAATCTAAATACTTTTTAGATTTTCTGATTGTTTTAATGCTGTCTTTAACTACATAATCAGATACTTCTTCTGTTGTTAAAGGGACAGGACGCAATTTTTTCCAATACACAGAATCTTTTTTAGATGCATTTTCTTCAAAAGATAAAATCTCTTTTCCAAACGTATTTTTAGTAAAAGCTGGATTGAAATTATAGTTGTTATAAGCGGATGAAAAACGACCATTTATATTAATTCCGAACAGCCCAATTTTGAAATCAATAGTTTGAGAAATAACAATCCAAGCATTATTTTTTTGGGACTTATTATAACTTTGCTTTAAGCGTAAAACATCTACCATAGGTAAATTTACTTGCGCCCCATTTACAGAAACTTCTGTTCCGTATAAAGCCCAATCATCTTCAGCAATGTATAAAAAACCATCAAAAACACGATCGTTTTTACGTTTTGGTAAAATGGCAATTTTGTTAATTAATTGTCCGTTTTTATCGTAAAATGTTCCGACTAATTTATAGTTGTAATAACCAAAAGCATAATTAGCAATTGGCGAAATAATCTGGTTACCTAATTCAACAGTATTATTGTACAGATTAAAATTTACATCTTCTGCTCTGTTAAAACTAACTCCGTTGTCCGATCCACTTACTTTAGAGGCAATAATATGTTCTTTAAAGCTGTTTGGTTTTTGATGTGATATTTTCGAAACAGTTTCAGATAAATAAATAATTCCGCTTCTAGTAGAATCTAATCCGCCACCTAAATCACCTAATTCTTGTCCTAATATTTTTTTTGGGGCATTTTTTATTTTATACAAACCTCTAGAGTAAAAATCAGCTGTAAATTTTTGAATTTTATTTTCGTTTTTCTTTTTATTAGCGATAACATTTCTAATAATTTTATTTGCTGGATTTTCTTTACTATTAACCTGAACTTCATTCAGAGTTATTTGTTCTTCAACCAATTTTACATTTAATTGAAAAGGGAAAGAAGTAATTTTAATTGATTTTTTAAATGTTTTAAATCCCAAGAATTGAAAAACGACTGTGTAATTTCCTATTTTTTTAAGTGGTAATTCGTAATCTCCATCATCATTAGATGTTGTTCCGGTAATTGTTCCGTCTAAATAGATACTTACAAAAGAAAGTGCATTGTTTTGGGTATCTACTACTTTCCCTTTTATTTGAGAAGAAGCTGAAAAAGAAAAAATTAAGATAAATAAAGTAAAAGTATTTTTCATAGTTTTTTAAAGTTATTCGTAGCAAACATATCAGTTGTAAAATAAAATTGCTCTCTATTTTTTGTTAAAGTGGATATAATTATTTCTTAAAAATAAGTTTTCTTTTACATTAGACGCTAACAAGTGCTTTTTTGTTACTTAGAGCTAGGTGTTTTTTAATAAAAACCCATCTAAAAAAGAGTATATTTGTTGGTTCAGAGAAACAGCAAATATATGAATGAATCTAGGAAAAGACACGAGGCTTTATTATATCACGCAAAACCTAAACCAGGAAAAATTGAAGTAGTTCCTACAAAAAAATACGCTACACAACACGATTTATCGTTGGCATATTCTCCAGGAGTTGCAGAACCGTGTTTAGAAATAGAAAAAGACCCAAATAATGCTTATAAATACACAGCTAAAGGAAATTTAGTTGCTGTAATTTCTAACGGAACAGCTGTTTTGGGACTTGGAGATATTGGAGCATTAGCTTCAAAACCAGTGATGGAAGGAAAAGCATTGTTGTTTAAAATTTTTGCAGATATTGATGTTTTTGATATTGAGATTGATGTAACAGATGTTGATAAATTTGTAGAAATAGTTAAAGCTATTGCTCCAACTTTTGGGGGAATTAACCTTGAAGACATTAAAGCTCCAGAAGCTTTTGAGATAGAAAGAAGATTAAAAGAGGAATTAGACATTCCTGTAATGCATGATGATCAACACGGAACAGCAATTATTTCTGCAGCAGCTTTAAAAAATGCAATAGAAATTACTGAAAAAAAGATTTCTGAAGTAAAGATTGTTGTAAATGGAGCAGGGGCAGCGGCTATTTCATGTACACGTTTGTATTTAGCTTTAGGAGCTAAAAGAGAAAATATTATAATGTGTGATAGTAAAGGAGTTATCAGAAAAGATAGAGGAAACTTAACATCACAAAAAGAAGAGTTTGCTACAGATAAAGACGTGAATACTTTAGAAGAAGCAATGCATAACGCTGATGTGTTTATTGGCCTTTCAAAAGGAAATGTTGTGTCAGCAGAAATGTTGTTGTCAATGGCGAAAAATCCAATTGTGTTTGCAATGGCAAATCCAGTTCCAGAAATAGATTACGATTTAGCTATAAAAACTAGAGATGATATTATTATGGCAACGGGTAGATCAGATCATCCTAATCAGGTAAATAATGTACTTGGATTTCCATTTATTTTCCGAGGAGCTTTAGATGTAAGAGCAACAAAAATTAACGAAGAGATGAAAATGGCTGCTGTTCATGCTTTAGCAGATTTAGCAAAGAAAACAGTTCCTGAACAAGTGAATATTGTATATGATGAAATTAGTTTGTCATTTGGTAAAGAATATATCATTCCAAAACCATTTGATCCAAGATTAATTTATGAAATTCCGCCTGCAATTGCAAAAGCAGCAATAGATTCAGGAGTGGCTTTAGAACCAATTACAGATTGGGAAAAATACCAAGAAGAATTGATGGAGCGCTCTGGAACAGGAAGTAAAGAAATCAGATTATTACATAACAGGGCAAAAAGTAATCCCAAAAGTATTGTTTTTGCAGAAGCAGATCATTTAGATGTTTTAAAAGCGGCACAAAGAGTGCATGACGAAAAAATTGGAAACCCTATTTTATTAGGAAGAAAAGAAGTAATCTTAGAATTAAAAGAAGAAATAGGGTTTACTGCAGAAGTGCTAATTATAGACCCAAAAACAGACGAAGAAACTGAACGTAGAAATCGTTTTGGAGAAGCATATTGGAAAACACGGCAAAGAAAAGGAATTACGTTATTCCAAGCTCAAAAAATGATGCGAGAGCGAAATTATTTTGCCGCAATGATGGTAAATGCAGGAGAGGCGGATTCGTTAATTACAGGCTATTCTAGATCATATCCATCAGTTGTAAAACCAATGTTAGAACTGATAGAAAGAGACACAGGAGTTACAAGAGTTGCAGCAGCAAACTTAATGCTAACCAAACAGGGGCCGCTATTTTTAGCAGACACAACGATTAACATTAATCCGAATGCAAAAGAATTAGCAAAAATTTCTCAGCTTACGTATTCATTGGCAAGAATGTTTGGTATTAAGCCCAATATAGCCATGTTATCTTTTTCTAATTTTGGGTCTTCAGAATCTGAAAGTGCTTTAAAAATTAGAGAGGCGGTATCTTATATTCATAGACATTTTCCACAAGTTGTCATCGACGGAGAATTACAAGCCGATTTTGCTTTAAACAAAGAAATGTTAGCAAAAGAATTTCCGTTTTCTAAATTAAATGGTAAAAAAGTAAATGTGCTTATTTTTCCTAATTTAGACGCGGCTAATATTACGTATAAATTAATGAAACAAGTAGATGAAGTTGAATCTGTTGGGCCAATTTTGATGGGATTAAAAAAACCTGTTCATATTATACAATTAGGCGCAAGTGTAGATGAAATGGTAAATATGGCTGCAGTTGCTGTAGTTGATGCGCAACAAAAGCAAAAAAAAGAATTATTAAATAGCAAGTAGTAAAATGATTACACAAATTAAAGGAAGATTAGTAGAGAAAAATCCAACTTATGTTGTTGTAGATTGTTCTGGTGTTGGATATTTATTACACATTTCATTAAATACGTTTTCTTCATTACCAGAAAGCGAAGCCATTACGTTGTTTACTCATTTATCAGTGAAAGAAGATTCTCATACATTGTTTGGTTTTATTGATAAAACAGAACGAGAAATTTTCAGATTATTAATATCTGTTTCTGGTGTTGGACCAAGCATTGCAAGAACCATGTTGTCTTCTATGTCATCAGAAGAAATACAACAAGCAATTGCGACAGAAAATATTGCGTTAATTCAATCTGTAAAAGGCATTGGAGCTAAAACAGCGCAACGTGTAATTATAGACTTAAAAGATAAAATTTTAAAAACTTTTGATTTAGATACAATTTCTGTTATTAAAAACAATACTAATAAAGATGAGGCGTTATCTGCATTAGAAGTATTAGGCTTTAATAGAAAACAATCAGATAAAGTATTAAATACGGTTTTAAAAGAGCAACCAGAAGCTTCAGTAGAATTGTTGATTAAAAGTGCGTTAAAAAGTTTATAATCAAATTGAGAAACAAATGTTTTCATAAATTATTATTATGTGTAGTTACTTTATTAGCAACGACAACTGTTTTTTCCCAAACCGTAAAAACAAAGAACGATTCTATTAAAAAAGATTCGATTCCTACTCTTAAATACAATTTTAAAGAGAATCAAAAAGGAAGTATTTTTTTAAATGCACCAACTACATATTCTGTTGTTTTTGATAAGCAATTAAATAAATATATTGTTGTAGAATTGTTAGATGGTTTTAAAATTGGGAATCCAATTTTTATGTCTCCAGAAGAATATCAAAAATATCGCTTAAAAAAAGATATTAAAGATTATTTTAAAGAAAAAAACGATGCGCTAAGTAATAAGAAAGGAAGTAAAGAAGCTCAACGGGATTTATTGCCAAAATACTATGTAAACTCGAAATTTTTTGAATCTATTTTTGGAGGAAATACGGTTGAGGTAATTCCTAGTGGTAGCTTAAATATTAAACTTGGTGGAATTTACCAAAACGTAGAAAATCCTCAATTATCAGAAAACAATAGAAGTAGTTTTGCTTTTGATTTTGATCAGCAAATAAGTGCAAGTATTATTGCTAATGTTGGAAAAAGATTAAAAGTTACTGCAGATTACGACACACAATCTACATTCGATTTTCAGAATCTAATCAAATTAGAATACACACCAACAGAAGATGATATTATTCGAAAAATAGAAGCGGGTAATGTTTCCATGCCAATAAAAAACTCGTTAATAAACGGAGCGCAAAGTTTGTTTGGTGTAAAAACCGAATTGCAATTTGGTAAAACATCAGTAACCGCAGTTTTTTCTCAACAAAATTCTGAAAGTAAAACAGTAACTGCAGAAGCTGGAGCATCGATTAATCCTTTTGAATTAAGAGCAACAGAATACGACGACAATAGGCACTTTTTTTTATCGCAATATTTTAGAGAAAATTATAAAAACTCACTACAAAATTATCCGTTAATTAGTAGCCCAATTAATATTACTAGAATAGAAGTTTGGATTACCAATAGAAATTCAAATACAGAAAATTTTAGAAGTATTGTTGCGTTGGCAGATATTGGAGAGCCAAACAAACCAGATTATGTAGGTTCTGGTGTTAATCCAACTTCGCCTTCACAAGTTCAAGGGAAAAACATACCAACAAATAAAGCAAATAATTTATCTGATTTATTAAATCAATCAAGCGGAATTAGAGACATAACAACTGTAGAAAGTACACTTCTAAATTATGGTTTAAAACAAGGAACAGGGTATTCTACATTGCAAAATGCTAGAAAATTAGAGATGAACGAATATACATTGAATTCGCAATTAGGATATATTTCTTTAAATAGAAAGTTATCTGACGGAGAAGTTTTGGCAGTTGCATTCGAATATACAGTTGTTGGAAGTTCAGAAACATCATTTAAAGTTGGAGAATTATCTAATGACGGAATTGTAGCACCAAGTAATTTAGCGGTAAAATTATTACGAAGCGAAATAGTTACTACCAAAAGAACAGTTGCTGGGAATGAAGAACAGTTTCCTACTTGGAAATTGATGATGAAAAATATATATCCTTTAGGTGTTTTTCCGTTGTCGCAAGATGGTTTCCGATTCGAAATTTTATATAGAGATGATAAAACAGGAATTCCGTCTAATACATTACAAAATGCATCAACTCCGGGTATTGCAAACAAAACGTTGCTAAATGTTTTAAATTTAGATAAGTTAGATCAAAGTGCTTATGCTGTTCCAGACGGAGATGGATTTTTTGATTATGTAGAAAATGTAACTGTAAATTCTAATAGAGGATTTATCATTTTTCCAGTAACGGAACCTTTCGGAGCAGATTTATCAAGCTCATTAACATCACCATCAGATAAAAGCAATTACGTGTTTAACGAATTGTATTTAAACACAAAATCACAAGCAATAAATAATCATCAGAATAAAGATAAATTTATTCTTAAAGGATACGCTAAATCAGAAAATAGTGGAGGAATTCCACTTAACGCATTTAACGTTCCTAGAGGTTCCGTAAAAGTTACTGCTGGTGGAAGACAATTGGTAGAAGGAGTTGATTTTGTTGTAGATTATCAGTTTGGTAGAGTACAAATTATAGACCCAGGATTGCAATCTTCTGGTGTTCCAATAAATGTTTCTACAGAAAACAATTCGGTTTTTAATCAACAACGAAAAACCTTTATGGGAGTAGAAGTTGAACATCGTTTTTCTGATGAATTTATTTTAGGTGGTACCATTTTAAATGTAAATGAAAAACCCATCACTCAAAAAGTTAATTTTGGTAGTGATCCGATTAACAATACCATGCTAGGGTTAAATGTAGATTATTCTACAGAAATGCCAATCTTTACAAAATGGGTAAATAAATTACCGTTTGTAGATACAGATGTTCCATCAAATGTTTCCGTTAGAGCAGATTTTGCATATTTAATTCCTGGAACTCCAAGCGGAATTGATATCAACGGACAAGCAACAACGTATGTAGATGATTTTGAAGCATCCCAAATTCCGATTGATTTATTATCTCCTTTAAATTGGTTTTCTGCAAGTACACCACAAAGTCAAAATTTAAACGGAACAGCAAACGATTTAAGTTATAATGATAAAAAAGCAAAACTAGCTTGGTATTCTATTGATCAATTGTTTTATGGAAATGGCGATAAACCAGCTAATATTGATAATATTGAATTGTCTAGAACGGAAGTTCGTCAAATTGGATATTCAGAATTGTTTCCAAATACAGAATTAGATTTAACACAAAACGTTTTAGTTAGAACGTTAGATTTAGCATATTTTCCATCAGAAAGAGGAACTTATAATTTTGATACAGGAAATGACGTAAATACTAATGGAACATTTTCGAATCCACAAGATCGTTGGGGTGGAATTATGCGACCATTAACAACAAATAATTTTGATCAAGCAAATGTAGAATATATTCAGTTTTGGATTAAAGACCCGTATCAAGATTATTCAATTACAAACGCAGAGGGTTTACCAACAGGAGTTGATCCAAAAAACCCGATAAATCAAGTTGGGGAATTGTATTTTAATTTAGGAAATATTTCTGAGGACATCTTAAAAGACAATAGAAAGATGTATGAAAATGGAATGCCAGCTGATGGTTCTAATTCAAATACTACGGCATCAACTTGGGGAAATGTTCCTACAAATCAATCAATTTTATATGCTTTTGATGTTGATGATGCAGCCAGGAAAAATCAAGATATTGGTTTAGATGGATTGAAAAACTCAGATGAATTAAGTTTTTATCAATCAAAAATTTTTAACATCAACAAGTTAAATTCAAACGATATTTCTTCAGATAACTTTCAATATTTTAGAAGTACAAATTTTGATAATACAAACGCTTCGGTTTTAACCAGATATAAAAACTTTAACAATACAGAAGGGAACTCACCAACAGCAAATCAATCTACAGAATCCTATCCAACTTCATCAAGTTCATATCCAGATGTAGAAGATATTAATAAAGATCAAACCATGAATACGGTTGAAAGCTACTTTGAATATAAAGTCTCTTTAAGCAAAAATGATTTGGTAAAAGGAACTAATAATGTTGTTGATGAAAAAGAAACTTCTGTAACTTTACCAGACGGAACTTCTAGAAAAACAAAATGGTACCAATTTAGAATTCCTGTTAGAAGCGGAACGCCAGTAAACGGAATTACAGATTTTAATAGCATTCGGTTTATTAGAATGTTTATGAGCAAATTTAAAATGCCAGTTGTATTGCGTTTTGGTCAATTAGAATTAGTTAGAGGAGATTATAGACGCTATACAAAAACATTGAGTCCAACAGTAAATCCATCACAAGACTTAACAAATCAGCAATTAACTAATTTTGAAGTTGGTGTTGTTAATATTGAACAAAATGAAGGAAGATATGTGTTGCCTCCAGGAATTGTAAGAGAACAATTACAAGGAAGTTCTACCATACAACAACAAAATGAGCAATCGGTTTCTTTAAAAGTAAAAGATCTTTTAGAAAATGAAACCAGAGCGATCTACAAAAATATTAGTATAGATTTAAGAATGTATAATAATTTAAAAATGTTTATACATGCAGAACCTATTTTAACCGGATCTGTTGCTGATAATGATTTGGTTGCCATAATTAGATTAGGAACTGATTTAGATGACAACTTTTATCAAATAGAAGTGCCATTAAAGATAACTGCAAGCGGAAGTTTAGAACCAACAAATGTGTGGCCAGAAGCAAATAATTTAGATGTTATTTTAGAAGAATTAGGAAGGTTAAAATTAAAAAGAGATGGAGAAATTCCAAATTCTGGAGGAACATTATCTATCAATAAAATCTATCCATTTCCAACAAATTCACGTCCAAGTTCTTTAGTATTGAGAGTAAAAGGGAATCCTACTTTAGGAGCTATTAGAACCTTAATGTTAGGAGTAAAAAACACAAGTGCAACTCAACAAAGTGCAGAAATTTGGTTTAACGAATTACGTTCATCAGGATTTGATAATAAAGGCGGTTGGGCTGCGGTTGTAAATGCGGATGCAAATTTTGCCGATTTAGCAGATATTTCTGTTACTGGAAGAATGCAAACGATTGGTTTTGGAAATGTTGAAGATAGAGTGAATCAGAGAAGTTTGGAAGAAACAAGACAATACGATATTTCTACAAATATCAATTTAGGAAAAATGATGCCTAAACATTGGGGAGTTCAATTGCCAATGAGTTATAGTATTGGTGAAGAATTTAGAGATCCAAAATACGATCCACAATACCAAGATGTGAGATTTTCTGAGGCAAAAGAAGTAAATCCAAATAATATCAACTCACAAGATTACACATTAAGAAAAAGTATTAGTTTTAATAATGTAAAGAAAAATAGAAATCCAGAATCTACAAAAAAACCAAAACCGTACGATGTAGAAAACTTTTCTGTAACCTATGCTTTTTCAGAAGAGTATCATAAAGATTATAATGTCGAAAAATATTTGAATCAGAATTTAAAAGCAGGAGCGAGTTATAATTTTACATTTCAACCAAAATTTATAGAGCCTTTTAAAGAGTCAGAATTTTTAGGTAAAAAACATTGGCAAATAATTAGAGATATAAATATTAATTTATTACCAAAATCTATTGGATTAAATTCTAGAATTACAAGAAACTTTATTCAGCAAAAATCTAGAAATTTAATTACAGGATTAAGTCCACAACCAACATTAACCCAACGCAGATTTTTGTTTGATTGGGATTATACAATTGGATTTGACTTAACTAAATCATTGAGTTTAAACTTTAATGCAAACAATAGTTATTTGTATGATAATTTTGGTAATGGAGAAGAAATAGAAATTTTTGATCAATTCTTTAATATAGGAAGGCCAGATCATTACAATCAAAAACTAACAGCAAATTATAAACTACCAATTAGCAAACTACCCTACTTAGGTTTTGTTTCTGCAGATTACGGATATACAGCAAATTTTGATTGGAAAGCAGCTTCTAAAAGTTATGTAGATAAAATTGGGAATCTATTACAAAACTCAAACACACATAATTTTAACACAACATTTAGTTTTTCTAAACTATATCAAGATACAGGATTTAAAAATTTATTTATTAAGAACCCAAATGCAAATCCTAAAAAAAGTTCAAATCCATTTCAAGCACCCCAATTACCAAAAGCTAGCAATATCAAAACCCAAAAAGTAACGCTAAAAGATAAAATTTTGGTAGGTGTTTATGATTTTGTAACGTCAGTAAAAACAGCAAAAATAGGTTATGCATCAAATAACGGAACGATGTTACCAGGTTATTTGGGTAGTTCAGGGTTTTTAGGAAGAGATCAAGTAAATGGAAGTTTTGCGCCAACATTAGGGTTTGTTTTTGGAAGTCAAATCGACATCAGAAATAAAGCATTTGAAAAAGGTTGGCTAGTTGATAGGGCAATTGGTTCTGAATATTATAGCAAAACGTATAGCAGAACACATTACAACAAACTAGATTATATAATTTCATTAAACCCTTTTAAAGATTTAATTATTGAATTAACCGGTAATAAAATTGAAACAAATAATATAGCACAACAATTAGATGTTGAAGGGGGAGTTCTAAACACAACAACACCAATCATAGAAACTGGAAACTTTAGCACAAGTTTTTCTATGTTGGCCACTGTTTTTAAAAATTCTGATAAGTTGTTTGATTCATTTTTAGCCAACAGATCAGTTCTTTCGCAAAGATTATCTTCAGAAGCGGGTTTACCAAATACAGCAAATGCTGCGTTTAAGGAAGCAGGGCAACAAGTTTTATTGCCAGCATTTATTGCTGCATATTCAGGCGATAATGCAAATTATGTTGACTTAGGATTGTTTAAAAATATTCCAATTCCGAATTGGACATTACGCTACAACGGATTAATGAAAATCGGTTGGTTTAAAGAAAATTTTTCTAGTTTTACAATTACAAACGGATATAAATCATCGTACACAATTTCTAATTACACAAATAACTTACAATACGATCAATCAGATCTATCTAAAGTAAATGCAACAGGAAATTATCAATCAAAACTATTAATAGCTTCAGCGAGCTTAATTGATGAATTTTCTCCGCTAATTAAAATTGATATGAAAATGAAAAATTCATTTTCTTTTAAAGGAGAAATTAGAAAAGACAGAACACTTACCTTAAATTTTGACAATAGCACATTAACAGATATTAAAGGAACAGAATATATCTTTGGTGTTGGTTACATATTAAAAAATGTAGCTTTTAAAACTCGTTTTTCAGGAAAACAACAAAGGTTAAAAGGCGATATAAACATGAGAGCAGATATCTCTTTAAGAGATAATTTAACGATGATTAGATCTGTAGATATAGAAAATAATCAAATAAGTGGAGGTCAAAAATTTTTATCTATTAAATTTGCAGCAGATTATAAATTAAGTAGTAATATAACAACATCGTTTTATTACAATCATAATATGTCTAAATATGCAATCTCAACCACATTTCCGAGAAAATCTATTAATGCTGGTTTCAATTTAATTTATAACTTAGGCAACTAAAAATTAATCAACAATAAAAAATAATTACAATGAACATTCCATCAGAATTAAAGTACACAAAAGACCACGAATGGATTAAAATAGATGGCAATACAGCTACAATTGGTATTACAGATTTTGCACAAAGCGAATTGGGCGATATTGTTTATGTAGATGTAGATACACTAGATGATACAGTAGAAAAAGATGAAGTTTTTGGATCTGTAGAAGCTGTAAAAACAGTTTCAGATTTATTTATGCCGTTAACAGGAGAAGTTACAGAATTTAACGAAAGCTTAGAAGACGAACCAGAATTAGTAAACAAAGATCCTTATGGTAAAGGTTGGATGATTAAAGTAACAATTGCAGACACTTCTCAATTAGATGATTTATTAGATGCGCAAGCTTATCAAGATCTTATTAAAGGATAAAATTATTTTTATAGCAATTAGTGTTGCAATAGGAATTAGTGTTTTGAGCTTAATACGGGTACCGGAATCGCCAATTAAAATTTCTTGTCAAGATAAGATATATCATGCAATTGCATATTTTATGTTAGCTATAACATGGTTACTTAGTTTTCCTGTTTCAAGAGAAAAAAATAGCGCAAAATATGCAATTGCTTTAGGTTGCGTTATTTATGGCATAATTATTGAAGTTTTACAAACAACTCTTACAACTTATAGAACAGCAAGTTTTTTTGATGTTGTTGCAAATACCGTTGGAGTTTTTATGGCATTGTTAATTTTTAACTCAATTTATAAAAAAATTAATGCTATTTAACTTTAATATTTGCATAAGTCATAAGAATTTAATTAAATTAGCGAACTATTAAAAAAAACATTAGGATGGAAATTAAGAAAAATCCAAAATCAAATTTAGAGAATTACTCAAAGTTGTTTATTCAACTAGGGTTGGTTTTATCACTTTTTGTTACGTATGTAGCAATGGAGAACAAAACCTATGATAGAGCAATTGGCGCATTTGGGGATGCAAACATGAAAAACTTAATGGAAGAAGAGATTCCAATTACAGAACGTCCAGAGGTAGAGAAGAAAGCACCACCACCACCGGCGCCAGAAAAAATAGAGATTGTAAAAGATGATAAAAAAGTTGAAGAAACTATAATTAAAACTACAGAAACTGATGAAACTGAAGCAGTTAAGGTAGATGATATTATTGAGGTAGATGAAGGTGATACAATTATAGAAGATGTTGCTTTTGCAATTATTGAAGAAGTTCCTATTTTTCCGGGTTGTACTGGTACTAGACAGGAAAAGAGTGATTGCCTTAATGAAAAAATTCAAAAACATGTAAGTAGAAAATTCAATGGCGATTTAGCTGGAGAATTAGGATTATCTCCTGGGAAAAAGAAAATCTGGGTAGTTTTTAGAATTGATCCAAAAGGAAATGTTACAGACATTCAAGCAAGAGCTCCACATCCAAGACTTAGTGATGAAGCGATTAGAGTAACAAAGACATTACCTAGAATGACTCCTGGAAAACAAAGAGGAGTTCCGGTTGGGATGAAATATACGTTACCAATTTCATTTAATGTTGAATAACATTTAGCTGAAAATAAAATTAAAAAAGAGCAATCAATTCGATTGCTCTTTTTTAATGCGCTTAATATTTACTATTTTTGTTCTATAAGTCAGCATCAAATGAAACTAGCACAATATTTAGATTCAACATATTTAAAAACTGCAACACAGGCAAATCTATCTGAAGAGGAAACAAAAGCAAATGTTGTTAAACTAGTTGAAGAAGCAATTGCTTTTAACTTTAAATTAGTAATGATAAGAGCTAAGTATATTTCTTTTGCTAAAGAAATGATTCTAAAAGCAAAATCTAATGTTTTGGTAGGAACTGTAATTGGATTTCATGAAGGAACAGCATCTATAGAAGAAAAACTTATTGAAGCACAAAAAGCCGTAGATTTAGGAGTTGATGAACTAGATTTTGTCGTGAATTATGAAGCTTTTAAAAAAGGAGAAATACCTTTAATTAGAGAAGAAATAATTAAAGGAACTGCTTTAGGTTTAAAAAACAACAAAGTTGTAAAATGGATAATTGAAGTTGCAGCTTTAAATAATGAAGCAATAGCTGCTATTTCTAAACTAATAAAAATCATTGTTATTGATAACTTTGGATTAGAAAACACAAAAAAAGTATTTGTAAAGTCATCAACAGGGTTTTATAAAACAGAAAACAATATCCCTAATGGAGCAACATTCGAGACAATAAAAATAATGCATGATAATGCAAAGCCGGTAAAAATAAAAGCCGCTGGAGGAGTAAAAACAAAGAATGATGCTTTAAAAATGATTACTTTAGGAGTTGAAAGAATAGGAACTTCTTCGGCAAAAGCAATAATTGAAGAAACAAAAGTAAAATATTAAATGAATTTATACAAAGCACACGAAACAGCTGTGATTGACGAAGGTTGTGATATTGGAGAAGGAACAAGTATTTGGCATTTTAGTCATATTATGCCTAATTGTAAGATAGGAAAAAATTGTAATATTGGTCAAAATGTGGTTATTTCACCACAAGTAGTTTTAGGAAATAATGTTAAGGTACAGAATAACGTTTCTATTTATACAGGGGTTACCTGCGAAGATGATGTTTTTTTAGGGCCATCAATGGTTTTTACAAATGTTATCAATCCAAGAAGTGCGGTTAGCAGAAAAAATAAATATTTAAAAACGGTTGTTAAAAAAGGAGCAACTATTGGTGCTAATGCAACAATAGTTTGTGGAAATGATATTGGAGAATTTTCATTTATTGGTGCAGGATCTGTTGTGGTAAAAGAAATTATTCCGTACGCTTTGGTTGTTGGAAATCCTTCAAAACAAATCGGCTGGGTCAGTGAGTTTGGATATCGATTAAATTTTAATGAAGAAGGAATTGCTGAATGCTCAGAAAGTAAAGAAAAATACCAATTAAAAAACAATAGAGTTATTAAACTGTAATCATCAACAATAAAAAAATAGTTACTTTTTTATTTATTTTTAAGTCCTTTGTTCTTATTTTCACAGTCAGAAAGACATCCAGTATTTAAAAGCTGTGAAAATCAAAACATAGAGCAAATAGAATGGTGTTTTTATAAAAACAAAAATATTTTTTTAATGAGGATATTAAATAAAAACTGTATATTTGTAACGTGGTGTAAAAACCACTTTCTTTTTCATAGCAATTTTCCCACTCTAATTTAGAGTGGGTTTTTTATTTTCTGAAGTTTTCTAATTATTTTACATAAAAAAAGTCCTAACAAATTAATGTTAAGACTTTAGTTGTACTCAAGATGGGACTTGAACCCATACGGACATTACTGCCCACTGGATTTTAAGTCCAGCGTGTCTACCAATTCCACCACTTGAGCATTGGTAAATATCATAGAATAGAGCGAAAGACGGGATTTGAACCCGCGACCCCCACCTTGGCAAGGTGATGCTCTACCCCTGAGCTACTTTCGCGCAGTATATTTTTAATGAACTTACTCATCTTTCAATGCGGGTGCAAAGTTAAAACAAAAAAGGAAATAGCAAAGATATTTTTCAACTATTTTAATTAGAAATCTAAGCCATTTTTTATAGGATAAAATGCAAGAAATTAGCATAGAATAAAATACCTTTGCAAAAGATTTGAAAAAAATAAATGAGCTCAATTTCTAGCATAGAGAATAAATCAATAATTAAAAACTTTGTATCAGATTTCAAGCAACTCACAAAAGTTGGTTTGTCTTTAAGTGTGGTTTTTTCTTCTATTGCGGGTTATTTATTAGCAGTAGAAGTTGTAGATACTTTTATTATTATTCAATTAGCAATTGGAGGTTATTTTATGGTTGGCGCATCAAACGCATTCAATCAGGTAATTGAAAAAGACACAGATTCTTTAATGAAAAGAACCATGAACAGACCTTTGCCAACAGGTAGAATGACTGTTTCTACTGCGTTAACAATAGCGTTTTCATTTACAATTCTAGGAATCGCAATTCTATATAATATCAATGCAAAGTCTGCATTGTTTGGAGCAATTTCTATTTTCTTATATACAAGTGTTTATACACCATTAAAATCTGTAACGCCATTAGCGGTTTTTATAGGGGCAATTCCAGGAGCAATTCCTTTTATGTTAGGCTGGGTTGCAGCAACAAATCAATTTGGAATTGAAGCTGGATTTTTGTTTTTAATTCAATTTTTTTGGCAATTTCCACACTTTTGGGCAATTGGTTGGTTGCAATTTGAAGAATATCAAAAGGCAGGATTTAATATGTTGCCAATGAATAAAAAAGATAAAGGGGCTATTAAGCAAATTATCTTTTATACTTTAATAATGATTTTAGTTTCTATTGCGCCAGTTTTAAAAGTAACAGGAGCGTTTTATATTTATCCTGCAACAGCAGTAATTATTGCTTTAGTTGGCGGCTCTATGTTGTATTACGGTATTCAGTTATACAAAACAGAATCTAATATTGAAGCAAGAAAATTAATGTTATCAAGTGTAATTTATATAACATTGATTCAAATAATATACGTAATTGATAAATTTTTACATTAAATCAAATGAGTCAAGAAAGTTTAAAAACTGAATTAAAAGTAGCGAAGAAAAAATCAGCGAAACCTATGTTATGGGTTTCAATGATTAGTATGACCATGTTTTTTGCAGGATTAACAAGTGCTTATGTGGTAAGTAGAAAAAGGGAAGATTGGGTTTCGTTTGATTTGCCAACATCATTTTATATGAGTACAGCTTTAATAGTTTTTAGTAGTTTAACATTTATGTTAGCACAAAGATTACTTAAAAGAGACAATACAAAAGGAAGTTTTTTACTGCTTATTATTACATTAGTTTTAGGCGTAGGATTTATTTATTATCAATATGAAGGATTTGTTCAATTAAGAAATGTTGGGCTATTTTTTACTGGACCAAACAGTACGGTATCAACCTCTTTTATTATTGGGATCACTTTTATGCACGTTTTACACCTAATAGCAGGGCTAATTGTGCTATTAGTTGTAATTTATAATCATTTTAAATCTAAGTATAATTCCGCAGAAATGCTTGGTTTTGAGCTTGGTGCAATTTTTTGGCACTTCGTTGGAGTACTTTGGATTTATCTATTTTTCTTTTTCTATTTTATTAGATGATGAAAATTATGTAATTTTGACAAACTATTAAAAAACAATTAACATAGACATTTATGGGAGCAACTATTGCTGTAAATCTTGAAGATAAAACTACTTGGAACGGTGGTGGAAATAGACCTTTTGGAGCTAGTTACGGAAAACTGATGATGTGGTTTTTTATCGTATCGGATGCATTAACTTTTTCCGGATTTTTAGCCGCTTACGGTTTAATAAGATTTAAATTTATAAATTCTTGGCCAATTGCCGATGAAGTTTTTACTCACTTTCCCTTTTTACATGGAGTACATGCACCAATGTACTATGTAGCATTAATGACATTTATCTTAATCTTTTCTTCAGTAACAATGGTGTTAGCTGTTGATGCTGGTCATCAAATGAAGAAAAAGAAAGTAGCCTGGTATATGTTGTTTACCATTATTGGAGGTTTAATATTTTTAGGCTCTCAAGCTTGGGAATGGAAAAACTTTATTGGAGGTTCTTACGGAGGAGTTCAAACAACAGACGGTAAAATCTTACAATTTGTTAAAGATGGTCATCAAATTGCATTGTCAGATTTTGTGGTTGATGAACACGAAGAAAGAGTAGAACATACAAGAAAAAATGGTTTATGGTTTGAAGGCGGAGAAACGCTACCAAGTTATTCTGTAAATGAAGTTGTAAATTCTTATAATAATAATCCTGATGTTTTAATAAGAGTTGAAAAAATTGACCTTGCCACAAAACACAAAACAATACTTTCTAGAGAAGAAGGAGCGCGTTATTTATTAAATGCAAAGCAAGTTGTTGAAGGAGCAAATCTTCATGTAAATGAATATGGAAACCCAATTTTTGCAAATTTCTTTTTCTTTATTACAGGATTTCACGGGTTTCACGTATTTACAGGAGTACTTATAAATATTATCATATTTTTTAATGTTCTTGTAGGTACTTACGAGCGTAGAGGACATTATGAAATGGTGGAAAAAGTTGGATTGTATTGGCACTTTGTAGATTTAGTTTGGGTATTTGTATTTACATTCTTCTACTTAGTTTAATAAGTATAAAAAAATTATAAAAATGGCACACGCACACGAATCTAATACAAAAAGAATATGGATTGTTTTTGGAATACTGTCTGTAATAACAATTGTAGAAGTTATTTTTGGTATTCTTAAGCCTGAAGTTTTATATTTAACAAGTTTTTTAGGAACCAGCCCATTAAATTGGACGTTTGTCATTTTAACATTAGCTAAAGCTTACGGAATTACTTGGGCATTTATGCACATGGAAGGTGAAAAAAAATGGTTTAGAAGAGCTGTAGTTTGGACCGCAGTATTTTTAATTTGTTTTCTAGTTACCTTATTACTTATAGAAGGTGGATATATATTTGAGGTATTGTCTCCTTTAACAAAATGGAATTACTAATTTGTTTTAAAATATTTTAAGGTTGTTTTTACCGCCTTTTTTTTTGCAACATGAAGAAAAATAAAATTAAAAAAGCACTTGTATTATCGTCTCTATTTTTAGGACCGTTACTCTTTTATCTTTTCCTTTCGTTAGGGATTTATCATCATGCAAACTTACCTATCTTAACAAAAAAAGTAGAAAATGTAGAAGGAAATATTACGTTTAAAGATCATTTTTCTGTGGTTAGTTTTTTAGGAACTGATATAGAAAAAAATAAAGGAGGACTTTTTAATTTAAACGAAGTTATTTATAAAAGATATCGTAAAAGTCTTTACTTTCAATCTGTTTTAATTGCTCCAAAAGGAGTTGAAACACAAGTAGAATCTCTTAAAAAGAAACTAAGTACGTATACAGATATTGAAAATTGGAAGTTTGTTTTTTTGAATGATGAAGAAATTAAGAATTTATTTAATAGTTTTGATTCTCCTTATACAATCAATCAAGATTTAAGTTCAGAATATGTGTTTATTGTTGATAGAGAATTGCGCTTACGTGGAAGAAAAGATGATGAAGATACAGAAAATGGTAGGTTATATGGATACAATATGAACTCTGTAAATGATCTTAAGAATAAGATGAAAAAAGATATTGAAATCATTTACTATCAATTAAAAAAATCGTTAGAAAAGGAGAAACGCTTTAAACGAGAAATATAATTTAAAATGAAAAAAAAGTATTCTTACGTTGGGATCTCATTTATCATATTAATTTTTGGAATTTATGTTGTACCAAAAGTCGTACATAAATTTCAAAAATCAGATTTGGTTACTTTTAACAAAGTACCAGATTTTGAATTTATCAATCAAAACGGAAATACAATTACCGACAAAAATTTTGAAGGAAAAGTATATGTTGTAGAATTTTTCTTTACAACGTGTCCATCTATTTGCCCAATTATGAATAGAAAAATGATGGACGTACAAAATGAGTTTTACGGAAATACAAACTTCGGAATTGCATCTTTTTCAATAACGCCAGAGATAGATATTCCAGAAATTTTAACTCAGTATAGAAAAGAACATAATATCACAAGCAATAATTGGCAAATGTTAACAGGTAAAAATCAAGAATACGTATATGATTTATCTAATAAAGGGTTTAAATTATATGCAGGAAATGGCGATGGAGAACATGGAGGATTTGAACATTCAGGGTTATTTGCATTAATAGACAAAGAAGGTAATATTCGCTCTAGAAGAGATACACATGGTAACCCAATAATGTATTACAGAGCATTAGAAGAAACCGGTTTCCCTGATCAAATTAAAGAATTAAAAGAAGATATTAATATATTATTAAATGAGTAAAAACAGTTCAAATCAAGAAAAAAAGTACAACAAAATAATTACTCTTTTATCTATAATTATTCCTTTAACAGTAGCACTTTTGTTTGGCGTAAATTTAAAAGAATTAGGTTTTGATATAGAGCCTTTATCTTTTTTACCGCCAATTTATGCAACAATAAATGGAGTTACAGCGTTGCTTTTAATTTTCGCAGTAATAGCAATTAAAAAAGGAAACAGAAAATTACATGAACTATTAAATACGACTGCAATTTTTTGTTCAGTACTATTTTTGTTTATGTATATAGCATATCATATGACTTCAGAATCAACTAAATTTGGTGGAGAAGGAGTCATAAAATATGTGTATTATTTTATTTTGATCACCCATATTTTATTGTCAATAGTAGTAATTCCTTTTGTGTTAATTACCTTTGTTAGAGCAAGATTAGGAAAATTTCATGAGCATAAAAAAATTGCAAAAATTACATTTCCATTATGGTTGTATGTTGCAATTACAGGTGTAATAGTTTATGTAATGATTTCTCCATATTATAGTTAATTATGAAAAAAGGTATTGTTTTATTAGGTCTCTTTTTTGTGATTGATGCAAAAGCTCAATGCGCAATGTGTAAAGCGGTTGTAGAAAATGGCGGACAAGACATGGCTGAAGGAATTAACTCAGGAATTACATATTTAATGGTCTTTCCATACCTTCTAGTTGCTATTTTAGCGTATGTTTTATTTAGGTATAAAAAGAGAATAAAAAATTAACACATCAATAAGATAAAAAATCTGTAACATATTCTACTTTGGCTCGTCATATATGCAGCGTAAAAATTGCAGAATATTTCTCTCTTGTTACCAAACTTTAATCTAAAACTTAGTATATAAAATATATGAAAACTAAATTTTCAATACTTATTGCATTAATAGCATTTTCATTCTCAGGATTTTCACAAAAAAAATGGGACTTAAAAGAAGCCGTTGAACATGCAATAAAAAATAACATTAGTATAAAACAACAAGCATTAAATTTAGAATCTTTTAAAGAAGATGTTGTTGGAGCAAAAGGTAATTTTTTACCAAATTTAAATGCATCTTCTGGAGCAAATTTAAATTTTGGTTCAACTATTGATCCAGTTAGTAATGGTAGAATATCTTCAACTAGTTTTAGTTCTTCTTATAGTTTAAGAAGTGGTATAACTGTATTTAACGGATTTAGTTTGTTAAATTCTTATAAAAACTCTCAACTAAATGTATTAGGTAGTAAGCTAGATCTTCAAATTATTAAAGACGATGTTTCTTTAAATGTTATCAATTCATATTTAAACATATTGTTTGCTAAAGAAAACCTAGCTGTAGCAAGAGTACAAGCGGAGATTAGTAAAAAACAAATTGAGGTTGCTAAAAACCAAGTAGAAGCAGGTTCTAAACCAAAGGGTGAATTATTAAATGCACAATCTGCATATGCAAACGATTTACAGACAGTTGTTTCTTTAGAGAATACATTAAATATTGCATTATTAGGTCTTGCTCAATTATTGCAAGTAGATACAAATAATTTTGATGTTGCAAGAATAGATGTTGGAGCACCTTCAGCTTCATTATTATTTAAAAGCCCAGATGCCGTATATAAAAATGCAGTTGCAAATAGACCAGAAATTTTAAAAGCAAAAATAGGGATTCAACAATCTAAATTAAATTTAGAAATTGCTAAAAGTGGTTTTTTACCAACGGTAACAGCCTCTGCAAGTGCGGGAACTAATTTTAGTCATAGATTTACTATTTTTCAAGGGCAACGAAATGATTATTTCTTTAAACAGTTAAATGATAACTTTGGGTATGGCGTTGGATTATCATTAAGTATTCCAATTTTTAACAGATATCAAAATAAAGTAAATGTTAATAAATCTAAAATTGGTATAGAACGAAGTGAGTTGTCTTTAGAAAGCGCAAAATTAAGTATACAGCAAACAATTCAAAGAGCTTTTTTAGATGCTAAGGCCGCATTAAAAAGCTATGAAGCAGCTAAATTATCTTTAACAGCTCAGCAAGAGGCATTTAAGAATGCGCAACAAAGATATACTTTTGAGGCAATAACATCATTTGAATTTGATCAAGTTAGAAATAGATTGGTTAATGCAGAATCTACATTAATTAGAGCAAAGTACGATTATGTATTTAAAACTAAAGTTTTAAAATTTTATAACGGAGAATCTATTTTAGATTAAGCATTTTAAAAAATATATAAAAGGCCAGAGAAAATTTCTCTGGCTTTTTATTAAATGACTTATAGAAGTTAAGAATCGAAATTTTTATCAACAATACTCTTTATCTGTTTATTTAAATAATCAATAGATCTATAACTTGTGTGTTCTAAAACGATAACAACTAAATCATCATCTTTATATTGGGTAATTCCTGTGCTAAATCCATTCCATTTTCCATAATGATACACCACTTTTTTATCATTTATGGCATCAATTCTAAAGCCAAAACCATAAGGTATTTTTCTTCCATATTTGTTTTTTCCTTTAGTGTACATCAATTCTAAAGATTTTTTAGAAATAATTTTTCCGCTATTAAGTCCGTTTACCCATTTTAATAAATCTTCATTTGTGGCATAAATATTTTTATCGCCAACAATAGCGTCATTAATGGTGTTTGGGATTTTAAGATGTCTCCAACCTTTATATAATCTATATCCCATCAGTTGATTTGCTCTTATGGTGTCGTTTTCAAAACTGTAAGCAAAAGAGTGATTCATTTGAAGTGGTTTAAAAATGGTAGTATCCACGAAGTTTGAATAACTCATGTTAGATATTTTTTCTACGATAGAAGCTAAAATAAAATAACCAGTATTTGAATAATCAAATTTTCTACCTGGTCTAAAAAATGTTGATACTTTAGTTGTTTCAAAGAACTTCATCAACTCATTATTACTAGGAGCTTTCTCTTTTTTCCACTCATTTTCTGTAACCCAAAAATATTTTGGTAAACCAGAAGTATGATTAAGTAAATGTTGAATAGTAATATTTTTAAAAGGAAACTTTGGGAAATATTTGGTAATTGTATCAGTTAATTTTAATTGATTTCTTTCCTTTAAAATCATGATTGAAGTAGCTGTGAACTGCTTGCTTACAGAAGCTAATTGATATATAGATTTTTCATTTAGCTTCGTTTTATTTCTAAAATCTGCATATCCAATTTGATTTTCATACACTAATTTTCCTTTTTTAGCAACGAGAATTGAACCATTAAAATCATGTATCTTATTAATCTTTTTCAGTAAAGAATCTAATTTGTGGCTAACCTTTTTAGTTTTATATTTTGAATATCGTTCTAAAAGAATAGTTGATTCTTTGACAATAGTGGAATCTATTGTAGCTTCTTTAAGAAGAACTTTAGGTTTTACAACATTTGTGCTAAGAACAAAACTGCTCAATAGGATAATGAAGAGACCAATGAAGTATTTTAAATTAATTTTCAAAAGTGTATTTTATTTAAACATTAAAAGTAGCAATACTTATTGTTCTTTCAAAATAGTTCTTTCATTTTAACGATTAATAATAAACTATATGTGTTTTTTTGGAGCTTAATGTATCTTTGCAGAAAATTATTCTATTGGCTTATATCTTAAACATAGAGACTTCTACAAAAAATTGTTCTGTTAGTATTTCTAAAAGCGGAGAATTGGTTGCGATTAAAGAATTAAACAATGGCAATTATTCTCACGCAGAGGTTTTACACCCATTTATAAGTGATGTACTTAAAAAGGCAAAGATTCCTTTTAAAAAACTAAATGCTATTGCAGTCAGTAAAGGTCCGGGCTCCTATACAGGATTACGAATTGGTGTTTCAGCAGCTAAAGGGCTGTGTTTTGCACTTAATATCCCGCTAATTTCAATTAATACGTTGCAATCTCTTGCTTTATCTATTTCAATTGAAAAAGGGGTTCTTGTGCCAATGTTAGACGCACGTAGAATGGAGGTGTATTCTGCTATTTTTGATTCAGAATATAATCAAATCAGAGAAATTAAAGCAGAAATTATTAAAGAAACGTCATTTAGTAATTATTTAAAAACAGCTAACGTTTATTTTTTTGGGGATGGAGCAGAAAAATGTAAAGCCTTAATAACACACCCTAATGCCATATTTGTAGATTCTAAATTCCCATCATCAAAAGAAATGAGTTTTTTGGCGTTTGATAAATACAAAAAAAACAACATCGAAGATATTGCTTATTTTGAACCTTTTTATCTAAAAAATTTTATTGTTGTTCCTCAAAAAAAGAAAGTATAACTATTTTAGTGAAGCATAAAAATTAAAGACTTTAATTAAATCTTCTTCTTTTTTAATATCCAATCTTTCCTTTTTAAGGAAATTTTTAATAGCATTATATTTAGAATTAAAAACGTCTAAAAATTTACTTTTTCTAGTTGGTAATTCAACGATAATATCTTGATTACTAAGCTTTATATAATGTATGTCTTTTTTTCTTTCAAACTGCGCAGGTTTAAGAATATCAAAATTACTTTTTGGCTTTACTTCAGGGTTAAACTTTATGAATTGCTTACTAAGTAAAAAAGCTTTCTCATTTTTGGCTAAAATTTTAAAAAAACCAAATTTTAATTCTTCATATTCAAATGCTCTATAAGTTACATCTTCATCTGTAAATACAACATCATAACGATTCTCCATAGAAGGCATAAAGAAAATAACCTCTCCTTTGTTATCTACTTCAATATAATCTGAATTGGCATTGTATTTTCCTTTCATTACAACACCTTTAATTTGAATGTTTTTATATTCTGTATGAATAAAAGGAGATCCTTTTACATCTGGATCATTTTGACGAGAATATATATCAATATCACTTTTTAAAGTATAAACATCTCTTAAATTGTTTATTTCATTTACTTGTGAAAAAGCAACTGTAGAAATAAAAAGGAATACTATTAGAATACATTTCATATTTTCTTTTTTAATGTTAGTAGTAACAAATTTTTTATTTTTAATGTATTATTGAGTATCGTATAGTTTTAATAACTGTACAAAATCTTTTTCTTTTTTAACATTTAGATTATTCTTTTTAATTAAAGAAGAAATGATTTCAGAGTCATTACCAAAAAAATTAATAACATCTTTTTTTCTAAGGCTAATTTCACTTAAAGCATCAGATCCTTTTATTTTTAAATAATAGGTATCTTTTGTTCTTTTTAATTCAGGGTTTTTATATTTTTCATAAGGAGTTTTTGGTTTTTGTTCCTCTACAAAAATAACTTTCTCTTTGAGTACAAGTGAATAATTTTCTCCTTCACTAACAACTACAAAAAAACCTTTTTTTGTTTTTCCATTATCAATATAAAGATAGGTTTTATATAGTTTGTTGCTACTAATAAATTTAACTTGTGTGTTATCTTCTTTTGTAATAACAATATATTTAACTTTCCCTTTATGTTGGACTTCAAAATTATCTGAATACGCATTATAACGGGTTGGATATTGAATATTCACATCATTTATTTGTGCTGATTCAAAACCGTCATTAGTAAATAAACTACCCTTTATTTTTCCGTCATATTTTTGCTTTATGCTTAAAAAAGAATTTCCTCCTTCCAAAGCAAAATTTGCTTCGTTTTGTGCATTTACCAACAATCCTATTGATAAAAAGAAAAGTGTTACTGAGTATTTTAAATTTTTCATTTTGTTATATGGTTTTTTTATTTTTACGTTATGTGTGTGGGTACGATATTTCAATTCCTGCTTTGTTATGAGTTTCTTTAGGTTTTGTCCATGAAAATATTTCTAACACTAAAAAATGAAAAAGCTCAAAGGCTACTAATGCTATAAAAAATGTAATTAGCGTATTCATAGCTGTACCTTTTTTGTTTGATTAATTGCTTCGTTGGTGTTTTCAGTAGGTAAGTTACACGTTTTATTTACACAAACATAGATTAATGTTTTACCATCAACAAAACGATTTTCTAACAAAGGTAAATCGCTTTTTAAATTACTACCGCAAATTAATTTGTTTGGTAAATACTGTTTATTTAGTTCTTTTATTTTTTCTAAGGCTAATTTTCCAGAAACAGCAATTTCATAATAATTTTCTGTAAAGTTACTATATAAATCTAGCCAGTTTGAGTAGGCAGATCCGTAATTTTGCATATCCTTTATCATGTTATTTAACATTTGTGTACTTGTTTTTAAATAATATTCATTATCGAAATAATGACTTAATTTAAATAAATTTTTTGCCATCATAGAGTTAGATGAAGGGATTACATTATCTTCAATCTCCATTTTTCTAGCAATTAATTTCACATCTTTTTCAGAGGTGAAATAGAACATACTGGTTGCAGAATTATAAAAATTATCAAAACAAATGTCTGTTAGATTTTTTGAAAGCATTAACCATTTTTCATCTAAAGTTACTTCGTATAATGATACAAGTGCATCAATAACTGTTCCATAATCTTCAAGGTAACCGTTTATTGTTGCTTGCCCATTTTTAAAATTACGAAATAAAGTTCCATCTTCTTTTATCATTTTCAGCTCGATAAAACGTGCATTTTTTAGGGCTATTTCTAAAAAAAGAGAGTCATTAAAAACACGGTAAGCATCAACATATCCTTTTAGCATAATTCCGTTCCAAGAAGTTAATATTTTATCATCTAATCTTGGATATTTCCTTTTAGCCCTCCTTTTTAATAAAATTGATTTCCATTTAGCTACTGTATTTTTTACTTCTGAAATTGAAATTTTGTGTTTTTTAGCAAATTCTTTATCAGATATTTTTCTTATTAATTGGTAGTTGTTGTGTTCCCAAAAACCATAAGAATTTATATTGTAAAAATCAGAAAACAAATCGAAATCTTCTTTTAGAAGCTCTTGTAATTCTTCTTTTTTCCAAACATAATAGGCACCTTCTTCAAGTTCATTTTTATCAGTTAAACTATCTGCATCTAACGCAGCATAAAACCCTCCAGAAACATCTAACATTTCACGCTCAATAAACTCAAGGGTATTGTAAACGGTTTCTTTATATAATTCATTTTTTGTAATTAAATAGGCATCGGCGAATAAACTAACTAACTGACCGTTATCGTACAGCATTTTTTCAAAATGAGGAATATGCCATTTCGTATCTACAGAATATCTAGAAAATCCACCTCCGATTTGATCAAAAATTCCGCCTAAAGCAATGTTATTTAGGGTGGTATTTACATATTTTTTTAAGGATGTATCATTGTTTTGATAAGCATATTTTAATAAAAAATGATAGTTATTTGGCATCGGAAATTTTGGTGCTCTATTTAGTCCACCTTTTTTGTCATCAAAATAAACTTCCCATTTTTTGATGGTTTTAGAAAGATACTCTTTGGTAAATGAAGGTTTTTCTTTGTTTGTTACCACCAAACTTGATTGTTGAATACCGGTTGTCAGTTTCTCTGCATATTCTAGTACTTTTTCTGGTTTTTTAGCGTATAAATCTCCAATTTGATTTAAAACTTTTAACCAATCATCTTTTTTAAAATAAGTCCCACCCCAAACGGGTCTTCCATCAAGTAATGCAATACAGTTTAACGGCCAACCACCAGCTCCAGTCATTAATTGAACAGCATTCATGTAAATTTGATCTACATCTGGTCTTTCTTCTCTATCAACTTTTACATTGATAAAATAATGATTCATTACTTGAGCTACTTCCTCTTTTTCAAAACTTTCCTCCTCCATTACATGACACCAATGGCAAGAAGAATATCCAATAGAAATTAGTAATAATTTATTTTCTTTTTTTGCTAAGGCTAAAGTTTCATCATTCCAAGCATACCAATTTACTGGGTTATGAGCATGTTGTAGTAAATAAGGACTTGTTTCTGTAATTAATTTATTGGTAAATTTATAATTCATTTTTTCTTTTTTTTGAGCCTTACAACTCATAAAAACAAGTGTGAGTATTAGCAGAAAAGGCAAACGAAAATTCATACTATTTTTGTCAAAGATAAAAAAAGCTATTTGATAAAAATTAAATCGCTAAGAATTATAATTATATAACTTTGATTAAAAATCGATTTGAAAACGGAATTGAAAAATATTAGCATTTCCTTTATTTTTTATGTCAGCAAAAACATTGTTTACCATAAATCGTGTAGATGGGTTTAAATACCAATTTAATCCAAGAATAATATCGGTTTGTTCCCCTCCAAAAATATCACTATCATTTAAATCAGAGTTAGAATACCTTAACGCAACTTCCCAAGCACCATAACTATTATCTCCATAATTATTTTTTGGGCTTACTCTATCAAAACCAGAATAAGAATTTTTAAAAACTTTGCTTTCTCCAGTTAAAAAATAACTTATTTCTCCATAATAACTATAAAATTTATAAGAATCTATTGGAGTTGCTATTCCTGTATTTATTTTAGAGGTTAAATATTCTGCCTGAAAAGCAAAAGATTTTTTCACATAAGCGGTTTCAAAATTCACCATACTTATATTTTTAACCCCACTTATTGGCCCAGTAAAAAGATATTTAAGTCGGCTTAAATGACTTTCTGGTTTTGATGCAATTTTATATCCTTTAGAGCTCGATTCTCTATATGTATAGGCTAAACCAGCATGTAGTAATTCTTTTTTTTCTTTATTATTGATAAATAAACTCGTTGCTCTGGTGGTTATTGCATAACCGTTATTTGAAGCTTTATCATCAGAAGAATTGTCTTCGTTTAAAAAATATCCAGCTTGAATCGATAATTTGTTATCAAAATAATCATTAAAAAACACAATTCCGTTGTTTCTTTCTTGCATAAAATCTACCACAAAAGAACGTTCCATAAAAGTGATGTATTTACTGCTTGTTAGTACATCTAACCTAAAGGGTTCTTTTACATGACCAACTCTTAGGTTGCCAATTATAGGTAGCTTTCTTAATCCAATATAAGCATCTTTAATTGTTGATTGATTGCCAGAGAAATCTACAGAGAATTTATAATCTATATTTCCGTATAAAGTTCCTGAAGTAAATATTCTTGCGCGCCTTAGTTCTGTTCCTGAAGTTGTTGTTAAAGGATTAAATGCCGCGTCTAAATCACTGTTTTGTGAAAAAAAAAGCGTGGTCAATCATAATTCTACCTCCAAATTTTAACTTAAATTGTTTGTCTTTACTCTCTATTTGAATTCCTTTATCCCATTTAGAATTAAATGAGTTTTCTTGAGAGAACAAAGAAATACCTGTTAACATAAAAATAAAGAAAAAATAACTTTTAGATAATCTCATTATTAAATATTTAATGAATGACAAATGTTATAAAATATAAGTTAAATTAACATTATGAAGTCGATTTAATAACACTTTGATAACATTAAGATAACATATTGTCAGGGTGCTGTATTTAATATTGTGGAATATTAATTTAAGTAAATAACATGGAGAATCCATATATTTTAATGCTTATCGCATTAACAGTTTTAGCAATCATTGACTTAGTAGTTGGTGTTAGTAATGATGCAGTAAATTTTTTAAATTCTGCAATAGGCTCTAAAGCTCTATCTGTAAAGAAAATTTTAATTATTGCAAGTCTAGGTGTTTTTATAGGTTCAGTTACTTCAAGTGGAATGATGGAAGTTGCGCGTAAAGGAATTTTTGTTCCGAGCGAATTCTACTTTAATGAAATTATGTACATATTTATGGCTGTAATGATTACAGACATTTTATTATTAGATGTTTTTAATTCATTAGGAATGCCAACTTCTACAACAGTTTCTATTGTATTTGAATTGTTAGGTGCAGCAGTTGCAATGGCATTGATTAAAATTTACACTTCTAATAGTGGAGAAACAGTAGCAAATCTTGGAAAGTACATCAACACAGAAACAGCAATGTTTATCATCTTTGGTATTTTACTTTCGGTAGTCGTCGCATTTTCTGTTGGAGCAATTGTGCAATTTATTTCGAGAATCATTTATTCTTTTCATATAGAAAGTAGACCTAGTTATGTTAATGCATTATTTGGCGGATTTGCTATTACTGCAATTACCTATTTTATAATTATCAAAGGATTAAAAGGAACTCCTTATTACAATGATATTAAACAGATTATTGATGGGAATATTTATATAATTATTGCCATTGGTTTTTTGTTTTGGACACTAATTTCCCAATTATTAATAAAACTATTTAAAGTAAATGTTTTAAAATTAATTATTGGAATTGGTACATTCTCATTAGCCTTAGCTTTTGCAGGAAATGATTTGGTAAACTTTATTGGTGTGCCAATTGCGGCATGGAATTCTTACGAAGCATGGCAAGCGTCTGGTCTTGCAGCTGATGCTTTTTCTATGGGAGTTTTAGGTAAAGAAGTGCCTTCTAATATTTGGATGCTATTAATTGCTGGAGCAGTAATGGTAGTAACAATTTGGACCTCTAAAAAAGCAAAAACAGTTATTGAAACAGGGATTAATTTATCTCGTCAAGGAGATGGACATGAAAAGTTTCAACCAAACTCAATGTCTAGAATTGTAGTTAGAGGCGCAATGGGATTAAATACTGGAATTAGTTATTTATTTCCAAAGAAAATGTTAGCGTTTGTAGATTCTAAATTTCAAAAACCGGTTATAGAATTATCAAAAGATAAAACGTACGAAATGCCAGCTTTTGATATGATTAGAGCCTCTGTAAACTTAATTGTAGCAGGAATATTAATTTCTATGGGTACTTCATTAAAATTACCATTATCTACAACTTATGTAACATTTATGGTTGCTATGGGTACATCATTAGCAGATAGAGCTTGGGGTAGAGAAAGTGCTGTTTATAGAGTTGCTGGGGTATTAAATGTAATTGGTGGTTGGTTTATTACGGCTTTAGTAGCTTTTCTTGCTGCTGCTACCATAGCATATTTAATTAACTTAGGTGGAATTGTAATGGTTGGAGTTTTATTATTATTAGTTTTTGGATTGATAGCAAGAAACTCTATTAGATTTACCAAAAGAAATCAAGAAGTAAAAAAGAAAATGTATATTGAAAGAGCTGAATTAATTACTATTAATGGTGTAATTGAAGAAAGTTCTGACCACATTGCAGAAGTTGCTAACAGAATAAATATATTATATTCAAACGTAGTTAATGATTTAACTACACATGATTTAGTTAAACTAAGAAAGACAGATAAACACGTTGGTAAATTAAATGAGGAAATTGATGATTTAAAAGATGGCGTATTTTATTTTATTAAATCTTTAGATGATACATCTGTACAGGCTAGTAGATTTTATATTTTGGTTTTAGGACATTTACAAGATGTTGCTCAGTCTATTGGGTTTATTTCAAAAGCGAGCTTTAAACACGTTAATAATCATCATAAAAACCTTAAAAAAGGTCAAATTAAAGAGTTAACGATTATTGACAAAGAACTAAGTAAATTACTAGAGAAAGTAAGTCATGTGTTTGAAAAGAGAACATTTAATAAATTAGATAAAATTCTTGAAGCTAAACAAGAGTTATTAGATGATGTGTCTAAATCTATCGACAATCAGGTAGCTAGAATTAGAACGGATGAAACAAGTCCTAAAAACACAACATTATACTTTAGTATTCTATTAGAAACAAAAGATTTAATTGCTGCATTAATGAATCTGTTGCAGACATATCAAGAGTTTTATTTATCTACGAAAGAAGTAAAAAAACGATAAAACGTATTTGGACTTCATAAAAAAAACCGGGCAACTGCTCGGTTTTTTTATTTAATAAAGTTAAATATCTCTAGACAGTAAAACCATTCGTAATTCCATAAAAGTAAAACTTTTATTTACTTTTTCTTTGAGCTCTGTGAGGTTTTTAAATTCTGTATTTTCAATTGCTTTTATAATATTTTTATACTTTTTTAGCTCAATTAATTCTAAAATATCAACTTCACCAGACGGAATAAAACTTGCCAAATGACTTCCAATAGTTCCAAGAGTTAAACTACGCTCTTTAGCAATTTCTTTAACTGATAATCCGCTTTTAAACAATTCAAAAGAAATTTGTTTTGTTGGTTTTTTGTCTTTTTTTTTTTGCTGATTCAAGTGATTGATGCCATTTTTAGAGCAATACTCTTCAACGGTCTCTAAGATTTCCTCTCCGTGTTTTTTAACTCTAATTTTTCCCATTCCATTTATTCTTAACAGCTCTTTTTCTGTTCTAGGCAAGGCATCACAAATTGCATACAACGTTTCTTGTGTAAAAATTTGAAAATGAGGAATGCTTTCTGCCTTAGCAATATCATCTCTTAATTCACGTAGTTTTAGCGCTAAAATTGGATCTCGTTTTGAAGATAATTTTTCCTTTTTTGTAGGTTCAGTTTTTTGTAAAACAGCGTTTGCTCTTACGTGTAAATATGTTTTTGTTTTAAAACCATTCGTCATTTTTTTTAATGCAAATATCTTTTCACTTAGTGTTTCTTGAAGTTTATCAAACTGTTTGTCAAAATCTTTTTTCACAGCTTTGTTATCCGAAGAAAAAGAAATTTTTGATAAAGGTTGAACGATGTTTTTAATAGTCTCTGTTAAAAAATAATCAACCGCTTTTGTAAATCGTTCTTGAATAGCAGAACTATTTTCTGGGAGGATACTGTCTTCTGAGAGTACATTTAATTGATTTTTAAATCCGTTTGCAACTTTCATTAAAGCCACAATTCCAGTATCTTTTATAGTTTGTAAATGCTCAATAATTTCACCTTTTATACTCGTTCTATTTTTATAAAAAATGTCAATTAAACGCGTGTATGTAGTCAAATAAAAATGAACTTTTTCGCTCAAAATTTAAGAGAGGTTTCTGCTAATTTAGTTAAAAATTTTGATACTGTTTTTTTCTAGCTTTCAAAGTGCTATTTTTTGTCATTTTTCGTT
>Ga0209390_10000368_pt1 | contig 87234 bp, 79 predicted proteins | sample BON01_FD_187212 | JGI IMG/M metagenome (GOLD analysis project Ga0209390, IMG submission 187212) | Freshwater microbial communities from Lake Bonney liftoff mats and glacier meltwater in Antarctica - BON-01 (SPAdes) (version 2) | ecosystem: Environmental > Aquatic > Freshwater > Ice > Glacier... | reverse complement strand
TCCAAGGTTTTGCTTGTTCTAAAGGACCTAAAAACATTTCAAACAATCGTAAAGAATCTGCACCATATTGTGCTACAATATCATCAGGATTTACAACATTGTATTTGGATTTTGACATTTTTTCTACTTCGCGACCTACTTTGTAAACATCGTTATTTCCTTCAATTATTTCACCTTTTTCACCGATGAAGATTGCATCACTAAATTCTTCTCTCCATAATCTAAATTTTTCACAATTTAATTCATCTGAAGAATTTACAAATAATACATCTGAATGAAGATGCTGAAAACTATCAATCCCAATACTTATTTCCGTAGTATTAATACTTGTTATTTGAAATAAAGATTTACTTAATTCTTCAAAAACAGTATTTTCAATATTTATTAACCCATTATTTATGAAACCTCTTTTTAAAGGGATTCTAAAGTCCTTATTCAAACTATTCTCTAAATAAAACTTTTCAATTTCTTGAATATACTTTTTAGAAACAAAAACTCTATTTAAATTAATTCCAACGGTATCATTTCCTGATTGATCTCTATCTCCCGTGGTTCCATAAAGACTTAATCTATAAACAAAAGCACTCGTCCCCAAAATCATTCCTTGATTAATCAGTTTTTTTGCAAACTCATCAACAGGGACAATTCCTTTGTCAAACAAGAATTTTTGCCAAAAACGAGCGTACAATAAATGACCTGTTGCATGTTCTGAACCTCCAATATACAAATCGACATCTTGCCAATACTCTAAATTTTCTTTAGAAGCAATTTCATTGTCATTGTGCGGATCCATATAACGATTAAAGTAATATGAACTTCCTGCCCAACCTGGCATTGTGTTCAATTCTAACGGATAAACCGTTTTGTTTTTTAGCTTTTCATTAGAAACCACTTTCTTTCCACGAGAATCCCAAGCCCATTCTGTTGCATTTCCTAAAGGTGGTTTTCCATCTTCGGTTGGCAAATACTTTTCGACTTCTGGTAATACAATTGGTAAATACTTTTCGTCAATCATTTGTGGCATTCCGTCTTTGTAATACACCGGAAATGGTTCTCCCCAATAGCGTTGTCTGCTAAAAACAGCATCACGCAAACGGTAGTTTATTTTTCCGTAACCAAAACCACGTTTTTCTAGTTCGAAAAGAACAGTTTTCATTGCTTTTTTATAAGACATTCCGTTCAGAAAATCAGAATTTTGTAAAACGAATCCATCTTTGCTTGAAAAAGCCTCATTTTCGGCTATAAGTTCTCCTCCTTCGGAGGAGTTAGAGGAGGAAAAGATATTCGGAATCGGAATTCCAAAATGTTTAGCAAAATCATAATCACGCTGATCGCCACAAGGAACTGCCATTACTGCGCCTGTACCGTAACCAGCTAAAACATAATCTCCAATCCAAATTTGAACCTTTTTTCCAGAAAAAGGATGAATCGCGTACGCGCCAGTAAACGCACCAGAAATGGTTTTTACATCTGCCATTCTATCACGTTCAGAACGTTTTGCTGTTGCAGAAATATAGTTTTCAACTTCTGCTTTTTGTGCTTCTGTGGTAATTTTCGAAACTAACTCATGTTCTGGCGCAAGCGTCATAAATGAAACTCCAAAAATGGTGTCTGGTCTTGTTGTGAAAACTGAAATCCTATCCCTCAGTCCCTTTCCAGAGGAAAGGGAAGTTTGTACTTGCTCTTCTGTACCTGTATTAATTTTACTGAGTGGTTTTTTCTCCTTTTCCTCTTGTTTCTCTAATTTTTGTAAGGCAAAAAACTGATTATTTAATTCTTTATCAATAGTTGAAAGAACTTTATCGATATCGGCAATTACATCTTCATTTTTAAAACGGATTACTTTGAATCCAGATTTTTGTTCTAATTCTAAAGTTCTTGCATCATCTTTTTCTAGCTGATAATCATGTATTTTTCCATCAACTTCAACAATTAATTTTCTTGTTAAACAGACAAAATCAACAATAAAATCATTAATTAAATGCTGCTGTCTAAACTTTAATTTAGTTTTTTTTCCTTTCAATTGTCTCCACAATAAGGCTTCAGCTGGTGTAGGATTTGCTCTCATTTCTTTTGCACTTTCTAGCAATAAATAAGAGTTATTACCACCAGTCATATAACCCCGTTTTTCTCCCTTTCCTTCGGAAAGGGCTGGGGATAGGATTTCAAAAGTAACCATAGCACCTTGAGAACGTCCAATCCAATTTGTTTGCGAATCTTTTAGTGGTTGTGGCCAATCGATTTTTTCTAAACCGTCTAACAAACGTTGTGCGTATGCAGAAATTCGCATAGACCATTGGGTCATTTTTTTGCGAACAACTGGATGACCGCCACGCTCTGAAACTCCGTTTATAATTTCGTCATTTGCTAAAACAGTTCCTAAAGCTGGACACCAATTTACTTCTGTATCCGATAAAAAAGTTAAACGGTAATTTAATAAAATTTCTTCTTGTTTGGTTGTTGAAAAACCTTTCCACTCATCCGCAGAAAAAACATTGTCTTGCTTCCCTTTCCCTTGCAAAGGGATTGAGGGATAGGATTCATCACAAACTGCGTTAACTTTTGAATTTCCTTCTTTTTTAAAGATTGAAATTAACGTAGAAATAGCCTCTGCCTTATCAGAATCTTTATTGTACCAAGATTCGAAAAGCTGAATAAAAATCCATTGTGTCCATTTGTAATATTCTGGATTTGAAGTGCGTACTTCACGAGACCAATCAAAAGAAAAACCAATTTGATCTAATTGTCTTCTGTACGTTTTTATATTTTCTTCCGTAGTTTTTGCTGGATGTTGCCCAGTTTGAATCGCATATTGTTCTGCTGGTAAACCAAAAGAATCATAACCTTGCGGATGCAATACATTAAACCCTTTGTGGCGTTTGTAACGTGCATAAATATCAGAAGCAATATATCCTAAAGGATGCCCAACATGTAAACCTGCGCCGCTTGGATAAGGGAACATATCTAACACATAATATTTTGGTTTAACCGAAGTATTGCTAGCTTTAAAAGTTTGGTTTTTTGCCCAAAACTCTTGCCAATTCTTTTCTATTTCTTGGTGATTGTATTGCATTTTCTATCGTTCTTTTCTGTCATTTGGAGAAAAATATAACGAAGAAATTCTCTAATTAAGATTGCTTGGTTTCTCTCGCAATGACAGATTTTAAAGTGCCAAATTTACGTTTATTCTTTGTAAGTGAAAAGTGTTATTCTATCAAATAAAAAGCACAAAAAAAGCTGCAGAAAATTCTGCAGCTTTAAAATATTTTAAGACCAAATTTATTTTACTGGAACAGTAACAACTGTTTTATCCCAACCCATAATTAGGTTCATGTCTTTATCAAATACTATTGAAAATGCTTCTACAGATTCTTTGTTTTTAGAAACTGTTCCCATAACTCTAACTACATCTTCTTCCTCATTATATGAGTAAGCTCCCCAAACATTTTTCGCAGTACTTAAAATTACTGTCCATTCTTTGTCATTAGGAATCGTGAACAAAGTGTACGTTCCAGCACTTACTTCTTTACCGCCAAAAACAACATCTTTATAAAATGTAATTTCTGCAGCTTCGTTTGCTCCTGTTCTCCAAACTTTATTATTTGGCGCTAATTTGTCTAAACTTCTTCCTTTTAATAATGGTCTGCTATAGGTAACTTTTACCGTTTTGTTAGACTCTTTATAACTTGTTGGAAAAGAGGCAACATCCATTGGACTATTATCTAGTGCTGGAAATTTTTGCGCATTAGATTCTGATGAGAATAATACTGCACAAACTAAAATTGCGATCGTAAAAATTGATTTTTTCATAATTCTGTTTTGTTTTTTAAATTTAATAATAGTTGCGTAAAAATAGAAAACCTTTCGCTAAAAATTACTTAATTTTTTGTTATCATTTTAGTGGCATCCACAATCTGTGTCACAACTTGATGCGTTTTTTTTGCGGAAAAAGAACTTCTTAATTAAGAAGACAACCGCAATCAAAAGGATTATATAAATAATTATTTCTTGCATTAACTTAATATTTGATAAACAATAAAAGCACTAATATAAGCCAAACCAGTCATGCCAAATAGTTGGATTAATGGCCATTTCCATGAATTTGTTTCTTTTTTAACAATTGCTAATGTTGCTACACATTGCATTGCAAAGGCATAAAAGACCAATAACGACATACCAACAGGAAAATTAAATGTTTTTTCACCTGTATTCTGATTCACCTCATTTCTCATTTTTTCTTTAATGGTAGTTGTGTTGTCATCATCTGCTTCAACACTATAAATAGTTGCTAAAGTTCCCACAAAAACTTCTCTTGCTGCGAAAGAGGTGATTAAAGCAATTCCTATTTTCCAGTCATAACCCAACGGTTTTATTGCTGGTTCAATAGATCTTCCCATAATACCTATGTAAGATTTCTCTAATTTTATTGATGAAATTTTTTGATCGAACTCATCTACCGATAATTGCTGATTTGCCACATTTTCAGTAATATTTTGTTCTACATTATCATACGATTCTGGTCCGTTCGATGCCAAAAACCACAAGACAACAGACAAGGCTAAAATTATTTTTCCTGCGCCAAAAACAAACGCTTTTGTTTTTTCTATTACTTCAAAAAACACATTTTTTACAGACGGGAATTTGTAATTCGGCATTTCCACCACAAAGAAAGAACTGCTTTTAATTTTTAATGTTTTCTGTAAAATGTAAGCGGCAATAATTGCAGTGGCGAATCCTAAAACATACAACATCAACAATGTAAAACCTTGTAAACTATAAAAACCAAAGATTTTTTTATTCGGAATTATCAATGCAATTAAAATCGCATAAACAGGCAAACGTGCAGAACATGTAGTAAACGGAACAACCAAAATGGTTATCAACCGTTCTTTCCAACTTGCAATTGTTCTAGTAGACATTATCGCAGGAACGGCACACGCAGTTCCAGAAATTAACGGAATTATACTTTTTCCGTTCATCCCAAATTTTCGCATAATCTTATCCATCAGAAAAACAACCCGACTCATATAACCAGTTTCTTCTAAAATGGCGATAAACATAAATAGAATGGCAATTTGCGGAATAAAAATAAGTACACCACCAATGCCAGGAATAATTCCATCTGTAATTAAATCTGTTAAAACACCAGGCGATAATTCACTTTTTAAATAACTACTGATTTCTGCAAAAGCGCCATCAATATAATCCATCGGCAAAGAAGCCCAATCAAAAATAGCTTGAAAAATAATTAGTAAAATCAAGAAGAAAAATACGTAACCAAAAATTTTATGTGTAAAAACTCGATCTAATCTTCCACGTAAATCCGTTGCTTTTGTTTTATCAACAACATAGGTTTCTTTTAAGATTCGATTTATTTCTTGATAACGATAAATAGTTTCTTTGTGCTGGTATTTTTTTAGTTTAGAATTGTCTTCCTTAAAAGCTAATAATTTTTCTTTTTCTTCTAGTGTAATTGAATCTGGATAATCATTCTGTGTAACCATTAACCACAATTCGTACAACGAAAAATTAGGGCTAATTTCTTTTAATTTATCGAAGTAATCTGAATCAATTTTATGATTTACAGAGCATAAAGGCGATGCTTTTGCGGTAATATGGCATTTTACAATTGCTGCTTTTAAATCATTAATTCCTTCATTTTTTCTGGCACTAATTAAAATAACTTCTGTATTTAACTCTTTTTGAAGGGCATGTAAATCAATAGAAATTCCTTTTCTTTTCATTTGATCTACCATATTTATGGCAAGAACAGTTGGAATTTCTAAATCTTTAATTTGAGAAAATAAAAGTAGATTTCGTTTTAAATTTTCTGCATCTGCAACAACTAAAATTACGTCTGGCGAACTTTTAATGTCTTTTTTAAGTAATGTTTTTAGAACAATACTTTCATCTAAAGAAGTTGGGTTTATACTGTACGTGCCTGGTAAATCTGTAATTGTTGCTGTGTGAGTTTTAGACAGTTTACTCTTGCCTTCTTTCTTGTCTACAGTAACGCCAGGGTAATTACCAACTTTTTGATTTAAACCAGTTAACTGATTAAACAATAATGTTTTACCTGTGTTTGGATTTCCAATTAAAGCAACTTTTATATTAGTGGTAAGTGCCATTAACTTTCTTTAATAACCTTAATAATTAATGCCGTTTCTTTTCTAATTGCCAAATGAGTGCCATTCACATTTATGTATAATAAATCTTTTAGCGGCGCTAATTGAATTAACTGAACTTCTGCTCCTGGCAAGCAACCCATTTCCAATAATTTTAAAGGAATTTCATCCAAAGATTCTTCTGAAATATAACCGATTTCACCTTTTATTAATGTTGCAATTGTGCTCAAATCCCTTGAATTATGCAGGCATTTCTGCGGATGTTTACTTTGGATAAATTCAACCATAAAAATGACAAATGAGCGACAAAGATAATCATTTAGAATGATTCTAAACAAGTTAATTTCTACTATATTCTTCTTTTAACAGCGCAATATCTTCCTTCAATTTTATCATTTCTTCAGATTTTGTGCCATCATAATACCCACGAATTCGTTTTTCTTTATCAACCAAAACAAATTGTTCTGTGTGAATAAAATCGTTTTCATCACCATTTCCTTGATCAATTACTGCAAAATAACTTTTACGTGCAAGCTCGTAAATGTGTTTTTTATCGCCTGTGGTAACATTCCATTTTCCGTCGATGACTCCTTTTTTAGTTGCATATTCTCGCAATACAGGAATGCTATCCATTTCTGGCGTTACCGATTGTGAAAGGAACATAATATCAGTATCATTTTTATAAAATTCTTGCAGTTCGCCCATATTATGAGCCATAGGAATACAAATACTTTGACAACGTGTAAAGAAAAAATCGGCTACATAGATCTTGCCTTCGTAATTTTTTTGAGTAATTGTTTCTCCGTTTTGGTTGATGAGTGAAAAATTGGCAACCGTATGGTTTTTCTTTTGGTGTTTTATAGATTCATCTACCAAACGCGGATTTACATCAGAAGGGTTATAAATTTTTAGCGTTTTATCAACCTTTAACAATTGATAAAAAATACTAACCGCAATAATAGAAAAAATAGCGAAGAAGATTAGAATAGGTTTTCTCATCATAAAGATTTAAAATACAAAATTACGACATAAAATTATCGTTAAAAAGTTTATCCGAAGAAAGCCGTGCAAAAAGTATGTTAAAAAGAAAACAGTTTAAATTTTCTGTTTTTACAACCACTTTGAAAAGCGTACATTTGCACCTTTTAAAACTGATTTTTTAAGCCGAATGGAAATATTAATAAAAGCAACACAATTTATTTTAAGTCTTTCTTTATTGATTGTATTGCACGAATTGGGACATTATATACCCGCAAAATTATTTAAAACTCGCGTAGAAAAATTCTACTTATTTTTCGATTATAAATTCTCAATTTTCAAGAAAAAAATTGGAGAAACAGTGTATGGAATTGGTTGGATTCCGCTTGGTGGTTACGTAAAAATAGCCGGAATGATTGACGAAAGTATGGACAAAGAGCAAATGGCTTTACCTCCACAACCTTGGGAATTTAGATCAAAACCAGCGTGGCAGCGTTTAATAATTATGTTAGGCGGTGTTTTTGTGAACTTCGTTTTAGGAATTTTTATCTACATTATGTTAATGTACGCTTACGGCGAAAGGTTTTTACCAAATGAAAACGTGAAAGACGGTATTTGGGTTCAAGATTCTTTGGCGATGGATTTAGGCTTAAAAACTGGCGATAAAATCTTAACGATTGATGGAGAAAAAGTTCAGAAATTTGGCGAATTACCACTTGGATTTATCAACGGAAATGAATTTACCATAGAAAGAAATGGAGACGTTGTAGAAAAGGAAATCCCTATTGATTTTATCTCAAAATTAATAGACCGTGGCAAAGATGCTGGAAACTTTCTAATGATTAGGTATCCGTTTATTATTGGCGGTCTTCAAAAAGATTCTATCAACGAAAATAGCGATTTAAAAGTAAAAGATTTGGTAATTGCAATCAACGGTAATCCCATGAAATATATTGATGAAGCGGAGGCTGAATTAAAAAAATACAAAGGACAAGAAATAACGTTAACTGTAAAAAGAGGAGATGAAACCAACCAAATCCCTGTAAAAGTTACCGAACAAGGAAAATTAGGTGTTTTCTTATCGTCTGCTTCAGCTGGGGATTTAGAGCGTTTGGGTTATTACGATTTAGAAGAAATTCAATATACTTTTGCAGAAGCAATACCAGCAGGTTTAGAGAAATCTTGGACAACCTTAACGAGTTACGTAAAGCAATTAAAGAAGATCTTTAATCCAAGCACTGGTGCCTATAAAGGTTTGGGTGGTTTTATTTCTATAGGAAGTATTTTTCCAGAGGAATTTAGCGCACAATCTTTCTGGACAATTACCGCGTTCTTATCAATTATGTTAGGTTTTATGAACTTATTACCAATACCTGCTTTAGATGGCGGTCACGTAGTTTTTACACTTTGGGAAATGATTACAGGTAAAAAACCAGGTGATAAATTTTTAGAATATGCTCAAGTTGTTGGGTTTATTCTGTTAGTTGCTTTACTACTTTTTGCCAACGGAAACGATATTTTTAGACTCTTTAATTAATTTTTAAAAACCGATAACTTAATCTAAAAGCCTACTTGTTTTCAGAAAACAAGTAGGCTTTTTGTTTCGTAAAACGTTATAATCTCCAAAAAAATTTAAAACAAGATAGCATGTAATTAGTATTTTTTAGAGGATAAAAATTTTCCAATTAAGCAGAAATAAAGATAATAGGTATTGCACTTATCACAAGAATAGGCTTCAGTTTGTGGAAGTAAATTATACAAACCTTTTCGTTTCATTCTGTGACTTGATTTTGACTTACATTTAGGACATTGAACCATTTTCTAGGATTTTTCAGGAGTCTATTTATTTTAGAAAAGTAAAGAACTTCCGTTCATTTTACATACCTACTTATAAGGAATTTATTTGTTCTTGAAATCGCTTTTTCATTTTTCCAATCAATCCATTTTTGACCTTTTATTCGTCTCATACTGTTATCGATTGTTCGCATTACAAAAATATTGTAAATTGCTTTTCCTAAATTTTTTGGTTTTCTGGCAATAACACGTAAACTCATAGAAAATCCAGGAGTTATGTATTGCATGTGATGCCAATAACCTTCTGGCATGTACAACATATTTCCATGCTCTAAATTGGTTGTATAGCCTTTTGCGTTTTTTAACGCTGGCCATTTTTCAAAGTCAGGATTTGAGAAATCAATATCTTCTCTAGTAATTAAAGCATGCGGCACTTTATACAAATACTTGTTTTGTTGCTGATTAAACAAAATAATTTTCTTTTCTCCTTCAAAATGAAAGTGGAAGATGTTTGCCAAATCAATATCATAATGCATAAATGTGTAAGAATCTGTTCCGCCAAAAAAAAGCATTGGCAGTCCTTTCATTAAACGAATTCCGAAGTCTGGATACATAAAATCTTTTTGCAAAACAGGAACTTCCTTTAAAACATTCGACAAAAAAATTCTGAATTTTGTTGGCTCGCGTTGTAGCAAATCCACATAATCACGCATTTTTATTTTTGCGTGTGGTTCATTAAATCCGTCTTTAAAATCAACAGATCTATTGCCATATAAAGGCACAACTTTATCGCCTGCCACTTCTTTTATGAAGTTTAAATTCCATTTAGAATAGGCTACCGATTTTCAATGAAGCGCTCAACAACAACAAGCTTTTGAGGTTTAAAGTAGTTTTTTATAAAGTCTTCTTTCGTGATTGTTTTTATCCTGTCTATTTGAGATAAACCTAAACTCATATTGCAAAATATTTAGGATTTGTAAAGTTAAGAAATCGTTGGAAAAAATCATTAAACTAGAGTTAAAAGACTTTTTTAATAATCAATCAATTGCCTACCCAATTCTGCTAAAAACGGAATTCCAATTTCGTCATATTCATACACGCCATCATTAAATATTTTGTTTTTATTTACATGAATCGTTGCTGTTAGAATATATTTTTTATTCGTTTTTTCGTTGATAATATAAGCGCAATCTGTCAACGTGCCATAAGCATAACCTACTTTATTATAAATTTTTATATGTTTTGGAATTGGTTCTTTTGTATCACCAAAAACAAAAAATTTACCATAACTATCATAATATTCTACTGTGTTATATTTTGCTTCTCTTGGTAAAATTCTCATCATTTCTAGTAAGAAAATTCTGTCATCTTCATTAAGATTGAATCTTTTTTCTTCAGAAAATAATTCTAGAAACTGTACTTGTTTCATCATAGTATGAAGCGCAGTAATAGAAAGATAATTTTTTAAAGAAAAATCTTTTGGCTCATTTACCAAGCTATCACCATCAATATAACCAACACCTTTGATTATTTTTTTAAGTGGAAGTACTTCTAAATCTTTATTATTTATTTTTTTTGATGAAAAAATCAGATTTTCTTTATCATAAAAATGAAGCTGTTTTGTTTCTAAATCAGATGGATTTAATCCTGAAAATCGATGAGAAATTCTTGACGAAATTCCTCTTTCTTGTAACTTTTCTGTAATATAATCTTGTCCTAAATATTCGAATAATCTTGCGTATGCTTCATTATCGCTTACAGCAAAAATTTTCATGATTTGATTAGCGAAGGTTGTTTTTAGCGAATCGCCTTCCACCATTAAAATAGTATTTCTATCAATTAATTTATTCTTGTTCATTTTCTCTAAAGCTAAAATAGCAATAGGAAGTTTGACTGAACTTGCAGGATAAAAATAAGTGCTATCATCAACCTGAAAAGAATAATCTTTGAAGGATATTTCACCTTCTTTTTCTATGATCTCTGTAAATAAAATTTGGATTTCATACTTGTCCAAACTATCAATCACTCGTTTTATTTTTGGATTATCGGAGCTTAAAACTTTTTCTAAAGGATTTTTTTGCGAACAACTCACCGTAAGCACTATCAATAATAAAAGAAGAATTCTCATAATGTACCGTTTTTTATCAGTCCAAATGTAGGTATTAAATTCAATCTTTGACTGCAAAAAAAATAAATGAGATTTTAGTTGAAATCAATTAAATTTATCAGAATCCGTAACGCAAACCAAATAAAACACTACTCGGTGGCATTGGCACAAAACCAGATTCTATGTAAACTGCATCAAAAATATTGTTTGCGGTAATGGTAAAACTAAATTTGTTAACATCTATAATTACAGAAGCATCCCAGACATTATAACTTGTGCCAATTGAACGTTCTGCATGTTTGTAAATAATATTCTGACGAACATTTTTGAAAAATTTACTTGTAAAACGAGTGATAAATTGATGCTTTAACGTGTTTAAAGAATAGCGAGATAAGTCTTTATTCTGATTTAAAATATCATCTTCTAAAAAATTATATCCAAAAGATAACGTTTGATTGTACTCATTTAATCTAAAATTATAATCTGCATTTAACTCAAAACCTTGCGTATTTACTTTTGTGATATTAGTTGCCGTATATTTTGAAGTTGGGGCTGTATCTGGTCTAATAAAATCAATCAAGTTCGTTGCGTCTCTATTAAAAAGCGCCACAGAACTAGAGAATTTCCCTGAATTGTATTTCAAACCTATTTCTTGTGCAAAGGCTTCTTCTGGTTTTAAATTCGAATTTCCATTTGTTCTTGGATCGTTATAATACAAATCTGTATACGTCGGTATTCTATAAGTAACACCCAAATTTCCATACACTTTTAATTTGTCTGATAACTTGTAGCCAAGGTCTAAACCGGGAAATGCGTGGAATTTAAAGTCAGAAAAATAGGTAACGGCAATTCCTGGCGTAATATCTAGTTTATTATTTGCCAATTTAAACCTGTGTTCTAAAAATAAATTCGCCATCGTTCTTTCTCTATTTCCTAAATTATTACTACTAATTGAAACCCGAGAAATATCTACTCCAAAACCTGTAATTCCAAGATTAGACGTGAAAGAAGCATTCGTTTCCACACCAACTTTATTGGTAATATGTAGGTTTCTAGAAAAGCTGGGGTCGTCTCTTTTCAGCAGAAAAATATCTTGACCTCTTTTCCAATAAACTCTTGGTGTAATTTTAAATTTCTCTTGTCTAAAGGTGGTAGAAACGCCAATTAAACTACTTTGCGTTTCCTCATACTCGTTCCAAGCAGGGTTATTTGTATAAAAATTTTCTGCTCCGAATTTCTTATCGAAAAAAGTTCCAAGAACTTCAATTGGTTGATTTTTCTTGTTAAAAACTCCTTTTAAAAAATAATTATAGTTGTTGTAATCAGTATTTTTTCGATAACCATCCGAAGTTAATGCGCCAACATGTGCAATTATTGATGCGTTTTCAAATTCTTTTCCAACAGTTACAGAAGTGTTTAATTGCCCGAATGAACCCGATTCAAAATTGGCAGAAACCGAATTTGATAATTTACTTTTAGTCACAATATTAATTGCTCCAGTAAACGCATTTTGCCCAAAAACGCGAGCTGCTGGTCCTTTTATAATTTCAATTCTTTCAATAACCTCAATTGGTAAAGCTCCGTTTAGTGTGTGATGTCCTGTTTGTGAATCGTCCATTTTTATGCCGTCAATCAACAATAAAGTTTGGTCAAAACCACCACCTCTTATGTATAAATCGGCTTGGCTTCCAGCGGTTCCTCTTCTTCTAATATCAACTCCTGCAACTTGTTGTAATAAATCTGCTACGTTTGTTGCAGCACTATTTTTTATGTCTTTTGAAGTGATTATATTTATAGTTCTTGAATTTTCTTTAAAAGGCAAATCTATTCTGGTAGATTTTATTACAATTGTGTCTAACTTTTGTATTTCCTTTTTCTCTTGTGAAAACACATTTATTTGCATCAGTATAAATGCAAAAATTATTACCTTATTTAATCTCATTTTAATTGTTATTTCGATTTAAAAACAACGCAAAAGTCGTAACTTTCCGGACGATTAAACTAGTCCAGTTTTAAAATGATAGATAGTCCGGTTAATATACTATTTAAAGATTTAATTGATTTTGATAAATCGAAATCGCAACCCATTTACATACAAGTTTCCCAACAAATTGTAAATGCCATACAGCGAAACTACTTAACAGAAGGCACAAAATTACCAGGAACTCGCGTGTTGGGTCAATTATTAAAAGTTCATAGAAACACAGCAGTTGCTATTTACGAAGAATTGGTGGCACAAGGTTGGGTAGAAATACTACCAAATAAAGGTACTTTTGTTTTAGAACCAAAGTTAAAAACATCAGAATTTAAAAAAACTTTACAAAATACAAATCATGCATATAGGTATGCTAAAACTACGGGGTACCCTTTTCAAAATTCATTTCATTTAGCATCTACCGTTCAGTTAACAAATGCTAAATATACTATTAACGATGGAAAACCCGATTTACGTTTGCATCCTGTACATCAATTTACAAGATGGTACAGTGCTGCTATGAAACGTAAAACATTAATAAAAAAATGGAACAGACCAACCGAATCTACGTACTCTTTATTTCAAACGCAACTTTCTAATTACTTAAATGCCACAAGAGGTTTTCATATAGCACCAAATAACCTAATAAGTACACGTAGTTCAGAAATGAGTTTGTACATTGTTTCTCAACTTTTGGTAAAACAAAACGATTTAGTTTTAGTAGGTAATTTAAGTAATTATTCCGCTAATATGATCTTTCAGCAAGCAAACGCAAGGATTAAAACGATTCCGGTAGATAAAGATGGTTTAGATATAGATTATATAAAAAAACACTTTATAAAAAGAAAAATTAGATGTGTGTATGTCTGTGCGCATAGAGATTATCCAACAATGGTAACCTTGAGTGCAGCACGCAGATTAAAACTACTACAACTTGCTGCCGAATACGAATTTGCTATTATTGAAGATGATTATGATTACGATTTTCAGTTTAATGGTTCTGCAATGTTACCCATGGCAAGTGCAGATGCTAATGGTATGGTTATTTATTTAGGGAAACTCGGGCAGTCTTTATTTCCAAGTTATCAAACAGGTTTTGTAGTTGCTCCAAAAAATTTAATTGCAGAAGCAACTAATTATTTGCAATTATTAGACAGGCAAGGCGATTTAATTCAAGAACAAATGCTATCTGAATTAATTAGTGAAGGTGAAATTTACCGTCTGATGAAAAAAAATGTTGTCATCTATAAACAAAGACGAGATTGTTTGTGCCAATTGCTTACATTCTATTTTTCTAAAATAGCGAAGTGGGAAATACCTGCTGGTGGATTAGCCATTTGGTTGCAATTTCAACCAAAAATATCGTTAGTAAAATTAGCTAAAGAAGCAGAAAAAAACGATTTGTTTCTACCTAAAACAATTCTTTATCAAAATAAAAATACCTGTGCTATTCGTTTTGGTTTTGGACATTTAAATGAGGAAGAAATTACACAAGTAATTAAAAAGTTAAAAAATGCTTATGACACAGTTTCTATGGAGTATAGTGTAGAATAATTTTTCAAAAATTCATGGTTTCTAAATTGTAATAGCGTTTTTGCTGTAAAGGTAAAAAGTATAATTCGCTAACGAATAGAATTGTAATATCTTTACTTTTTTAATCGCTCAACAAAATAATTATGTCTGAAACTTTATTACTTTTTGTTCCCAAACCAACTGATTCATTAGGTGCTATTTTTATAGAAACAGGAATTTCTGCAGGGTTTCCTTCTCCTTCGGATGATCTTGTAGAAAATAGAATTTCTTTAGATGAAGAATTGATAAAAAATAAAGAAACTACTTTTTATGCGAAAGTTCGCGGACAATCTATGATTGATGCAGGTTTAAATGATAACGATTTATTAGTAATTGACAGAAGTTTAGAGCCAAGCAATAACAAAATTGCGGTTTGTCTTTTAGATGGCGAATTTACCGTAAAACGTTTACGAGTTGAAGGTAAAGAAGTTTGGTTGCAACCAGAAAATCCTGATTATCCTATTATAAATATCACAAATGATAATGATTTTATTATTTGGGGAATTGTAACAAACGTGATTAAAAAAGTTTAAAATTACCTTTTTTTAATAATTTATTATTGTTATTCGATAATTTTTATATATTTGCAATGTCAAAATATATTAATTATGAGAAAAAATAAACTTTTAAACATTGCAATTGTTGTATGCAAATGCGTTAAAGTATTCTATATCTTTTTATTTATAGGATTAACTTCTTTATTTATACATTCTCAAATTTCACCAGAATCATACGAAGAAATAACATATGATTCTAAAAATTTTAAGTTTCATTTCAACTATCCAGATAGCACAAAAAACAAAAATATCGATGAAACTAAAATTGAAAATACCGACGTGTTTAGTTTTATTGAAATTACAAAAACATCTTTATTTTTAAACTACCTGCAATTTAGTGCTATTTTAATTTTCATTTTTTTATCTGTAAAGGAGTTTCAAAAAATAATGGAATCTGTTAAGAAACTTAAGACATTCCAAAACAATAATGTTACTTCATTTAGAAAAATAGGGAAATATATCTTCATAATTTTTCTATTAACGAGTTTTACATATACACAATTTAATGAAACAGGAAACTTTAGTTTTCAAACAGAATTTGCACCATTAATACTAATGCTTATTTCATTTATTATGGCAGAAATATTTAAAGAGGGCAACTTATTACAAAAAGAAAACGATTTAACAATATAAACATGGCAATCATTGTAAATCTTGACGTAGTGCTTGCTCAACGTAAAATGCGGAGTAATGAATTGGCAGAGATTATTAACATTACACCTGCAAATCTTTCTGTTTTAAAATCGGGAAAAGCAAAAGCAATTCGGTTTTCTACTTTAGAAGCTATTTGTGAAGCGCTAGATTGCCAACCAGCAGATATTTTAGAATATGTAAAGGATTAGCGCTTTTTTACGTAGTTTTGAGTGATTTCTAAAAACATTTATCTTATGAAAACCAATTTTTCTAAAATTTTATTTCTTTCTCTTTTTATCACATTTATTTCTTGTGACAAAAATGAAAGTGCTAAAGAACAATCAATTGTAAAATACAGTATTTCTTTTGAAAATGCTGTACATCACGAGGCTGAAGTTAACATAATTTTTTCTGATATTACTTCTGATAAATTTGCGTTTAGAATGCCAAGATCTTCGCCAGGAAGATACGCAATACATGAATTCGCAAAAAATGTGTACAATGTAAAAGCAACAAACAGCAAAGGCGAAGTTTTAGAAATTACAAGAGAAAATCCGTATGAATGGATTGTTGAAAAACATGATGGAACGGTAAACGTTTCCTATACTATTTTCGCAAATCGTGGTGGCGGAACGTATGCTCAAATTGATGAAACGCACGCACATTTAAATATTCCTGCGACTTTTATGTTTGCAGAATCTCATGAAGAAAATCCTGTTGAAGTTACTTTCAATGTTAGAAAAGACCTGAATTGGAAAATTGCAACGCAGCTAAAAAAGGAATCAGAAAAAACCTATTCTGCACCAAACTTGCAGTATTTTATGGATTCGCCAACAGAAATTAGCAATCATCAAGTGCGTTCTTTTGAAGTTGATAATCAACAAGTAAGTTTTGTTTTACATCATAATGGAACTGAAGCCGAATTAGACGAATACTTCGAAAAAGTAAAAAAAGTAGTGCTACAACAAAAAGCAGTTTTTGGTGAATTGCCAACCTTCGATTTTAACGAGTACACTTTTTTAGCGTGTTACATCCCTAATGCTTCTGGCGACGGAATGGAACATAGAAATTCTACTATTTTAACAAGCACAAGAAGTTTAGCAGAAGGCGGAATGGAACAAAATATAGGCACCGTTTCTCACGAGTTTTTTCATGCTTGGAATGTTGAGCGAATTCGCCCGCAATCTTTAGAGCCTTTTAATTATACAGAGGCAAATATGAGTGGCGAATTGTGGTTTGCAGAAGGTTTTACTAGTTATTATACCAATTTAATTTTATGTAGAGCAGACATTATTACAGATGAAGAGTATATAAATGGATTAAACGGAACGTTTAATTATGTTTGGAATTCTCCTGCAAGACAATTTTTCAATCCGATTGAAATGAGTTATCAAGCGCCATTTGTTGATGCGGCAACTTCTGTAGATCCTGTAAACAGAGAAAATACTTTTATTTCTTATTATTCTTACGGAAGCGTTTTAGGTTTAGCATTAGATTTATCATTAAGAAAAGAAGGGAAAAATTTAGATGATTTTATGAAGTTGGTTTGGGAAAAATACGGAAAAGAAGAAAAACCATACACAATTAAAAACTTAAATGATGCTTTAAACACTTATGCTGGTTCAGCATTCGGAAATGATTTTTTTAGTAATTACATCTACAAAAGCGAAATGCCAGATTACGAAGCATTATTTGCTTCTGTTGGGATTTCTATCGAGCAAAAAGAAACAAAAAGTGATTTTGAATCCTTTATAAATGGGACAAACATCAGCGGAAATCCAAAAATAGGAAGTTCTTTGTATAAAGCTGGTTTAGACAAAGGAGACACAATATTAGCTATAAATAAAATAAAAGTTACCAATAAAAACGATGTTTCATCAGCATTAAAAAACACAAAAATTGGCGAAGAAACAGAAGTTCTTTACAGGCGTCACGATGTTGAAAAAACAACAAAATTAACACTTCAAAAAGACAATAAATACTTAATTTCTACAATAGAAAAAGAGAAATTATCTGATGCCGTTTTAGAAAATAGAAAAGCTTGGTTGTCGGGAAAATAACTCAATATCACTTCGAGTGATTTTTTTTTCAATAGTTTGAAAAAAAATTGTATCGAGAAGTCTTTAAAAAGTTCTCGATACAATTTCTTTTCCTTATCAGTCAAAGAAATCACTCGAAGTGACAACGTGTTTGAAATTATTAAAGATTAAAAGAAAAGAAAATTCCAACAGAATTTACGCTTTCAATTTTCTGTTTATCATTAATACCTTGATTATTTGCTTCAACTTGAGTAAAATCATATTGAGAACCAAAGTTTACACCTGCATTAAAGTTTTTACTGACTTCAAAAACAAGCGCAAAGTTGATTTGAGTACCAAAATTCCAACCTGTATAAACATCTTTTAACGTAGTGTTTAGAAACTGATATTCATCACCCATAATATTCTGTGCATAGAAACCAACGTTTGCAATCATATTAAATTTCCCGGAAATATTGTAATCAACTACTGCTAATAGAGGAATTCTAAACATAAATCGTTCGTGATAAAAACTACCCAAAGAATTAAATCCGTTTCCGCTCAATTCATTAAAACCAAAACCAGTAGCAATGCTATAACTCTTGCTTATTTTATAACTTAAAAGTACATCACCTCCGTTACTGTTTAAGTTATAGTCAGGTTCATTATCATTTTTTACTTTTGCAAAACCAATACCGCCATAAGTGGTAAAGCTTATTTTTGATTTTTTTTCATTCTCATCTTTTTCTTCTTGAGCTTGAAGTAAACTAAAAGAGCAAAGCAACACAAACACCAGAATAAAGTCTACTTTTTTTATCATTTTAAATTATTTATCCATCGGTTTATCTAAATTCATGTATTTTATATCAACATCTGTTGCATCTTCACCTAACAAATATTTGCTAAAATGATCTGCGCGTAGCCAAAAAGAATATTCTGTCATACTCCCAAAACCGTGTCTTTGTCCAGGCATCATTACAAATTCAAAACGTTTGTGTGCTTTTATAAGTTGTTCTGCCATTCTAATTGTTCCTGCGGGATTCACATTATTATCCATGTCACCATGAATCAACATTAAATGTCCTTTTAAGTTTTTTGCCAACGATTGATTGTCATCAATTTTATACACGTAAGAACTTTTTCCTTTTTCGTCAATTTCTTCTTTTACACCATGATGTGTTTCACTCCACCAAGAATTATACACATTATTATCGTGATTTCCTGCAGATGAAACTGCCGCTTTAAAGAAATCTGGATAGACTAACATTGCTGCTGTGGACATGAATCCACCTCCAGAATGACCAAAAATTCCCACTTTTTCTATATCGATAAATGCGTGTTTATTCGCCAATTGTTGCGCCACATATTTTTTATCTGCCAAACCATAATCACGTAAATTTCCATAACCATAATTATGATACCACTTTGATCTGTCTGGATGGCCACCACGATTTCCCAATGTAATTACCACAAAACCAACTTGCGCCATTCTATCCACTCTGTCCATGCTGTACGAAAAAGATTTATTTACCGCTTCCGTTTGTGGACCTGGATAGACATACTCTAACAGCGGATACACTTTTGTAGAATCCATATCAAACGGCTTATACATCACTCCGTAAAGATCTGTAATTCCGTCATCTGCTTTCACTTTAAAAGGTTCTGGAAATTTATATCCTGACGCAAATAATTGTGATAAATCTGCAGTTTCCAAATCCATCACTTTTCTGCCATTTTTGTCTCTCAATTCAGATTTTGGGACTGTATTTACACGAGAAAAATTAGTCACAAAATATTCGTTAGAATCTGCCATGCTAGTTTGCGTTGTAAAATCACCACCATTTAATGTTTTCATTCCGCCTCCATTCAGATTAATTTTATACGAATGCAAATAATAAGGATCTTGATCTTTATTCACCCCATTTGCAGAAAAATATAATGTTCTACTTCTTTCGTCCAAACCTTCAAAACCATCTACGTGAAAATCACCTTCTGTAACTTGATTTTTCAAATTTCCATCAGCGTCATACAAATAAAAATGTGCCCAACCATCACGTTCTGCCCAATGCAATAGTTCTGTTTCATTGTTAAATAAAATTAACGGACGAGACTCTATATAGGTATTAAAACGCTCTTCAATAAGTGTTTTATATTCACCTGTGTTGATGTCTGCAACATTTACATCATACTTTTTTCGGTCTCTAGAAATTACGCTGAAATAAATTTTTCCTTTTTGTGATAACAATAATGAAGGTTGAAAATCATCATCTCTATTTGATTGTTTTCTTGGTGCACGAAAAACAGAAATACTTTGCTGACGAACCGTATCTAAAGCAACATTGATGTGCGTTTTTGTTGGAATATCAAAAATCAACAATTCAGATTTATAATATTCTTGCTCGCCCGGCATGTGGTATTTATAGGTTTCTAATGTTGGTCTTTTTTTCTCGGTAGAATTTATTACCCACAAATCTTGAATGTGTCTGGAATCTGATTTTTCAAAAACAAACTTTTTAGAATCGTGAGACCAAGTTCCCCAAACTCCTTTGCGTTTGTCTTTGTTTTTTTCTTTATCCATATTATCTCCACCAGAACTGCCACCGTAACCGTAGTTTTCTTCGCCATCTTTTGTCCATTGATTTTCTACTACTGTACTATCTTTTTCGTCTTTAATGAATTTTTTAAAGTTCATTTTATCCATCCAAAATAGATTGTAATTTTTTGAATACAATACAATTGTACTATCTGGAGCAACATTTGCCCATTTTTTCCAAGGTCTTTTTTCTTGTTTTTTGGTGTCTATAATTTGTAATCCATTTCCACCTAATTTATATTCTAAATGATATACTTTTTTTTCCTTTTTAGGCTTTTCTTTCTTTTTGGTTGAAGTTGAATCTTTTTCAACTTTGTCTTCTTCATCTTCTTCTTCCTCTTCTTTTTCATCGACAGCTACATCAACTTCTTCTGTAGATGTTACATAAAAACGAATTGCATCTTCTGCTTCATTAAATTTAAAATCGAAACGTGGTAAATGTTTAGCATCATAAGGATCTTTGGTTATTTCTGTTAGCCATTTTGCCATTTTTACATTGTCGAATAATTCTTTTTTTGATTTTTTATCTGCATCAACTAAGTAATAATTAGATCCTTCGGATGTTTTATAATCATACCAAAAGCGGTTTCCTTTTTTTAACCAATGCGGACTCACAGTGGTTGAATGCACCATTTTAGCCAAGTTTGCTGGCGAATATTTGGCTGCTTGTCTGTAATTTGGTTTGGGCGTTTTTTGTGCTAAAAGTAGTGTTGTAGCAAAAAGCAACACAATTAAAAATACTTGTTTTTTCATCTGTAAAAGTTTAATTTGTTTTAGAAAAGCTAAAGTTCCCGAAAACAAATCACTTTACAAATTTTATAGGATAGATTTTTTAAAATTTAACAGTTTTAAATTTGCCACGAATGCACGGATTTTCATTTTTTCCATAAAATTTGTGAATTCGTGGCAAGTATTAATTCAAGTTTCTCTTCTGAATAAAAAACTTTTTTAACAAAACAGAACATTCGTTTTCTAAAATTCTGCCAATCACTTTTGTCTTCGGATGAATTGTAGTGTTTAATTTAATAAAACCACGATCTGGATCTGATGCGCCATAAACAATTTTACCAATTTGTGCCCAATAACTTGCGGCAGCACACATTTGGCAAGGTTCTAAAGTCACATATAAAATGCAGTCTTTTAAATATTTTCCACCTAAAAAATCAGCAGCAGCAGTGTATGCTTGCATTTCTGCATGTGCAGTAACATCGGTCAACGTTTCTGTTAAATTGTGAGCTCTGGCAATAATTTGATTGTTTAAAACAATGATTGCACCAACTGGAATTTCACCTTTATTAAAAGCTGTTTCTGCTTCCAGTAGCGCTTTTTTCATGAAATAAGTATCGTCAAAAGGTTGAATCATATTGAATATATTGTGATCAACGAAATTAAGTAAAATATTTGCAATAGCTTTGTGATTCTTAATCGTCTGTTTGACGCACATAAATTCTTAATTTGTATTTTTGTACTATGATAGAAAATTTGTTAGCTACTATTTCAAACCCAACCGATTTACGAAAATTAAATCGTGATGAATTACCTCAATTAGCAAAAGAATTGAGGCAATTCATTATTGATATTGTGGCTACAAAAGAAGGGCATTTAGGCGCAAGTTTGGGTGTTGTAGAACTCACAATTGCATTGCATTATTTGTTTGATACTCCAAATGATCTATTAGTTTGGGATGTTGGTCATCAAGCATATATTCATAAAATTTTAACGGGTAGAAAAGACCTTTTTGATACGAATCGTCAGTTAAACGGAATTTCTGGCTTTCCAAAGAGAAGCGAAAGTGAGTTTGATGCTTTTGGTGTTGGACATTCTTCTACTTCTATTTCTGCCGCATTAGGTATGGCAATGGCTTCGCGGATAAAAGGAGAAACAGAAAAACAGCATATTGCTGTTATTGGTGACGCTTCTATTGCAAGCGGAATGGCATTTGAAGCGTTAAATCACGCTGGAGTTTCCAATGCAAATTTGCTGATTATTTTAAATGATAACGCAATCGGGATTGACCCTTCCGTTGGTGCTATAAAAGAATATTTAACGAAAGTTAAAACCGACAGAAAACTTGCCGCTCAAAATAACATCATCAAAGCATTAAATTTTAATTATTCTGGACCAATTGATGGTCATAATTTACCAAAACTTTTATCAGAGTTAGAACGATTAAAATCGGTAAAAGGACCAAAATTTTTACACGTAATTACAATAAAAGGAAAAGGTTTACAACAAGCTGAAGACAATCAAGTGGCGTATCATGCTCCAGGAAAGTTTGATAAGGTTTCTGGGAACTTGTATCCAAAGTCAGAAAGCAAATTCACAAAATTTCAAGATGTTTTCGGAAAAACTATTGTTGAATTGGCAGAAAAAAATGCAACTATTGTAGGAATTACACCAGCAATGTTAACTGGAAGTTCATTAAAGTTAATGTTAGAAAAATTCCCAGAACGCACGTTTGATGTTGGCATTGCAGAACAACACGCAGTAACTTTGGCGGCAGGAATGGCAACGCAAGGCTTAATTCCGTTTTGTGCAATTTACTCCACTTTTTTACAACGAGCTTATGATCAGGTAATTCATGATGTTGCGCTACAAAATTTACCTGTGATTTTTTGTTTGGATAGAGCTGGTTTGGTTGGCGAAGATGGCGCAACGCATCACGGAGTTTTTGATTTGGCGTATTTGAATTGTATTCCGAATTTGATAATTTTTGCACCAAGAAATGAAATCGAATTGCGAAATATTTTATATACGGCTCAATTTGGATTGGAAAATCCGATTGCGATTCGGTATCCGCGAGGAAAAGGGAAAATAGAAAACTGGCAACAGAATTTTTCAGAAATTAAAATTGGGCAAGCCGTTTGTTTAAAAGAAGGTACAAAAACAGCAGTTTTATCTATTGGTACTATTGCAGATAATGTGATTGAAGCTATTAAACTATCAGAAAAAAAACGTGACAATCTCAATTCAAATTCAGAGATTGGACATTATGACATTCGATTTTTAAAACCGTTAGATGAGCATTTATTACATCCAATTTTCGAGAAGTATCAAAGTATACTAACTATTGAAGACGGAACAATTAATGGCGGTTTAGGTTCCTCCATTTTAGCTTTTGCATCCAAAAATAAGTATAAAAATAATATTAAAGTTCTTGGAATTCCTGATGAATTTATGCACCAAGGGACTGTTAGCGAGTTGCAAGAAATTATTGGTTTGGATGCAGAGTCAATTTCAAAATTATTGGACTCTTCAAATTTTATTCAATAAAAAAGGCGCTAAAATTAGCGCCTTTTTTCAATTAGTTGTTTTTTTTTAAAGTTTATTTTATTCTGGAAATAGATTCGAAAAATCTATCTTGGAATATTATCAAAAGATTCAATTCTTTTTAAAGGAAATTTAGCATGTTTTAATTTTTTATTTGTCTTGTATGCAATTACAACTTCAGAAGAAATTATTTCAAAAGGAATTTTTTCTTCAGAATTTTTATCCCCAACCGTAAAACCGCCTCGAACGGTATATGGCTCTATCATATTATCAACTGAAAAATAGTGATTTCTAAAATAAAAACCGATTAATTCTATTTCTTCTTTATTGAACTTATTAAGTTTTAAAGTAACAGAAACAGATCCTTTTTCATCAATAATTGCAGGAGGCGTTTCCTTGAAAGTTCCTTCTTTCAAACTAATTTTAGGATTATTTTCCAATTGATATTTTTGAGATTTGCATCCCAAAAATAGCATTGTAAAAATTAAAACAATAAGTATTCTCATATATTAGTTTTTAATAAATTTTTTTGAAATAGAAGTGTTGTTATACTTTAAGTTTACGATATAAATTCCCTTACTTAAGCTAGAAACATCAATTGTTTTATCATTCAATGTTCCTTTTTTAACTTCTTTTCCACCAACACTATAAATTGAAAATTTTGTATTATTTGTTAAATTGAAATCTTTTGTTACAAAGTTTAATTTAAATTGAGCTGGGTTTGGGTACATCGCTAAATTAACCCTTTCAATAGTGTTATCATCAACAGATAAAACACCACTTAAATTTGTTTGATACATTCCGTTTCCATGAGTTCCTACCAAAAGAATATTGTCTGATGGTCTATAAACTAAACCACTAACAATAGGGATTCCCATTACTGTATTTCCTTCCAAAGCCCAATCTGTAGTTGCTGGGTCATTTGACTTGTATAATCCTCTGGCTGTACCTACAAAGTAAGTAATTACATTATTAACTTCTGTAATAGCTGCTGATCTTATAGAATGTGCATCTAAATTACGTTCTACTTGAGTCCAAGTTGGCGTGTCTGACGTTGCGTTATCAGATATGAAAATGTTACGAACATCATCTCCATAACTTGCATATACAACTATAACAATATCCGGATTTGTAGGATGTATGGCAATCCCAGAAGTATATTGCCCGCTATTAGAATCAAGAGGATCAATAATAATACCTGGAGGTGTTATTTTAACGATAGAACTTACATCAGTTATATTTTTTGGATCTTTTAAACGATAAACATCTCCTATGTTTCCACCAATTAAAAGGTAACTAGATGCAGGATCATAAGTTCCTCTTGTTGTAGCAAAAGTTGTAATTTTTCCTGAAGGCAATCTACCTAAAGATGTCCATGTATCGCTTGTAACATTTTCCGCGTCATTTGTTCTTAAGATTTCAAAATTACTTGCATAATAAATAGTTGAAGCATTATCTGGATCTTTATGAAAATAAGTTACGAACTGACTTGGATAATATTCTGGGTCGTCATTAGCATCTACACCAGTAGAAGGTGTAATTATAGTAGTAAGAAAATTATTATTTCCTCTAAACATAGATCCATTTTGAGTACTTGCATAAGTTACATAATTATTCTTATCTTTTTTTGTAATAGCTACAGAAGCACCATCCCCACCAAAATAATCATTCATTAAAGATTTATTCGCTAAACCAAAATTTGTACCTCCAATTGTTGTTCCATTATCTTGTGCACCGCCTATTACAACATCGTCTCCTAAAGCATTGGTCATGTTTACATGATAGTATTGGTAAGTTAAATAATTGTTGTTTAGGCTATTCCAGTTTACGAAATTAGAAGTGATGTTGTTCGTTTTATGAAGACCTCCATCTGTTCCAGAAAACATAATGTTAGAATCTATTAAATCCCATTCAAAAGCATGAATATCTGGGTGATGAGTAGATGAACCGCTACCATATACCTTATAATCATTAGGACCCGCATAACCGCCAATTCTTCTAAATGTTTGATCTTTAACAATATCTTCAATTTTATAAGCATTTGTGCCTCCTATAACCACAAAATTAGAATTGTCTGGTTTTACAGAAACTACTAAATCGTAAGCTCCTTGTATGGAAAAAGGGTCGTTACCATCACTATCTCCTCCTGGTTCATTTGGTAATTTAGCACTATAATTAATCCATGCATCAGTGCCAGAATTATATTGCCATAAATCAGCTTCAGGAACACGATTAGAGGCATTATTTCTTTGTCCATTATTATACAATACGTATACAATGTTCTCATCAGAAGGAGCAATAGCTAAAGTTATTCTTCCTCTTGCACCCCATCCAGCTGGTGTTCCATTAGAAGCTATTTTAGTATAACCACCCCCGCCTGTGAGTGATTTATAAACTCCATTTACTTTTGCTTGACCACCATCTATAGTTGCATAAACAATACCTGTACTTGTAATTTCTATATCTGTCCAACCAATTCCATCAGAAGGGATGTCTAACTCTACAAAAGGTTTATCTACACCAGATAATCTATAAATTTTACCAGCTGTACTTACAAATAAATCTCCAGTAATTGGGTGTACTTGTGAGTCAATTACAAAGTCGAAGAAATTATCAAAAACTTGAAATTCACCTTGTGCAGTAGCTGGCATTTGTTGCCATGTTAAGCCACTGTCTGTAGATTTCCAAACTCCATGTCCAATATATTGTTCTTGTATTCCAGCACTATTACCACTATATTCTCCAGTTCCATAATACCATATATTTTGAAAACCTTGTCTAGGATCCTGAGCAAGTGTTGTAACATTATGTATATCATTAAATGGAGAAACTTTTACCCATGAATCGCCACCATTTGTAGTTCTAAATACACCTCCACTAACTGCGCCAGCTAACATTGTTTCACCTGTTGCATCAGAAATATCCACTTGAAGTGCACGAGTTCTACCTCCAAAATTTGAAGGACCTCTTGAAATGTAAGAATTTACGGCTGCTTTAGAAAACAACCTACTTTCTTTTGCTAATAATGAATTTTCAAATTCTTTTTTCTTTTCTTCTAAAGGAATTTTACCCGTTAAAGGATTTTTTTGCATATTAAAATCATGCAATAATCTTGCTCTAGTTGCTTCTGCTTTTTGCGCAGTAGTTTTTTTTGTTTTCTTTGATAATTTTAATCTAGTATCATTCTGCTTTTCAGTTGATAAATTGCAGGATACTAAAAAGATAAGAACAATAATTACACTTAAAAAATTGTAAATTTTCTTCATAATTAATTTTTTTTCAAAAATAGATATAAATTTTAATATTAAACGATGTTTCCTGTTAAATTTTTATGGATTTTAATAGCATAACAGTCTGATATTCCCGCAACATAACTGCAAATCATCATTATTCTATGGTATAAATTGTCTTTTTGAACTTGATATTCTTTCGGTAATAAATGCAGCACCAATGTATCAAAATTAGAAGCATTATTATAAAATTTATTATTAAGCGCCGTTACAAAAACATGCAATAAATCGGCAATAATTCTATAACCAGCAACTTCTTTTTCAATAACTTGAGTGCTGTTGTAAATATGAGAAATACTTATTTTTAAGATGTCGTTAATTTGTGCTTCATAGGTGCATTTTTCTAATAGTGAATTCTCAAAAGTTCCTTTTAAGATGGATTCTTCATTGGCTAAAAATATTTCTACCGCTTCACTAATTAACGTATTAATTGCCAAAGCACGTAAATAGCTAATTCTGTCTTTTTTATGTTTTAGAGAATGGTATTTTTGCGAGTCTATATTGCCTTTTACCAATTTAATCATGTATTCTAAAGCGAATTCTTCTTCTATTAAACCAAGATTAATTCCGTCTTCAAAATCGATAATTGTATAACAAATATCATCTGCAGCTTCTACCAAATACGCTAATGGATGTCTGTAAAAAGCAATGTTTTTTCCGTCTGATTTCTGTGCCAAACCCAATTCTTGTGCAACATCTAGAAATTCTTCTTTTTCTGATTGAAAAAAACCATATTTTTTATCAACAATATGATTGGTTGGTTTTTTTGGCAAAGACTCCTTCGGATATTTTAAAAACGCGCCCAATGTTGCATAAGACAAACGCAATCCGCCAAAAATACCTTCTCTGCTTTCGGTTAAAATTTTGAATCCGTTTGCATTTCCTTCAAAATCAACTAAATCTTGGTATTCTTTTTCTGATAAATCGGCTTTAAATTGTTGTCCTTTTCCGTTTTTGAAATATTCACCAATTGCTTTTTCTCCCGAGTGTCCAAAAGGTGGATTCCCAATATCATGAGTTAATGAAGCTGCTGCTACAATGGCACCAAAATCATTAAATGTATAACCCAGTGCAGGTAGATTAGGATGACGTTTTAACAACGCTTTACCAACCAATCTACCTAAACTCCTTCCTACAACAGAAACCTCTAAACTGTGTGTTAATCTAGTGTGCACAAAATCAATTCCAGATAACGGAATTACCTGTGTTTTGTCTTGTAAACTTCTAAATGCGGATGAAAAAATAATTCGATCAAAATCGACTTCAAAACCCAAACGAGTTTCGTCTTGTTGTATTCTTGGTCGTTGTTGAGTATCGCCAAAACGTTTTAAAGAAAGAAGTTGTTCCCAGTTCATTGTTTTTCTGAATTTAATTCAATATAATATTTGTAAAATTTCTGTTTACGCATGAAAGACAAAAAGTTCGAAAATACAAAATCTTTATCCTAAACCAAGTTTTTCTTCCAAATCTAACCCTCTAATTACTTCGTAACCATCTTTGGTTAATAGATTTAGCCATTCTGTAAAATTATCGACTCTATAATGAAGTTTTTGATCTTGCATGCTATAATAGGCTAAAGACCATTCTTTTTTATTTTCTGCCGTTAGCCAGCACCAAGCACCGCCATTAGAGTCTTCTGTCATCAAAGAAAGCAAACTATTTACAGCTATAAATTCTCCATCTAATTCTATAGTTTCTCCCAAACTTTCACTAGTTTCATGGAGATAATAATACTCTTGTACGCTATAAATGCATTGTGAGAAAACCCAAGAACCACCATCTCCAAAATATTTCAAGAATATTTTATATGATTCAGGTAAATTTAATTTTAATCGTTCTTCAAAAGCTTTAATTTCATCTTCATTTAATCTTTTACCTACTTCTTTGTGATGATGAAAATTTTCTAATAAATTAATAATTGAGTTTGAAATTGGATGCTGAAAATCTTTTGAATTCCTAAATTCCTCTACTCTTTTCGCTTGATTTACTCTGTCAAGCATTCTCTTTCGAGTTTCTTCTGACTTTTTCTTATTTCTATGTGCTAAAAGCTTAACACCAATAGAAAAAATTATAAATAATATTAAATATTCAATTTCCAATTAATAGTGATTTTATTACTGATAAAATGTAAAAACATAAAAGCAAATATATATTAACTTTTCTCGTATTAATTGATTTAGAAATCAAAAAAGAATTAAAGTTTGATAATAATAATAGATTGCTTCACTACGCTCGCAATGATGCTGGTAAAAAGCCTAGCCCAGATTGAAGCATTTGTTTGAGCTCTTTTTTGCCAATTTTATGGCAGAAAAAGCGAGTGCGGAAAGCTGGAAATAGCTTCAAAAAAAAAAGAGAGAAACAATATGCTTCTCTCTTAATATCAAATTTTAATTCATGAGATTCTTCACTTCATACCTCGTTCTGAATGACAAATAAATTTATCCTTCACAACTTGCACATTCTTTCTTTTGCTTAAATTTCTGTGCAGCATTCATACTATGTTGGTAATACATCGATTTTACACCTAATTTCCAAGCTGTAATATACACGTCATTTACTTCTTTAATTGGCATATCTGGATGCACCATAATATTTATAGATTGTCCTTGATCTATATGCGTTTGTCTATTTGCCGCTTGATATACAATTACTTTCTGATCAATTTCTGAATACGTTCTAAACACATCTTTTTCTGCTTCTGTTAAGCAATCTAAATGCAATACAGAACCATCATTATCACGAATACTTGTCCAAATTTCTTTGGTATTAAACCCTTTTTGTTCTAATAAATTTTCTAAAATTGGGTTTTTAATCGTCGTTTTAATCTTCGCAATATCTTTTACATAAATGTTAGACCAAATTGGCTCAATTCCTTGAGAAACTTGTCCTAAAATAAAGGCAGATGACGTTGTTGGTGCAATTGCATTTAAGGTAGTATTACGTCTTCCATATCCTTTTAAAACTTCTGGCTCCCCATATAGTTTCGCCATTTCTTCAGAAGCTTTGTAAGACTTTTCTTTAATCGTTTTAAAGATTTCTGTATTCAAATTATACGCTTCTTGACTATCAAAAGCCAACATTTTTGATTGTAATAATGAGTGCCAACCTAAAGCGCCTAAACCTAAAGCTCTATTCTCTTTTGCGAAATTATATGCTTTTTCCATAAAACGAAATGTAAATTGGTCGTCTCTATTTTTTGAATCTTTATACACGTCTAATTTAGTAATGAATTCTTCCATTACTGCATCTAAAAAGTACGTTAACGTTTCTACTGCATCTGTATCTTTCCATTGGTCATAATGCAATAAGTTGATAGAAGATAAACAACAAACAAAAGACCAGTCTTCATTAGAGGGTAGCATGATTTCTGTACACAAATTACTTGCATAAATTTCATGTTTTTTGTCTTTATAAACGTCTACCGTTCCATTATTTGCATTGTCTCTAAATAAAATATATGGGTAACCAATCTCGCCTCTTCTTTGTAATATTTTTGCCCAAATACTTCTTTTTTCTACATCACCGGCAATCATCTCTTCCATCCATTGATTACCCACAGTTACACCATGCGTTAATTCTTGAATAGGATTTCCTTCTGTACCAATTTCTAAAAATTCTTTAATATCTGGATGATCTACAGGTAAATATGGAGAAAATCGTCCACGTCTTACAGAACCTTGACTTACAACATCAACCATTTTTTCAAACAATTGCATAATGTGAACCGAACCAGAAGACGAACCATTATTTTTAACATCTGTACCTCTTGCACGTAATTTTCCAAAATAACCAGACGTTCCGCCGCCTAGTTTAGACATCATACCAACTTCTGATTGTGAGTATAAAATATCTCCCATATCATCTGCGATATGCGAACCAAAACAACTAATTGGCAATCCTCTTTTCTTACCAAAATTTGACCAAATCGGCGAAGCTAAAGAATAGTAACCTGCTGCCATATATTTGTAGAACTTATCTGAAAATCCTTTTTTATCTAGAATCCGTTCTGCATTATCTCCAATTTCGCGAATTCGTTCTTCGGGAGTTGTATTTCCTGTTAAATACCCTGACTCTAAAAATTTACGGCTATTTTCTGTTAGCCATGTAATTTCTGGCTGTTTTTTGTTTTCACGCATTTCTTCTCTAGAAGAATTTCTAGCTTGAATAATTTTTTCGTGATCGGTAAGTTCGGTTGTTTTTTGGTCTTGTGCGTTCATAGTTTAAAATAAGTCGTCGCTAGTTATACTTTTAGTTCTTTTAGTGTAGTTGATAGATCTTTTTACGAAAAAATCACCGTGTTTTGTACCAATAATTTCATCATCAAACCAATCTGTTTCCGCCAATAATTTTTCATCAATCTCAAATACTTTATGTATTCCAATACTTTCTAAAGATTTATTAAATCTATTTTTAACGAATTCTTTAATTACTGATTTTGGTAAAAAATCTAATTCTCCTTTTTCGAAAATCCAATCGATTAATTTACTTTCTGATAAAAACGCTTCCTTACACGTTTCTTGCACCATTAAGCTATGGTCTTCGTCAAACCATTCCGGGTTTTCTTCCTTAATAATTTTGATTATATCAATACCAAAATCTCCATGAATTTGCTCTTCTTTAGAAGTAGCTTCTACCACATTAGAGATTCCTTTTAAAACATTTTTATGCTTGTTGAAAGCCATAATAATTAAGAATTGTGAAAATAAAGACACATGTTCTATAAATAATGAAAACAAAATAACGGATTCAGAAAATTCTTTGTTGTCTTCACTATTCACATTTTTTAATGCTAATTCTAAATAATTAACACGTCTCATAATTACTGGGTTTTTCTTTAAGTTCGCAAACTCATTATTTAACCCTAAAATCTCTAATAAATGTGAATACGCATCATGATGTCTTACTTCACTTTCTGCAAACGTAGAACCTACAGCACCAATTTCTGGTTTTGGCATCTTCTTATAAATATCTCCCCAAAAAGATTTAACCGCTACTTCTATTTGAGAAATAGCTAACATTGTGTTTTTGATAGCATTTTTTTCTATTTCAGATAAATAGGCTTTAAAATCTTGTATATCGCTTGTGTAATTAAACTCGGTATGAATCCAATAAGAATGTCTAATCGCATCTACATACTCCGTTAAAGCTGGATAATCGTATGGCTTTAAATTTAATCTTTTTTCAAAAATATTCTTTTTTCTGTTTCTAGTTTGTTCATCTCTATATAAGATGTATGCCTTTGCAACATTACGAAAAGGACTATCCATTAACTTAAGTTCTACTATATCTTGAACTTGCTCTACTGTGGGTGTGTAATTCGGATCTTTTAACTTTCTTTCTAATAGCGTACCGTTTACAATATTAGAAATTGCGATGGCGTCGCTTTTAGTTCCGTTATTCACAGAAAGCATCGCTTTTTCGATGGCCATTATTATTTTATCTAGTTCGAAACGGCTAGTTCCGGAGTCTCTTTTTATAATTTGAGTAATTTCCACGGTATTTTATATTTTAATCGTTAATAGAAGTGATTACAAAGATTGCATTTTTTGCTCCAAAATGAAAGCCATACTTATTCACAAATCCCTTGAAGTTTTTAACAAAACGTTAAAATTTTCAATTTTTGCTTCAAATTTATTCTAATTTAAAAGATTCATTTTTAAAATATTAAAAAAAAACAACCCACTTAACAGCCGCTATCATTGAGATTCTTATTTGATGATTTTAAAAAAAATATCATGCAGAATTAGATGATTTTTTGAGTGCTTTTTTAGACTAAAAAAACACTAATATTAACAAATGGTTAAAAAACTCATTAAAAGAGTTTTAAATAATTTTATAATTGTATATTTGTGTATTATTAACAATTATATTATATTAAAGTGAAAAACGGTACAGTAAAATTTTTCAACGAGTCTAAAGGATTTGGATTTGTTATTGAAGACGGAACAAAAGAAGAGTATTTCCTACACGTGTCAGGATTAATTGACGAAGTAAGAGAAGGAGATGCAGTAGAATTTGACCTTAAAGAAGGTAGAAAAGGATTAAACGCAGTTGACGTAAGAGTTATCTAATTATAATTTCTTTTAAAAATCAAAAGTCCGAGATTAATTTCTCGGACTTTTTTATTTTTATTGCTTTAAATGCTTTTCTGCAACTTTCTCTAATTCGGCATACCAATTTTCGCCAAATTTCCTGATTAAAGCTTGCTTTACAAATTTGTAAACAGGCACTTGTAATTCTTTTCCTAAAGTACAAGCATCATCACAAATTTCCCATTTATGATAATTTACGGCAGAAAATTCGCTATACTCTTTAACCCGAATTGGATATAAATGACAAGAAACTGGTTTTTTCCAAGTTATTGCGCCAGAATTATATGCCTCTTCAATTCCGCAAAGTGCTTTTTTCTTTTCATCAAAAATAACATAAGCACAATCTTTTCCATTAATTAACGGCGTTTCTAATTCTCCCCAGTCACTTTTTACCCAAGTTCCTTGTTCTTCTATTACTTTAATTCCTTCTTTGCGTAAAAAAGGTTTTACATGCGGATAAATATCTTCTAAAATTTTTGTTTCTTCTTCATCTAAAGGCGCGCCAGCTTCGCCGTCTACGCAACAAGCACCTTTGCAGGCTGATAAATTACACACAAAATCTTTTTCGATAATATCTTCTGAAACGATGGTTTTTCCTAATTGAAACATTCCGCAAAAATACTGTTATTTTTTCCTTTAAATTAACAATTACGTAAAGTAAGTTAAGTAATTTTGCAAAAAATTTAAAAAGAATGAATTTTAATGTAAGAGAAATATTTACGGCGTTCATGATTTTATTTGCCGTAATAGATATTGTTGGAAATATTCCCATCATAATTGACTTACGTAAGAAAGTGGGTCACATTCAGTCTGAAAAAGCATCTATTATTGCAGGAGTTATTATGGTGTTTTTTCTTTTTTTAGGAACAAGTTTGTTAACCTTAATTGGTATTGATGTGTACTCATTTGCCGTTGCAGGTTCATTTATTCTGTTTTTTATCGCTTTAGAAATGATTTTAGGGATCACTTTATACAAAGATGACAAAACAAATGCACCGGTTACAGCAACTGTTTTTCCACTAGCTTTTCCTCTAATTGCAGGTCCTGGAAGTTTGACAACTTTGCTATCTTTACGCGCAGAATTTGCTGTAGAAAATATTATTGTTGCTGTAGTTTTAAACGTAATTGTTCTTTACGGAGTTTTAAAAACATCTGTAAAAATTGAGCGTATTTTAGGTTCAACAGGTATTCAAATTGTCAGAAAAGTATTCGGAGTTATTTTACTAGCAATTGCTGTGAAATTATTTGCACATAATATTAAAGCTTTATTCATTTAATATGATTTTTGATGTATTAATTATCGGTGGCGGCGTTGCAGGAATGCAATGTGCGTTAGTTTTAGGTTCTGCAAAAGATAAATGGTTTGCTTCGGATAAAAAAATAGGAATTATTGCGCATCAAAAAGCATCTCATTTACAAACTGCCTTATTTAATAATGTTTTAGGCTTAAAACCTGGCACTTTAGGAAAAGACATTTTAATAGAAGGCAAGCAACAATTATCAGAATTATATCCGCAGATTATTCAAATTGATCATGAAAAAGTATCAGCTGTTTATGAAAACGAATTGGGTTTTGAAATCATCACCAACAAACAATCGTATCAAACTAAAATAGCTATTATTGCTTTGAATTATGCGGCTCCTTTTTTAATAAAAGGACTAGAAAAATATGTTGAACCACATCAACGTGCAGATCCAGAGAAAAATAGAATTCAACTTAAAAACAACAATCATATAATCAAAAACGGACTTTTTGTTTGCGGTACAATTGCAGGTTATACTAGTCAGTTTGCAATAGCTGCAGGAAGTGGTGCCAGTGTTGCCACAGATATTTTGACCTTATGGAATAACAATATTCCTACAAAAATTCACGATAAAATATAAAAAAAGCCAGTTTTTAAACTGGCTTTTAAATTTTATATTGAATTATCGATTATTCAACCGTAACTGCTTTGGCTAAATTTCTTGGTTGGTCTACGTTTTTACCCAGCATTAATGCAATATGATACGATAATAATTGCAACGGTATTGTTGTTAACAACGGCGTAAATGCTTCTTCTGTTTCAGGAATTTCAATCACGTGATCTGCCATTTCTCTTACTTGAGTATCGCCTTCTGTAACAATGGCAATAATTTTACCACTTCTAGATTTTATTTCCTGAATATTACTTACCACTTTTTCATAATGCCCTTTATTAGTTGCAATTACAAAAATTGGCATATTTTCATCAATCAAAGCAATTGGCCCATGCTTCATTTCTGCCGCAGGATACCCTTCTGCATGAATATAAGAAATTTCTTTTAACTTTAAAGCGCCTTCTAAAGCAACAGGAAAGTTAAAACCTCTACCTAAATACAAGCAGTTTTTAGAATCTTTATAAACAGACGCAATATGTTTTACTTTCTCTTCAATTTGTAATAATTTTTCCACTTTTGCTGGAATCAATTGCATTTCTTGTAAATAATTATGAAAAACTGTTTTTGATAAGTTTCCTTTTTCTTTTCCTAGTTTTAAAGCGATTAAAGAAAGGATAGTAATTTGTGTAGTAAATGCTTTTGTTGATGCTACTCCAATTTCTGGTCCAGCGTGTGTGTATGCTCCTGCATGTGTTTCTCTTGCAATAGAAGAGCCAACAACATTACAAATCCCGAACACAAAAGCGCCTTTAGATTTCGCCAATTTAATAGCCGCCAATGTATCTGCCGTTTCACCAGATTGTGAAATAGCAATGACCAAATCTTTTGATGTAATAATAGGATTTCTGTATCTAAATTCTGATGCGTATTCAACCTCAACAGGTATTCTTGCCATATCTTCTATAAGATATTCGCCAACCAAACCAGCATGCCAAGAAGTACCACAAGCAACAATAATTATTCTTTCTGCGTTTAAGAATCGAGGTAAATTATCATCAATCCCAGCCATTCTTATAATTCCCTTATCGGCCAACATTCTACCTCTAAACGTATCTGTAATTGCTTTTGGCTGCTCGTGAATTTCTTTTAACATAAAATGGTCATAACCGCCTTTTTCAATTTGATCAAGACTCATTTTAAGCACTTCTGTTTCTGTTGCAACAACAGAATCGTCAATAATTTTACGAATTTTAACCTCTCTTCCTATTTTTATAATCGCTAATTCTTCATCATCAAGATAAATCACTTCTTTTGTATATTCTAAAAAAGGAGAGGCATCAGAAGCTATAAAAAATTCTTTATTTTCTTTACCAACACCAATTGCAATTGGGCTTCCTAATCTTGCAACAACAATTTCGTCTGGCTTGGCTTTATCAAAAACAGCAATTGCATAAGCACCAATAACATTTGTTAATGCCAGCTGCACTGCTTTACCCAATTTACAGCCTTCTTTCTTTTTAACTTCTTCAATTAAATTTACTAAAACTTCTGTATCTGTATCACTTTTAAAAGTATAGCCTCTAGTTATTAACTCTTTTTTTAAGGTATCGTAGTTTTCAATAATTCCGTTGTGTACAATAGATAAATTTCCAGAATTTGAGAAATGTGGATGCGAATTTACATCATTTGGCACACCATGAGTCGCCCAACGCGTATGTCCAATTCCAATAGTTCCTTTTTTCTTTTTATCATTATTTTGGGTAATTTTTTCAAGATCTACAACTTTACCTTTGGTTTTAGATAAATTCATTGTTTCACCGTCAAACATCATTAAACCCGCACTATCATAGCCCCTATATTCTAATCTCTTAAGACCATTTATAACAATAGGATAAGCATCTCTGTATCCAATATATCCAGTGATTCCACACATAGCAAAAAAGTTTTAAGGTTGGTTAATTAATTCTTTTTTATTGAATAAGAAATCTTCAACTGCGCTTTTCTTGCGCCATTAGGGATTGATCCATCCAGTAACATTACTGCTTTCGGGCTCCAATTATACGTTTTTACAATTGTATCTGAAGCAGATGAGGGGAAATCTGATGTGTTAAATACTTTTAGACCTAAAGGCGATTTATTAGCTTTTCCGTTTAATAAATCAGAAACATAATCAGTAATTCTAAACGTATATTTATTTGGTTTTTTATCTGCTGATAATTGCCTAGTTCCTCCAAAAGAATCCGGTCCTTCAGTTAATAAATCTTTAATTACTGCTGGATTTGAATTTGTTGGGTTTTTAAATAAAAACAATCTAAAAGGCGATGCTATTGTATCTGATTTTACAACAGTTTGATCAACAAAAAAAGTTAAAGATGCATCATTTATTAACCAGTTTTTTGAACGTAAACCGTTTAATCCATCTTTAAAAATTTCAATATTTGCCATATTTCCTGCTGTTCCTTGCAAAGAAAATTGGTTAGAAGCAACACTTGGGGTTGCACCCATTTTATAAACACTGTTTTTTATGCCTCCTAAAAGAAAACTATTATTCACTTTAACAGTATCTATTACTTTATTAGTTTTCTTTGATATTACAGTATTTGTGTAATACAGTTCTATTGATGGTGATGAAGATGCTTGACCAGCAATACCTAAAGACAATAAAGAGCCTTCATTACCAGTTGCTTCAACAATTATTCCTCTAAAATAATTATTAAATGCATCTTGTGAAGCAAATTCTGCGTTTTTGTATTTACTCATAAATTCTGCAAATTTTGCTTTGTTTAAAGGTATTCTAGCAAATGGTGCATTATTTTCTGATAGTTTAATTTCATCTCTAAACGTTTCTCCAGATTTTAGTTTTCTATTCACAACAAAAACAGTATCTCCTGCGTTTGGTTTAAATTGATAATCTGGTGTAAAATTTAAAGTAGCTCCTTTATTACTATAAGTTGCATCTGATTGGTAGCTATTTGTTTTTGTTGGATCATTAGGATTCAATGCATTCAAAAAAGTACTCGTTTCAAAAACATTTAAAGTAAATGCTTTGCTTTTATCTCCAATAATTGAGTCTAAAGTATAATCACTTGTAGTACCTCTTTTTAATGTTGCTTGATAAGGGATTCTTAAAATCACAGTATCTAATTCTCTATGAATTGATGTTGTGTCGGTAACACCTGTATTTATATCAAGATCTCTAGGTAAAACTAATTGAGAAACAATAGATGCTTCAATTTTCTGATAATTTGGATTGTTGTAAACACCTAAAAGATATTGCCCCAAAGAACGACTCGGAAAACTTAAACCGTCTGCTCTAACGCTTGTAATAGGTAAACTCGTTACGTCTACTTCTAAAATAGTGTCTTTTGTGTCAAATTGTGAGTTGTTAATAACGGAAGAACCGATATCTGTAAAATCTTTTTCACAAGAAATAATTCCTGAAAAGATTACTGCTAAAACACCTAAATATATACTTCTCTTAATGAAAATCTTCACTTCAATTTTTTTATTTAATTTTCTTCAATACCTAATAAAGACGAATAAAACTCTAAATATGGCTCCTTTAAATTATCTCCCTGAAATTCTAAAACGGGTAAATTTTGTTTTGTAATAAATTCTGATAGGTCATCAGATACAACTTCACTCCCGTAAATAATTGCATCAGAATTTTCTACCGCACTTTTAAGAATATTTAAGTGATTTGGTTTCGCAATAGTTTTTATTTTATTCTCATCTATTTTATCATATTTGATTTTTTCAGACATATCTGCGCCTAATTCTCCTTCAAATTGATCGTTATAAATAGATGTTACAATTTTACTTTCTGTAAATAAAGGTTCTTCTTTGTAGTATTCTCTTAAATATAATGGCAATAATGATGCTAACCAACCGTGAATATGAATCACATCTGGCGCCCAATTTAATTTCTTAACTGTTTCTACAACACCTTTTGCGAAGAAAATAGCACGTTCATCATTATCTTCAAAAAGATTGTCATCTTCATCTGTAATAATTGCTTTTCTTTTAAAATACTCATCGTTATCAATAAAGTAAACTTGCATTCTCTCTTTTGGAATGGAAGCAACTTTAATAATTAATGGCATATCTACGTCATTAATAATTAAATTTACTCCAGAAAGGCGAATAACTTCGTGTAATTGATGTCTTCTTTCATTAATTACACCAAAACGGGGCATAAAAATTCTAGTTTGTACTCCTTTTGAATGTGCGTTTTTAGCTACGTTAAAAGCTGTAGATGCTAATTCTGTTTCTGGCAAATACGGCACAACTTCAGAAGAAACATATAGGATTCTCTTATCTTTCATTAAATCACCCTTTTGTTTGAGATTTGCAAAAATACAAATTAATATGCAAATTTCGTGTTAAAAGAGTAAGTTTGCACCTTAACCCAACATTTGTCTATGCAGATTTTTGAAACTACAGAATCGCTTCAAGAATACTTATCAACATTTAAGAAAAAAAATACGTCAATTGGTTTTGTACCTACAATGGGCGCTTTACATCAAGGTCATTTGTCTTTGGTAAACGAAGCACAAAACACATGCGATTTAGTAGTTGTAAGTATTTTTGTAAACCCTACACAGTTTAATAACAAAGAAGATTTAGCTAAATATCCCAAACCTTTGAAACAAGATATTAGATTGCTAGAAAGTGTAAATTGTGATGTGCTTTTTTCTCCTTCGTCGGATGAAATTTATGGTGATAATTTGCAAGCAGAACAGTTTAATTTTGATGAATTAGATTTAGTCATGGAAGGCGAATTTAGAGACGGTCATTTTAATGGTGTTGGCACTGTTGTGAAACGTTTATTTGAAATTGTACAACCAAATAAAGCATTTTTTGGCGAAAAAGATTTTCAGCAATTGCAAATCATCAAAAAAATGGTTGAAAAAAACAAACTTCCGGTAAAAATTAAAGGTTGCGAAATTCTGCGTGAAAAAGATGGTTTGGCAATGAGCTCCAGAAACGGTAGATTAAACGAAGAACAGAGAAAAGAAGCATCATTTATTTACAAAACACTTCAAAAAGCACAACAACTTTTTAAAGAAGAATCCGCAGAAAAAGTAATATCTTGGGTTCAGCAAGAATTTCAAAATAATAATTTGTTGGAATTAGAATATTTTTCTATTGCTGATGAAAAAACGCTTCAATCGAATCATTTAAAAGAAAAAGGCAAAGTTTACAGAGCTTTTATTGCTGTTTTTGCTGGAGACATACGATTGATAGATAATATTAGTTTATGACATTGCATTTCCATCTATTCTAATATATAAACTTCTTTTTATCAATAATTTACATTCTCTCTAATAATTTTATTGAGAAAAGTATATGAATTATTATACTATTTAGTGCTGTTTTTTAAAGAGTTAGAATCAAGTCTTGGTTCTCGATTCTAAAAGCGGAGATTCTGTCTTAACTTACAATAAAAAATCCGTATTTTTTTTATATTTTTGTTTTTCAAAACGGCTTAAAGCTAGTTTCTAAAGGGCAGTTTCTATTTCTAATAGCGTTGCTCTTTTTTGTTGCTCATAATTTTGAATAAATCCTTCTTTGTTTTTATAGATAACGTAAATTAATTCTAATAATTTTCTTTGAACAGCGATTAATCCTTTCATTTTTATACCACTTTTAGCTACTAATCTAACATATAATTCTTTATGCGTTTTATTATATTTAACAGCTGACAATGAAGGTAGATGTAGTGATTTTCTCAAATTTCTATTTCCTTGTTTTGAAATTCTAGCCTTTTTGTTTACCGATGTTCCTGATTGTTTCAGTTTTACATCCAATCCTGCATAACTGGTTAATTGTTTTTTGTTTCGAACCAATTCAAACCCATTTGTTTCTGCGAGAACTATAACAGCTGTTAATATTGCTACACCAGGAATTGTACAAATATTTTGTACTTCTTTTTTTAAATTATTATCACTATCAACAATTTTTTTTATTTCTACTTTGATTTCTTTTTCTTGATTACTCAAAAATTTAATTCTTGATTTTAATCTTCTCAAACTACTCTTGTTTGGTTCTGCTTCAGAATTCTCTGCATGTAGTTGATTCTTTACAATTACGCGTTCATCCACTACCTGGCTTCGTTCTCTAGTGAGTTGTTGCAGTTCTTTAAAAATCTTCTTTGGTCGTTTCCAAGGATCTAATTTACGCTCCAAACCAAATCGACAAATTGCTTGTGATGCTGTTTTATCTGTAACTGTTTTCGTATCTAATGTACGCATGTAATTACTTATTTTATTTGGCAAAACAATACTTAAATTAAAACCTTTTTCTTCTAAAAAATATGCAAATTTTTGATGGTAAACTCCTGTAGCTTCCATTACAAATTGCATTTCTACACGCTTTTCAATTAAAGAATCTACCCATTTTAATAAAGATTTAAAACTGGTTGTATTGTTCTTGAATACTTTATAAGCATAAAAATCAATAGTTAAATCATCAAACATTCTTCCTAATGTTACTACTAATTCCTTTTGAGCTACATCAACTCCTAATACTTGTTTTAATACTTTTTTCATTTTTATATAAGGTTTAAATTATATAAAGTGATTACCTCTCCTCGTTTTTTCTCCTGGTTGGATATTCTGGATATAACTTCAAAAAAGATATTCCTTACATTCTGTTCAAACTCTAAAAGATAAAAAAAGAGTGAGGTGATTTCTCCGCTACAATATACTTCTAGAGTTATTTAGCGATCTGTGTACTCTCACTCTTTTCACTTTAATACAAATCTAAAATACTAAATAGATTTAATACTTTTACAAACATAGGAGCGGTCTTGTCTCTTTTATCGGACAACAATAATTCTTACTATAAATTACAAATACGTATCAATATTTTCTGCATTAATAATATCAATAGGTAAAAATGTTTTTTCTGGTATTTCCTTATCAAACAAAAGATGTTCTACCAATAAAGACAATCCCAAACTTACTTGTTTTTCTGGGTTTTGATGAATTAAAAAATGAATAACATGCTGTTTTAAATACATAATATTTTCATCAATTAAATCGTAACCAATAATTTTAATTTCTTTAGAGTTATAAGATTTTAATTTTTCTGCAATTTTATACACCTTTGAAGTGGTTACAAAAATACCTTTTAGGTTTGGTGTGTTTAATAAGTTGTTCAATTCTGTATCTATATCAGCTAATTTATAATTGTAAGTGACTACATTGTAATTTCCTAACTCGGTAAAATAATTTCGAAAACCTTTTTCTTTTTGCTGAATGTGTGTCGCATTTTTGTAATCTTCATCAACATGAATAATAAGAACAGTAGCGTTTTTAGGTATTATTGCACCCATTAAACTTGCTGCGATTCTTCCACTTTTATACAAGTCTTGACCAACAAAATTCTCGCTATTTTCTATGTGTAATTGGTTGTTAAATTTACTTACTAATATGGAATTCTCTTTGTAATTGGCAACAACTTCAATTGTTTCACTATAAAATAAAGGCGCTAATAAAACGGCATTTGGTAAAAGTTCAAGCACTTTTTTATTAACCGCTAAAAAAGAGGAAGAAGAGGTAAGATCAAAAAAATAATATTCAATAAAAATCCCGAAAGAATTGTATTCTTTAATTGCGTCAATTATGGCTTCATAGCAAGGTTTCCAAAAAGGATCTTGTTTATAGTCTGGTAAAACAACACAAATGTGGTAATCTTGATTGTTTTTAAGACTTCTCGCCAATAAATTTGGTTTGTAATCTATTTTATCAATAATTTCAGAAACCTTTTTTAACGCTTTTTCAGAAACTTTCCCTCTTTTATGAATAACTCGATCTACGGTTCCTTTAGATACGCCCGCTAATTCGGCAATATCTTTTATGGTGTATTTTTTCATCAAAACAAATATATACATTTATTTGAGGTAAAATGTGTTCGAACACATTTTTTAGTAAATCCCTTGGAAAGCAATGAATAATAATTTATATTTGCTTCCATACAAGAGTTTTTTTTTCTGATTGATACGGAAAATAAATTCCAAATTACCGCAACTATGATACAAAAAAACAAACCAACACTAGTAATCTTAGCAGCAGGATTGGGCAGTAGATATGGTGCATTAAAACAAATGGATTCTTTTACTCCAGAAGGAGATACTATAATCGATTTTTCTTTGTATGATGCAATTCAGGCTGGTTTTGGTAAGGTGGTTTTTATCATCAGAAAAAGTTTTGAAAACGATTTTAAAGCTATTTTTAATAAAAAATTAGAAGGTAAAATAGAAGTTGATTATGTTTTTCAAGAATTAGAAAACGTACCTGAGAAATACAATAACCCAAAACGCGTAAAACCTTGGGGAACTGGGCATGCGTTGTTAATGACAAAAGAGGTTATAAAAGAAAATTTTGCGATTATTAATGCAGATGATTTTTATGGCGCAGCGGCATTTAAAGCGATGGCAAAATCTTTAAAAGAAACAGACGAGGATTCTTACGATTTTAAAACCATGGCATATTTATTAGAAAACACACTTTCTGATCATGGCTATGTTTCTAGAGGAGAATGTGAAGTGGATAAAAACGGCTTTTTAGCAGATGTTACAGAAAGAACTCACATCGAAAAAATAGACGGAAAATTGATGCGTAAAAATGATCAAGATCAATTTATACCTATTGATGGAAAAACAATCGTTTCAATGAATTTCTGGGGTTTTACACCGAAATGTTTTGAGTTTGGTAGTGAATTATTTTTAAAATTTTTAGAAGAAAATAAAGAAAATTTAAAAGCCGAATTTTATATTCCGTTGATTGTTAGTGAAATTATAAAATCTAACAAAGCAAGTGTAGCCGTTTTAAAATCGGATGCAAAATGGTTTGGAGTTACGTATAAAGAGGATAAAGAAATAGTACAGAATGCAATTACCAAACTAAAAGAAAATAATGTTTATCCGAAAAATCTTTGGAACTAATGAAAGAAAATAAATTAAAAGAAACATTTGATCAATTTGATCATTCATCTCAATTTGAATCCTACAAAGAATTGGTTTCTGGTCATATAAATGACACATATCTTATAAAAACAGTAGAAAAACCATTTTACGTTTTACAAAGAATAGATCATAACGTTTTTAAAAATGTACCAGGTTTAATCAGTAATAAAGTAACTATAAGTACCCATTTATTAGAAAAATTTAAAGACACACCAGAAGAAGAACGTTTTAGAAAAGTACTCACGTTTGCAAAAGCAAAAACGGGCAATTATTTTTTTAATGATGATACAGGTAGCTTTTGGAATTTAATGATTTACATCGATAATTCTTTAACTTTTGATACCGTAACCAATGAAGAAGTTGCTTATGAAGGAGGTAAATTATCTGGTGAATTTTTAAACTTAACAAGTGATTTTGATGCAAATAAATTGGTAGAGGTAATTCCTGATTTTCATAGTATGTCATTTCGGTATTTACAATTTAACTCTGCAAGACAATCCGCATCAAAAGAACGTTTGTTTAAAGTTAAAAAATATATAGAGAGTATTGATTCTTTAAAAGATGAAATGCACATTCTAGAAAACTTAAAAGAATCTGGAGAAATACCCACAAGAGTTACCCATAACGATACAAAAATTTCTAATGCTTTATTTACGCAAGATAACAAAGGACTTTGCGTTATAGATACAGATACTGTAATGCCAGGAATTATTCATTACGATTTTGGTGATGCCATTAGAACAATTTGTAATACGGCAGCAGAAGATGAAAAAAATTTAGATTTAGTTGAATTCAATTTTGATTTTTACAACGCATACAAAAAAGGTTTTTTAAAGAAAATGTCTTCGTCATTGTCTGAAACTGAATTAAAATACTTGCCTCTAGGTGCAAAAACAATGATATTTATAATGGCGCTTCGTTTTTTAACCGATTATTTGAATAATGATGTGTATTACAAAACAAAATATCCAGAACACAATTTAGACAGAGCAAAAAATCAATTTAAATTGATAGAAAGTTTTTCTAAAAAGATAGCAAACAATTAATAAAATAGTAATGTAACTTGTCAGAATTAATTTAAAATATAAAAAATGCAACAAAAAAATAACACAGTAGCCATTGTAATAATTGCAAGTTTATTCTTCATTTTTGGTTTTGTAACTTGGATTAACGGCGCGTTAATTCCGTTTATGAAAACAATAAACGAACTTACAGATGCACAATCTTATTTGGTAGCATCTGCTTCATATATTTCTTTTGTTGTAATGGCGCTGCCAGCGTCTTATATTTTGAATAAAATTGGCTACAAAAAAGGAATGTCTTTAGGTTTAATTATTATGGGAATTGGTGCTTTAGTTTTTATTCCTGGAGCAGAATCAAGAACATATTGGGTGTTTTTAACTGGAATTTTTATACAAGGAGTTGGAATGACAATTTTGCAAACAGCAGCAAATCCATATATTACAATTTTAGGTCCTATAGATAGTGGTGCAAAACGGATTGCTATTATGGGAATTGCAAATAAAACTGCAGGCGCTTTAGGATCTTTAATTTTTGGAGCTATTCTTTTATCAGGAATTGATGAAACAAAAGAAAAATTAAGTGGCGCAACATTATCAGAAAAAAATGTTTTGTTAGACACAATGGCGGACAGTGTTTTTATGCCTTACGTTATCATGGCAATTGTGTTGTTTGTATTAGGTATTTTGATAAGAAAAGCCCCGTTACCTCATGTAGAAGCAGACGAGTCTGAAGAGGTAGTAGAAGGCAAAACGGCTAAAACAAGTATTTTTCAATTTCCTAATTTATGGTTAGGTGTTTTAGCGTTATTCGTTTATGTTGGTGCAGAGGTAATTGCCGGAGATACGATTATTTCTTACGGTATTTCACTCGGTTTTACTGGTGAAGAAGCAAAATATTTTACAACCTATACGTTATTAGCAATGGTTGCAACGTATGCTTTGGGAGTTTTCTTAATTCCGAAATATGTAAAACAAAAGACAGCATTAATTGCAAGTGCAATTTTAGGAATCATATTCAGTCTCTGTATTTTAAATACAACTGGTTTTACTTCTATTTTATTTGTAGCCGCTTTAGGAATCGCAAATGCTTTGGTTTGGCCTGCAATTTGGCCATTAACTTTGGATGGTTTAGGGAAATTTACAAAAACAGGTTCTGCACTTTTAATCATGGCAATTTCTGGTGGTGCAACAATTCCGTTATTATATGGTCATTTAGCTGATAGTTCTAAAATGAAACTCATCATTCAAAAATTAAATGAAAATGTAAATGTGAATACATATCTTAATGAATTAAAAATAACAAAACTTTTTTATGAAAATAATTTAGTAGAGGAGATATCAAAAGTTGATTCTTTAAACCCTGAATTAGTACGAAATATAATAAGTAGTTCTACTTCTGAAGCTTCTACAAGTAGTTATTGGATTTTAATTCCTTGTTATGCAATTGTGTTATTCTTTGCTGTTTGGGGGCATAAAATAAAAAATTGGAGTAAATAATATATAATTTTTCATAGAAGCAAAAAATACAGATCATGTTAAAAAGCACAATAGATAAAGCAACAGGTTTCGAAAAAAGATTTGAAAATATTGGAACCGTAGTTTATGAAAACGCAACATCTGCATCTAAAGCAGTAGCAAAAGAAATTGCAGACTTAATTCGAGTGAAACAGTCTCAAAAACAAACATGTGTTTTAGGTTTGGCAACTGGATCTTCGCCAAAAGGATTGTATTCAGAATTGATTCGTTTGCACAAAGAAGAAGAGTTAAGTTTCAAAAATGTGGTTTCTTTTAATTTGGATGAATATTACCCAATGGAACCAGATTCGGTAAACAGTTATGTTCGTTTTATGAAAGAACAATTGTTTAACCATATCGATATTTTACCAGAAAATTGTTATGTACCAGACGGAACATTATCCAAAGAAGAAATTAGAAGTTATTGTGATCAATATGAAGCAAAAATTGAAGCTTATGGTGGCATCGATTTACAGGTTTTAGGAATTGGTGGCAACGGTCATATTGGTTTTAACGAATCTGGCTCACTTCAAAACTCAAAAACACGTTTGGTAGCGTTAGATCATATTACAAGAGTAGCTGCAAGTGGTGATTTTTCTGGATTAGAAAACACACCAAGAACGGCAATTACAATTGGTGTAAAAAAAATAATGGAGGCAAAAAGAGTTATTCTTTTGGCTTGGGGAGAACGAAAAGCAAACATTATTAAAGGTTCTACAGAAGGCAAAGTTTCTAGTTTGGTGCCTGCTTCTTATTTGCAAGAACACAACAACGCAACGTTTGTGTTGGATCAAGCAGCTTCGTCTAAATTAACAAGAATAAATACACCTTGGTTAGTTGAAAAAATTACTTGGTCAGATAAATTAATTAGAAAAGCCGTTTTAAGTTTGGCTTTACATTTAAAGAAGCCAATTTTAATGCTTACGGATGCTGATTATATTGAAAACGGAATGAGCGATTTATTGGCAGATTCAGGTCCAGCGTATGACATCAACATTAATATATTTAATAAATTACAAAACACAATTACAGGTTGGCCAGGAGGAAAACCAAATTCTGATGATACTAAACGTCCAGAACGTGCAGAACCAGCTAAAAAACGTGTGCTAATTTTTAGTCCACATCCGGATGATGATATTATTAGTATGGGCGGCACTTTTAAACGTTTGCATGAGCAAGGTCATGAAGTTCATGTCGGATATCAAACTTCAGGAAATATAGCAGTTGCAGATGATGAAGCGTTACGTTTTGCAAGTTTTGTTTGTGATTATAATGATAAATTCGGAATAGAAAGTACAGAAGCCGCAGATATTTATAAAAGAGCAAAAAGCTTTTTGAAGAATAAAAAATCGAGCGAAATTGATACGCCAGAAGTACGTTATATAAAAGGATTAATTAGAAAAGGAGAAGCAAGAGCTACAAGTCATTTTGTGGGCATTCCAGATGCGCAAATTCATTTTATGGAATTGCCATTTTATGAAACGGGTACTGTTGAGAAAAATCCACTTGGTGAAGAGGATATTAAATTAACGATGGATTTAATTGAACAAATAAAACCACATCAAATTTATGCAGCTGGTGATTTAGCAGATCCGCATGGAACACACAAAGTTTGTTTAGATGCAATTTTTGCAGCGGTTAAAAACTTGAAACCAAAAAAATTCATGAATGATTGTTGGTTGTGGTTGTACAGAGGTGCTTGGCAAGAATGGGGAATTGATGAAATTGAAATGTCTGTACCAATGGGACCAGACCAGGTTTTAGAAAAGAGAAAAGGTATTTTTAAACATCAATCTCAAAAAGATGGGGTTGTTTTTCAAGGCGCAGATAGTAGAGAGTTTTGGCAACGTGCAGAAGATAGAAACAAAGAAACAGCAAACATGTATGACGCTTTAGGATTGTCTCATTATGCTGCTATGGAGGCTTTTGTGAGATATCATTATTAATCTCTATTTTCTGATAAAAGAGACAAGAGACAAGAGACAAGACTTGATTCTTATTATTTTATAAACGTAGTAAACCGATCATTATCGTCCGACAAAAGAATCAATACCGTTTACTGAATCTAGTTCAGCACAAGTCACTTTTAGAACCAACCTGCCTGCCGATAGGCAGGGAAACAAGACTTTATTCTTACTATTTGGTAAATAGAGTAATTTAAAATAAAAGCATCAAATAAAATGATCATAAGTGTTTACTCACTTTAAAATGGTTTAGATCGGACATCAATAATTAATAAAGAAACTATAGAATTACAGAGAAATCTCATACTAACTTCGTAGTTTTATGAGATTTTTTCTTTATACGAGAATAATGATAGAATTATCAATAAAAAAATTTCGTTTTATTCTTTAAACTGAAAAGTTTCCCATAAATTTAAAGTCGTTTTCATAAGAACTGATTAACAACTAAAATAATTACCATGAGCAATTATCACATCAAACATTTAGAAGAATATTATCAGGTTTATAGAAAATCGATTCGTGAACCAGAGAATTTTTGGGAAGAAATAGCGGAAGAACATTTTATTTGGCGAAAAAAATGGAATAAAATTTTAGAATGGGATTTTTCTACTCCAAAAATAGAATGGTTTAAAGATGCAAAATTAAACATTACAGAAAATTGTATCGATAGGCATTTGGCAACTCGTGGTGATAAAACCGCTATTTTATTCGAACCAAATAATCCAGAAGAACCAGCAGAACATATTACATACAGACAATTATATGAACGTGTAAATAAGTTTGCCAATGTTTTAAAAGAAAACGGAATTAAAAAAGGCGATCGGGTTTGTATTTATGTGCCAATGATTCCAGAATTGGCAATTTCACTTTTAGCGTGTGCACGAATTGGTGCAATTCATTCGGTCGTTTTTGCAGGATTTTCATCCGCAGCATTATCATCAAGAATTAATGATAGCGATTGTAAAATGGTTATTACTGCAGATGGTTCTTTTAGAGGAAAGAAAAGTATCGATTTAAAAGGAATTGTAGATGGCGCATTAGAAAGTTGCCCTGGTGTAGAAACTGTTTTGGTGGTAAAAAGAACCAAAGAAGAAATTTATATGAAAGAAGGTCGTGACAAATGGTTGCAACCTTTGTTGGATAAAGCATCACCAGAAGGAACAGCAGAAGTGATGGATTCAGAAGATCCGTTATTTATTTTATACACCTCTGGATCTACAGGAAAACCAAAAGGAATGGTTCACACAACCGCTGGCTATATGGTTTATACAGCGTATACGTTTAAAAACGCATTTCAATACAAAGAAAATGATGTCTTTTGGTGTACCGCAGATATTGGTTGGATTACTGGACATTCTTACATTGTTTATGGACCTTTAGCAAATGGCGCAACTACAGTTTTGTTTGAAGGCGTGCCAAGTTATCCAGATTTTGGACGTTTTTGGGAAATTATAGACAAACACAAAGTGAATCAGTTTTATACCGCGCCAACTGCAATTAGAGCGTTGGCAAAACACGGAACTGAATTGTTAGATAAATTCGATTTATCATCTTTAAAAGTGTTGGGTTCTGTTGGTGAACCAATTAATGAAGAAGCGTGGCATTGGTATAATGATAATGTTGGAAAAAAGAAAAGTCCGATTATTGATACGTGGTGGCAAACAGAAACTGGCGGAATTATGATCACTCCAATTCCGTATGTAACACCAACAAAACCAACGTATGCAACGTTACCATTTATTGGAATTCAGCCTTGTTTAATGGATGAAAACGGAGAAGAATTAAAAGGAAACCAAGTTGATGGACGTTTGTGTATTAAATTCCCGTGGCCAAGTATGGCAAGAACTATTTGGGGAAATCATGAACGGTATAAAGAAACCTATTTTTCTGCTTACAAAGACATGTATTTCACTGGTGATGGTGCCTTAAGAGATGAAGTTGGGTATTACAGAATTACAGGTAGAGTAGATGATGTAATTATTGTTTCTGGGCACAATTTAGGAACTGCGCCAATTGAAGATGCAATAAATGAGCATCCAGCAGTTGCAGAATCTGCAATAGTTGGTTTTCCGCATGATGTTAAAGGAAGTGCATTGTACGGTTATATTACGTTGAAAGATTTTGGTGAAACGAGAGATCATGGCAATTTGAGCAAAGAAATTAATCAGTTAATTTCAGAAAGAATTGGACCAATTGCCAAGTTAGATAAAATTCAGTTTACAGAAGGCTTACCAAAAACACGTTCTGGAAAAATAATGCGACGAATTTTACGCAAGATTGCTTGTAAAGAAACAGATAATTTAGGCGATATAAGTACGCTGCTAAATCCAGAAGTGGTGGAAAGCATTATTGAAAATTCTTTGTAAAAACAGAATAATTTAAAGCGTTTAATACTTACAGCACAAAATTATATGAGAAAATATCAGTAAACTACACAATTAATTATTTTTGAGCGGGAATAACTTCTTTTTCACTATATTTAATTTATTAATAAACTGAAAAATCTTAAAATTTAATGGTATGGCAAAGTCACAAGATGCAAAAAAACAAGTAAAAAAAGAGCCTGCAAAAACGGCTAAAGAAAAAAAAGCAGATAAAATTTCTAAAAAGGCAAATAGAACCTAGTATTTGTTAAATATGTAAAGTAAAAAACCTGTTAATCGAATGATTAACAGGTTTTTTTATTTTAAGTTAGTCGTTTTATAGATATAACATAAGCACCTACAAAATTTTAACTCTAAATATTTCATCATAAAAAATCGATAGCTATCGTTTTTTATATTAAAGGCTTTCCGCAATTTTATTTGCCATCTTTTCACTATTTTTAAATTTCTAAAAATTAGTAGAAACTAACCCAAACAACTTACTCGCCAAATGGCTAAAAAAACAACAACCAAAAAACAAAAATCTATTGAAGAAACGTTGTGGGATTCTGCAAATAAATTACGTGGAACAGTAGAATCATCAGAATACAAACACGTAGTGTTAAGTTTAATTTTTTTAAAGTTTGCGAGCGATAAATTTGAAGAACGCAAACAAGAACTGATAGAAGAAGGTAAAGAAAAGTATTTAGAAATGAAAGAGTTCTACAATATGAAGAACGTCTTTTTCTTACCCCTAGAATCACGTTGGAGCTATATTATAGAAAATGCGAAACAAGATGATATCGCGCTGAAAATAGATACCGCTTTATTTAATGTAGAAAAAAACAATCCTGCATTAAAAGGTGCGTTACCAGATAATTATTTTTCACGTTTAAATATGGATGTTAGCAAATTAGCTGCTTTGCTAGATACCATTAACAATATAGACACGCTTAAAGACAAAGAACAAGATATTGTTGGGCGTGTGTATGAATACTTTTTAAGCAAGTTTGCATTGGCAGAAGGCAAAGGAAAAGGGGAGTTTTACACACCAAAAAGTATTGTAAATCTTATTGCTACCATGATAGAACCGTACAAAGGAATCATTTACGACCCTGCTTGTGGTTCTGGTGGTATGTTTGTGCAATCTATTAAGTTTATAGAAAGCCATCTTGGAGACAAAAAAGAGGTTTCTATTTACGGACAAGAATATACGTCTACTACGTACAAATTAGCAAAAATGAATCTTGCCATTCGTGGTATTGCTGCAAATTTGGGTGAAGTGCCAGCAGATACTTTTGGCAAAGACCAGCACAAAGATTTAAAAGCAGATTTTATTATGGCAAACCCACCTTTTAACCAAAAAGATTGGCGTGCTGCAGATGAATTAATTGACGACCCACGTTGGAAAGGGTATGATGTACCGCCAAAAAGTAACGCCAATTATGGTTGGATTTTAAATATGGCAGCCAAACTTTCTCAAAACGGAGTTGCAGGTTTTATTTTGGCAAATGGTGCACTGTCTGGTGGTGGCGAAGAATATAAAATTAGAAAAAAACTAATTGAAAACAATTTGGTGGAAGCAATTGTAATACTTCCTCAAAATATGTTTTATACTACAAATATTTCTGTTACACTTTGGATTTTAAACAATAACAAAACAGAACGTACTGTAAAATTACCAGATACAACGCGTAGGTATAGAAATAGAAAAGAAGAAATTCTTTTTATGGATTTACGAGAAGCAGGAGAACCATTTGAAAAGAAGTTTATTCAATTTTCACCTAAACATATTGAAAACATAGCTGAAACTTATCATAGTTGGCAACAAAAAGAAGCAGGATACAAAGATATTCCTGAATACTGTAAATCTGCAACTTCAGAAGAATTAAAAGCCAAGGATTATTCTTTAGTCCCTAGTAAATATATTGAATTTGTAAACCGAGACGAAAACATCAATTTTGATGAAAAGATGAAAACGTTACAAACAGAAATGACGGATTTACTAAAACAAGAAGCAGCTTCTAAAAAAGATTTATTGAACGTTTTTAAAGAATTGGGTTATGAAATCTAATTATAAAAAAATAGGTGATTTTATAGAACTAGTTGATGAAAGAAACAAAGATTTAGCAATAGACCTTCTTTTAGGGTTGAGTGTTACTAAAATTTTTATTCCTTCAGTTGCCAATATTATTGGTACGAATATGAAAAACTATAAAATTATTCGAAAAGGACAATTTGCTTGTAGTGTTATGCAAGTTAGGCGTGATAAAAAAATGCCTGTAGCTTTACTTCAAGATTTTGAAGAAGCTATCATTTCACAAGCGTATCCTGTTTTTCGAATTATAGATGAAAATAAATTGCTTCCTAAATATTTAATGATGTGGTTTACGCGTTCGGAATTTGATAGAGAAGCTTGTTTTTTAGCTGTTGGTGGTGTTAGAGGAAGTTTAGAATGGGAAGATTTCTTAAATATGGAATTGCCAATTCCAACTATAGAAAAACAACAAGAAGTTGTAAAAGAATACAATACGGTTGTAAATAGAATACAATTAAATGAAACTTTAAACCAAAAATTAGAAGAAACTGCACAAGCATTGTATAAACATTGGTTTGTAGATTTTGAGTTTCCAAATGAAGCAGGAAAGCCTTATAAATCTTCTGGTGGTGAAATGGAGTATAATCAGGAATTGGATATGGAGATTCCTTTGGGTTGGGAGGTTGAAAAATTAGGAAATATTATTGAAAGTTTTTCAAAAAAACATAATTTCAAAAAAGATAAACTTATTTTTTTTAATACATCAGATATTCTTGAAGGAGAATTTTTACATTCAAATTACATGAAAGTAAATAAAATGCCTGGACAAGCAAAAAAGCAAATCCAAAAAGGAGATATTTTATACAGTGAAATAAGACCAAAAAACAAGAGATATGCTTTAGTTAGAGTTGGTTCAGAAGATTATGTGGTTTCAACAAAATTAATGGTTTTAAGATTGAAAACAGATAATTTTTCTTCCTTTAGACTTTACCATTTTCTAACGGAAAAAAACTTTATTAGTGAGTTGCAATTTTCAGCAGAAGGAAGATCTGGTACATTTCCACAAATTACTTTTGAATTAGATTTAGAAAATAAACCATTCATTATTGCTTCAAAGCAAATAGAACACAAATGGTCTACTTTTCTAAAAAATTACTATGTACAACATTATTTTAGAGTAGATGAAAATAAAATGTTGGAAGAAATTAAAAACCTACTTCTCTCAAAAATGACAAAAGTAACTCTTGAAAAAGAGCTGGTTTAGCCAATGTAAAAAGAAAAAAAATGAGTCCATACAATCCAGAAAAGCATCATCGCAGATCTATCCGTTTAAAAGGATATGATTATGCGCAAGCAGGTTTGTATTTTATTACGTTGTGTTGTCAAGACAGAAAACATCAATTCGGTTTTATAAAAAATGGAAAGATGGAATTAAACAATTACGGACAAATTGCACATAATGAATGGCTGAATTCTGTAAATATTAGAACAAATATAAAATTAGGTGAATTTATTATCATGCCGAATCACATGCACGGCATCATAGAAATAATAGATATCAACTGTCGGGGCGAATCGAATTCGCCCTCCAAAGAAGAAACAGATTCATCAAAAGAAACAGATTTATCAAAAGAAACAGATTTATCAAAAGAAACAGAATTTTCAAAAGAAACAGAATTATTAGAATTATCAGATTCATCAGATTTACCAGATTCTTCAGAATTATCAGAAGAAACAGAATTATTAGAAAATACAAATGAATTAAATTCATCAGAAAATATTGATAAAAGAGAATTATCTGTTGTGGAGGGCGAATTATCTGTTGTGGAGGGCGAATTCGATTCGCCCCGACAAGAAAAAATAAATACATTCAAATCTCCATCACAGACTGTAGGATCCATTATTAGAGGATACAAATCATCTGTAACTAGACAAATTAACTTATTAGGATTTAAAGGCAAATTGTGGCAACGAAATTATTATGAACATATTATTAGAGATGAACGAGCACATGAAAATATTTCTAATTATATTGAGAATAATCCGCAGAAATGGGAAGAAGATAAATTTTTTAAGAAGTAGCCATTTTTAAAAAAAAAATTAGTAATGAAAGACTTCCAGGTACTTATTAACAAAAATAGAATTTAGATATTTACAAGTATATTGTAAAACAGTAATTACAAATAATGAGCGAAACCAACCGACTAGAATATAAACGAGAACTTTCTAAAAAAGTAGATTTAGAAAAGGAAGTAATTGCGTTTTTAAACTACCCAGAAGGTGGCGAAATCTATATGGGTATTGATGCTAGTACTGTGGTTTATGGTGTATCAGATTTAGATGGCGATATGCTTAAAATAAAGGATGGGATTAAAAATAATATTAAGCCGTCTTGTTTGGGTTTGTTTGATATTGTTGCCATTGAAAAAGAAGGCAAAAACCTCATTAAAATTATTATTTCGAGCGGTACAGAAAAACCGTATTACAAGCGTAAAAAAGGCATGACTCCAGAGGGTTCCTATATTCGTATTGGTACAGCATCAGAACCAATGACCCAAAAATGATTGATGAGTTGTATGCAAAACGCACTAGAAATTCTATTGGTAAAATAACGTCGCCACAGCAAGATTTAGATTTTGAACAACTGCGCATCTACTATCAAGAAAAAAATAAACCACTAAACAAACAGTTTAAAAAAAATCTAGAATTAGCAACGGTAGACAATGCCTTTAATTATGCTGCTTACCTATTAGCAGATAAAAACAATATGTCTATTAAAGTAGCCAAGTATTTGGGTAAAAACCGAGTAGATCTTTCCGAAACCAATGAATATGGCTATAATTCTTTAATTAAAGCCTGCAAAAACGTACTCGATAAAATAAATATAGAAAATAAAACCACCACTTTAATAACTGCCAAAGAACGAAAAGACCAACGGTTATGGAATCCTATTGCATTAAGAGAAGCTATTATTAATGCTTTTGTACACAATGATTTTACGAGAGAAGCACCACCAAAATTTGAAATTTTTAACGATAGAATAGAAATTACATCTACAGGTTCTTTACCAGATTGTTTAAGTGAAAAGGAGTTTTTTGAAGGCTTTTCTATCCCCAGAAATAAAGAGTTAATTCGAGTTTTTAAAGATTTAGAATTGGTAGAGCAATTGGGTTCTGGCATTCCTAGAATTATTGAATTTTACTCAAAAGATTGTTTTCAGTTTTCAGATAATTTTTTACGAATTGTGTTGCCAAAAACGGTAGGTAAGCAAGAAGGTAGCCAAGTCACCGAACATGTCACCGAACAAGTTACCGAACATGTCACCGAACAAGTTAAAAAATTAATAGTAGTTATGGGTAATCAAGCTTACCCAAGAACTGAACTTATGCAGCTAGCAGGCGTAAAACATAGACCAACGTTTTTATATAATTATTTACAACCTGCAATAGCATTGGGTTTTATTGAATTAACCTTACCAGGCAAACCAAGAAGTTCTAAACAGCAATACCGATTAACAACTAAAGGGAATAAATTTATAGAAGCACAATTAGAAAACAAATAAAATTAAAAGATATAAGCTATGTCAAAGTATTCAGTACATCAACAACCTTTAGAAACTTTAGTAGGTTTGATAAAGCTTGGAGAAATTAAAAACTATTACGAGCAATTGTAAGCAAATATACTATGGGCAAATTTACAGAAGCACAATTAGAAAACGTTTTTATAGAGTTATTAGGTAAAGAAGGTATTCAGCATGTTTTAGGAAATACTATTACTCGTCAGCAAAATGAAGTACTTATAAAAGCAGATATTAAGAATTATTTACAACAGCAGTATAAAGCAGACCATATAACAACTAGCGAAATAGAGAGCATTATTCGTAAGTTAGAAGTCTTTAGTACTTCAGATTTGTATGAGTCTAACAAAGCAATCATGAAATTAGTGAGTAACGGCTTTCAATTAGAACGAGAAGATCGTTCTAAAAAAGATTTATATATTCATTTGATAGATTATTCAGCATCAGATAATAATAGTTATAAAATCGTAAATCAATTGGAGATTTATGGTTATGAAAAACGGATTCCAGATGGAATTTTATATATAAATGGTTTGCCACTTGTGGTAATGGAATTTAAAAGTGCAATTCGTGAAAATGCCACTTTAAATGATGCGTATATTCAACTAACAACACGATACAAAAGAGATGTTCCAGAATTATTTAAGTACAACGCATTTTGCATAATTAGTGATGGTGTAAATAGTAAAATGGGTTCGTTTTTTGCGAATTATGAATTTTATTATGCTTGGAGAAAAGTATTGGGTTTAGACAAAGAAGTAGATGGTATTAATTCTATGTACACAATGATTCAAGGTTTGTTTAATAAAAACAGATTACGAGAAGTAATACATCATTTTATATATTTCCCAGATACAAACAAACACGATTTAAAGATTGTTTGTCGTTATCCGCAATATTATGCAGCAATAAAATTATTGGAGAATATAAAGTTGCATCAAAAGCCAGATGGTGATGGAAAAGGTGGAACATACTTTGGCGCAACAGGTTGTGGTAAAAGTTATACGATGTTGTTTTTGTCCAGACTATTAATGCGAAGTAAACATTTTGCAAGTCCAACTTTAGTAATTATTACAGATAGAACAGATTTAGATGATCAATTATCTGCGCAATTTACAAACGCAAAAGATTTTATTGGCGATAATACTGTGGTAAGTGTAGAGAGCAGAAAGGAGTTAAAAGAATTATTACAAGGTAGAAAAAGTGGCGGTGTAATGTTAACAACCATTCATAAATTTACAGAGGACACTGAATTACTAACAGACAGAACAAATGTAATTTGTATTTCTGATGAAGCGCATAGAAGTCAAATTAACCTTGATCAAAAGATAAAAGTAACTGAATATGGAGTTGAGAAAACATACGGTTTTGCGAAGTATCTACATGATTCTTTACCGAACGCTACTTATGTTGGTTTTACAGGAACACCCATTGATGCAACACTAAATGTTTTTGGAGATATTATAGATTCTTACACAATGACAGAATCCGAAAAAGATGATATTACGGTAAGAATTGTTTATGAAGGTAGAGCTGCTAAAGTAGTTTTAGAAAGTAAAAAATTATACGAAATAGAAGAGTATTATAATTTGTGTGCAGAAGAAGGCGCAAATGAGTATCAGATAGAAGAAAGTAAAAAAATATCTGCCAATATGAATGCTATTATTGGTGATCCTGACAGAATTAAAGCGGTTGCAGAAGATTTTGTAAAACATTACGAAACAAGAATAGAAGAAGGTGCAACCTTAAAAGGAAAAGCACTTTTTGTATGCAGCTCTAGACCAATTGCTTATAATTTATATCAAGAAATTATTGCATTACGTCCAGAATGGATAGAAATTAAAGCTTTTGAAGAAGGTTCTGAATTAACAGATAAAGAGAAAAAGGAAAACAAACCTATTGAACGCATTAAAATGATAATGACACGAGGTAAAGATGATCCTAAAGAAATGTATGATTTATTGGGGACAAAAGAACATCGTAAAGAATTAGACAGGCAATTTAAAAATGAAAAATCTAATTTTAAAATTGCGATTGTAGTTGATATGTGGTTAACAGGATTTGATGTTCCGTTTTTAGATACCATGTATATTGATAAACCAATTCAACAACACAATTTAATTCAAACTATTTCACGAGTTAACCGTAAGTATAAAACCAAGAAAAAAGGTTTGGTGGTCGATTATATTGGCTTTAAAAAACAAATGAATTTAGCGTTAAAGAAGTATTCTAAATTAGACGGTCAGAATTTTGAAGATATAGAAACTTCAATAGTTGTTGTTAAAGACCAATTAGATTTACTAGATAAATTATTTCATACGTTTGATGCTACAGATTATTTTTCTGGTACTGGTTTAAAACAATTGGACTGTTTAAATAATGCTGCGGAATATATTCAAAAAACCAAAAACACAGAAACACGTTTTATGAATACTGTAAAACGTTTAAAAGCGGCGTATGATATTTGTTGTGGTGCAGATCAGTTTACAGAAGTTCAAAAAGATACCATTCACTTTTATTTAGCCATACGTTCCATAGTGTTTAAGTTAACTAAAGGTAATGCACCAGATACCGCACAAATGAACGTTAGAGTTAGAAAACTAATAAAAGAAGCTTTAAGAAGTGATGGTGTAGAAGAAATATTCAAGCTAGGAGAAGACAATCAGTCTGAAATTGACATTTTTGATGAAGCCTATTTAGCAAAAATCGAAAAAATAAAATTGCCAAATACCAAAATAAAGTTGCTACAACAATTGTTATTAAAAGCAATTGATGAATTAAAGAAAACCAACAAAATAAAAGGAGTAGATTTTTCTCAAAAATTTAAAGGTATTGTTGATAAGTATAATGAACGTAGTGAGCAAGATATTTTAGAAAGTAATGTATTAGAAGATTTTACAGACGAAATTATTGATTTATATAATGAATTAAGAAAGGAGAAAGATTCATTTTCAGAAATGGGAATTGACTTTGAAGAAAAAGCATTTTACGATATTTTAAAAGCGATTGCTGTAAAATATGACTTCTCTTATCCTGAAGATAAGTTAATACATTTAGCAAAAGAAGTGAAAAAGGTAGTGGATGATAAAGCGAAATATACTGATTGGAATCAAAGAGCAGATATTAAAGCAGAGCTAAAAGTAGATTTAATAATTCTTTTAGCAGAAAATGGTTATCCACCAATTACAAAAGATGAGGTTTTTAAAGAAATTTTTGAGCAAGCAGAAAATTTTAAGAAGTATAATTCATAAAATCTCTATGTCAATCAAGTTTCACACATTAGTTCAGAAAGCCAAACTAGAACTTGAGAAATTAGATAAAGATAATGTAATTAAATGGGGAGAAAGACATAGTTATGAAGGTTCTCTTCTTCCAATTTCCGTTGAACCAAAATTGAGAAAAAGAGCTTTTAAATTTATGAATGATTTTGTAAATCTTTTGGAAGTCAATGGTCATAGTATAGAATTCAAATACGAACAATGTTTTGCTGAAATATATGGACAGTTGACTCAAATTAATTTAAGACAGAAGTTTTATAGAAAACGATTAAAAAGTTCTTCTGGTTATTTGCATAATAGTTTTATTAGGAGTGATTATTTAGAGTTTCTGAAAGAAAAGTTGGATTGACAAAAAAACCATAAAACTTGAAAATCAGTTACCTAAATATTTATAATCATATTGAGAAGAAAAGTAAAGAATGGGTAGAGTGGCAAGCATTTCAAAAGATTAAAGAAGAAAAAAGAGAAGCTTTAAGAAAAAATAGAAGAGAAGAAAGCCAAACTTATTGAAATTAAAAAAACAGAAAATTTATTTAAGCAGGCATCAAATTACAAAAAGGCAAATGAGATTCGTTTTTATTTAATAGCCTTGTAAGAAAAATCGAAATTAAGTCAAGAACAACGTGGTGCAACTAATCACATACGGTTTTGATTTGGCAGATTATTATTTTGAAACAATTAGATAAAAAAAGATGAGCAATTTAAAAGAGATAGGAAAAAATACGCAATTTCCAAACAATCCAATAAATAAAAAAGGCGCACCCAAAGGCAAAAGGGTTTCAACAATTTTAAAGGAGTTATTAGATGTTGATATTTCTACATTTGATAAAACCAAAAAAGGAATGAATGTTAATCAGGCGTTAGCAGTTGAATTATTAGCAATGGCATTTCATAGCGATAACACGCCAAGCGAAAAGATAAACGCAATCAAAACAATATTAGAACGTATTGAGGGCAAACCTCAACAAAGTATTGAAATAGGACAAGCTGAACAAAAAGTCATTAATATAAAACCAATACATTGGGTTTCTTAATAACAGGCGAATTACTGGAGTTTATAAAAGATAATTGATTAATCAATACTTTTTTCAAATTCATAAATGCACGAAATGTACCAAATGTACCCAAAAAAACAATCTTTATTTTTTTAGTAAATAATTACAATCTAAATTTAACTATTAACAAAACGCATCAAAAAAATGCAATAGATTTAAAAGATATAAAAGAAAATAGATATAAAATAAAAAGTCAAATTGCTTTTAACTGGCTAAATAATAAAGACGACATTTTAGACAAACTTACAACAGTAAACCGACAAAAAAATATTTAAAGTTGATGCAGAAATTAAAAGAAGTAGATAACGTGAACCCGAATGATATTGAAATGTTATTGCTTTCAAAGTAAAATAAAAGTGAGATTATTGAAAACCGTAAAAAAACATTAAAATATTGATTGTAAGTTTGTGAAAAAATATAAATGTATTTTAACTTTCAGAGAATAATGTTATTCAACCAATAGTATAAAATACAAATAAGTTAAATTTACATTTAAAACTTATAAAAAAAAACTTAAAATTATGGAAAAAGAAGAAAAAATATTAACTCCTGAAGAAGTGCAATTAGAACTTTTAAGCATTTCTAAAGACAATAATAAAAAATTTGAATCAATGGGAAAAAACCTTCAATTTATTGCTTGGTATTTAATTATTTCTATAATCGCTACACTTTGCTATTTAGCGGTATTTTATGGCAAAATAGGAGCGTTTAGGGCGTATTAATCAATAATTTTTCAAAAAACTTATCTTTTAAATAGTGGCTAAAAAAAAGGCTACCAAAAGGCAACCTTTACAACCGTTCAAAGTTCAATAATATAACAAAGTATTATCAATGTAAAGATAGGTTTTTAATAGCAATTTATATCTGTTAATCAACTATAACTAATATTTATAGCAATTTATGTTTATATTTGTTTTATCTATAATAGTTTAAAATAGAATAAAATGGCAAACAATACAGGGCAAAAATTTGGCGGACGTACCAAAGGAACACCAAACAGAAATACAGACGAAATAAGACAAAACTTTCAACTACTAATTGAAAACAATCTTACAACGTTAGAAAATGATTTAAAGGAGTTAGAACCTAAAGACAGGATAAAGGCAATTTTAGATTTGTCAAAATTTGTTTTACCTATTTTAAAAGCAACTGAATTAAGCACCTCCACAAATGGAAGCATAAACCCAATAGTTATAAGTTTAGGTAATGGAATAAAACCAGCAGAAAAGAATGGAGCAGATAACAATTAACAATACGAGCGACTACTGGCGCTCATAAAAAAAGATGAGGTTACCGCCATACAAGCTACTGTAATAGTAAGAAAGGCGTTAAATGTACTTGTTATTGCTAAAAACACAAAAGACCAACTAATTGCAGAAACTCAATACTATGTTGATAATTATTGTCAAGATACCAAAGCAGAAAGACCGCTATTTTTAGAGATGAATTTGCCCGATATTGGCAATAGAAAAAAATAAATGAAAATTAACAATATTAAAGAATTACTTTTATTTAATATTTTACCAATCTTCTTTTTTATTAGTTTTCAAGGTTAATATTTCAATGAAGTCCTTATTTAATTTTGATAAAGTTTTTCTTGCTGTATTATTTTTTCTGATTTCGTGATAGTTGTTTCGAACAGTTATATCTTCTAAAATAAAGTTTGTATTCATTTCAATACCTCCAAAATCCATATTTATTGGTTTAAACTTTATATTCGAAATTGAAATTCTATACCTATTTTCTTTAATCTCGATACTTATAAAGGAGTTAAAATCTGTTCGAACAGCGATAGGCAGACCGCTTAAATCACTTATTTTAGTATAACTTGAAAAACCAGTGAAACCATAATTACTATATTTTAAATTATTCAAAAAACTATTTGTAGTTATAAACTCTTTTAATATTTCCGTTATTGAGTCTTTTGAGCCTTTAAATTCATAAACTTTTTGCCAAACTATTTTTTTATCTTCTTGAAGTTTAAAGTTTTCGTACTCAATTTTTGGATTTTGAGTATAAGTATAAATAGTAAAAATTAATAACAGCAAAGTAAATATATTTTTCATAATTCTATTTTCTACAAATATAATAAATATGGTAAACTAAAAAAGGGAGTCAAAAAACAATTTTACGTTTGGTTTAAAAAAATGGTTGGCAAATGGTTGGCAAGATTAACTTTATAAAAGTAAAAAACCCTTGAAAATCAAATGATTAACAAGGGTTGTGGTACTCAAGGTGGGAATCGAACCCACACTTCCGAAAAAACTGGATTTTGAATCCAGCGCGTCTACCAATTCCGCCACTTGAGCAAGTGATTATAAATAGAGATTGCAAATTTACATAAAATTTTTAATTTTTATTGTGAAAATTTCATTTCAAACTCAATAAATAATATCTATTTTTGCATGCTTACAACAACATACAAAAAATACAACTAAATGCCTTCAAATCAATTAGAACCAAAACTTTTTGCTTGTTCACAAAGTGTGGTATTAGCAGAAAAGATTGCCAAAGAATACAATACTACTTTAGGAAAAGTACAAACAACACATTTTAGCGACGGCGAATTTCAGCCTGCTTTTGAAGAATCTGTAAGAGGAAGACGTGTTTTTTTAATCGGTTCTACGTTCCCAAATTCAGACAATTTAATGGAAATGTTGTTAATGCTAGATGCTGCTAAAAGAGCATCTGCAAGACATATTACAGCTGTAATACCTTATTTTGGTTGGGCAAGACAAGATAGAAAAGACAAACCAAGAGTTGCAATAGGCGCAAAATTGGTCGCTAATTTATTGCAAGTTGCTGGAGCAACTAGAATTATGACAATGGATTTGCATGCAGATCAAATTCAAGGATTTTTTGAAAAACCGGTAGATCATTTATATGCATCTACTATTTTTATGCCATACATAGAGTCATTAAATTTAGAAAATTTAACAATAGCATCACCAGATATGGGCGGTTCTAAAAGAGCTTATGCATATTCTAAACATTTACATTGTGATGTTGTAATTTGTTACAAACAGCGTAAAAAAGCCAACGTAATTTCTAGCATGGAATTAATTGGAGATGTAGAGGGTAAAAATGTTATTTTGATTGACGATATGATTGATACCGGAGGAACTTTAGCGCATGCAGCTAATTTAATGATGGAACGTGGTGCAAAAAGTGTGCGTGCAATATGTACACATCCGTTACTTTCTGGTAATGCGTATGAAAAGATAGAAAAATCAGGACTTACAGAACTAATAGTTTCAGACACAATTCCGCTTAAACAAGTTACATCAAAAATAAAAGTTGTATCTTGCGCGCCATTATTTGCTGATGTGATGCACAAAGTTCAAGACAATACATCCATTAGCGGACAATTTTTAATGTAATGCCATTTTGATTTTTTCAAAGAGGAAAAACAAGTGGAAAATAAATAAATTTAATTAAACAACAAGTAATGAAATCAATTACGATCAAAGGATCCAAAAGAGAAAGCGTAGGTAAAGTAGCAACAAAAGCCTTACGTAATGCTGGACAGGTACCTTGCGTTTTATACGGAGGAGAAAGCCCAATTCACTTTTCATCAGAAGAGAAAGCATTTAAAGACATCGTTTATACTCCAAACGTATATACAGCAACGATTAAAGTTGACGGACAAACGTATGCAGCAATTTTGCAAGACATACAGTTTCATCCAGTTACGGATAATATCTTACATGTCGATTTTTATCAATTATTTGATGATAAAATGGTAACAATGAATATTCCTGTTCGTTTAGATGGTACATCTCCAGGAGTATTAAATGGAGGTACATTACGTTTTCCAATGCGTAAATTAGCAATTAGAGCATTTCCAAAAGATTTGCCAGATTATTTAGTTGCTAATATTTCTAAATTAAAAATTGGTAGTAAGCTTTATGTTACGCAATTAGCAACAGGAGATTATACAATTTTACACCCAGATAACACAGTTGTTTGTCAAGTTAGAACTTCTAGAAAAGCAGTTGTTGACGTTGCTACAGATGGAGAAGATGTTGATGCAGCAGATGTTGAAGCAACAGAAGAAGGTTCTACTTCAGAAGAATAAGTTTTATAAACTTCTTAATTATTTTAAAAGCGCTGCATTTGTAGCGCTTTTTTCTTTACCCTGAATTTATTTCAGGGTCTCTCAATTTATTTCAGGATCTGTGGATTTACTTCAGTGTTTCTTAATTTATTTTAGAATTCCTAAATTTCATTGTTGTATGTACGTAATTTGTAATAGATTTTGTCATTCTGACGATAGGAAGAATCCCTGTAGTTTCAAGAGATTCTTCATTCCGTTACACTTCATTCTGAATGACAACATTGCTTTATGATTAAATACGGACATACATTTTCATTGAATCTCTGTTTTTAAAAACTGTAAAATAGTGAATTTAAAACTGAACTAATTCTCCTTTCTTGTGTTCAACTTATTTCAGTATTTAGCGGCACTCAAGTTTAAAATCGAGATTCAGAATCACAAATCATTTTATTCTTATTATTTTTGAAGAATGAACTTTTTAGAAACTATTCAATCTTTATTTAAGACAAAGAAATTGCACAAAGAAATTAATATGAAAAAATTTTTAATTGTTGGATTAGGTAACATTGGCGAAAAATATTTAGAAACTCGACATAATATCGGCTTTAAAATTGTTGATGAAGTTGCCGAAGAAAACAGCGTAATTTTTGAAACGGACAAACTAGGCGATGTCGCAACTTTTCGATTTAAAGGGAGAACTTTTATTTTACTGAAGCCAAGTACGTACATGAATTTAAGCGGAAAAGCAGTAAAATATTGGATGGATAAAGAAAAAATTACTATCGAAAATATTTTAATTGTAACCGATGATGTGAATATTGATTTTGGAGCAGTTAGAATAAAAGCTAAAGGTTCTGCTGGTGGTCACAACGGATTAAAAGACATTCAAGAAAAGCTAAATACGCAAGATTATGCTCGATTTAGATTTGGCGTTGGTGGAAATTTTTCCAAAGGAAAACAAGTAGATTATGTATTGGGCGAATGGAATAAAGAAGAAAAAAGTTTGTTGATAGAGCGTTTACCAACATCCGCAAAAGCAGTTATTTCTTTTGGAACGGATGGTTTAAACAATACGATGAACGAGTTTAATGGCAAATAGTTTTTTTAAAGCTTTGTTATCAAGCAAACTTGTCTAATTTTAATTCTCACTAGCATACCATTCTGCAAAGCTAGTTTCTGTTTCTGATAATTTTATCGAGTGTAAATGAATTTTTTCTGGTAACCTATTTTTAATTTTTTGCGCAAAATCAATTACCATCATTTCACTTGTTGGTTGATAATCTACTAATAAAACATGATGATCTCTATCCATTAACTCTTTCGCCAACTCAACATGTGGTGTGTTTTTATTAAAAACAGTAGCGTGATCAAACAAATCGACAATTTCTTCTTTTACGATTTTTTTTAGATCAGAAAAATCAATTACCATCCCGAATTTTACATTTGTATTGTCTGCAATTGGCTTTCCAGAAACAGTTACAGACAATTTGTAAGAATGTCCATGAACATTTTTACATTTACCGTCATAACCGTATAATGCGTGACCTGTTTCAAAACTAAATTGCTTTGTAATTCTAATTGTATTCATTTTTATTTTTTTTTAGTATCAATTTCTTTCGTAAAGTGAAAAGATATAACTAATCATTTCTATTCTTTTTGAAGAAAACCTTTCGCAGAATTTTACTTTTTTTTTAAGTTAAATTCAGCTGCTTTTCTATTCTTTATTCTGTTTTAAAAAATCACCAACCAAAACTTCTGCTTCTTTCAACGCAACAGTTAAATCGTAATTTTTAATAATTTTGTCAAATTGTGGCGCAGTTGCCATTTCTACAGATGCTTTTGCAATTCGCATGTTTATTTTTTCGTCACTTTCTGTACTTCGTTTTTTAAGACGAATTTTCAGCTCGTCAACACTTGGTGGCTTTACAAAAACCGATAAGGTTTTATCTGGATATTTCTTTTTAATTCGTAAGCCGCCAACCACATCAATATCAAAAATAACATGTTTTTTTAATGCCCAAATTCGTTCTATTTCACTTTTTAAAGTTCCGTAAAAATTATCTCTGTACACTTCTTCCCACTCTAAAAATTCATCGGCTTTAATCTTGTCTTTAAATTCTCTGGTAGAAATAAAATAATAATCTTCGCCATCTTTTTCAAAACCTCTTGGTTCTCTTGACGTTGCTGAAATAGAAAATTCTAAACCGAATTTCTCCTCCTTTAATAAATGACGAACAATTGTTGTTTTGCCAGAACCTGATGGCGCTGAAAACACAAATAATTTTCCGTTGAAATCTGACATATTTTTCACTATTTTTTCTTCTAAAATCTCATCAACATTTTATACGTTGAGGTTACTAATTTTATCTTCTTAACAAATACAAACATAAAAACATAGTTCTATGTGCCTCTATGTAACTATGTGTTTATTTTTTATTTTGTTTACATTTTAATTGAGAAGATGAAACAAGTTCAGCTTACTTTAAGCATAGCTTAAAGCACATTCAAAATTTGCTCTTTAATTTGTTCTAACTCGTTTTTCATTTGAATCACCGCTTTTTGCATTGGCGCAAAATTAGCTTTAGAACCCATTGTATTAATTTCTCGTCCCATTTCTTGAACAATAAATCCTAATTTTTTTCCGTTGGAATCCTCCGTTTCCAATGTTAGTAAAAAATAATCTAAATGATTTGCCAAACGTACTTTTTCTTCATTAATATCTAACTTTTCTAGATAATAAATCAGCTCTTGCTCAAATCTATTTTGATCTGTGTCTACTTTTAAATCGTCTATCGCTTTTTGCAAACGTGCTTTAACATTCTCAACTCTATCGCTATCAAAAGAAATAACTTCTGCTAAGTACGTTTTTATGTTTGTGATTCTTTCTCTAAAATCAATTTCTAAAGATGCTGCTTCATCAACTCTATATTGAATGATTTTTTCTACAGCTTCATCAATTGCAGTCTGAATTAATTTCCACTCGTTTTCATCTAATTCCTCACGCTCGGTTTTTAAAGCGTCAGGCATTTTAATTGCCATTTTAAGCAATTCAACATCATCAGAAGTTCCTGTTTGTACAATATTTCGCATTTGCTGCATGTATTGTTTTACAATGCCGTGATTAATTTCGGTTGAAGTTTCATCCGCAGTCATTTCAACCCAAATAGAGAAATCTACTTTTCCACGAATTAATTTTGAAGCCAATTTTTTACGAACAGTTAATTCCTTTTCTTTATAATAAGACGGAATTCTAACATTCAAATCGAGAGTTTTACTGTTTAACGATTTAATTTCTATCGTTACTTTTTTTGTTGGTAGCTGCAAAATAGCTTTGCCGTAACCAGTCATCGACTGCATCATAAAAAATTATTTTTTGCCAAAGATAAACAATTCTTAAGCGGATTTTTCTACTTGTTTCGTTACCAAAAACACACCTAAAAAGATGAGTAAAGTGGAACATATTTTAACTAAATTAAGCGAATCACTACCAACTATTAATGCATAAATTGTAGCAATAACAGGCTGTAAATAAATAAAAACACTTACGGTTGTTGGTTTTAATTTTGATAAACCAAAGAGATTAAACAAATACGTTACACAAGAGGTGAAAACGATAACAAAACCAATATTCCAATAGATATCTGTTGGCATTGTTTGCCAGTTAATTTCCATAAATTCTAATAAACCAAACGGAATTACATAAACCAAACCAAATAAATACAGCCATTTTACAAACACAAGTGGATGGTATTTATGAATTAAATTTTTTGCCAACACCATATATAAACCATAAGATGCGGCATTTACAAAGACTAAAAAGTTACCTAAATTATTATTTGCAGTTGTTTCTGCCGACGAATTACCGAGTGTTATCAACAAAACTGCACCAATTAAACCAATAAAAATTCCCAATATACGAAATTTTCCAATAGCTTGTTTTATCAGAAAACTAGAAAAAACAAGTACCATAATTGGCGACGTTACCATCATTACAGAAGCACTAATTGGCGAAGTATAACTTAATCCTTTAAAAAAAGCGAGCATATTTAAAGCAATTCCAAAGAAAGCGGCAATTGCTATTTTCTTAAAATCTTTTTTTTCAATTTTATTGCTTTTTATAAAAAGACCCATCAACCAAAAAAGTGCTGTTGCACCTGCAACCCGAATCAAAATAAATCCGAAAGGTTTTACAAAATGAGGCATTACGGCTTTTGCGATTGTAAAATTAAGTCCGTAAATTAACGTTGCTATAGATACTGCAATTAACGCCAGTGTTCTAGAATTCATGTTGATTTATTAATCTGCAAAAATGGGGCTTTTCTTTAAGTTAATTTTGGAAAAATGGTAAAAAGATTTTCATTTACATTTGCACTTATAAAACAAAACCTATGCACATTCATCATCTTTCAGAAAATAATTCGATTTTAAATAAATTTATCTCGGAGCTTCGTGATAAGCAAATTCAAAAAGACTCACTTCGCTTTCGAAGAAATATTGAAAGAATTGGAGAAATCGCAGCATACGAATTAAGTAAAATATTAACCTATTCTGATGAAATAATTAAAACACCTTTAGGAGAAAAATCGATAAATTTATCACAAAATGAAATTGTTTTATGCTCTATTTTAAGAGCTGGTTTGCCATTGCACCAAGGTTTGTTAAATTATTTTGACGATGCAGAAAATGCGTTTATTTCTGCGTATAGAAATCACCCGAATAATGACGAGAATTTTGAAATTATTGTAGAATATTTTGCATCGCCAAGTATTGATAATAAAACGTTGTTATTGGCAGATCCAATGTTGGCAACAGGAAGATCTTTGATTGCCGTTTATGATGCCATTTTAAAATATGGTTCTCCAAAAGAAATACATATTGTTGCTGTAATTGGTGCGCAAGAAGGTATCGATTTAGTTACCAATCATTTCCCAGAAAACACGCATTTATGGATTGCTACAATCGATGAAAAACTTAACGAAAAAGGATATATTATTCCTGGTTTAGGTGACGCTGGAGATTTGGCTTTTGGCGCTAAATTATAAATAATACAATTGGAAAAATTGTTAAAATTGTGAGTATAATTGTTTTAACTAAAAAACTTTTTAAGCGCTCTAGCCAATTGGCAATTACTATTGCCAAAGGAAAAAATAAGATTAAAACCTCGTTTCCGTTTCTATCTTTTAGTAATAAAATAATTAGAAGAGAAACAAGGACTTGAAAGAATAATACAATCCAATTTTTACGTTCGTTCCCGCTGACTGAAACTTTTTTAGGCGTTTTTGCCAGCAAAGCGTATAAATAAATGGCAGTGAAAAAAAGTATGGGAATTAAAAATTTGGAATTGTAATAAAGATCAAAATTATAGTTGGTGTACCACTCAAATAAGAGATTAAAATCTTCAGTGGTATTAAACCAAAAACAATAGGCGAAATATATTAATAGAGGACTTATAAAACCTAAAACGGGAATTAATAGTGTTCTAAAAGTTATTCTTTGAAATAAAAAAGTAGCAATATAAAGGAGAATTCCTAAAACGGCAAAAAAGGGTTCAATAATAAAAAGGATTCCAATCCAAAAACCAGCATCGAATAATTTTTCAAAGACAGCTTTACTTGTTTTTAAGCTGTAAATTTTCCGCAGAAAAAGTAAAAATATAATAGTTACAATTAGTGTTTTAATATCAAAAAAAGAAGCACTAAAACTACCAAATAAAACAACAAGCAAAAGAAATGCATACGAATTGTCTTTAGTTAACTTGTTTTTAGAAAGCACAAAATTGAACATAAAAAACAGAATTAGGCAAAGACCTACTTCTAATAATTTTTGCAGAAAAAAATCGAGCGTAAAAACATCCGCAGAAAAGCGAGAGAAAAAAGCAATTAAAAAGTAAATTAAATACAAACCTAAAATCACTATAAAATTAATAGGTTTAGATTTATCAAAAAAATTGGCTAACATTATTATTAGTTTTGTTATTTTTGTGGCGTAAATATAATCAAGTTATGACAGCACTCAATATTTTTAAATGGATTGGCGAATTATTCACTGAATATTTGTTTTTACCGTTCGATTTTTTACGCAACGATGCAGATATGAATTGGTGGCTTGCTAACGGCATAAATTGGTTGTTTGTTTTAATAGGTTTTGTTTTACTTGCCTATTGGATGGGCCAAGCTGTGAAATTTAAGCGAGAAGGTACAGAAGACAAAGCTTAACCTCACTAACTTGGGAAGTAAAAATAAACTAAAACGTTTCAAGGAAAATGAAACGTTTGCAAACGTTATTCAGCCAACTAGAGATGAAGTTCTAGGTAATTTTGTTCACAGAGGCAAGTGGAACGACTTTTTTAAAAATGATAATCCAATTGTTCTTGAACTGGGTTGTGGTAAGGGGGAATACACAATTGCTTTAGCACAAAAATATCCACAGAAAAATTTTATTGGTATTGATATTAAAGGAGCGCGTTTTTGGCGTGGTGCAAAAACTGCTATTCAAGATAATATTGATAATGTTGCTTTTATTCGTTCTCAAATTGAATTGATAGATAATTTATTCGCAAAAAATGAGGTGGATGAAATTTGGATTACGTTTCCAGATCCGCAGATAAAATACAAACGCACAAAGCACAGATTAACAAATACTGAATTTCTAAAAAAATACCATCATATTTTAAAAGAAAACGGAGTGGTGAATTTAAAAACCGATAGCGAATTTATGCACGGTTACACTTTAGGTTTGTTGCATGGTGAAGGACATGAAATCTTAAATGCAAACCATGATGTGTATAAAAATGAAGGTTCTCCAGAAGAAGTAACTTCTACACAAACTTTTTACGAAAATCAATATTTAGAAGTTGGGAAACCGATTACTTTTATTCAGTTTCGGTTGAAATATTAGTTTTTCTACAAAGTCTGTCATTCCGAAATGAGCTTTTTAGCGATTGAGGTATCTCTGTTTCTCCTAATAAAATACTTAAAATAATTTTCACGCAAAGCCGCAAAGAAGTAATTTGAAAATTTCGAATTCCAATTTTACTTTGCGAATCTCTTTTTTCTCTGCGAATCTCTGTGTAACATTTCCTACCTTCACAAAGTGAAAGATTCAGATAATTTTTTTGATAAAGTATATCAAGTTGCACGACTTATTCCGTTTGGTAAAGTAACCAGTTATGGCGCAATCGCAACGTATTTAGGGGCAGCAAAATCTGCAAGAATGGTTGGTTGGGCAATGAATAATTCACACAATCAAACAGAAGAAGTTCCTGCACACAGAGTGGTAAATAGAAAAGGATTGTTGACCGGAAAACATCATTTTGACGGAACTAATTTAATGCAGCAATTACTGGAAAATGAAGGAATTGTTGTTGTTGAAAATCAGATTCAAGATTTTGAAAGTGTTTTTTGGAAACCTATGGATGAATTAAAATAAATTCTTAAAATTATCACTATAACCTAATAAAATAAAAATAATAAAAATGAAACCAAAAACAAACATTAGATATACAAAGTATTCTTGAATTCCCCAGTCTTTTTGTGTCTTTTCAGATTTACATTTTATGAAAGGAGCTAAAATCATTACTGATAAAACAATATTAGTTAGAATAGAAAATATTATTCTAAATACACCAATATCAGGTTTTGTTAAATACCACGGAGCTCTAAAGATTTCAAATAAAACAAATATAGTTAGAACTGAAGAGAAGAACTTTTTAATATTGGTTGATATCTTATTTATTTTAAGAGTGTAATTATAACGAATATTAAAATCGATAACATTTTTAAAAGGAACAACAAAAATATGACTATTAACAGATTTTGAACTATTACTCCACCTTTCGGCTTCATCGATATACAAATATTCTAAACCCCCGGATTTATTGTTTATAGTATACTGAGATAAAATTCCTTGAATCATTTTATTTTTCCCATCCTTTGTGTCTATAACAACATCTACCCAAGTAAATAAGATTTTTATATTTTTGTATTTTGAAAAATCATCAGTTTTTAGGATTTCTCCTTTAAAATAATAATGCCAATTGTTTGAGTATCGAAATGCTGAATTTCTAATATCAAATCCAAATATTCGAACTAATTTATGAGCTAAATATCCAAAAGCAGCAGAGAGTATTAAAGAAAAAATAATGTAAGCAAGAAGAAATATTATGCTATTTGAATCAGTGATTAATTCATTTGGTATTTGACCCTTGAATATAGTTTTTATTACTTCATTAGAATCATTTTCTTTAGCCCATGGCGTAAAACTAAAAAGTAGTAAAGAAATAAGTTGTGTAAATAAACCCCAAAAAGTACTAGTAACAATTCTTTCACTCCATTCACCCTTAAAAATTGGTATTAGATTCAAGTCTTGATTCTTGGCTCTAAAAGCGCAGCGGTCTAGTCCTTTTTTTAAACTTATTTTATCCCTTTCTCACTCTTAACCTTCTCATAAGCATCTTGAATTTGCTGAAATTTGTCTTTTGCGCCTTTTAAATGAGCTGCACCCAAATCTTTTAATTTATCTGGATGATATTTCTTAACCATTTTTCTGTACGCTGCTTTGATTTCTGTTTCAGTTGCGGTTTTTTCGATTTCTAAAATTTTATAAGCCGAATCTGAACTGTTATAAAACATCGCTTTTATCGATTCGAAATTACTTGAATTAATATACAAATAATTCGCAATTTTTCTTATTTCTTCTACTTCAGTTTCGTTTACATTGTTATCTGCTTTTGCAATTCCGAATAAAAAATGAAGCAATTGCAAACGAGAAGCATGTGGCATGTGCTGACGAATTTGAATACAAACTTGGCGTGCAGAAATGTCTTTTTTTAATACCCCTTTAAAAAGTTTAAAGGCATTATTTGCTCTTTCTTTACCGTACATTCCCACAAATTGTGTGCGTACAAAGTTGAGTTCTCTTTCGTCTACTTTTCCGTCAGATTTTATTACGATGGATGCTAAAATCAACAAACTAATTTCAAAATCTCCAGATTGTGTGTTTGAATTTCTATAATTTCCACTACGATTTTCATATTCATCTCTTGCATCAACAATGTCATTTTCAGAAAATCCATCAATAAAACTACCAACTGCAAAACCTATTGCAGCACCAATTGGTCCTCCAGTTACAAAGCCTAAACCTGCACCCAACCATTTTGTAAAACTTGCCATTTTTTAAATTTAAAGAGGCAAAGTTACAAAGTTATTTATTTACAGCTTTAATTGTTTGTTATTGTGTTTTTAAAATTGATTAGATATAAATTTAGCCACGAATGGACGAATTTTAAATAATAAATAATCATTGTTGTCCGATTAAAACTATTTCAATTTCAGTAACATCAATAAAAAGTATAGCTTAACGTCGTTTTTAAATGTTAGCCTGAATTTGGAGTTAATTTTAAAAAGACAAATAAATGTAATTTCTATTTTAAAACAGCTCTGTTATTCAAATAGTTGGAGTCAAGTCTTGTTTCTTGATTCTAAAAGCGAAGCGTTCTTAAATCTTTTGTCAGACAATAATGATAAATAATAAATAATTCGTGCATTCGTGGCAGAAATTTTAAAGGTCATTTTTCGACGTATTCTATTTCGCAGAAAGGATTGAAGCATTTGTTTGAGCTCTTTTTTATGCTAAAATAAATTCAGCATAAAAAAAGCGAGGGCGGAAAGCCTGACGATTTTTAAAGAAAAGTGCAGTGCAACGAAACTTTTATTTGAAAATGGACACACTTAAAGTATTTAGGTTTTCGGAGAATTTAGCGGGTTTATTTTTTCTTTTATCAAGGCATAAATTTTCAAGTATAGCCATTGTTAAGGTTTCAAATTTTAACGCAGAGAAAATGAAAAAGAAAAAGCTAAAAAATCGTAAAGCTATGTGCTTTGAGTGTACGCCCAAAAAAGCATCAATTTTAATGATGAACGGATTGAAACTAGCAGTGAAAATGGTCTAAAAAAGACGAAATAATTGTTATCTTTGTTTTTTAAAAACAAAAATTATGTATCCAGAAGAATTAGTAAAACCAATGCGTAACGAATTGATTAACGCAGGTTTTGACGCTTTATATACCGCAGAAGATGTGGAAAATGCAATTGCAAAAAAAGGAACAACTTTAGTGGTTGTAAATTCGGTTTGTGGTTGTGCTGCAGGAACTGCAAGACCTGGTGCTGTTGCTTCTTTAGGCGCAGATAAAAAGCCAGATAACTTAACAACTGTTTTTGCAGGAGTTGAAAAAGAATCGACACAAAAAGCACGTGAATTTATGATTCCGTTTCCTCCATCATCACCAGCAATTGCCTTGTTTAAGGATGGGACTTTGGTGCACATGTTAGAAAGACATCATATTGAAGGACGTTCTGCACAAATGATTGCACAGAATTTAGCGCAAGCGTATGAGGAGTTCTGTTAAGATCCTATCCTAAATCCTTTCCAAAGGAAAGGACTTTAAAAATCCACGTTTATAACGTGGATTTTGTATTTTTAATCAAATTTTGAATTATGGACAACTTTAAAAGAAATGAAATTTTAGCGCTTAATAAAAAGGCGAAAACCTTTAAAATGATTTCAATTGTTTATGCTTCTGTTATAGTTCTGATGATAATTCTCGCATTTATGAGCACACAGAGAAATGGCATTACTTTTATGACATTTTTACCTTTGTTTTTTATACCGATGGAAGTTGTAAATATTTATCAATATAAAAAAGCAAATAAACAAGCAGCACTTTTAGAAGAAGAAAATGAATCAAAATAAAGTTATTGAAAACACGATTTGCTTTGTAAAAAAAACTTTAAACGGCCTAGAATCTGGACATGATTGGTTTCATATAGAACGTGTTTATAAAAATGCACTATTAATTGCTGCAGATGAAAATGTAGATGAGTTTATTGTGATTTTAGGTGCGTTTTTACATGATATAGCTGACGCGAAATTCCATAATGGCGATGAAACAATTGGTCCCAAAAAAGCAAGACAGTTTCTTGAAAGTGAAAAGGTTGATGAAACAATAATTTGTCACGTAGAAAATATTATAAAACACATTTCTTTTAAAAATTCTTTGGATACTGAACCAAGTTCAGCAAAAGGTAAATCTTCAGAAAAATTCTCATCCGAAGAATTGAAAGTTGTTCAAGATGCAGATCGTTTAGATGCGATTGGAGCAATTGGTATTGCACGATGTTTTAATTATGGCGGATTCAAAAATAGAGAAATCTATAATCCTGATAGTAAACCAAACCTTAATTTATCTAAAACTGAATATAAAAATTCTAACGCACCAACAATTAATCATTTTTATGAGAAGTTGTTATTATTGAAAGATAAAATGAATACAAAAACTGGGCGGCGAATTGCAGAAAAAAGACATCAGTTTATGGAGTTGTATTTGGAGCAGTTTTTTGGGGAATGGAATGGTGAGAAGTGAATTTAATAAATAGTTTCTTTCTTGCTTCAAAACATCTAGACCTCAAAGATTTTTAAAATCTTTGAGGTCTTAAAAGAAAACTGTGTAAAAAGTTACTGCATAAAAGTCATCATCTCATTTCTGTATTTAGACGCAGGATTTCCTGTAAATTCTTTAAATAATTTATTAAAATGAGAGAAATTATTAAAACCGCATTGAAAACAAATATCTGTGATACTCATTTCACTTTCTGACAATAATTTTGTGGAGTGAACAATTCTGATCTCATTCACAAATTTTGTAAAGGTTTTATTAGTGGCTTTTTTGAAAAATCTGCAAAAAGCAGGAATCGTCATACTTACTAAATCGGAGATTTCCTCTAACGAGATGTGTTTTTGAAAATTCTGATTTACAAATTTAAAGATCTTATCAATTTTTGCGCTGTCTTGTGCTTGTGCTTCCATCGCAAAACCATCCGCATTTAAAATAGTATAATCGTCTGATTTTGAAAGTGTGTGTAAAATTTCTAGTAAGATAATAATTTGCTTAAACCCTTCTTTTTCAGTGATTTTTTCAATCTTTACTCCTAATTTCTTTTTGGTTTTTACGCCGAATAAAATTCCTTTCTTCGCTTTTTTAAATAAATTTTGAATCGCTAACATTTCTGGAGCATCAAAAAAATGTGCGCCTAAAAAATCTGGTTTAAATTGTATTAAGGTTTCAGAACCGTTAGTTGTTAACCTGTCAGTGAATCCGTTGTGTGGTAAATTCGAGCCTATTAATAATAATTGACTGTTATTAAAGTAAGATAAATGATTCCCAATATGTCTTTTACCTTTTCCTTTGTTTACGTAAATCAACTCAATTTCTGGATGAAAATGCCAAAAAGCATTTATTTTTTTTAAAAACTCAGTGTGTTTTTTAACCAAAATAGATCTTCCAAAATCTGGACTTATCTTTTCTAACGTAGGTTTTGTATTCATTATTAACTTCAATGACTATTAGATGCAAATTTACAACACTTTACATTTAGTTATTATATAGAATTGTCTTAAATGTGTACTAAATTATCCTTAATAGATTTTAATACCTTTTAATGGTGCTAAATTAGCATATAAATGAGCCAATACTGATGTTTTTAATAGTGAAAAACGGTTCTACATTTGCAGTGTTATTAAAACTAAAAAAAGAAATTATGAAAACAATTAAGAAAAACTTATTGGCAATATTATTATTTGTATCAGTAGCGACTTTCGCAAATACGAATGTTACTTTTGACAATGTAAACAGAGTAACAGTAGCTTTTGATGCTGTTAAAAAAGGACATTCCTTAACTATAAATGATGTAAATGGAGTTTCAATTTATAAGGAAACGATTAAAAATTCTGGTAATTTTTCAAGAACATACAATTTAACTGCTTTAGAAGATGGAAATTACACGGCAGAATTATCAAAAGATTTCGAAACAATTATAAAGCCTTTTACTATTAAAAATGAAACCGCAATTTTTATAGCTGAAAAAGAAAGAACACTTTTTATGCCTATAATTCGTGCAGAAGAAAACATGATTTTATTATCTAAATACAATTTTATTGAAAGTGAAATACATGTAAAAATAAAAATTTATTTCGAAGGAGATTTAATTCATACAGAAAATGTAAAAAGCAGTCACTTATTAAATAGAGTGTATCGTTTGGCTAAAGAACAAAAAGGAAATTATACAATTGTAGTGAACACTGATGGTAGAACGTACGAGAAAAAATTTAATATTTAAAAGGCAAATACTTTTTTATTTTTTAGAATAGAAAAAGTAAAATTCACTAAATAACAAAACCCGCAAAACATAAAGTCTTGCGGGTTTTTTGATAAAAATTTGTTGCCTTATCTACTTTTTAGTTTCAAACTTAAAATGTAAATATTGGTAAGCATCACGAGGTATAATAGTAATCCACTTTTTGTATTTTAAATACCATTTGAAACGCACAGATGATATTCCTTTTGTTAAATAAGAAGCAATAAAAGGATGCGTGTTTAACGTAATTCTTTTAAATTCTGGATTTGCTACTATTTTTTGCAAATCTGCTTCAATTTTGTCTAACAATACTATTGGCGCTTCTACTTCGCCATTTATATTTGGGTTAGGTTCCATCGTTTTAATATTCAACTCTGGCCGAACTCGTTGTCTTGTAATTTGGATTAATCCAAATTTACTTGGAGGTAAAATTTTGTGTTTGGTTCTATCAAAAGACATTTGCTCTTTTAAATGCTGAAACAATTTATTTCTATGTTCCGCTTTGTGCATGTCTATAAAATCGACCACAATAATACCGCCCATATCTCGCAATTGTAATTGACGAGCAATTTCTGATGCAGCAATCATATTTACTTCTAAAGCAGTTTCTTCTTGTGAGCCAGCTTTGTTAGAACGGTTTCCGCTGTTTACGTCAATAACGTGTAACGCTTCTGTATGTTCTATTACTAAATATGCGCCTCTACTCATAGAAACAGTTTTCCCAAATGACGTTTTAATTTGTCGTTCAATCCCATATTTTTCAAAAATAGGAATGTCTTCACTATGGAATTTTACAATCTTCTCCTTTTCTGGATAAATTTCTTGCAAATACTCCTTAATTTCAACGCATAATTCTTCATCATTGGTAATGATACTTGTAAAACTTTCATTCATTACATCTCTTAAAATAGAGGATGCTCTGTTTAATTCGCTTAAGATTTTGGTTGGTGTGTTTGTGTTTGCTATTCGCTTACACATTGTTTTCCATCTTTCTAGAGAGTTTTGCAAATCTTTGTCTAGTTCTGCTACTTTTTTCCCTTCTGCAACAGTTCTTAAGATCACACCAAAACCTTTTGGTTTTATGCTTTTTGCTAATCTCTTTAAACGGTCTTTTTCTGCAGGATCTTCTATTTTTTGAGAAACAGAAACACGTTTAGAAAAAGGAACTAAAACTAAATATCTACCAGCAATAGAAAGCTCGCTACTTAGTCTTGGTCCTTTTGTAGATATTGGTTCTTTTACAATTTGTACTAATAAATTCTGCCCAGATTTGATAACTTCGTTTATGCTACCATCTTTGTGAATATCTGCTTCGAATTTGAAATTTTTGAATGTGAATTCTTTATACTTACCTGTGCTTACTTTTTTAAGAAAACTATTTAAAGAATTTACTTGCGCGCCCAAATCATGATAATGTAAAAAGCCATCCTTCGGATAACCAACATTCACAAATGCAGCGTTTAAGCCGATTAATACTTTTCCTATTTTAGCGAGAAAAACATCGCCAACAGAAAAATTATTATCGTTTGTTTCTTTATTTAGTTCAATTAATTTTCCATCTCTTAATAAGGCAAAATCAATATCAGATGAATTTGAACGAATTATTAATTCTGTTTTCATGCTGAATTTGGTTTTATTCTGTACAAATTTTTTGCACAGATGGATTAAAATTAAACAGGTATTTTTTAAATACCGTGCGAGGTTACGATAACCTCAATGTCAATGAACTTGTTATTACTTTTCTTCCGTTATAAAACGAAAAGAAAAAGTAAGCTTAGCTTACTTTTTCTTCTTATGTCTGTTTGCTCTAGCTCTTTTTTTTCTTTTGTGAGTAGAGATTTTAGCTCTTTTTCTTTTTTTACCACTTGGCATAATCTTCTAATGTTTTAATAAAACCACCGTTGGTTTTAAATTTGTACTGTAATTATTTTACTACCACTTTACTTTTTACGCCCTCTGTAAAAGTTTTAGCTGGCTTAAAAGCAGGAATGTTGTGTGCTGGAATTTTGATAGTTGTGTTTTTAGAAATGTTTCTGCCTGTTTTTTCAGCTCGTTTTTTAATGATAAAACTTCCAAAACCTCTCAAATAAACATTCTCACCATTCTCTAAAGCACCCTTTACCTCCGTCATAAATGATTCTACGGCTGCTAAAACATCTGCTTTTTCCATACCTGATTTTTCCGAGATTTTCGATACGATATCTGCTTTCGTCATGTTACTTATTTTTAGTTATTTAAATTCAAAAATGCGGTTGCAAATATATGATAATTAATCTATTTCAAAAAAGTAAACCGTAAAAATAATACAAAGTTTTATGTTAAGTTTGCTGAACTAATTTTTTCCGATGGATTTTTCTAACACTTTAATATACTGGTATTTACAAAACAAGCGAGATTTACCTTGGCGTACAACCAAAAATCCGTACTTGGTTTGGCTGTCAGAAATCATGTTGCAACAAACTAGAGTTGCGCAAGGTTTGGGTTATTTTTTGAAATTTAAAAAGCTTTTTCCTACTGTTTTTGACTTGGCAAAAGCAGATGAACAGACCGTTTTAAAACTCTGGCAAGGTTTGGGGTATTATTCTCGTGCCAGAAATTTACATTTTACTGCAAAATTTATCGCCTCTGAATTAAATGGCGAATTTCCATCAACGTATAAAGAAATTATAAAATTAAAAGGAATTGGCGATTATACAGCTTCTGCAATTGCGTCTATTTGTTTTGATGAAAATACAGCGGTTGTAGATGGAAATGTATACCGAGTTTTGTCCCGCTATTTTGGCATTAAAACAGCCATTAACTCATCTGCAGGAAATAAAGAATTTAAAGCATTAGCACAAATGCTGATTGACCATTCGCAACCAGGTAATTTTAATCAAGCAATTATGGATTTTGGTGCAACGCAATGCAAACCAAAAAATCCCGATTGTGAAACCTGTCCGTTTGCAGAGAGTTGCGTTGCTTTAGCAGAAAATTTAATTTCAGAATTACCTGTAAAAGACAAAAAACTGAAAGTTAGAAATCGCTATTTTAATTATTTAGTCATTAAAACTGCGGATAATAAAACCATTTTATCCGAAAGAAAAAACAAAGGAATTTGGCAAGGTTTGTACCAGTTTCCGTTGATTGAAACCAACCAAACTATTGATGAAAAAGAGCTGATTTTATCCGAAGAGTTTCATCAGCTTTTTCCAGAAGAAACAACTCTAAAATTGTTTAATCCGAAAGAAATAATACACAAATTATCGCATCAACATTTACATACAAAGTTTTGGATTGTAGAAACAAATTCTGTGGAGGAAGAAACTTTAAATTGGAAAGATGTTTCTAAATTTCCCGTTCCTGTTTTAATTGCAAACTTTTTGGAGGAATATTTGCCTTAATAAGAAATTAACACATAGCTGCATAGGCTCACATAGTCCTTTCTTTTTCTATCTCTCTGTTTGGTAAAATTTTAGAAATACAAGCTTCAAATTTTGCTAAATTATCTCTGTTTAAATAGATTAAAAATTTACTCAATCACCAATCAAAATAAAAGTGAAAAATTTGGTACCTTTGGATCAAATTTCAGATTATGGCAGGTACAGTAAACAAAGTAATTTTAATTGGTCATTTAGGCGACGAAGTAAAAATGCATTATTTTGAAGGCGGCAACTCGATTGGGCGTTTTCCCATTGCTACAAACGAAAGTTACACCAACAAACAAACTGGCGAAAAAGTAGAAAATACAGATTGGCATACTATTGTTGTTCGTAATAAACTAGCAGAAATCTGCGAAAAATACTTAACAAAAGGCGATAAAGTTTACGTTGAAGGAAAGTTGAAAAATAAACAGTGGGAACAAGACGGAATTAAACGTTATTCTACAGAGATTCATGTGAATGACATGACTTTTTTAACGACTAAAAATCAAACAGAATCCAATACTACTGCAAATTCATCTGCGGATAATCAGCAAAAAACGGCGCCAAAAACAGCACCAGAAAAATCGGTTTCATCCAAAGCGGATGACGATTTACCATTTTAACCAAAACTCTTAACTATTGGATCCAGACCCCAATTATATCTTTTTACTTTTTGCTCAATTTGACGTTTTAACAATGTTAAATTCCATTATTTTAGTTGGTTTATTATTATCATCTGCATTAATTTCTGGAACAGAAGTTGCTTTTTTTTCATTATCAACAACCGAATTAAAAGACTTATTAGAAAAAACGAAAGGCGAAAGTATTGTTACCAAATTATTAGAACGCCCAAGACGTTTGTTGGCAACGATTTTAATTACCAATAACTTTGTAAATATTTTAATTGTACTCATTTTTGCTTCGCTTGCAGATACTGCATTTGGCGATTTTGATTATCAATTAGACCTCTATTATTTCTCACTTTCGGTAAGATTTGTGATTGAAGTGCTTTTAATAACCTTCTTAATTTTGCTATTTGGTGAGGTTCTGCCTAAAGTATATGCGTCAAGAAATGCGTTGAAATTTTCGTTACTTATGTCGAAATTTATTCGTGTTTTAAACATCATTTTAACGCCAGTAAGTATGCCATTAATTGCGTTGACAAAAGCAATTGAGAAGCGTTTAGGAAGTAAAAATATCAGTTTTTCTGTAGAAACGTTGTCACAAGCGTTAGAACTAACATCTGAAGGTGCAACCACAAAAGATGAGCAAAAAATACTGCAAGGAATTGTAAATTTCGGAAACACAGAAACCGTGCAAATCATGAAACCGCGAATAGATATTTTCGCACTTTCTGCATCAGAAACCTACCAAGAGGTTTTAGATAAAATCTCAACAAACGGTTATTCTAGAAATCCTGTTTATGAAGATAATATCGATAAAATTATTGGCGTTTTGTATGCAAAAGATTTGTTAGCACATTTGAATAAAAAAGAATTTAATTGGCAAAAATTAGTACGTGAACCATTTTTTATTCCAGAAAATAAAAAGCTGGACGATTTATTAAGTGAGTTTCAAGAAAAGAAGAATCATTTGGCAATTGTAGTTGATGAATATGGTGGTACAAGCGGAATTGTAACGTTAGAGGACGTTATTGAAGAAATTGTTGGTGATATTAACGATGAGTTTGATGATGACGATTTAACCTATTCTAAAATAGATGAAAACACCTATCTTTTTGAAGGGAAAACAACGATTAAAGATTTCTGTAAAGTAATGGATGATGAAGATGAGGCTATTTTTGAAGAAGAAAAAGGCGAATCTGAAACATTAGCTGGCTTTATTTTAGAAATTTCAGGTAAATTTCCTCGCAGAAATGATAAAATATATTTTAAGAATTATACGTTTGTTGTAGAATCGTTAGATAATAAACGCATTAAACAGTTAAAAGTAATTAGAACGCATGCGTAATTTTTTATTCATTTTTATACTTCTTTTTATTTCTTGTGATGATGCTGTTTTACCAAAACCAAAAGCGTATTTAAGTTTAGATTATCCTGCTCATAAATACCAAGAATTTCCGCTAGAAAGACCGTATATTTTTGAAATTTCTAACCAAGCAAATGCAGAAAATTTGCCTAATAATTGGGTAAATATCAACTATCCAAAATTTAAAGCATCTATTGATATTACGTATAGAAATGTGGATAATAATTTGCAAGAATTATTGATAGAAGCAGAGAAATTAGTTTACAAACACACGCAAAAAGCAGATCAAATTAGTGCGAAAAATTTTATAAATGCTGATGAAAAAGTATTTGGAACAATGCATGAAATTACTGGAAATGCAGCTTCACAATTACAGTTTCATTTAACAGATTCTACTAGTCATTTTTTAAAAGGTTCTTTGTATTTTTATGCAAAACCAAATTATGATTCCATTTTACCAGCTGTAGATTATATTAAACAAGATCTTTTAAAGCTGATGGAAACTACGAAATGGAAAAATGATTAATTGATATGAATCAGACTTTAAAAATTCCGTATAAATCTAAAAAACTAATTCTCCATTTGGTTCTTGGATTTTTTTATACAGCTATTGGAGTTTTTCAAATTTATGATGCTGAAAACAGCAATTGGTTTCAATACTTTTGGTTTTTCCTCGGAATAATTTATTTGGCAATATTTTTTTATCAGAAGACACAAAAATATATTACTGTAGAAAACGGAATTATAAAACAAAATTGGCCATTTGGTAAACATTTAAAATTAGCTGAAATCACAATAATTAGACATTTTGCCGGCGAATATATTTTAAAAAACGAAAGCAAAAAAGAGTTAAAAATTCAGATTAATTTTATCAGTGAAGAATCACTTGTTGAATTAAAAGAAATTTTAAAAAGTTTGGATGCGAAATGGTTTTAATTATTTTTCCTTTCCTGCGAAAGCACGAATCCAGACAAACCTTGTTATAAATCCCAGAATTTGTAAAAGTAAATGGCTTTACTAATTAGTTATTTTGATTCTCTACAGCTTTCCTACTCTGCAACCACAAATAAAATTGTACTCCAAACAATAACGCTCCTGCAAATAAATGTGTTGCTTGTGTACCTATTGGAAACTCGGCATAATACATTAACATTCCTGTAATAGTTTCTAAAAAGAGTAAGAAAATAATCCAATTTACTAATTTATAGTCCAATTTCTTTATTTGGTTGATGTAAAACAAACCAAAATTTACCAAAACAATTGCAATGGTAAAAGATCTATGAAAATAGAATTTAAAACTCGGATTCATTAAACTATAATTCTTATTTTCGAATCCGTATAATTTTACTTGTTCATCAATAAATTGACGAACTTGAGTTCCCATAGCAATTTGAATCAACGAAAAAATCACGGAAATAATCAATAATTTGTTGAAAACCGAATTGTATTTAAAGATTTTTTTTCTAGTAGAAACTAAAAAATGCAGTTTTAATAGCAAAGCAATAATAACCAACCCAACAATCATGTGAATGGTAATTATTTCTGGTTTTAGATTTGTATCCACAACTATTTTTCCTAAAACAGCTTGTACTCCCATTAAAATTAATCCGACAGCTGGGAGTATAATTATCCATTTGTTTTTATTAATTCTCTTGTAATAAGTAACTGCAGAAAACATAAGAACTAAAAAAGCAATTCCAGAAAGTACAGAGGTTAATCGGTTTATATATTCTGTCCAAGTATGGTATTTGTTAAAGCTTGCATAATCGTGTTTTGTGTATGCTTTCCAATGACTTGCAATAAAAGTTTCTTCTGTTTCAAGATCTTTTTCGGCAACAAATAAAGCTTCATCTTTAACGATAATCATTCCTTTTTTATAGCTCGAGTTTGGTTGCCAAGTAATTTCTGCTTCTTCAGTTGGCGGTATATAATACCCGAAACATTTTGGCCAATCTGGACACCCCATTCCAGAACCAGTCATGCGTACAATTGCACCCGCTAAAAAGATGATATACACAGAAATTAATGTGATTTTTACGATTTTTGGAAAACGATTTTTCATGAATTCTGAATTTATTTCAGTACGTAAGTATTTAATACAAAGATAAATTAAAATGAATAAAAAAACGCTTCTTAACAAAGAAGCGTTTACTTTAAAATGAATTTAAATTGTAAGTGTTTTTAACCCAAAATCTCGATACAATTCCGATGAAAATTCGAAATCACTCAAACTGACATTCTAAATAAAAAAAACTTACTTATTTTTTTCAGAAGCTTTATATAGATCACCATCTGCAAGACCATTAACCATAGAAATTAAATCTTCTTTTGATGTTTTGTTCGCATCAAATTCAACGTTAGCAATACTATCATTAAAAACAACTTTTGCGTCTAAAACACCATCTTTTTTAGATAATTTTGATTGAATAAATTTTGCGCAACCAATTTCGCAAGTCATTCCAGAGATAGTTAATGCTACTTTCTGCGGATTTGCAGCAACCATTTCTTTCTCTATTTCAGTATTCCCAGCATCCGTTTTTTCTGTTTGATTTTTACAACCAACAGTTAAAAAACCAACTATTGCAAATAGAAATATAATTTTTTGAAGTTTCATCAGATTAAATAATTTAAGTATTGCACAAAGTTATCTATAATTTGTTTTTAAGTGTGTTAAAAAAACGATTTTTGCAGAAATTTAAACCAGGTCGATGACTCATCAACAAAGAAAGTTTCTTTACTTATTTATTTTAGCTCTCGTATGGGGAAGTTCTTTCATTTTAATGAAAAAAGCTTTGGTGGGTGTTACGCCAATCCAGTTAGGTGCTTTACGGATGGTTTTAGCCGCAATTTTTATGTTGTTAATTGGTTTTAAAAGTATTAAAAAAATTCAAAGAAAACATTGGAAATATATTTTTATTACTGCTTTTTTAGGAACTTTCTTTCCTGTTTTTATTTTCGCCTTTGCCGTTCAAGGAATTGATAGTTCTATTGTTTCTATTTTAAATTCTTTTACGCCGTTAAATGCTTTTTTAATCGGTGCATTTTTCTTTGGTGCTGGGTTTAATAAAAATCAATTATTGGGAATTTCATTGGGCTTAATTGGTGCTTTAATTTTGATAGTAAAAGGAGCTTTGTTAAATCCAGATCAGAATTATTGGTTTGCACTTTTAGTAATTATTGCATCGATGGGTTATGCGTTTAATGCGAATGTTTTAAAGAAACATTTATCTGATTTAAGTGCATTATCAATTACGGTTGGTCATTTTATTTTGTTGGCAATTCCGGCTTCATTAGTGCTTGTTTTTTCTGGTTTTTTCTCTGACTTTTCTGCATCAGAAACACAACTGTCTGCGTTAAGTTATATTGTAGTTCTTGCAATTTTTGGAACAGGATTAGCAAAAATTCTTTTCAATAAACTGATCCAAATTTCTACGCCTGTTTTTTCTACTTCGGTTACGTATCTGATTCCTATTGTTGCTATTTCTTGGGGAATTTTCGATGGTGAAAAACTAGAATTATCGCAACTTTTTGCTGGGTTAATTATATTATTAGGTGTTTATTTAGTGAATAGAGCAAGGTGAAATAGTTTTCAGTCGCAGTTTTCAGTTTTAATCCTCGAAATTCGGGTCTTTATTTTCTTTGAGAATCTCTCTTTTCTCTCTGTGAATCTTTGGATAATAACTTTTCACGCAAAGACGCAAAGGCGCAAAGAAAAGATTAGTTTTAAGTGACTTTATTTTCTTTGAGAATCTCTCTTTTCTCTCTGTGAATCTCTGTGTAATAACTTTTCACGCAAAGACGCAAAGGCGCAAAGAAAAGATTAGTTTTAAGTGACTTTATTTTCTTTAAGAATCTCTCTTTTCTCTCTGTGAATCTCTGTGTAATAACTTTTCACGCAAAGACGCAAAGGCGCAAAGAAAAGATTAGTTTTAAGTGACTTTATTTTCTTT
>Ga0209390_10000366_pt1 | contig 87454 bp, 62 predicted proteins | sample BON01_FD_187212 | JGI IMG/M metagenome (GOLD analysis project Ga0209390, IMG submission 187212) | Freshwater microbial communities from Lake Bonney liftoff mats and glacier meltwater in Antarctica - BON-01 (SPAdes) (version 2) | ecosystem: Environmental > Aquatic > Freshwater > Ice > Glacier... | reverse complement strand
TAAAATCACTCGTGGTGGTCTCCCCAACGGCTGTTTACCGTTGTCTAAAACTTGAAACTTTCCGACTGAGCAAGTTTGCTCAGTGGGAGACCACTTTTCAAGTTTTAACAATTTTGGGGACGCTTCCGTGTTCACTAGCGAATTCGTCAGTACGAAGCGTTAACAAAATCCGAGCAGTGCCTTGAATTGTCCCGCCGAACAGTAATCGCAAAGGTTCATTTCCAACTTTAATATCTCATGCAAGGCACACGCACCAGCGACGTTGCCCGCGCAAACATTGCTAAACATCTGGAGCCAATCTGAAACGCCCTTGCAAATATCCCTAAAGCGGATTCTTTGGATCGCCTTCGCGGTTTGGAAGGGATTGCGGCCAAGTCTTACTTTGGCAGTTTTTCGGAGTTGTTGGTTTTACGGGTTCCTGAATCGTTGCGAATGACAAAGCGCACCAAACATCCGCCGCGCGAGCGAATTAATAGCTTGTTGTCCTGTGGATACGGGATGATCTATTCATTGGTGGAACGGTCGCTAGTCGCCGTTGGCTTGGAACCAGCCTTTGGGTTTTACCATCAACCGCGATCGGCCGCGCTGCCATTGGTTCTGGACGTCATGGAGATCTTCGGGACGTTGAATTACGGCTTGATTCATTCGTTTACGCCAAACGGCAGTGCGGACGCGAGCACGAAAACGAAAAGGAATGTCCTGGCGTATGTTTTGTGGAGCCTTGGACTGGCTGGGTTGGCCTTGGACGAAGCCATTGCGTTTGGTGGTTCTGTGGCTAGGGCGTAATCGGAACTGCTTTATCGACATGGTATCTAGGCAGACATTCTGCTTAGGCAAGAAAAAGAAGAGGCACTGGATTTGTAATCCAGTGCCTCTTCTTGTTTTTGCAATCCTGACCGACCTAGGTGGCCTGAGTCAAGGCTTGAAAGGTTAGCAAGTTAGCAAGTTAGCAAGTTAGCAAGTTAGCAAGTTAGCAAGTTAGCAAGTTAGCAAGTTAGCAAGTTAGCATTGCACTTTACTTCTTGACGGCCCAGATATTTCGGAAGGCTACGGGATTGCCGTGATTTTGCAAAAACAAAGCTTCCACATCGTCTCCCATTGGTAATCCGCCGGGAGTCCCTTTGGTTAGTTTCACGTTATTGTGAATCACAACGCCATTGTGTTTGACCGTGATTCTGCCGGGTTCCGTTTCGCCATCGTCTCCCTTTTTCGGAGCGGTAAAGTCGATATCGTAGGTCTGCCAAGTGAGTGGCGGCGAACACATATTAACGGCAGGCTTTCCTAGCGAGTAAATTCCACCGCATTCATTGTTTTCACCTTCAAGGCCAAACGAATCTAGGACTTGGACTTCGTATCGACCTTGCACATAAACGCCGCTGTTCCCTCGAGCTTGCCCTTGGGCCTTGGGCATAAACGGGGTGCGGAATTCGATATGCAAAGTGTGATCGCCGAATTTTTCTTTCGACTTGCAGCCCGATGCCGCCAAGAATTTTTCGTCCGTCAATTTTCCATTTTCGAAATTGTCGGCGGTTGTTCCATCGAATAGAACAATTGCATCCTTGGCAGGTTTTGCGCCAAGGGTTGGGCTTTCTCGCTGGAACTTTTTCATCTCAACGATTTGATTTCCGTCTGCATCGTAGACGGTCATCATGCCGTCTTGGATCATCGCTTTGCCACCGTCACCATCTTTGCGAACTATGGTTATCGAATCGCCACTACGCTTGCCGCTGCCTTCAACCATTTCGTCGTAGCGATCCCAGCCTTTTCCAGGTAGGCCGCCAATATAGAATCGGCCACTAAATTTCCCTTCGCCCAATGCGACAATCTGAGCACCGAGGGTGACACCCGCATCGGCATTCTCGCCAAGGTATTCGCCTTGAACTTTGTAGTCATCACCCGCTTTGGCGACATCGGTGACCGCATCACCATGATCTTGGACAGCTAGAATTGGCGAGGTAATCCATCCCGAAAGTGCAACGGCCAGGAAAAGTTTCTTGAACCAGAAATGACGCATTTTATGTTCTCCACAATCAAAATTTTGTTCTTCGGACCACTGGTAGTCCCCATTTTGAATGAAGGAAGGTGTGGTGGCAACCAAGCAAGTGAGGTAATGCGCTGAATTTATCGCAACTTAGCAAATGCAAACTTTACGGTTACAATCATGGCCCAGCCAATGCGAACGGTAGTTTGGGCGTTTCTCTCGCAATTCGAATTCGCCTCCGCTGGCGGGGATATTGGCTTTTACTCAAAACCGTTTTTGTTGATTTAGGGATCGCTTCATGGGTTTTTTATCCGATCTGAAAGTAATTTATCATCTGGCGTTTAAGCGGGTAAAAGGGAACACTCATGCGCAACGAATGGACAATTTTTACGGGGGCCAGGCCGACGACTACGATGATTTCCGCAAACGCCTGCTTCAAGGTCGCCAAGAGTTATGGGAGAAAATTGATAAGCCCCAAGGCGGCGTTTGGGTCGATATGGGAGGTGGTACTGGAAATAACTTGGAGTATTTCGGGGACAGCATCGGGCAACTGTCCAAGGTGTATGTCGTCGATTTGGCAACCAGCCTATTGGCGGTTTGTCAAAAGCGAGCCGAAGCCAAAGGGTGGACAAATGTGGAATCGACCGAGGCTGATGCAACTTTGTTTACACCGGCAGAGGGGTTTGCCGACGTTGTGACTTTTTCGTATTCACTGACCATGATCCCGGACTGGTTTGCCGCGATTGAAAACGCCAAGCGGATCTTGAAGCCGGGCGGCGTGATTGCGGTTGTTGACTTTTATGTGTCGCGTAAATTTCCAGCCGAGGATACGAAACGACACGGTTGGTTCACTAGGACCTTTTGGCCTTCTTGGTTTGCCAACGATAATGTGTTTCCTTCCCCCGACCATCTGCCGTTCTTACGAAAGCACTTCGAAACGGTCAGCCTAAATGAATCAGTGGGCAAAATCCCTTACATCCCTTTTAGTCGGATGCCGTACTACCAGTTTGTTGGGCGAAAGTCAGAATAAGGTTCAACCGTCGGCAGAAGGCTAGAGGCGTCAGTTTCGTTGAATCGCATATGCAAAGACAACTGGCCCAATGGACGCCCCGGGCAGTTTGCCAGTGTAGTTTGCCAGTGTAGTTTGCCAGTGTAGTTTGCCAGTGTAGTTTGCTAGTGTAGTTTGCTAGCGCAGTTGGCCAGTGTAGTTTGCTAGTTCAGGCAGCTAGGTCATGAAATGAAAAAAGGGCGAAACGCCACGTTCAACGGCGTTTGCCCTGGTTGTTCTACTTCGAAAAATGGTTGGTGGTTAACCGGTTATATTCAAACGGCTAACGGTGCCGGTCAACGGTGCCGTTATTCTTCGGCGATGCAGAACAAGTGCTTTTCGCCTCGGATAAAGATCTCATTGCCTACAATTGCGGGCGAGGAATCGATGGTTTCGCCAAGGTCGTTGGTGGCAATCACTTCAAACGTTTTTCCGTGTTTCAGCACTAGGGTAACGCCTTCGCGAGAGCAAAAGTAGACGTTTCCGTTAGCGCCAACGGGTGACGAGTAAACTGACTTTAGGCCTGGCATCCGAGTTTCTTCGATGATGACTTCGCCGGTAGTGGCATCACGGGCAACCATCACGGCATTGTTGGATTTATTAAAGTACAGCATGCCGTCGTAAAGCAGCGGCGAGGGAACATAAGGGGCTGCACCGCCTCCTTTCCAGGTGACATCCTTTGAATCGGTAATGTCCCCTTTTGCATTCAAAGGCATCGAGACAATGGCGTACCCTTGATAGCCTGTCATGCAAACGACATTGTCGCCTTGGCGGACGGGTGACGGGATTGGGTTCATGACTTGCCCGCCGCATTCCCAAATTAATGCTCCGGTCGATAAGTCGTAGCTGCGAACTTTTGTACCGTTGGTGATGACTTGGGCTTTTCCATTGAATTCTTCAATTAGCGGCGTCGACCATGTCGTTCGTTCGTCCCGAGCGGTTCGCCATAACTCATTGCCGTCGGTGGCATCTAACGCCACGATGAACGAATCGCCTTCGTGATCCCAGGGAACCACAACCATGCCTTTGTAGACCGCGGGTGTGCTGCCTTCGCCAAAAGAATTTCGTGTCTGCATTTGGCCAAAGTCTTTTTTCCACAATTCCTGGCCTTCAAGGTCAAGGCAAAAGAGGCCTCTCGACCCAAAGTAAACATACAGCTTGCCATCGGCGATCAATGGTGATGACGACGCAAAATTGTTAGTGTTGTGCCCCGATTCGTGAGGCACCTCTTGCGCAAGCGTCTTACGCCACAGTTCTTTTCCACTGGATTTGTCGTAGCACAAGACGATAAAGTCATGGACCAAAGTTGGCGCTCGACCACCACCTCCGCCTTGCCGGCCACCACTTTGCCGGCCACCACTTTGCCGACCACCTGGGCGTGGACGCCCTTGCTCTCCACCACGCTCTTGTCGTGGTCCTTGAGCGCCAGGTCGTCCAGGCGGTGGGCCTAGCGGTGGGCCTAGCCGCTCTCTTGCAGCGCCCGCCGACGAAGAAGCCGGTCCGTTTCTTCGCCCTGCCGCATCAGCAGATTCATCGCCCAGTGCCACGTTGGGTTGCTGAGTATCCGGATTGGGGGGCAATCCTTCTTTGTTCGTCTGGATCGCGGTCAAAATGTAGATGCGATCTTGATAGATGATCGGAGTCGAACTGCCCTTGCCTGGAATTTCAGACTTCCATTTGATATTTTTTGATTCGCTCCACTGGGTCGGTGGTTTCGAATCCATTGCTGAGCCGTTCTTGTTGGGCCCACGCCATTGCAGCCAGCTATCTTTGGGGACATCATCCGAGGCGACGGTCGGCGGATGGTTCACCTTGGTAGAAGTGGTTGTGATGGGTTCGCCGGCGATGCAAAGGCCCGTCACCGTTGAATTGGGTTGCAAGCCTAGCACGGCCCAGCCGAAGCATAGCCCAGTGATTAATCGTTTCATTTTTCGTCCTTTGATCTTCATTGACAGATGAAATCCATTTTCTCATGACTTGTTTATTCTGGCCGTTCGCCAATGAAGGCCGGCAGTTTCTGGTTCCGTTAAAGAACGTATCAACCCAACCATTTTCTTCAGCCCTTGCTACGAAATTTTAACCCTATTTCTGTTGGATTGTTGCTATCTGACTTAGAAAACAGCAGAAGTTTTGGGTGTCTCGGGTGATGCTACCGAAAATCAGCGGCCATTGATGGCTGGCAAACGTCCGGCTTGGTCAGTGCAGTGTTCACGAGAAATTGCCAATTGTTGGCACCTGTTGGGCCGAGAACTAGATTCGTTTGGGTGGGATGCGGTAGCGTTTTGCGGCAATAACCTGTGAAATCCGGGGCAAAGGCGGCGGGGCAGCTGAGCTTAAGTCAATGGGCACTGTGATACTTTAATTTAGTTGCCCGTCCCTGGACGAAAAGGGATTGTCAACGCGAGCGTTAGGGCTGAAACTAATGCTTTGAATTCGCGGTGATTTTCAACGGCGAATCCTCTTAACGAAGAACGAAAACATGACAACCAGCGAAGCTGTGACCCAGCGGATGCCAGCGCCCGAGCTGCTGGCCCCAGCGGGGAACGTACTGTGTGCCAAGGCCGCCGTGGAAAACGGTGCCGATGCGATTTATTTTGGCTTGGAAGCTGGCTTTAATGCTAGGGCTCGAGCTGAAAACATTACTTTGGACCAACTGCCTGAACTGATGGCAATGTTGCATGGCCGAGGTGTCAAGGGCTATGTCACTCTTAATACTCTAGCGTTTACTGACGAACTTCCGCGACTTCAAAAATACGTCCGGCAGTTGGCGATCGATGGTGTTGACGCGGTTTTGGTTCAGGATGTCGGGGTCGCTCGGTTAGTCAAGAAAATTTGCCCTGACCTGGAAATTCATGCCAGCACTCAAATGACATTGACCCACTGCGATGCAATCAATGCGGTCGCGGAACTGGGAATTAGTCGAGTGGTTTTGGCTCGAGAGTTGTCGATTAAGGAAATTACCAAGATTGCAGCCGGGACGACGATGCCGCTAGAAGTTTTCGTGCATGGTGCCTTATGTGTTGCGTACAGCGGGCAGTGTTTGACCAGCGAGTCCTTAGGCGGGAGAAGTGCAAATCGAGGCCAATGTGCTCAGGCTTGTCGCTTGCCTTACGAAATGGTTTGCGACGGCAAGGAGAGGGATCTTGGTCCGGTTCGCTATCTGTTAAGTCCCCAAGACTTGGCTGCCTATCACTTGGTTCCGCAGTTGATTGAAGCGGGAGTGGTTTCTTTGAAGATCGAAGGTAGACTGAAGACCCCCGAATACGTCGCTAACATTGTGCAGAATTATCGGCAAGCGATCGATTGTGCGATGGAAGGAATGCCAAAGCAGTGGACGGATGAAGATCGGCGTCAAATGGAAATGTCGTTTTCACGAGGCTTCACGCCAGGTTGGTTGGAAGGGAATGATCATAAGCGACTCTCTCCTGGGCTATCTAGTGCCAAGCGGGGCGTGAAAGTGGGGACGGTTGTGCGTCGCAAGGGTTCGCGATTGTTGGTTGATTTGGCAATGCCGTTGGCCAAGGGCGACGGCATCGTTTTGGAAGGTGATCGAGTAGAGGGAACTGAGGTTGGCGGGCGTGTCTACGAAATTTTTCAGAATGGTCAGGCAGTGGAGGTGCCAGTTCAAGGGCAAGTTGAACTTTCGTTTGCCCGCGGTCTGCTGGAGGATGCGGACTTGTTCGCTGGCCAAGAAATTTGGCAGACCGATGATCCAAGGTTAAGTCGTCGTTTGCGTCAGACCTTTTCCAGTGAAACGCCGCAGCGTTTGATCGATGTGGACGTGCGAATCTCGATCGGCGTAGGGTTGCCGGTTCGTTTGGTGGCCAACTGCGGTGGGCAAGAGATAATAGTGCCATGCGACCATGTCCCAGAAGTGGCTCGTCAGCATCCCGTTTCCCAAGAAGTTTTACAACAACAATTGGGACGTTTGGGCGGGACGATCTATCGTTTGAAAAGCTTAGAAGCGAATATTGTAGGCCAAGCGATGATGCCGCTGAGTGTTCTGGGAAGTCTGCGAAAGTCGATGGTTGCGTTGTTGGCCGAATTGCCGAAATCTAAACGGCGTGTGGTTGGCGATGCCGATGTTTTGGGAGGTATGTTGGCATCGGTTGCAACCTCGGTGTCCAGCGGAAGTGATCAATCTTCAAGCAAAAGTGAAGGGGTCGGCCCAACGGATACGCCCGCTGGTAGCTTGCCAAAACTTTCAGTGCTTTGTCGTTCAATGCAACAATTGCGGTTTGCACTGGAAGCGGGTGCCAAGAATTTGGTCGCTGACTTTCACGATATTCGAGAGTACCGGGAAGCCGTGCAGGTTGCTCATGATCTGGGCGCAACCATTGATTTGGCATCGTTGCGGATTCACAAGCCAGGGGAAGACGGCCTGTTCAAAGCCATGTCGAAACACAATGCCGATGGTTGGTTGGTTCGTAATATTGCAGCGGCCGATTATGCCGCAAAGTTGCAGATTCCTGTGACGGCAGATTTTTCCTTGAACGTGACCAATCCGTTGTCAGCCCAGTGGTGGATTAATCGAGGAGCGCGACGTGTGACGGCGTCTTACGATCTGAATCGTGACCAGTTGCTGGAATTGGTGGATGCCACCCCAGCTGCTTGGCTGGAAGTTGTGATCCACCAGCATATGCCGATGTTTCATATGGAGCACTGTGTATTTTGCAATGTTTTGTCGCCTGGCACTAATAAAACCAATTGTGGTCGCCCGTGCGACAGGCATGATGTGCAATTGAGGGACCGTGTGGGGGCGCTTCATGTTTTGCATGCCGACATCGGTTGTCGAAATACGCTTTATAACGGAGCGGCTCAAAGTGGCGCCGAGGCCGTGAAGCCACTGATAGACAAAGGCGTTCGGCACTTTCGAATCGAATTGTTGAAGGACGCACCCAAGGCGGAAGTCGAGCAGTTAATCGGCCTGTACCGTTCTTTAATTTGCGGGCGAATCGATGGCGCGCGAGTATGGCAGCAATTGAAGGCCCAGAACCGAGTCGGAGTCACTCGGGGTACTTTGGAACAGCCTCGCAACCCGCTGGCGATTCTTTAGGCAGACAGGCCTAGGGGTGGTGATCGGATCGCGCACGATTGGGCACGTTGGCACGCGCAGCGGCTTAGCTCACGGGGTCTCAGTTCAAGCCTCGAGGCTAACTGGTGTAGCGTGTGGAGAGGTCAAGAGAGGCCAGCCCAATGTCGTTGGGGACAATTTCGCAAAGGAACGTGGAGAAGCTTAAGTTGCCCTGGTCTTGCTGGACTGCCACGAGCATCGCATTTTCTAAAGCGGCGTTGGTGGTTGGCGTGGCTTCTATTAATTGTACGAACCGGTTGCGCCAGTTTCAGGTCGTCCGCAACTTTACGCGATTCGCCTTGAAACACGCGAAGCTTGACTTCAGTCTGACCGGATGAAACCGTTTGGAAGGTCTGTTCCTGAGAGACGGGAGTGGTTGTGTTGCGATGGATACCCGGCGGGAAGAAACCTGCGGTGGTTTGATGGCCAAATGGTTTTACGATTTCGACGCCCATGGTAAAGGGACAAACGTCCGTCATCACCGTGTCTTCGACGGTTCGGTCGTCGTTGATCAACGCGGCCTGGACAGCGGCGCCCATTGCCACGACTTCATGTTGCCACGACTTCATCTGGAGCAAACTTAATTAGAGGCTTGCGTGAAAATGGTTCCCCCACGCAATCGGAAAGGGCCGGCATTCGTGTCGCTCTGCCAACGCCTGGTGCCTGAACTGAAGTTCGGGTCATGTTGGCGACCAATCGGGCATGAGCAGGTAAGCGGGCGACTTGCGACCGGAAATGTGGAGAAAGCTTGGCGAGGTGCGTCTACGAAAAAAGGCAGCCACCCAAACGGGTCGCTGCCTTTGAATCTAAATCGAATCCAGACGCAATTCTGCGCCGATCCAATCGCCTACGCGTCCGGGCCAAAGCGTTTGCTTAAGGCAGTATCTGACGGCGGCTTGTTGGGAAATTAGGCCATTTCGCCTGGGATACCTAGAGCCTTGCGAACGGATTCCATATCGGTATTCGGATTGCCACCGATCATCGGTTCTGGCACTTCGTTGGACTTGTAGTTGAACCATTCCTGATTGTACTGGACAAACCCGTTCCCGCCGACCTTATTCGAATTCTGGATCGCTTGGCGTGACACCAATGCGATGACCGCATCGGCCAAACCAACTTCACCATCGCAGCGAGGTTGATTGTCCTGATCGTCTTGGCTGATGCACCAAGCCCAGTGTTCAATTTGTTCGCGGTACCCGCGGCTCACTCCAGCACTGGATTCCGCAGCTTTTGCGGGGGCAGGATCGTTGCTGGCGGAAGTGTCCAAGGTGCCTGCATTGCCATCGGCTTTGACACCGACATTGGCATAAGTGCTGCTCTTTTGATACAGCATCACTTCTTTTTCTTTTTCCAGAACCAACGTGCCTTTGGTACCCATCACGATTTCGCCGTAACCGCCGTACCCATTTCCATTGATCGACGAATAGGTGACCACAACTTTCTTGTTGCGATCTTGTTCGTAGGATGGAACGCCCGAAGCAGGCGGGTATTGGTTGGCTTCGTCGTAGTATCCAACCTTGTCCGAATCGAAACCCTGTCCTGGGAATTCGAACGTGCAATAGACGTGGTCGTCGGCATCACGAGTGTTTGGGAAAGTTTGGCGACCACCAACCGCATGCACGGCCAGTGGGTGCACCTTTTTGCCGACATCCTTGCTAAGGGCAGCGATGAAAATGCTTGCGGCGTCAATTTGATGGCTTCCCAGTTCTGCCATTAGCCCACCTGCGGTCCTGTCCCACAGACGCCAGCGAACCAATTCTTCCATTGCGGTTCGAACCTTCGACGTGCCAAAAATACTGGCGTCGTCGACGTAACCGAAGGCCTTCGGATCGATTAGCTTATCACTGTCAAGCGCGGTCCACTGCGCGACTTGCATCCGCAATGCTTCGGCTTCTTTCCCCGTAGCCGTTTTCAACGAACCCTTAAACCGGTTCAATTGTTCTTTAACCAGATCAACCATTACTTCTTTGCCACGTCGCTGGGCTCGCTCGGTTTGACCAGGGATTGGTAATTCCCAGCTGTCATTCCCCGGCAAGTTGCCGCGATGCCACTGGGCGCGAATGTGATGGATCTCACCTAGAAGTCCCCAGCGAATCATGTTGACCGCATTATCATACAGAATGCTGTAATGCCGCTGATGTCCTATCGATAAAAACGTGTTGGTCTTTTCTGCAACACGAGTCATCCATTTACATTCAGCGACGTTGTGCGCCATTAACTTTTCACACAACACATGCTTGCCATTTAGCATCGCAGCGATAGCGATTGGGGCATGTAGAAATAGTGGGGTCGCAATGATGACCCCTTCAATGTCCGGGTCTTTCATCACGTCCATGTAGTCGGTGTAGACCTGGACATTTCGGCGGGCAATTTCTTCCGAAGACCAGCCAAACACTTTCATCAGTCCGGGGCGAACCTGGGTGGTATTGTACGTGGTCCAGTCACCATGAAACGCTCGGAATTGGCTTGACGGGCGACAATCGCAAATCGCTTTTACATTCACGTAATCCGGGTTCAACGACCCGATCAGAACGCTACCTTCGTCGCCGGTTCCAATAACCGCAATGTTTACCGGGCGGCTGGGTTTGGCGTATCCGAAATACATCGCACCGACGCCAGCACCTAAGGCTGCAGTTCCCGCCATCGTACGGGTCAAAAAGTCACGTCGATTCAACTGGTCATAGGAATTGACGGCCCCATAGTAGTTGTCACGACCAATTTCTTTTTCTTCCGGTGTCAGATTCATTCCACTTTACTCCGTATTTAACGCCCAAAAGTCTAACCATCACGCCCAAGAGTTGACCGCGTCCTACGGACACAAAGACGAAACTCGAAGCCGGGAGGGAACTCAAACAAATCGAACAAAATTTCTTGGCAACAAAAGCCTTCCATCACGGCAGGCCTTGAACGAACTAGTATCTCAGAAACGATTCCAAAACACAAATTTGCAACTAGCCTGAGCAAGGTAAACCAATCAACCTCACGTATGAAATTCACCGATGGGGTTCTAGCTAGGTTCCTGGATGAAGAAGCCTGGATGAAGAAACCTGGGGGGTGGCGACTGTCTCCACCGCCCCCTATTTTCTGGTGATCTTCTCTGGACTTGCTCTATGTCTCTGGCCTCACTCTATTTTCGCATAACCCGTCTCCCGAAAACAACCATGCCAGCAGCGCCCAGTTGCCACACCTGTTTTCAATTGCCGAATTCTTAATTCCTGGTTCAAACGGTTATCAAGCGTCTGACTATTCTAAATCCGCATCGTCAGTGTTGGTTCGGACCGTTGGGGTGAGTAACCGCCAAACAAAATAATCCAAGCCGCCAAACCGCCCAGCAACCGTGGCTGCCAAGACCAGCAAGCCCCCGAATTCGACAATTTGATAAATGATTTTTGCATCATATCCCGGCACCCAAATCGGTTGGGTGAGAATGATGCCTAATAAAAATCCTGCCGCTGCCAGTGAAGCTACCCGTGAAAAAAGACCAATCAACAACAAAATTCCAACCGTAAAGTCGAAGTACGGGATTATCAAATTGATCCAGAAAAGTGCCGTGTTCTTGTTGATGGCGAAAGGTTTATCCAGTTTGACTTTCGTCTCCATCGACAAGCTGGATTCCAGTGGCGATTGAAGAGAAGAACCATACTCGTTCAGTTCCTCCTCCAGACCATTCCAAATGCCTTCGATTTCCGAAGAGTGCTTGTAGCGAATTGACTTAATGCCGGATTCGATTGAATCCACTTGGTCGCGCAGCGATTCGACATAAACGGCAGCGTTCTGGCGATTTTCTCCATCGCGTATGAAGCCTCGAAGTCGTTTCTCATCATCTACCGACTTTAGGATTTCACTCTTATGCACTGGGAAGGTCAGGTAATTGGTTAGCTGCTGCTTACGGCGTTGCACAATTTTCAACATGTCCTGCAGTGGATCCGCTTTCTGAAGTCGGCCACGAAGCGAATTCAAACGCTCTTGTTTGGTTTTCAGTAACCCAGCAGCGTCGGGTTGGTCGCTGGCAACCTTCGCAATTGCTTTTTCCAAGTCGTCAATTTCACGGGACAGTGAATCAATTCGACTGGCGATTTCCTTTTGACTCAATTTGTAGCCCACCAACACGTCTTCAAGGAACAATTCCCAGAATCCAAACGTCTTCGAAGGATCCAAGAGGGCAACCGTCTGCTTGGACGTGTTGGATACTTTACGAGCCTTCACGGCCTCGCCAGTCGGTTGATTTTCGTCGGCAATTTCTTCTTCCGAGACACACAACGTTGTCAGGCGATCAGCATCGGGCAACATTAATTTGAAGTAGGGTGCGAAAGGCCCATGGGCGGCACTAAAGAACGGGGCAGCGTTCCAATTCCCCTGATCAAGTTTCTTTTTGCCTTCGGTGAAGAAATGAAACCCGATGATTAGGCGAAGCGCGACCAACGAGAAAAAGATCCACTTCATTTGCGAGCGAGTTATCATCTGGCGATCGATCTCGAAAGGTGAGAGTGATTTTTATGGAGGGTTTAAAGGTGCGTTAGCGCCTTTAAAGAAACGATTTTAGGCGGGGCCGTGCGAAAACAGGTGCTGCCGCCATCTGCTTATCAACAAACCTCTGCTGACCCTCAAGCCAAGGCCCAACGGTCCAAAATACTGCAGCGATATTTCGCCGGTGCCCGTTCAGGCTTCGAATGTCCCAGGCTTCGAATGTCCCAGGCTTCGAATGTCCCAGGCTTCGAATGTCCCAGGGTTCGGGCACCAAAACATTCTTCGACCAGCGTTCGAACTTTTGGCAAGCTTCCAATCTAACTTATTCCGGTTAAATCTTGTTCGGCAGGCAATACAACAAGCGAAAAATGACGGGAATTTTTCTCCTGTAACCGCTTCTGGAATTGCAACCGTATTCTCACCCGATCCGCTGAATCACCTTAGGTTCGCTCCGGCATGTTTCGGCAACGGGTCAGGGCAACTTGTTCCCAGAGGACGTTCTGGGAAAAACCGCGAACAGTCCATTATTATCACCATCCGAAGTATGGCAAGCTAAGCAAAGCGAATTCTGTGCATCGCCGGCGAAATCTAGCGATAAACAACGAATCTTCGGAAAATTCTACTTATGCCAGGGTCGGTAAGGCAATCGGATGGTCTTGCAACTGTGCCACCTAGGTGCATTTGGGGCAAAACACCAGGGCGTTCCCCAGGCAAGGTTGGGGCTGCCGTTTTTCCGTTTCCGTTCCACTTTCAGACGGTCAGTGAAAAAGGTTAAGGTGAGAAAGTGATCCGTTGTGGATTTTTGAATTCTTGGTTTGCGGCGGTAGAATGATAAGTCAAGTTTCGACTTTCTTTGCCCAAGGGTGAGTGGCGAATTTTGGTAAGCGATTTCCTTGGAATTCCTGTTTTTGGTTTGAAATCTGCACAATCGTTCAAGTTGGCGGAATTAGCATTTGTCGAGTGCCAACACTTTTTTGGATGCGGTTTAAATTTTGTCGAAACAATGTTGTGGAAAATTCCAATGCCGCAAGATCTGCCGGTAGTCATGATTTGTGGTCGCAACTAAGATAACGATTACAACGACGAGTAGGTAACGCGGAACGGGTCGATTTCGGTGCTTTGAGGAACGTTAATCCTGTCAAAATCCGCGAAATCGGCTTGAAGGGTTAAGCAGGGAAGGCTCGTTGAAGGTGAGGCGGAATCTGCCAAGGTAGGACCAAACGGCAAGGCGCTGAACTTTGTTTGGCGGCAGATATCGGTTGAAGAGGCGAGTTTTGATCGGATGCATGCTCGCCCTGCGGGTAGGTTGCCCGTGATCGTTCGAAGACCCACCCCGGTGTGAGAAGCCGCGTAAAAAGCAGAGGATGCTCTGGACTGGAGTTAATCGATTCAACACCTTGTGGTTGATCGCTGCGAAATTAAAAATTTTCCGGACCGCAGAATTTAGTCGTTCAGGCGAAAACAGTAAGATTGACAATTAAAACTATGAGCAACACAGAATTACTAGTCGGCGCAGTTCCTTCGGATGCGAGTTTTGCTTCGGCAGAATCGCAGTTGCAAACTCTTTTAGGCCGGGTGATCGTGGTACTGCCGGCCTACAACGAAGAGCAAGGTTTGCCAAGCTTGCTGGCGAAGATTCAGCGAACTTGTCTTGCATTGCCACGCAAGTATGAAGTCTTGTTGGTTGATGACGCAAGCACCGATGGCACATCGCATGTTGGAAAAGAAGCGGCGTTGGAGATGCCTTTGACGGTGCTGCAGCACGAAAAGAATCAAGGACTAGCTGGCGCGATTCGCACGGGCCTGACCGAAGCAGTGAAACGTTCTTCACCCGGGGACGTCATCATCACAATGGATTCGGATGATACTCATGAGCCGGGAACCATCAACCGACTTCTGCAGATGATTGAAGACGGATACGACGTTGCGATTGCGTCGCGATACCAAGAGGGCTCTCGCGTGATGGGAGTCCCTGCCCATCGATTGTTGATGACTTGGTTTGCCAGGCGGTTGTTCAAGGTGCTGATGCCAATCGAAGGCGTTCGCGATTATACCTGCGGATACCGGGCTTACCGCCACGCACCGTTGGCCAAGACCATGGAGTTTTACGGCCCGCACTTTGTCAGCGAGAAAGGTTTCTCGTGCATGGTTGATGTGCTCTTGAAAATGCGCCGGTTTGGTTTTGCGATGGGCGAAGTGCCTATGTTGCTTCGCTACGATCAGAAACAGGGGCCCAGCAAGATGCAAGTAAGTCGCACCGTGTGGCAGACGATGACATTGCTACTCAAACGCCGATTCGGGGGCTACTAATATGTCAGTTGCAACCATAGAACGTCCACGCTGGGCAATCGTCGGTGGCGGCATGCTGGGTTTGACTTTAGCCTATCGTATGGCAAAACAAGGGCACGACATTTCTCTGTTTGAAGCCGCGCCCACGCTGGGAGGGTTGACCAGTGGCTGGAGTCTTGGTGAAGCGACTTGGGAGAAATACTACCACGTCATTTTGATGTCTGACTTACGTCTGCGACATTTGTTGGAAGAGGTTGATTTGGCGGACGATTTGAAGTGGGCGGAAACCAGAACCGGCTTCTACACGAACGGCCAGTTGTACTCGATGTCGGACACTGCCGAGTTTTTAAAGTTTCCACCACTGAAGTTGATCGAGAAACTACGCTTAGGCGGGACCATCTTTTACGCTTCCAAGATTAAGAATTGGAAACGCCTAGAGAATATGCCAGTTGCGGATTGGCTGCAGCGTTGGAGCGGGAAAGGCACGTTTGAAAAAATATGGTTGCCGTTACTGCGTGCAAAGTTGGGCGAAAGCTATAAAAAAACGGCAGCCAGTTTTATTTGGGCGCACATCAATCGAATGTACGCAGCCCGGCGTAGCGGATTGAAGAAGGAAATGTTTGGCTACGTCAAAGGCGGTTATTGTAGAATCGTGCAACGGTTGCAAGAACGTTTGGTGCAGATGAATGTAACCCTGAAAGCTTCGCACGCGACGCAACAGGTTAAACAGTTGGAAGATGGACGTTTTGAGGTTTCAATATCTGGGCGAGCCCCAGAGATTTTTGACCGCGTGATCATGACGACTCCGTCAAATGTGGTCCAGAAAATATGTGTCGATCTAGCGAAACAGGAACAAGATCAGTTGCAAAGCATTGACTATCTGGGAATCGTCTGTGCCTCTTTGCTTTTGAAGAAACCGCTGTCGCCGTACTACGTCACTAATATCACTGACACCTGGGTTCCGATGACCGCGGTGATTGAGTTGACGAACATCGTGGACAAGGACGAATTGGCGGGGCATAGTTTGGTTTACCTGCCCAAGTATGTTCCTTGCGACCATCCGCTGTTTGAAAAGTCCGACGAAGAAGTAGAAGAGAGTTTCTTGCAGGCTCTGGAGAAGATGTATCCTGATTTTTCACGAGACGACGTGGTGGCGTTTCGAATTTCCAGGACTCGTAATGTCATGGCGATTCCAACCTTAGGTTATTCACAGAAGTTGGCTCCGATGAAAACTTCGGTTAGCGGGCTTTATGTGGTAAACAACTCGCACATCCTGAAGGGGAATTTGAACGTCAACGAGACGATTCAAATTGCCGAAACCGCCCTGGACGAAGTGATCGCTAAAGACAAACTATTCAGCGAAAACGTCTCCGCTGTGGGTGTCTAAATAGTCGGCATGCCTGAGGTGAATTGGTTTAATTGATCTCCGCCCAGATTCTTTCGGGCGTGGAGAGCCTGAGGGCGAATCGGTGGCCCAGACTATTTACTGGCGATGCGGGTGTTTGCCGGGGAGTTCCCGTCGGCCAAATGCGGGCTGGCTGAGGGTTCTAGGCATGATAATAGCTGCTGCCACTGGCTGTCGACCATTTCTCGGGCCTGTGCCATAAGGTAAACATCTGCGTCAGCAAAAGGCGCCAGGCCGACTCGTTCAACGATACGATTGATTCGGTAGAAAAGTCCTGCATCTTCCTGGTAGTCATAAAGGAAACGCTCGCGCATGAAGACGCCATGCATCTTTTCAAACGTGGGCAACGGCTTGCCAGTGATCGTCTGGACACAGTGGGTTAGTTTAGCAACGTCGACATCTGCGAAAATCTTGTACAGGCGGTCCATCATTTCGGGATTCCTGTGCCAGATGGACCAGTCCAGAATCATTTCCACCGCGATGTGACCCACAAACCAAGATCTCATGCCGCGTTCATCTGGGCGTTCGGCCTTCAAGTACGCACCCAGTTCATGGTTCAGACGATTAAAGACCAACGAACTATGGAACGCATGATCATCGTCATGATGCTGGACGATACCAGCCGAAAGTTCAGAAAAGAAAGGGTCGTCATTATCCAAGTGCATGACGGCAAGTTTTCGCCGCGCACGCGCTTTGCGATCGACCATGTTCATGAAGTCAGGGATCTGAGTCCCCAATGCAAATGCTGGACGATCTAGGAAGCGAAACGCATGGGATAAGTAGTTCATCTATTGAATCTATTCTAGCACTGGGTTGTTGTTCTGACGCGACGGGTTGTTGTGCTTGGGCGACATCCTGACGTCGCAACGGTAGAATATCGGCGTGGCAATAAATCCCAAAGTAACAGGGTTCAAGACTTGGGCAGTTCCGTCAGGAGATCAAGCTTAATGGTCAGCACGCATTGGTGCGCTGTCGCACGATTTCAAAAAGAACGACCGCTGCCGAGACGCTGATGTTCAAGCTGTCTGCGATCCCTGCCATCGGGATATTCACCGCGATAACACTCGGGTCATACCAAACCGGGCTTAGCCCCAGGGCTTCACCTCCCATAACGATCGCGATTCCAGCCGCTTGAGTGCCCGCCGAATTGTTAGCAAAATAGTCTACTTCGCTATACCCCATTTTTGCGTCGACTCGAGTGGCAAAAATTTTGATGTTTTTTTCATTCAGCCAATCAATCGTCTGCTGCGAAGTTGCCATCGCGTAAGGAACTGAAAATACCGTGCCCAGGCTGGCGCGAATCGCATTCGGATTCTTGGGGTCCACGTTGGCGTCGGACACAATCACGGCGGAGACTCCCGCTGCGTCGGCTGTTCGAAAAATTGCTCCCAAATTTCCAGGCTTCTCAACTGCTTGGACCACCATCACAAGACCGTTTTCAGGAATTCGAAGGTCACTAAGTTCGTGGGGGCGGTTCTTGGCGATTCCGATAACGCCATCGTCCCGCTGACCAAAAGTGACTTTAGCAAACGCTTCTTCGCTAACGTTCCACTGAGCGATCCGCTTCTTGCTGGCCAGCATCTGCAATTCGAAAAGTTGTTCGGAACTTAATAGGCTGGGACACAGGATCAAGGTTTCAACGGACTCATCACAAGAGATCGCTCTGAGATTCTCGCGAAAACCATCGATCAAGAACTGGCCCGCCTGTTTTCGACCTCGGCTTTCACGTAATTTGGCGGCCGATTTGATCCGAGCGTTCTGGGGGCTGTCAATTCTTTCGATACCAGGATCGTTCATCATGTATTAGCCTTGGAGGAATTCACCGGGGTTCAGCCGGTTGATCTAATTTTCGGCCTGCGGACTTGAATTTCAAGAGGCCCAAAGCCGCTTGGTTTGTTGGCTGTTCGTTTAATCCGCATTGTCATTAATCAGCATTGTCGACACAAACGTCATTGATTGACAAGGGTAAGTGGCGATCGTTTGCCTCAGATCGGGCTTTGACTTGTCCAGTGTTGACTTTGATTTCGCTCGCTTGCAAACTAGGGTCAGCCCAAACACTAACCGGAATGGACGCACGCGGTTGCCTGGAACCTGTGCGATCGCGTTGCTTGCGGGCAGGCGGAACCCGTTGGATACCTTTTCAGGGCCGTTGATGAGGGTGTCGTTCAATTCGGGTGGGCTGACTTTGTTTCCGGCCCAACCAAAAACAACGGATTCTGCCAAGTTCGGTCTCAGAACGATTTTCCAAGTTTCGTAGGCCAGTTAAAGTGAGCCCGTTACCGTGATTGCCCCTTCTAACGAAGTTTTCCACTGACTTTGTTAAGCCACGCTGGCAAGTCAGGCACCGATTGGTAGGTGATCCGCGTTGGTCCGTTGGGCCATCTGCAGTCCCGTCGAATAAACCCCCACGAGCAAACTTTGTGTTGTCCCCAGATTTTCAAAGTCGATTGTTGAATTCAAAGCGTGTACTATTCTTTCTGATCCTGCTTTGCACAGCGATTGTGGGTGTCACTGCGTACCGAACGTACCAACGATACTCGCCACCAAGTTCCGAATTCGATTGGGCGAATCGCGGGCTCAGCGACTTTCATAATGGAGTTTATTTGCCTACGCAGGCATTTCGAGATGGAGTCAATCCGTATTCGCTAGGTGTGTTGCAGCGTTACGAAATGGCGAGGCAAACGCCACTTTATTCGCCAGCCATTTTTATCTTACACCTGCCCTTGAGTTATTTGGGGCTGCCTGCGGCGGATGTTACTTTCTTCTGTGCTTCGACCCTGTTGATGGCTGGACTGTGTGGATTGGCTGTTGGTTGGGGGCGTTCCATTGAATCCAAACTTGCTCCAGAAGCGGCCGAGCACCGATCTTGGATTCCATTTTTATGTTTGACGTTGATTGCCTTATGCCTGTTGCTGCTTTCGCGACCGGGGCATGTGACACTATTCACCGGATACTTCACACTTGAATTAGTCTTTGGGACTGTCATTGCGCTGCATTACGCCGAAAAGCGACCTGGGGTTTCGGGGGTTGGGATTCTATTGGCGTCGGGCAAGCCAACCTATGTATTGCCGCTAATCATTGTGATGTTTGCGAGGCAGAATTTTCGAGCACTGATTTTCGGGGTCGGATTTTGCATCGTTGTTGGCGTCTCTGGCTTGGCATGGCTGGCATCGTTCAGTTCGTGGCAAACGGTACTTTCAGATATCCAACAAGGTCAAGCCAACGTCTTAAATGATCCCATTGAAATGCCAATCAACACTTGGACCCGAGTTGATATTGCGGGCTTGGTTGCAAAAGGATTTGGCTGGCATCCACCAGAGAAAATCTACTTACTGGCCATGTTTCCGCAGTTAGCGGTGGTCGCATTTTTCATAGGGCGAATCGCAAAATATGAACGCCAGCAACCATTGCATGCGGGCGTCTTGGGACCGTCGGCGATTATCGGTTTATTGGCGATCACTATCTCGATCTATCATCATGCCTACGATACTCTACTGGTTTTTGTGCCGATTGTGTCGTTACTGTTTTTCGCAAAGACCGCCCTGCCCTTACTGCCGAATAGGTATCGGTTTTTGGCGTTGGGGCTAAGCTTGGTTCCGATGCTAAACTTCGTTTCCACGAAGTCGGTCCGAGATAAATTGGATTTGGATCCTTACGGATTTGTTTGGCAAAGTATAACGATGATCAATGGAATCAGTTTACTGTTAGCTTTGGTCGTATTGATCATCGGCTACAGTCGAACGTATTCTGAAAGTGCAGTCGATGGTTCAGACGCTTGATGTCAAGTTTGGTCAGTCGGTTTTCGTTTTACCTCTAGCCCTTGGGATCGTATACAATTATGAAAGACGAACCAGTCAGTTGGACGACCGGTTTCGCACTTTCCATCTTTTGTAGAACGGAACCTATGACCGTTTCATTTCGACTTGCGGGTCGAACCTTGGTGTCATCCCTTGTAATGGTGCTTTGTTTTCAAGGGTGTCTTTGGCTAACGTTAGCATCTGCTACTGCCGCGGAGCTTGCGGCGAATTTACAGGGCCAGGAGCAAGGTCAAGCCTTGGCGAATAAGTTGCCCAATGTCGTTTTGATATTGGCGGATGACCTGGGCTGGCGTGATTTGGCCTGCACCGGAAGCACTTTCTATGAAACACCTAATCTGGATCGTTTGGCCGCTAAATCGATGCGATTCACTCAAGGCTATGCGGCTTGTCAAGTTTGTAGCCCTTCACGTGCGGCGATCATGACGGGGAAGTTTCCTGCCAGAATGAAAACCACAGATTGGTTTGGGGCGGCGGCAGGTGTCGAGTGGAAGCGAAACACAAAACTGTTGCCGGCAAGTTATGTTGCCCAATTGCCCCTGCAAGACGTGACGCTTGCCGAGGCATTTCGATCGTCAGGATATCGCACTTTTTTTGCGGGCAAGTGGCACTTGGGTGGCGCAGGTTCTTTTCCCGAGGATCACGGGTTTGATGTCAATATCGGTGGTCATCATCGCGGTAGCCCGCCGTCTGGCTTCTTTTCGCCCTATGGAAATCCAAAGATGACTGATGGTCCGGCAGGCGAATCATTGCCGATTCGTTTGGGGCAAGAGACCGCTGGTTTCATCAAACAAAATTCTGACCGTCCCTTCTTTGCAATGCTGTCGTTCTATTCGGTGCATGCTCCCTTACAGACTTCAAAGTCGCTGTGGGAGAAGTATCGAGAAAAGGCGGCCAGCTTGCAGCAACCGGATCGTCGCTTCATTATTGATCGCACTTTGCAGCCGGTTCGGCAAGTCCAAGACCATCCGCTCTATGCGGGAATGGTTCAGGCGATGGACGAAGCGGTGGGCCTGGTGTTGAAACAGTTGGAGGATTCGGGGTTGGAGAACCATACGATCGTGGTGTTCACTTCAGATAACGGTGGTGTGTCAGCGGGCGACGGGGTCGCTACCAGCAACTTACCATTGCGTGGTGGCAAAGGTCGACAATGGGAAGGTGGGATTCGCGAGCCGTTCTTTATATGGGCTCCTGGTTTTAAACAAGGTGAGTGCTCCACACCGGTCATTGCGACAGATCTTTTTCCGACTTTGCTTGATTTGACGGGGTTGCAATTGTTGTCTCAACAACACGTTGACGGAGTAAGCCTTCGTCCGTTATTGGAGCGAAACAAGATTGCGGATCGAGACCTCTATTGGCATTATCCGCACTATGGAAATCAAGGCGGTGAGCCGTCGGCGATTATTCGACGTGGAGACCTGAAGTTGATTTATTACTTTGAAGACAAACGATCGGAATTGTATGATTTGAATATTGATCCCAGCGAAATGTTTGACTTTGCCAACGACCGAAAAGCAGAGTCTGACGAGCTAAGGGTTGCTTTGCTTAATTGGTTGCAGGAAGTTGAAGCCAACATGCCAACCACTAATCCTAATTATGACCCAGAGGGTTGGGCGGATGAAATGGAAAAGCTGAAGACCGTTCGCTTAATGAATCTAGAACGGCAGCATGCTGGTTTCTTAGACCCTAAATTTCAGCCCAATGCAAAATCCGAAAACGGAGGCTGGTGGGATCAGCCCAGTCGAAGTTCCAGTGGAGTTTCCGGCGAAAATTCTGAAAAGTAGTTTAGTCGTTCCTGGCCAGCTTGTTGTATCAGCTAGGGTGCAGGTGACTTTGGTCAGGTTCATGCGTCTTAATGCGAAGGTCGATTTTCTTATGGGGCTTGATGAGCGCGAAAATGTTGATTCCGCTTGGGTGACGCAAGAACCTATTGATGGGGCCGCGTTGCCATCACTTGTAGGCGTGCCCGAAGCGGGAGCCCACGTGTTGTTTCTAGGCACGGTCAGGCAGTTTACCGATTCGTCGAACACAGGATTTCATGACTTGGGAGATCCAGTTATGATCGATGGTCGACAAGTGATCCAGACCGTTGCACTTGAGTATGACTGCTATCCGGCAATGGCCCAGAAGGCGATGGCGGCGTTGTTGGCTGAAGCCCGTAGCCGTTGGGATTTGTGTCGCCAAGTGATGGTTCATCGCGTTGGACGATTAGAATTGTGTGAAACTGCGATTGCGATTGCCGTCAGTAGTGCCCATCGCAAAAATGCGTTCGCGGCAACGGAGTTCTTGATTGACCAAGTGAAGGTGCATGTTCCGGTTTGGAAAAGAGAGATCTTACCAGACGGTAGTGGGCATTGGATTCATCCCGGAGTACCGTCGCAACGTTAGTTCGTGAGCGCCGTAAAATAGCCTTGTGCGAATCGCCCTACGGTTCCTGTTATTGTTTGTTGGTTCATTGATTGCGTTCAGCGGGTGTTCGCAAAGGTTGCCATTTTGTTCTTTCGAGGGAATTAAAACGATGTGTCTTGAGTGTTGGAAACGGGTATGCGTTATTTCTTCGACGCTGATTTGCTTTGCAAATGTTGGCTTTTTGACAGCCCAAGAGGCGATTGGTTGGAAGTTGACAGAATCTCGTGCGGGCGTGATACAGGTTCAGGCCAACGCTGAATTGTTGACCGCATATCATGATCAAGGTTTTCGCAAGCCGATTTTGTACCCGGTCAATGGTCCTCAGCAGACAATGGTGATGCGTCATTATCCGGTCAAAAAAGGTGTCCCGGGAGAAGCGGTGGATCATCCTCATCATAAGTCGATTTGGTTTGCCCACGGGGACGTTAATGGAGTTAGTTTTTGGGATGAACAAGGAGAAATTAAGTCGATTGGCAAGCCCGTTCTTTCCCAGGATCCTCCCAGTATCGTTTCCCAGCACTCGTGGGAATCCGATGGAAAAGTGATTGCTACCGATACAACCAAGATCCGTTTTGGTGCGACCACGCAATCGCGTTCACTGTTAGACGATGGCTGGTGGATTGACTACCAAGTGTCTGTGCATGCGAGTGAAGGTGAATTGAAGCTGGGCGATACGAAGGAGGGGACATTCGCAATTCGCACGCATCCTAATCTTCGCTTGAAGAACGATCCCAAGCAGGGCGTCACCACTGCGGTCGGGCATGCCTTGAATTCAGCTGGGCAAACTGATCTGCAACTGTGGGGGCAGAAAGCGACGTGGGTCGCGTACTCGGGGCAGATCGATCAGGTTGATGTGACTTTGGTCATGATGGACCATCCAACCAATTTGCGTTTTCCAACCACCTGGCATGCTCGTGAATACGGATTAGTTGCAGCGAATCCTTTTGGCTTATCGTATTTTCAAAAGCAGCCAAAAGGTGCTGGCGACTTTATTATACCCAAAGGAGGTCATTTAGAGTTTAGGTATCGCTTAGTGATATCGCCTGGCACTTTGACTGCGCCGCAGATCGACCGCTTGTTTCAAGAGTTTGAAGCCGAATGAACTTGCGGCGAAGATCAGTATGCTTGCGTTAATATGATGAAGCGTTGCTGTAAAGACTTATGCAAAATCAACCCACTGTCCTTCGATTAATTTTTGGTGGGGCGAAAACTTTGCCTTATAATTAAGGCTGCGGCAATCGGCTACGAAGTAGCCTAAGTACAGATACTTGATTCCCAACTGCCTGCAATAGTCGATTTGATACAGAATCGAATAGGTTCCCAAGCTTAGTTTGGCCACGCTGGGGTCGTAGTAGGTGTAAACGGCGGATAAACCGTCCTGGCCTTGATCGCAGATTGCGATTCCAACCAGTTGATCACTTTGGTAGTAGCTGATTTCGAAACTGTTAAAGGCTGAGTTCACAAAAGTGAATTCGTATTGTGAAGTCGGAATCTCTCGTTCCTCGGTCCAGCCTCGCCAGTGCGAGTGCCGATTCAATAGTTCGATTCGTGGACGGTCGCATTTGGGCGCACCGATGGTTGCGGTTAAGGCTGCTTGCCCCTTATTCCAAATCCTCCGATGACTCTTGGTTGGTTGGAATTTCTCAATCTCCAAACGCAACGAAATGCATTCCTTGCATCCATGACAGTCCGGTTCGTAAACCAGGCTGCCATGCCGCCGCTGACCTTCATGCAATCGCTGATCAAATTCTTCCTTGCTCCATGGTCGTTGAGGCAACCAATAAATCAAACGTGCTTGGCGATTGGGCAAGTACGGGCAGGGCATCGTACTTTCGTCGACCCGCAAGTCAGTGATCAATGGAAATTGGCGGTGCATGTCTCTTGCAACCAGAAGAATGAAGTCTAGGGTGCCGACAAAATGAATCTACGACAAGGCGACGCCCGAAATGGACCGTACCTATTATGGTCGACCGGCAAGCTGACTGCAAAACGTCCACGTTGTATCCCAAGTCTGTTCGACCCAGAACGACCAGTGGTCACCGAGTTTGCCGCATCAGAGGGTTCAAATTGACGAAATCAAAATGCGTCAACCTGCGGTTGTTCGTATTGGTCGAAGTCGTTAAAGCGTTCTGGGGCGCGATCATCAAATCGTGTGTAATCGCGCTGCCAGATCAATTCAACGTCGCCGGTTGGACCATTTCGCTGCTTCTCGATAATGATCAGCGCCTGGCCTTTTAGGTCTTCAGCATCAGGGTCACCTTTTCGATAATACTCTTCGCGATGGACAAACATCACGACGTCAGCATCTTGTTCGATTGCGCCTGATTCCCGCAAGTGACTAAGTTTGGGTCGATGGTCACGAGAGTCTTCGGCTTGGCGATTTAATTGGGCTAGACAAAGGATCGGGACCTTTAGTTCACGAGCCATACCCTTAAGTCGGCGCGCGATTTTGGCCACTTGTTCCTGGCGAGGGTCCGAGGGATTGTCTGGTTCAATAAGTTGCAAATAATCGATCACAATCAATCCCAAGCGGTTGTCCGATTGCCGTTTGACTCGTCGACCTGCGGCTGCGATTTCAGAAACAGTTCGCGAGGGCGAATCATCAACAAAGAGGGGAGCGGACGCAACTTGTCCCGCTGTCATGGTCAGCTTTTTGCGCTCTTCGGCCGACAAGCTTCCGTTCCTAAGTTTGTGTCCGTTGACCCGCGCCTCGGAGCACAGCATCCGGTCGATCAATTCGTTTGCACCCATTTCCAAACTGACAAATAGGGTCGGTTCGTTCTGTCGAATGGCGACGTTGGCCGCAACATTCATCGCGAAGGCGGTCTTACCCATACTAGGCCGTGCCGCTAGGATCAACAGCTCATTCTCGCGGAAGCCCCCAGTCATTTCATCCATCTTCGCGAAGCCGGATTCGACAAAGCCTTCTAAGTGTTTACCTGCCATTCGCGCTTCGATGCGGTCCATCACTTCATGGAGGATTTCCTTCATTTGCTTCAGCGAATTGCTGCTGCGATTATCCAGAATGCTAAAGATCTGTTGTTCGGCCTGGCTAAGCGCATCTTTGGGAATCACGTCGGGTTGGTACGCCGTGTTTAAGATATCGGTGCTGGCCGTGATCAAACTGCGGAGCGTTGCCTTGCTCCGGACGATTTGGGCATAGTAGTCCGCATGCGCGGCGTTGTTGACCGATGTGATCACTCGCGCAAAATACCCGGCGCCGCCGATGGCATCGTATTTGCCTTTGGACTTTAATTTCTCTCGCAAGAGGGTTGGGTCGACCTTTTGACCTTCGGCCATGCATTCCAAGATAGCTTCATACATCACTCGATTGGCTTCATCGTAGAAGTCGTCGGGGCGGACGATCTGAATGATAGTGTCCAAAACATCAGGCATCAAAATCACTGAGCCAAGCACCGCAATTTCAGCCTCTTGGTTGCACGGCATTTGCCTACCGATGCTGTCTTCAGGTGACGGCCGTTCATTCCATTTTTCGAACTTCTTTGATTTCTTCATCATTTGAATCTGACTCCTTTCCTTTCCAATATGCACGTTCGAACGAAAATGTAAACCAATGCTATCAAGAGATCGCAATGAGTCCAGCAACCGCGAAAAAAAATGCAGCAGTTCGAAGTTCTCGAACTACTGCATAACATGCTAACAAATTTTATTTCGCAACGGCTGCCTGCGAATCAAAACCCACTTGGGGGGCCGGTCTTTTCTGATTTACCCAACTACAGTGTGGCTGAGGTTGATCCAGAAAAAGCAAACGGGCTTAGGAGAACACAAATACTGCAATGACCGCCTCTTGACCGTTCACCAAATAGACGGAATTTTTAAAGCGACCGTTGGCCAGCAAGCGTCTAGCTTAAGTCAGCGTCTGCATTGGCTGTTGGAACCACCCAAACTTTGACTTCAGATTCAATGTCGTTGTGCAAACGAACTTTAACTGTGTAAAGACCGACTTCCTTCAAAACACCTTCCAAGCGAATTTGATCGCGAGTCAGATCGAAGTTCAGTGCCTTTAATGCAGCCACGATGTCGATGGCAGTCACACTACCGTACAATTGGCCTTCGTCGTTCGCGTTGGATTCGATGGTGACGCTCTGCTTAGACAGTTCAGCGGCCATGTCGTTCAAGTGACGCAAACGAGTCTTCTCGATTGCAACCAATTTCTCTTTGTGTTTTTCGACCATTCGCTTGTGATGGTCAGTCGCTAGAGTCGCCAGACCCTGAGGAATTAGATAATTTAAAGCATGGCCTGGACGTACCTCAACCACATCGCCTTGCTTGCCCAAGTGATCTACCGATTGGATCAGCAAAAGTTCGATGCCGCCATTGGCGCCACGCGGCAGTCGCTTAAATCCCTTGACCGAACTTCGACGCTTCTTCGCTTTAACATGAGGCATTTCAAATTCCACTATTTACAAATTCTGAGGACAACTTTGATGGAATCACCCAGAAACTTGGCATTCTATCTAATGTTATTTTGTATTCAAAGACTCGCCACTATCATTGCAGGCGAAGTCATTCTTCATCTATTACGGTTTCACAACCACTCTTCTTCGCAAAACGGCCGCAAAGGCCATCAGGTAATCCACCTTAAAACGGAATTTCGTCGTCCGGCATCGATTCTTCTACAACTGAATCTCCGCTGCTTGACGCCCCACCGTAACTGCTGCCTGGGCTTCCGCCCGAACCACCACCAGTAGAACGCCCGCCCAGCATCTGCATCCGCTCAGCCACGACTCGCAACTTCGAGCGTTTTTGACCTTCTTTGTTTTCCCAAGAATCCAGTTTCAACCGACCTTCAATCAAGATCGATGAACCCTTGCTCAGGTACTCGGCGGCCACTTCGGCTAGGCGACCCCACAAAATGATATCGACAAACGTAGCTTCGTCTGTCCATTCACCGTTCTTTTTGACCCGATCATTAACGGCTAAACCTACATCAGCCACTGGAGTCCCCTGAGGAGTCTTCTCCAACTTAATGTCGCGGGTCAAATTTCCTAACAAAACCACTCGATTGAAACTAGCCATCTTGCCCTTAGCTCCTTTTACGGTCACGCCACATCGGCATACTGCCCAGTTGCATGAGTCATATTTAACGAAGACCGCTCGTCCTGCGCTCCGTTCCGGATTCTTCAATGCATGATTTGAAGGCATCATTTGAAAGCATGGCTCGCAAATAAACACCTCAGACTACGCGTCGGCTTCAACTCCGATTGGATCAATCTTGCGCGTTTCTGGCATCGGTTTTTCGCCGCGTGCCATCGCTACCAAGGTTTCCACAAGACGTGGATCAATCTTGATCGCTAAGTGCCGGAGAATCGGATCGGTAATGACACATTCACGGCTAACCTTGGAAAGATCAGGACCAGCCATTTCGATGTACATCAACCAATAGACGCCCTTGCGGTGACCTTCGATTGGGAATGACAAACGTTGTTCGTTCCACAAGCGACTGGCAAGTACTTCACCACCACATTTTCCAACCATGGCTTTAACCATGTCAGCCATGCCGGCAGGATCCTTCGCATAAGCGTTAGGGTCCAAAATCAACATCAATTCGTAAACGTTATTGGCCAACGTTCAAACTCCTCAGTCGTTACATGCAACGAAAACGGTTATCTGTTAAATTCAAAAAGAATACCTTTACGTCACAGGTATCCCATAATCAAAGTGCGTTTGCTATCGGTGGCAACCCAGGCCAAATTGGCTGAGTAAGCACCAAGCGACAAATGCCATTGCGACAAATGCCATTGCGACAAATGCCATTGCGACAAATAATTAGCCGCTGGTCGAATCGTCGCCACCGATTTCCGGTGCCTGATCGACTGGTTTTTCTTTTTTCTGCTTCTTGTCGCTGTTCTTCTTGTCTTCTCGTATGTTGAACTGGTTCATGCAGGCAGTTAGGCCCTCTTTGACCCAAATTTCTACTGCATTGGCAGCCTGATAAACCGAGCTATCCATCTGCGAACGTTGTTCCGTATTAAACTTGCCCAAAACATAATCCGCTGTCTCCCACTGGGGAGGCGTCGGATCGATTCCAATTCGCAATCTTGGAAAATCCGGAGTACCAAGCATTTGGATAATGCTTTGCAGCCCTTTTTGGCCACCCGAGGAGCCTTTGCCTTTGGTTCGAATCTGACCGTTAGGCAGACTTAAATCGTCGCAAATTACTAGCAGGCTTTCGGGCGATAACTTGTAAAAATCAAGCAGCGGGCGAACACTGCGGCCGCTAAGGTTCATAAACGTCAGCGGCGTGGCAATCAATACTTTCTCGCCAGCCAGCGAACAATCCACGATCTCAGCCTGGAATTTAGCCTGAGGTCGGCCCTGAGCATGTCGACGAGCGAACTCGGCAACCACCTCAAACCCAACGTTGTGCCGTGTCCCAGTGTATTCTCTTCCAGGATTCCCCAGACCAACAACTACCTTCATGTATTTTCAACTCAGCGTACACTCAGTTTTGACCCGCTCAATTTTCGTTCGCTCAATTTTCGTTCGCTCAATTTTCACCGAGCTGACCTTGAAAAATTTCGCCAGCACGCTTCCCAAACGAAACACCCTACGCAAACAACCATCGGTGAAACGCAAATTTACCCACTCCGCTGATCTCAGCTGCAGGAAATGGAGGTCTTGCCGAGCAAATTGAGTCGCAAGCTAACCAATCCAGGTGAATAAAATTGACGTGTGACAGTCACACCAAAACGTCGACCGATCTCTTGTCACTGTCGAAACTTAAGTTCAAAACCAAGCTTAAACCCGAACCAGATCAACGTGAAGCACAGTCGATCCCATGCCATCATACTGAACGGATTTGAGAACAACTTTCTCAGTGACATCGCCATGCAATTCAAAATTGGCCAAGCCTTTTTTGACTGCGTTGTTCAACTGTTTTGCATTGATTGAAACCATGACATTTCCGGTTTTTCCACCGTAAATAATGGCAGGAATCAAGCCCTCTTCGCGCAAGCGGCAACTGTTCATGGTACCGCACTTATCGCGCAACTTAACATCCAAGTTGGTCACTACTAAAACTCCAAAGGCTTCACATTATGGCTTAGCTTAGGCCAAACCTACTGATCTACTGCCAACCTGGATTTTTCCAAGCGGGCCTTAACAGACGCTTTTGAAACGAGCACTAACGCGAGTGCGCACTTCAAAAACAGCTGGAACCACTAACACACCACCAAGCCCAGTAAACTCCCAAGCCCAGTAAACTCCCAAGCCCAGTAAACTTCCAAACCCGGTAAACTTCCAAACCCAGTAAACTTCCAAACCCGGTAAACTTCCAAACCCAGTAAACTTCCAAACCCAGTAAACTTCCAAACCCAGTAAACTTCCAAACCCGGTAAACTTCACCAAGTCATCTTTTCTAGGCCCGGTTACCTTTTCCCGCGAATTCCAAAACCCACCGTCTTCATTAATGCCGAATATCGCTTAAGCTTCAACTGAATCAGCTTAATTCCCATCGATGAAGCAATACCAAAATCTGATTCTGAGCAAACTTAATCACCCTTGGTGCTAATTTGCCCCAAAGGCAATCCACCGCGGGCATGCTGAATCGAGGGCTTTTCGAGTCGCATACTTCGAGGATTTCATGGTTGAATGCAAGAAATGCTTTTCTGGCGACTTTTAAGCCAGTTCCACATTGTGACAAATTGATTGGGGTTGGCAAGCCCAAACTTGCCTTGCCAAGGCCGGGTTTCACACATTAATTTACTTCTTGCGTAACATCTAGATGATAGTCGCAAGGAATCTGACGATTTACCAGTACGCTTTGGTGCCATAAGCTATCGGACTATTATTCGTCTCCCGGTCGTTTTTAACCAGTTTCTGCCCGAACAAATAGATAATAAGGCCACCATGCCAAATTCGAAACCCACTCCATTTGAATACGTTGAGCCCATCGGACACCGAGTGCTGGTTCGCAAAGATGAGGCCAAAAGAGAGACGAAAGGCGGAATCGCATTGCCCGACGAGGCTGAAATCCCGACGATTACGGGCCGAATCGTGGCGATTTCTGCGGCAGTTGAACATGACGTGGATGTACCTCTACGGCAGTATGACAAGGTTTTGTTTCACCCAAAGAACGCGATCCCCGTAGATTTCGAAAGCGATAATCAGCTGTTTGTGGTGCCAGTGGAAGATGTGGTTGCCGTATTTCGACGTGATGAACGAGCGATACGCAAGCCTGACTCGCCGACCGAGGATTCCGACCAATAAAGCGAGTTGGGGGTGCGGAATTCCTTTTGTTTGAACAAGCTTCACGCTTCAACCAAATTTCGCCCAGGGCGGTATCAAGCTCTGAAAATGCAACAACAGATGCCTCAAGTTCAGCAGGCCTCGGCAACGCGGCCAACTTGTCATTTTGAAAATTAGGTGGTTGACTTATCGGATTAGGCGATAGCCAGACCATGCCAGTGCTGCCCAGCCGAAAATCATCACAGCGCCGCCGATTGGAACAATCGCGCCCAAGAACTTGGGGCCCCCTAAAACCATTGTGTAAAGGCACCCCGAAAAGACTAGTGATCCGATTAGGAACGAAAGGCAGCTGGTGGTTGCCCACTTCGCGGTTTGAGTTCCGCTTGCAGGCGGATTTTCTTTTGACTGAATCGCATGAGTTGACGAAGCTTTCGGCACGACGGCCAGTGAGAGCAAGCAACTGGCGATTGCCGCCAACGCATGAACCATTTGGTACTTAGCTCCCGTTTCCCAGTTATTCAAAAGCTGGGTCGCAGTCTGTGTGTCAAAATTCGTGTTCAAATATTGTTTCAGCGCGTGCGCGCCGAAAGCACCTAACGCCACCGAAAGGCCTGCCCAAATGCAGGAGGCCACAAAAAGCACTCGAAGCGTCTTCATTTTTGAATTCTAATTTCTATGGAGAAGAAGTCAGGCTTGGGTGTGAAGCGATCTGCAATCAAAGGCGAACCTAGACAGCATTGGCCTGTTGACTGATGATCACAATAACGAAGGCCAGTGAACTGAAAAGGAGCCCTGCCATCGCCCAGCGTTTTTCATTCCCTAGAAGTGCAATGAAGCACAGGAAAAAGGCAACCGTTGCTGGAATCAACGCCATCCAGCCCACCATCGAAACCAGAATGGACCAGGCGGCCAAGCCGATTCCTGCACGCAGGCTGACTCGGATCGGGAGGCTTTGCGCCCATTTTTTGCCCTGATCAATGGACAGCGTCGTTAAGGGGCTCCACGTGATTGACGCCGTGTCCAAATTTCCAGCGTCCGAATTTGCCGTGTCTGAATTTGCCCCCAAGGCTTGGGAGCCAGGGTTGATGCGGTCCCCCGCTTGCTTGCCAAACGGAGATTCGTTTGCGGCCGACTGAAAAGGCGAGTCGTCCGTTGGGCCGCTGATGGCGGCTACGGGAATATCCTCTGCGCTCTGCGGTGGGTGTTTTTTCTCTTTGATGAATTGAGTTTCACTGAGGAAAGTGATTTCTGATTGGTTGGATTTACGAGCGAGATCCAGGGCGACTCGAGCCGACATTGCGGAACGGATTTGGCTGGAAAAAATTAGCCCGCATACATTGCACCGCTCAAGTAGCGCGTCATCAATTTCCCAGTTGCAGCTTTGGCAATAGATCGGTTCGCTCATTGAAAGTTTCCTGGGGCCATTGGAATCAACTGTGAAAGTGCCGCTTGAGGACAAAGGTGAAACCGTTATCTAACTTGCTCTAGAACTGGAACTTAACACCAGCACCGCTAGTTGGGGTACCAGTGGTGCCATCAGGCGTTTCGTGCCTTGCCTGTTTGGATCTATACGCCAAACTTTATTGTAGCAGCAGGGAACCAAGCGTGGTCAACGGAGCGGTTTTGTTGGCGCAACCGATGGCTCAAGGACTCGCAAGTGTCCAACCGGAAATCCAAAGTCTAGGGCTGTGGTTTTTGGGATTCTGTTGGTGTGAATTGGAAGAGGGGGTTCGTGCCGCTAGATTTGATAGCCAGGCAGCGACTTTTGGGTGGAAGTTTAGCGTGAGTTTGTGCGGCACAGACTTTGGTGTTGATTGGTTTGGGCTTGTATACTAGACCTGACCCTGCTTCGCAGTTTGGAACACTCACAGTTGGAACATTCAGGGGGAGCCATGGAATTGCAAAACGAAAAATCACCTTATCAAACGCCTCTGCAAAGCAATGGGGTTCGATCGGTCAGTCCATTGACGCTGTCCAAGGCAGCGGCGTTTGTAGTTGCCGGTGGTGTGGTGGGCGGATTTTTGGGCGGTGTGGTAGGAGCCGGCCTCGGGGTCTATGTTCCTGATTACTATCGTGGTCTCTTCGGGCAAGGCGTCAATCCGTTGCAGTTGGGAATCGGTCTGGGGGCGGTTCAGGGGATTGGTGGCGGAGTCCTGGTGGCCGTGGTGCTAATCGCATTATTTCTCTGGCACCAGCAACGCATGGTGGTATTGGCAAGAAGCGGCATGGCCGAAGGTCCAACGGCAGACGCTACAGGCAAGCCCGAGTAAGCGACAAAAATTTTGGGGTGAAGCAATTTTGGGGTGAAGCAATTTTGGGGCGAAGCAATTTTGGGGCGAAGGCTGTGTCCATCGGTCGTTGCGGAATTCTACTTTGACCTAAAGTTGAACCGTCACGTGAATTGCGTTTTAGGCGGCAGGCAGTTGCCCTTTTATTTTATTGGATTGTTCCCACGGTGGTGATCTTGTTCTGCCTGGTAAGGGCGGTCGGTGAAAGTGGTGAAGATCAGTTCACGAAATATTCATCGTTTGCACACTTCACGGTGAGTTGAATGTGCATACTGCAAGGTGCATTCAAGGTGCATTCAAGGTGCATTCAAGGTGCATTCCAATGGTTGGAGCGTGTTAGTTCACCGTCGATTTAGGAGAATGGCTAATTTTAGCTACAATTGGAATTCGTGTCGTGGAACTTGATTTCGCGGTGCGACGCTCATGGTTCGATAGCAGGTAGTCGTCACTTGGGGTCGAATAAAAACTCGGGGTGTCGATCTGTCGATCTGTCGGTCGGTGTGTGTGTCAATATTTGGTGATGAAATGAGGGTTGCCGTGGTGCTATTTAACTCCCGTAGTTTTGCTGGGCTTGTGGGCTTTTTCTTTGTGGTAATCGCGTCACTTCAGAATCAGGGGCTCGCTCAAATGATCGTTGCACATCGCGGCTCTTCGGCACAGGCTCCAGAAAATACGTTGGCGGCTTTTCGATTAGCTTGGGAGCATCAAGCAGATGCGATCGAAGGAGATTTCTACTTGTCGAAAGACGGGCAGATAGTGTCGCTGCATGATAAAACCACCGGACGTACTGCTGGGGTTGATTGGGATGTACGCACTCAAACGTTGCAGCAATTGAGAACGCTGGATGTCGGCAAGTGGAAAAGCGAAAAGTTTACTGGCGAACGGATTCCAACTTTGGAGGAAGTTTGCCAAGTCATCCCCAGCAATAAGAAATTGGTTTTAGAAATCAAGGACTCGGCAAGGATCGTTCCCGTCTTGAAAACAAAAATTGAAAGCGATCCACGGTTGAAAGCACTCTCCGTGTCCCGGCTTATGATCATTTCTTTTGATCAACAGGTTGTGGCGCAGTGCAAAAAACAACTGCCCCAAGTTGACGCGATGTGGTTAACCAGTTTCAAGAAAGACAGCGTGACTGGATCGATCAGCCCTTCGATCCAAGAGATACTAGAGACATTGAAACGCGTGAATGCCGACGGTTTGGATTGCCAAGCCGCTGAACACATTGACGCGGATTTTGTAAAACAACTGCGAGATGCAAAGTACCAGTTTCATGTTTGGACCGTCGATGACCCAAGCGTAGCCCAGCGTTTTAGCGAATTGGGAGTCGATTCGATTACCACCAATGTGCCCGCCCAAATTCGCCAAGCGGTCACAGGGGAATAGCCAATTTTCAAATTTTCGCTTGACGGTCTTAATGATGGACCGCTGGCTATGGATGGTTTATATTGTATCGTGGGGTGGTCGCCACCGTTGACTAAGTTGCGAGGGCCGAATGAAGTAGTGGTCGAAAATCCTCGCCAAAGTTTCAAGCTGCCACCGTTACCGTGAGTCAGGGTAAGTTGCCGTTGCCGTTGCCGTTGCCAATGCCGTTGCCGTTGCCGTTGCCATTGCCGTTGCCGTTGCCAATGCCGTTGCCGTTGCCAATGCCGTTGCCATTGCCATTGCCATTGCCATTGCCGCTGATCCTGCTGGCAATTGACTTCAATGCTTGCTCCGTTCGTTTTCCCCACCCCTGAACAGACCCTTGATTCAACAATCCCGGAAGATCCGTCGCCGGTTGTTCGCCCCAAACCCACCTTAACCCAAACCCACCTTAACCCAAACCCACCTTAACCCAAACCTAACTTGCTCCAAACCTAACTTGGCCATGTGGCCCTGGTGCCAGCAGTTGATTCCTGGCGGTCAACCATTGACGGTGCCTTGCCAGCCAGAATGTTTTGTTTGGTGAGCAAGCGATTACTTCTGTGTTTGGTTGAATCGAGCGGTTGGAATGCGGTCCCCTACCAAGATGAATTTCCCCAGTTCAGTTTTCCCCAATGCGAGTACAAGGGTTCGAATTTTCAGAATTTTAAACCCTCGACTTTGCGTGTTGTAGGCGATCGTTTGCTGTCGTCAAATGTGCGGTTGGTTGCTGCTGATGCTTTAAATGTGCATCGACCTCTCATGTTTTATGAACGAAGTGTTGCCCAGAATTTAAGACGAGGATGCATCATGAAGAAATGCCGATCTCTAAAGTGGATGCTTGCGTTTTGGGTGATTGCCTTGGGGTGCCAAATTACGGCGGCGAAAGACGAAGACGGCGAGGCGTTGGCCAAGTGGAAAGGTAAATTTGACCGAACGATTTTTCCGTTGATGAAGCAGCGGTGTATCGAATGCCACAGCGGTGATCAGCCGGATGGCGAATTGGATTTGGGGAAGTTTACTGACGGCGAGACCGCGGCGAGTCAAATGGAAATGTGGGATGAAGTTGGTAAACGCATTCGATTAAATGAAATGCCACCAGCGGGTAGTCCTCAATTAGATGATTCGCAAAAAGGGCAGTTTTATCGCTGGCTTGATTCAAGGCCCAGTGAAGATTTGTGTTCCAAGCTGGCCAATGAAGAAACGCAGGCTTGGTACCAAGGGTTTGTAATGAGTCGCCGGCTGACTCGGACCGAATATCTCAATGGGATGCGAGATCTTCTAGGTATTTCCGTCGATGCTGGATTTCAGATTCCGTCCGACGGTGCGGGTGGTGAAGGGTTTGACACCAATGGTGGGACATTGTTTACATCCCCAATTCACATCGAACAGTATTTAGCAGCCACGATCGATACGTTAAATCGAGCCTTGTCGGATTCGCCCCCAACCCCAGACCACTTGGAACAAGGCAACCCTAAAGGTGATAACTCGTCGCCCGAAACGGCGGGACCGGTTCCTGCTTCACGCAAGTTGAATGTTAGTTCTGGAATGCGTGATGCAATTTTGTGCTCGCAGCCAAGTTCTACGACCAGTCCTACGCAGGCGGCCGAGGAAGTTGTGCGGCAGTTTGCTCGTCGCGCGTGGCGTCGTCCCGTTGGCGATGACGAAGTTCAGCGACTGGTTGGGTTGTTTGCGAACGTTTTTCAGCAAAGCGATGATTTCCTTGTTGCCATCAAGCAACCATTGACCGCGATTTTGATCTCTCCCAACTTCTTGTTTGTTGTGGAAACGGAATCTGAACAGGGGGGAGTCCAGCGGTTAACACAGCATCAACTGGCGACCCGTCTGGCTTTGTTTTTGTGGTCTTCGGTTCCCGATGCGGTCCTGTTAGACGCGGCGGACGCGGGAGAATTGGATACCCAACCGCAGGTGCTTTTTCATACGAATCGTATGCTGAACGATGATCGGGCGCAAGCGATCGGAGAAAATTTTGGTTTGCAGTGGTTAGGCTTGGCCAACTTCTTGGAGACCGTTCGCCCAGACGCAGAAACGTTTCCTGAATACAATGTGAAACTAGCCAGCGACTTACGCCAAGAGGTGATTCAAACCGTGTCCACCGTGTTTCGGCAAGACCGTTCATTGTTGGAACTGGTCGATTCACCGCAGGTTTATATCTCGGGGCGATTGGCAAAGTTTTATGGGCTAAGTGAAGATTCGCAAGCACTGGACGCTTGGCAGGAGGTACTTGTGGCGGGCAGTCCCAGAGGCGGTATCATTACCTCAGGCGCCGTTCTGGTGAATGCTTCGTATCCTCGTCGCACCAGTCCTGTTCTGCGAGGTAGGTGGTTGTTGGAGGAGATCTTAGGATCTAAAGTTCCACCGCCTCCACCAGGGGTTCCAGCTCTGGAGGAAGCCGTCTCGGAAGATGTGGTGTCCTTGCGGCAGCGATTAGAGATTCATCGCAAGAATCCCGAGTGTGCATCGTGTCATAATCGCATGGATCCGTTAGGTTTTGGACTGGAAAATTTTGATGCGATCGGCCGTTGGCGAGAGGAAGATAATGGCCAGGCGATTGATGCTAGTGGAACGCTGCCGAGCGGTCAGTCGTTCCAAGGTCCAAGTCAATTGAAGCAGATTTTACTTGAACGATCAGGCGACTTCGAAAGACATTTGATCAAAAAGATGTTGGGTTTCGCATTGGGGCGAGAGTTGAATAAATTCGATGATTGTGTTGTCGACCAAGCCATGGAATCACTTCAGGAAAATGGACATCGATCAAGGTTGGTGATTGAGACGATTGTAACCAGTTATGCGTTTCAACATCGCTATTTTAAAGCCAAGAAGTGATCCAAGGTAAGTTTGCGAAAGCAAGTAAGATGCGGGGCTCCTGAATTGGATTTTAGGGGCAAGTGAAGTTAAGTTTGACTGCCGAAATGGTGACTTGGATATTCATTTTTGAAGGAATTTTCAAATGCAGCGAAGTAAGAACACAGGAAAAAGAAGCAAGGCGATGAATGCCAGTCGCAGGCAGTTCTTGCGTGGCTCAGGCTTGATTTTAGGTTTACCGTTTTTGCCATCCCTGCTTGCTAAGGTCGCACGCGGTGTTGAGCACCAGGGACCTCCGGTTCGAAATGCGTTCATTTATTTCCCGAATGGTGTTTGGGAAAAAGGTTGGGTTCCCCAGGAAACGGGCGCGGAATTCAAATTGCCGCCAGCTTTGGAACCGCTGGAGAAGATTCGTTCCAAAGTTCTGGTATTATCCGGTTTGGATAAAAAGAATAGCCACAACGGTGACGGGCACTATGCCAAGACCGCAAACTTTCTGACGGGAATGCCCGTAGCAAAAACTACAGGCAAGGATATCAGTAGTGGTGGAATTTCCGTGGATCAGCTGATCGCCCAGCATTTGGCCGGGCAGACTCCATTGCCATCGCTGGAGTTAGGGACCGAACCGGTCATCAGTGGCATCGACAGCAATGTGGGTTACACTCGGTTGTATGGTTCGCACATCTCCTGGCAAACGCCGACTCGCCCGCTGGCCAAAGAAATCAATCCGCGAATCGTTTTTGAACGGTTGTTCGGGAAGAAAATTTCTGGTGATTCCCAGCAGGCTCAGTCGTATCGGAATCTGTTGGACTATGTTCTGGAGGATGCCAGGAGCGTTCGTCGAACCTTGGGCAGAGACGACCAATTCAAGATGGATGAGTATCTGGATTCGGTCAGGGCCGTTGAAAAGCAAATCGAGTTCTCGAGTCGAACTTCGCCTCGAACTTGGGAGCCTGAGATTGCACCTGAATTTATTCAACAGCATCGACCGGGTGTTCCCCAAGACTTTCGACAACATGTCAGTGTGATGTTGGATTTGATGGTTTTGGCATTTCAGACCGATTCAACTCGTGTCTGTTCGCTTATGTTTGCCAACGATGTGTCGTCACGCAATTTTTCATTCTTGGACGGCGTTGAAGGTTCTCATCACGAACTTTCGCATCACGAAAATAATGACAAGAAGATTGCACAATATCAACTGATCAACCGCTGGCATGTGCAGCAGTTTGCAATGATGTTGGAACGGATGGACGCAATCAAGGAAGGTGAGGGAACCTTGCTGGATAATAGCATGTTAATGTTCGGTTCCAGTTTTTCTGATGGAAATCGGCATGACCCCGATAATTTGCCGATTCTTGTGGCGGGTAAAGGTGGTGGCTCGATTAATTCTGGGCGACACATTGCAGCCAAGGGGCAAGTTCCACTTTGCAATCTGTACCTATCGATGTTGCAACACAATGGAGTTCAATTGGATGCCTTCGGCGACAGTAACGCGGTTCTGGATCTAACTTAAAGCAAGCGGACGCTATAAAAATACCAGCACGCAGCGCAAGCAAATAGAGATTGCCTTCCTACGCTTGTGCGGCGTGCTGGTATTGCCGTAAATCTTCAGCCACTAGCCTAAGACCATTAAAACGGTGTCGTTTCCCGTTCTGGAAATCAAAGTTTCGCCTGCCAAATCGGTGCCTTCGAATGGTCGTTTGCAAACACGCCGAATTGGGAATGGGCGCAGGTCATGGCGACACAGCAATTTCCGGGACGGAATTTCAAGCGTGAAGTGTTTCAAAATCAGGACACGCGGTGGGGCGTCGTTTGAACGCTGTGGTGCCTGCCATTGAAGCATTGTGGAACAACTTTCAAGGTGTCGCGACGGTCGGCAAGGTACACATCGGCGAAGGCCAGTGGGTTGGGCCGCACGATGAGAAATCGGCGACGCTAAGGGTGTGGGGCGTGGCGACGGCTAACCGAAAGTGCGTTTGGAAGGCCTGCATAACAACCCAGGCTCATAACAACCCAGACTCGCAATCACGCAGACTCGCAATCACGCAGGCTATGGCGAGGCAGAAGAAAAGTTTGCGGTTCATTCAGGCGTTAAGCGAATTGATCGAAAGAATCGGTGGACCCGCCCAGTAGGGCTTTGGGTTCGCCAAAGTTTCCCGCTAGATCAGAAGCACCACCGTTTCAAGTTAAGCCATCTTAAAACTGCGGCCAGCACTGCGGCCCGCTAGGCGTACGTTTGATGTTGATGTCGAGGAAGCGATCCGAAACTACGGAACGTTCCAATTTGGAAATGAAGAATTGACTGTTCGGGAGAAGTTTTCGGGAGAAGTTTTCGCGGCAGGCAGTGAATCAGGATGCGTGTCTTGATCTGTCTTCCAGTTGCCCAAAAACCCAAAAACCGTGCCGCCCAAGATTAGTGCCCCTTAGTGCGAAAAGGTCGTCGTGAGTGAAAAAGCGAAAGCCAAGACATGGTGCAGGAGCTAGTAGAGATTGGCTTTCGCTTAAATAATTAGTCGTCATTAATCGCGTCCAGGACTATGGAGAAAATGTCCATTGCTGTCCAGCAAGCACCTTGTTTCGCAGATGTTAGCGTGTGAATTGTCCAAAATATTTAAATTGTGAAGGACATTTGTTGATTCAATTACGGGTTAGGCGTTAGTTAGGCCTGTGCTAATCCAAGTCAATGACACCGCTTGCGGATATTTTTTGATTTAACAATTGTACGGGATTGTCGATTCGCATCTTGCGAATTACGGCTAACCGGTGTTTTTCGACCGTACTGGCACTGATCCCTAGTTCGACCGCAATTTGTTTGTTTTCTAGCCCAGTTAGTAGCAACTGATAGACTTCCAGTTCCCTGGGGCTTAGTTCGTCACGCAACTTTTGGTACTCCTTCTTCCTTAATAGTTCTCGCCATTTTACGCACGAAAGTTTCATTCCGTGGTCCACCACCGCCCTTAACGTGTTGGGAGCGTAGGGCTTCTCTAAGAAATCTGTGGCACCCTTTTTTAACGCATCGACGGACATGGAAACGGTTGCATGGGCGGTAACGATTATGATGCTTAGATAAGAGTGTTCTGGCAGCAATTGTTGGTACAGTTCGATCCCGCTCATGCCAGACATCCTCACGTCCAGCAAAAGGCATCCCGGTTTAGGGCCGTTCCAGTTTTCCAAGAAGTGCTCGGCCGAGGCGAAGCATTCGACCGGGACTTTTAACGGTCGCAAAGCAACCGCGACCGATTCCCGAATGTCTGGGTCATCATCCACGACGAAAACGGACAAAGTGTATTGTTCACCTCTCATGTCTGGATCGATCGACAATGGGCTCATGCTGCTTTTTCCATAGTTGTTTGCTGTCTTGGTAGTTCGATGCCGACCACTGCGCCGCCATTGGGTTGATTCCTGGCCCAGATTTTACCGCCATGCAGTTCCACAATTGACCGGCAAATCTTTAGGCCTAATCCCAAGCCGTTACGCCGCGTGCTGAAGAAAACATCGAACAAACGGTTGAGTTGATTCTCTGAAAATCCAGTTCCGTTGTCGATGAACTGGAGCGTCACATCGCTTTGGCCTGCTTCGACTAGGATTATGATTTTCGGGGCGCTGGCATCCTTGCAGGATAACAATGAATTTCGCATCAAATTGATTGCAACTTGTTGGATCTGTACTCGATCGGCATCCAAATAAACATGATCTTGGTCACATTGGATCGAAATCGACGCGTCAGTGCCTTCAACTCGATCGGCGACTAAGTGTTTGGATTCTCGCAGCAGCGATAGTATTTCGATCTGCTGATAAGAACTAGTTGCTTGCTTGATTAGTTGCCGAACGCTTCTTAGGACATCAGCCGCACGACAGGCTTGTTCACTGGAACGTTTGGTTAGGTGCCGAATTTCATTTATGGATTCGGCGGTAATGTCTGCCTGAGCGATGGTATAAGTGGCATCGGTGAAATTGATCAACGCGGTCAGTGGCTGGTTTAGTTCATGAGCGATTCCTGCGGTCATTTCGCCAATGGTGTTAATCTTTGAAAGTCGTTCAAGTTCCAGGCGGCTATTGGCCAAATTCATTTCAGCCTGGCGTCTGGCATGTTGTTCTTCGGCAATCCGTTCGGCGGCAAAAATCGCAGGTGAAATGAGTTGTGAAATACGCTGCAGCAGGTCAAGGTCATCTTCGGAAAAGTCCTTGTTGGCAAGTCCTACGATTAAGATACCTTGTGTTTGCCCTTCGAACTGAAGTCCGCCCACTGCCAGTTTCGTCAGGTCGCCAAACGGCGTGGGTACGTCGGGAAGGGCCAGTGCTTTTGTTTGTAATGGTTCCAGCAGTGTCTCGTAGAATGGGTCGATCTGCCCAGCACAGACCTCTTTTGCGACCACCTGTCCCGAGTCGTGGAATTTGGTTGATCGCCAATGGACGCCGATCGAATGTTGAAACGTCAGCAAGACGATTTGTGAACAATCAAACGTGTCAGCAATGACTTTGAGGAGTTGCAGCTGTCCCCCAGAGCCCTCTTGCATCGCTTGGGTTACTTTCGTTGCCGAGGCAGTGATACGGTCCAAGCGTTGGATTTGTCTTGCTTGCCCCGCTTCAGCTTGACGCAGTTGAGTAAGATCATTCATCACAACGACCAATCCAATGGCATTTCCGTTGTCGTCGAAAAATGGAACTTTGTGTGATTCAACGATAAACATTCGATCGTTGGGCAGTTGAAACGATTGTGGATACCCGTGCCAAGCCTTTCCGCTGGCGATCAAGCGTTTATCGTCTTCCCAAAGCTGTTCATGTTCCTGCGGGAATAATTGGGACGCGTTCTTTCCAGCGATCTCATCAACGGTTAACCCAAAAGTTTGGGCCGCGGCACGGTTGGCGCGAAGGATTCGATTTTTAGTGTCCTTTAAGAATACCTGCGCGTCTAAGGAGTCTAGGATCGTTTGTAGTTGCAAACGATGTTGAAATTCCGCTTGTTTCTGTTGCTGGACATAAGCGGTGAATGACAACACCGAAGAAGAGCATACGGTCAAGTAAAGCTGGAGGCAAAAGGCCTGAGTGTGAATACCATCCAGGTTGGAAAACGCTCCGTAGTTTCGTGAGGTCCCCCAGACGCTGATGATTGCCACCAAGCATAGTCCAAGAATGCAAGCCGTTTTTTCTCCCATGATGGCCAAGAAAAACAACGGTGGAAAAACGAGATAAACGATGGGCTGTTGTTGCAGCGTAAAGACATAAAACGCAAGGGAACTGAGGAGAAGTAGAGCGCAAACGACCACCGGGATGTCCTGGAAAATTTTCCGTGACTTCCCCAATTCGTAATAGATCGTAATCCCGATTGATCCAGCGACCATCATGCCAACGGCATCAGCGGACCACCAAAGGAGGAAGAGTTCGCCAAAATTACTTTCACCAAACGCGACTGACAAAACACTTGCGCCCAAAACAGCGCCGACCATTGTGGCCATTGAACAGGGAATCAAAATGAACAGAAACGTTTTTTGCCATGATTCTAAAATCGAACTGCGATCGACATACTGAGCCCGAAGGAAAGTGTCGTCATTGGAGAAATTCCAACGAGAAATGGTAAGCATTAGTGTCGCCGCTACTAACGTTTCGGTGGAATTAGCAACCCAGAAACCAGAGCTGATCCAAATGGTTTTGTTATGAAAAACGACATCAGACGTTAGGGTGGCAACGGCAGTGGCCGCCAGCAAGTGAGGCCACCAAGAACGCCCAAGAATGTGAAAGAAACAAACGGCAACCCCAGCTGCCGGCCAAAACGTCGCGAAGTCATTCTCTAGGGAAAGTAACTGACCTAACTCCGCAGCTAAGAAATAAGTGATAGCTAAAGCGATGATCGGTAGTGACCTGCGTAGCATGTCCATAATTTCGCCTAAACCAAATCCTTTCCGAATCACTTCGATATTCAGTGCAAGCGGTGTTTTCTTCGGCAACCAGTCTGGATGAGACTTGCGGCCTTACAGAGGACCCGTCAGCACCTTCGAATCGGCTTCAACTTCGCAATGCGGCTTCAGTTACCCGCAACGACTGCGGTTGAAAGTACCGGAGGACTCAAGCCGCAAGATCAGCATCAATGAAGCGGCGGTGACTGTGAGCTTGATGTTATACCAAAATCGAGACTGTAACTATAGACAGTTTTCCGCCCGGTTTCCCCTAGCCTGCAACGCAGTCATTGGCGAATCGATTTGGGGTTAGGCCACCGCAATCGCGGCTGGTTTCCGTTAGTGTTAAGCCAGAAAACCTGAGGCAGTAGATGATAATTCTGGCTATATGTCTTTACATCGGTTTAGTTTTTTTGGTAACACAGGCAGGGTAACGACCCAAAGATGGCTGGATTCGACAAGTTGGGCCTTCAAGTGCACTTTACAGACATTGCGGTGACTTGATCGCGGTTAGGTTTTAAGTGAATCGGGCGTTTAAATAGTCCTGTTAGGATGGATTCATGTTCACAAAGTTGATCTTTTGTTGTGTGTCAATTGGGATTTCGATCGTAGCTAGTTGCGCTTGGGCGCAGCAAATGCGAGTTGAAACCGAGGTTTCTGTCCGAGGAGAGACAACGCCTGTTTCGAAAAGTTTGACGCTGTTTGACGATGCGTTGGTTTACGACTTTTTGATGGTCCAGGATGACTATTCGGTCGCGAAGAATCGCGAGCCAAAGTTTCAGGTGGAAGAAGTTGTTGTTTTTGATCGAAGTCAGCAGCGTATTATTTTGCTTGATCAAAAGCAAAAGCAACAAATGGAAGTGGAACACATTGAATTGCTGGGAATGGCAGCGGCAATGAAAGCGTCCGAAGCGATGCGAGCAAAGGACCTGTTCCTTTTGGAGCCAACCTTAAACGCATCCTTCGACGACACGAATGAAGAAATCGTTCTGTCCAGCCCAAGGCTGACGTATCGGTGCAAAGGAAATGCAAGCGATGATACCCAAAGTCTGGTTAGCTACTATCAATTTGCCGATTGGGCGGCGCGTCTGAACGTGACCGACAGTAGGAAAATGCCTCCTTTTGCCAGATTGCAACTCAATCAAGCGATTCGCAAGCGAGGCTGGATGCCGACGCAGGTTCGCTTGGAATTGAAGACCAAAGATGGTGATATCTTTTCTGCAGTTGCCAAGCACCACACGATCATGAGGCTATCCGAGAATGATCAAATTAGAATTGCCAGTGTTCAGAAGCAGTTGAGTGAATTCCCAGTAGTGAAGTTAATTGAATATCGAGGACTAGGCAAACCTACCCAAGATTGATCACCCGAACCAAAATGTCTTGGCCAGAATACTCCAGCCCGCATACTACATCCCGGATTCCGTGACCCGAATTATTCGGCCCAGATTCTAACGCTTTGATGCCGGGAGCAGCGCACCTTACAGGAACCCAAGGTCAGTGAAGCCTGTCCGTTGGTGCTTGGTTGATTTGGTGCATCTTGTTGCAATGTCGCTTGCTGCTAGTTTTTCTTATTTGACGGTTTCAAGTGGCCCTTGGGAGTGGCTTTCTTTGCGCTGCCATTTCTCTGCAATGTGCCTTTCGCTGTTTTGATGGTTTTCGCTTTTGAACGTGGTTGCGTTGTTGCGGTCGAACCCTTGGTCCGTTTTGGACTTGTCTGTTTTAGACTTCGCTGACGATCTCGAAAGGCTGGGATCTTATATTGACTTCGTCGGCTTGAGACTGCGGCGATACTTAGCCCCGTTTCTTCAGCCAATACGCTGTCGGGGACCATCCCCAGGTTTTCGATTCTCGCGGGGGTCCAAATTTGTTCGTTGGTCTGTTGGGTCATTGATGCGATCCCTAGTTCCAGACGTTTAGCATAAACATGTCTGCGTCCCATCTTCAATTTCTTCGCAACCCAACCATCTGGATGTACACCTAGCAGTTTGATTTCCGAGGCTTTCCATTTCCGAGGGGCTCGGCCAAGTTTTTGCCCTTTGGTTTGGCGGATCGAAGGGATGCCTAGTCGTTTGCGATGGGTGGTTACTGTCGAAACGGAAACGCCCACCAAATTCGCAACGTGTTCATCGGATACCGTCCCCAGCAACTTCAAATGTTTGGCTTTCCATTTGAGGCGTGACTTCTCGCGGGCTTCCCCAAATGGAGGAACTTTCAATTCCCTTCGTTTTTTGAAAACGGTAGTTGATCCAATCTTCAGTCGTTCAGCCAAGCGGCTATCTGACATGGTCCCCAAGAGTTTTATTTTGGCGGCGGTCCAGTTGAACGCTTGGGTTGTAGCGACTGGTACCGCTTTACCCGCTTTTGAACGGGTCTTTTTGGTGACACGTCGTTTCGGCTTTTTTGAAGACCCCGCGGCTGTCTGTTTTACTGAAATAGACTTCACCTTGGTGGCGATGTTCCTTGCCGGTTTGGAAATTGCTTTCTGCTTTATGCCGGACTTGGGCTGGGACGACTTCTTCGCGACTTGGGTCTTACGCTGGGCCGCCGGTTTTGCAGGGGGCAACAGCAGTTCGTCGCGATGGACGTTGCGGACATGTGGTTTTTTCGCGGGCTTTGGCCGATGATTTGAGGGCGTTCCAGGCATTGGTTCTTCGCGATAGATTTTGAACGTTGGGGCGATCTTCACAGCCAGTCGATTCCCAATTACTTCACCCACGCATGCTGAAATTCAGGTGAATCTACTCGCTGGCAATCGAGCAAGCGACTGCTTCAAGCGGCCGTTCGCTTTCTTGTGTTACTTATCGTAACCGAATTTTCGTGCGTTTACTAAATCAATAATTTGACAATTCGTGGATTGAGCAATGATTGGGTCGAAAAGAATCAGTTGCCAATCGGTGGGCGATTCCCTTGGCTAATCGTTTTCACGTGAGCGTCTTGAGCATCTGCGGGCAATGATTTCCCAGGACTGAAAGCCCTTCCGCCGACGCCTAAACCGTGCTTCCTGGGTTTGAGTATGTTTGTTGCGGGCATGTGGAGTGTTGCCAGGTTCATGCCAGATCGGACAGCGTTTGGCACGCGCAGTATTTGCAGTGGATGACCGGCTGCCAGCTTTGTTGCCAATTCATCTTTTCAAGTCGTTCTTTGCGGTTGGGGAAGCAATGTTGGCAAGTCGAGAAGTTCTCCAGATCCCAAAGATCTACTTGTACAATTCGCTGATAAGGCTTGGCCATTTCGATCGCTTTGGCAAAAATTTGCTCAATCATTGCAAGGGTCGGCAGACTGACATGCCCTTGCTGTACCAAGTGATCGATGATTCCGTTGCCTGCACGAGTGGGAATCAAAGTGCTGACAATTGAACCGTTATCTAACGCGAAGCGAAGGCTGTCGAGTGTTTCGCTTTGGGCTTGATCTGCCGTGACCCCAGGTGCTTGGATCAAGAGGAAAGTTCGGATTTGGATATTGTTTTCGGCCAGCAATCGGCACGCCTTCGCGTAATCATCGACGGTCATTCTTTTGTTTAGCAGTTTCAACGTTTTTGGGTTCGCAGATTCTAGCCCCATTGCAACTTGTAGGTTTCCATGGAGTCGCCGCGAAAATTCAATGGTTCGATCGCCGATCAAGTTGGGGTGGTTTTCGACAACAACGGTTTGGAATGGGGACAGCAGTGACAGAATATCGTTCCAATCGCTCAGTGGAATCGCCTTCGGGTCAAAGAAGTTGCTGGCGTTGTACAGTTTGATGGTGTCGCGGTGCTTGATTTGGTCCAAGGCGACACTCAGTTGTTGAGTAATCACGCCGTTGGGCGTTGGGCCATCAATTGTGTGTTGCCACAGGTCGCACATCAAGCAACGAAAAGGGCACTCTTTGCCTGCCAGCAGGACCGTGGTTGTTTGGGCAAGCGACCCGTCCAGGTTGGCTTCTGCTTCGTCGATAACTCCAACTGGTTTCGTCAAATCGATTTCGCGTTTTGCCGTTCGAAAACGCAAGATCGCTTCGTCGTTGATGTGATGTAGTTCCATCGGTCGGGCCTAAGGCTCTTGAAATTCTGGTGCGTTGGACTGGATCGCTAGGCGGTCAGTGGGGCTGGACAATTTGCTACGACAATTTGCCACAGCAATCAATCCGTAATGCCAGCCAGTCAAGTCGCTGCAAGCGGTACAGCGATCGGGAATGATGTGATACGGCAGCCAATCCCTTGATCGGATTCGCTTGGCCGGTGAAAAGGATTATAATCCTAGATCATGATGTTCAGTCACCGGGGGCAAGTGGACAACGACCAGGCTTCATGAAATCGGGTTGCAAATGCCTAATCGCGGCGTTGCAATCGCGGCAGTTTCGCGTTTTTAATTCTATTGGCTGCTGAAACTTGTCGCCCTTGATGATAGTCTTTGACCAGGTCAAGTGGGTGGTTGGGCAAGTGTTGCTCGGCCGTGGCTTGATGATAACCGGACGGTCAGCTTCGGGATGCCTCGCGATTTCGGATAATTATTTAACTCTTTCCAATCCATACGAATGACAGACAGACCTATGCAACATCAAACAAATGGTATCTCCACAATTATTGGTTGCGGTTGGCGTGCAAGGCGTTTACGGCGGTTGATTTGGTTGGTGGCATTGATTGCGCTGCCCGTGAGTAACACCTATTGTCAAACCCAGCCGATCCAAGAGACCCAGTTGGAGAATCGAGGGCATTGGGTCTGGGATGAGGCGTCGGCAGTTGAGTCAACCAGTGGAGCACCCCGTTTCTTTCGACTTATTTTTCCCTTAGCGGAAAAAGCCGAGCGAGCGATCATTACAGTTAGCTGCGACAATCGGTATCGATTGTTCATCAATGATCGTTTGGTCGGAAGCGGTGATCAATGGCAAGACCGTGATCGCTATGAGGTGACTTCATTGATGCAAAAAGAGAATGTGATTTGCATTGAGGCCACGAACGACGCAGATAGCCCCGGCGGCTTGGTGGCCGAAGTTTTGATTGCCGACCAAACGGGAAAGCGTCAGGACTTTTCGACGGGTTCTTTCGGTGGTTGGAAAGTGTCGCAGATTGCGTCGGCGGATTGGACGGGCCTGGCGTTTGACGATGCCCAATGGAAAGCACCCGTTGATCTGGGCGGTTTGACTCAGACTGCACCATGGAAAGGGCAAGTGGACGATAATCAGGTGCGACAGAAAACCATCTTAGCGGCTAAGCGTGCAATTCAGGAAAGATTTGCATTGCTGCCCTCGGATCGCCTGACGTTGATCGGTTCGGGCTTCATCGAACGACTTCAATATGATGGTTCGTTGGAAGCGGCCTTGTATCGTGAACTTTCGGGCGCAGAATTTCAAATACGAAACTTGGGCTGGAATGGCGACGACGTTTGGGGCACCGCTCGCGCTGTTTTCGGACAGCCCAGGGACGGTTTTAATCGATTGCAAGACGATTTGATTCGCACCGAACCTACCGTGGTCTTGGTCGGTTACGGTGCCAATGAATCGTTTTCGGGGCCTGCGGGCTTGGCAGCATTTTCCCAACAGCTAGACATTGGGTGCCGAATGGTCCAGTCGTTGGGGGCGACGGTTGTTTTGGTAACGCCACCTCCGTTTGAGACTTTGGGGAAGCCTTTGCCAAATATGGAATCCGCCAATCAGAACTTGCAAAAATATTGCGACGCGATTCGCATTTACTCTGAGAAACGGCAAGTGCCGTTGATAGATTTGCATCAAAAGATAAACGACAGCGAAGCATTGCCGGTTCGGCGAACGGAAAATGGCGTGCAATTGTCCGATGCAGGGCGCAAGCAAGCCAGCAAGTTCTTGGCCGAAGGCATGTTGGGACATCCGCTGGTGTCGATCGATGTTAGTCCTGATGCCACTGATTTGATTCTGAAGAAGAATGAACTGTACTTTCATCGTTACCGCCCGCAAAATGAAACGTATTTATTCTTATTTCGAAAACATGAACAGGGTAATAATGCCGTCGAGATTCCTGTCTTCGACACGCTGGTACGGCAAACCGAACGCGAGATTCGGCAACGTTTTCAACAGCGTTAACTGATGTTCTACCGAGAATGTGGCAGGCGATCGGGCTGGTTATTTGTTTCTCAAATCAAACTTCGTGTTGCCTTGGCGGTTCATCGCTAAGGGCGACCGTTTCATATGAATCGTTGGTAAAACCATGAATAGATGTATTGGTCTCTTGAATTACGCACGCAAGACCGTTGTTCGTTTCCGAAGCGAAGTAGTCAAGCTTAGGATCTTTGCAAGCCGTTTGACGATGGTTTGTTTCCTAACACTGATGTGCGGGGAAGCGGATCTTTTTGGACAACGTAATTTGACCGTAATTCCGGATGTGGATCCCGAAGTGGAACGTTCCTCTTTCGTAATGGGGTCGGGCTTAAAGGCGAACTTGTATGCCAATGATTCGCAGATCGCCAAACCCATTCAAATGAATTTCGACGCTCGCGGGCGATTGTGGGTTGCCGGTAGCGAGGTGTATCCGCACATCAAACCCGGTCAAAAGGCGAACGATAAGATTCTGATTTTGGAAGATTCAGACCGCGATGGAACCGTCGACAAGTCCATTGTGTTTGCAGATGGTTTGTTGATTCCGACGGGCGTATTGCCGGACGAAAAAGGCGGTTGCTACGTCGCCAACAGCACCGAACTCATCCATTTGTCGGACACGGATGGAGATGGAAAAGCGGACCAGAAACGCGTGGTTTTGAGTGGATTTGGAACCGAGGATACTCACCATTTATTGCATACATTGGGCTGGGCCGCTGACGGTTCATTGTTTATGAATCAATCGATCTACATTCACAGTCACGTGGAGACTCCGTATGGTGTGCGCCACATGAACGGGGGTGGGCTTTGGCGTTTCCGGCCTGATTCCATGCAATTGGAGACCTACTGTCTTGGTTTTGTGAATCCGTGGGGTACCAGTTTTGATCGGTGGGGACAATCGTTTGCGACCGACGGAGCGTATGGGGAAGGCGTAAACTATGTTTTTCCGGGTTCGGTGTTTGTCACGTCGCCTGGCGCCAAAAGAATTATGGGTGGTTTGAATCCAGGGAGTCCCAAGCATTGCGGATTAGAGATTGTCAGTGGTCGTCATTTTCCAGCGGACTGGCAAGGGAATATGATTACCAATGATTTTCGCGCTAATCGAGTTTGTCGGTTTGTGGTTGAACCTGAACAGGCGGGCTATCGATCGCGACAAGAAGAGGAAGTGATTCGATCGACACATATGGCTTTTCGTCCGATTGATGCCAAAATGGGGCCGGACGGAGCCCTGTATATCGCCGATTGGTACAACCCCATCATCCAGCATGGAGAAGTCGATTTTCGTGACCCTCGGCGCGATTACGTGCATGGCAGGGTTTGGCGAGTTGTCGTGGAAGGGCGACCGCTAGTGCAGCGTGAGGATCTGACCGCGATGGACGCTCAGGCGTTGTTGCAACAACTGCGTCTGCCCGAGGCGTCGACCAGGCTTTGGGCGAAACGTTTGCTAAGACAACGGCCAATCCCAGAGGTACGACAGGCGTTGGCTCAAGCGGTGGAAGCCGCTGAGTCGGAATTGCAAAAGGCTACTCTGGGCGGTGAGGCTTCAGAATTGGCTTTGGAAGATGCCGAGCATTTTCGACTAGAATTGCTTTGGGCAGGCTTGAATGTCGACTATTTGGATACCCGACTGCTGCAAAGAATGTTGGCTGCTGGGAACCCAAAGGTTCGAGCAGCGGCGGTTCGGGTGGCAAGTGATTTCTTACGGCAAGAGGACTCGGTGGGTGCCTACATCGCATGCGAAAAGGCTGCCAGAGATTCGCACCCGCAGGTCAGGTTGGAAGCAGTTTGTGCGTTGGCGAAATTTCCCACACAAGCGGCGGCAACCCAGGTATTGTCGGTCTTGAAACAGCCAATCGATAAGAATCTTGACTTCGCGATTTGGACAGCGGTTCGAGACTTGTCGCCGCAATGGTTGCCTGCCGCCCAGGCCGGTAGGTTCAACTACGGTGATGATCCTTCGGCACTAGCGTTTGCGTTGAAAGCTGTGGAATCGTCCAATGTCGTCCAACCGCTTCTAACGTTGGCCAAAGCAGGGAAAGTCGAAGGGCAGCAATTGAATGCCGTACTGAAACAGATCGGAAGTTTGGCGGACCAGACTCAGTTGCAGCAGACAGTGGACTGGCTGGTTAGCAGTTCGTTTTCTGACGTTGAAAAATTGAATCGCTTGCTTCTTCTTTCCGATGCCAGCAAACAAATTCCTGCCCAGCCGCCAGTGTTCCTGAGTGAAATGATTTTGGCGGTCAAGGAGAACACGGCCAATGCTCAAATAGAGGAACTTGCTTCGCAATTGATTAAGCTTTGTGGTCGCTGGAACGTGGTTGGCGCGGTTGATGTTGTTTTTGAAATGGCAGGCAAGAAAACTTCCGCCAACCGTCTGTCGGACAACTATTCGATCGCGGCGATCGAAGCGGTTACCAACTACGCCACCTGTGATCCGCCAAGTCATGAAAAACGTGCAACGGCATTGCTGCAATCGCTTGCTTCGGATCAGTCGAATGCCTGGACGAATCGTGCGATAGCTGCGGCGCAACTGTCGAAGATGGATGTACCATTGTCGGTTAACGAGATCGTTGCCTTGCTGTCCAAATGGCCAACGGATCAACCCGTTGCGTTGGTATTAAGCGAATTATTGCAACAGAAACAGGGCCAGCAATTATTAGCCGAATCGTTGCTGCAAAAGCAGGTTGTATTGCCGCCGGAGGTTGCCAGGCAAGCGATTGGCAGTGTGCGGGGATCCGCCCAACCCTTTGATGGTTTGATTGCGGCATTGCAGACCAGTGGCAAATTAACGGAAGTCGGTTGGGCGTTCGCCGGAAGCGAGTTAGAAGAGTTTGTAGCAGAGGTGGCGGCAAAGGGAGATCCTGCTTCAGGGCAGTTGATTTATCGCCGCAAAGATTTGCAATGTCAAAATTGCCACGCGATCGGTGGAGTTGGTTCGGTAGTGGGACCGGACATGATTTCGATTGGTGCCAGTGCGCCTGTGGATTACATTCTTCAGTCGCTGACCCACCCTAATGCTAAGGTCAAAGAAGGCTACAATTCGAAGATGATTTTGACGATCGAAGGAAAGATCATTGCCGGCATGGTCAGTAGTTTTTCCAACGGCGTGTATCGACTTCGCTTGGCAGATGGATCGATTGTGGAAGTTGCCCAAGACGATATAGAAGAAATTTCTGACGGGCAAAGCCTAATGCCAAAAGGGTTGGTCGATACATTGACCAAGCAGGAAATGGTGGATTTAGTTAGCTTCCTTTCACAGTTGGGAAAGGCCACTGAGTATTCGATTCGTGATGACATTACGGCCAGGGCTTGGCAAACGATGCCGTGGGATGATGCCGCAAAAAGTCGGTTGAATCGGACCAGTTTCGACACGGTTGCCAGTGAAGATCCCGCGATGGTTTGGCAGTCGGTATTGCCTTTGGTTTCGGGGGAGGTCCCATTGGCTGAACTGGCAACCTATAAGATTCACGCGAATGTGGCTAACACCAGTTTCCTGAGAACGCCGGTGGTTGTGGTTCAAGAAGGCGAGGTTGCGATACAACTTTCGTCCATTGCCAATGTGAACTTGTGGGTGGATGCGGACCCAACGCCGATAAAATCAGAAACCGTTGTGGTGAACTTGAAACCAGGGAAGCATTGGTTGACTTTTGCAATCGATCGCGATTCAGATCCCAAGCCGTTGAAAGTTCAAGTCCGACCCGCTGCCAATAGCAACGCCGTAACGAAATTGCCTTTGCAGTTGTGATCCCCAAATGTTAAGCATTGGACGATGTGTTCATGAAAAAACGGCGGAGACCCCTCGGGATCTCCGCCGTTTTTTTGTGCTAACGAATCTACAATTTCACGGCAACATTCAACGCGACTTACTAGTCCAGGATAATCGCTGGGACTTTGGCTTGAAGTACTGCATTGTTCAATGCGGTCAAGTCAACAGTGACCAAGGATTCCAATTTCGCTAGTTCTGCATCGATCAACTGGGTGACCTCGGTGCGAAATTGTTCCGCTTGTGTGGTCGGTCGATTATTGCCCGTTGCGGTAATTCCAACCAACGCACTTAAGCGATTGTTCAATCGGATTGGATAGTTCAGCGGATCTTGCGGACTTTCATTCTTGGTTTGATAAAGTGCTTCTTCAATTTTGGTTAGATTGTCCAATAATTGATCTGCCTGTTTTACCAAGTCATCTTGTTCACCAAACTTCTTCAAACGCTCTTTTAGCGAATTGATTTGGCTGCGGGCGGAACGAATCTTCTTGATCGAAGAGTGGCACTGGGTAAGTTTGTCACGTACTTTTAACAGGAAATCTAACTGCGCCTGATAATCGCCCGCGTCCGCTTGACCGCGTGGATCAGGAAGGATCTCCAGTTCTGTGGTAAACGCTTCTTCGCCGATCGTTATTTCGACGGGATACTTCCCTGGGATTGCCGTTGGGCCTTGGGTGCCGTCAGACCAAAGCACAATGCCGTCGAACGTTTCAGCCGAAGCATAACGCATGTTCCATTTAAGAGTGTTGACACCGGCCTTCAACTCAAGCGAAAGTTCATTTGCGTCTTTGTCGGGTTTGCGACTGTAAACGGTAATTGGATTTTGGTCGGAATCCAAAACGGAGATGCGTACGTCGATGTCGTCCGCGGGAACCTCTTTCAAGTAAAATCGGATGACGGGAGCGGTTGACTTGTTTTGACCGGCGCTGGAACTTCGTCGTCCGCCTGTTAAGATTCGAACGGTTGGGGTTGGAGGAAAGAGGTAAATCGGATTATTTTCGGTTCCGTCTTTCCATTGGTGAAGTGCGGTAAGATCATCAATCATCCAAAATGATCGGCCTTGCGTCGCTACGATTAAGTCGTTGTTCTTTAAGGCGATATCAGTAATCGGAACGATCGGCAAGTTCTGTTGAAACGGGTGCCATGCGTCACCATCATTCAAAGAAACGTACATGCCACTTTCGGTGCCAGCGTAAAGTAGACCTTCGCGAGTTCGATCCGCTCGGATGACTCGGGTGAAGTGATCGCGGGCGATGCCATTGGTGATCACTTTCCAGGTCTTACCATAATCTTCGGTCTTCATAAGGTAGGGCTTGAAGTCATCCAGTTTGTATCGAGTTGCTGCAAGGTACAGTCCACCTGGTTTGGTAGGATGAGCTTCGATGCTATTGATTTGCGACCACTCGGGAAGTTCTGGAGGAGTGACTTCGGTCCAGTTTTCACCATCATCTTGCGTTAAATGAAGTCGTCCATCGTCTGATCCCGCCCAGATGACACCCGCTTGGTGAGGTGATTCCAACGCGGCAAAAATGGTGCAGTAGGTTTCCACGCCAGTGTTGTCTTTTGTAATCGGCCCGCCAGAAGATCCAAGTTTCTTCGGGTCATTACGAGTCAGATCGGGGCTGATTGCGATCCAACTATTGCCTTGATCTTCGGTCTTGAATAGTACATTTCCGCCAGCGTACAAACGCTTGGGATTGTGGGGTGAAAAGAACAGTGGGAAATTCCATTGGAAGCGATACTGCGTATCCCCGGCACCACGGCCGATAGGATTGTCTGGCCAGACCGTGATGATTTGACTTTGTCCAGTGGAGTGATTGATGCGTTCGAGGTACCCACCATAAGAACCGCCGTACACAATGTTGTTGTCCGTTGGGTCAATTGCGATGTGACCGCTCTCTCCGCCTGCGGTTGGTTCCCATTGGCGTTCGCCAATCGATTCACCGTCCAGGTTATGGTGTTCGATTCGAACCGTTGAATTGTCTTGCTGTGCGCCGTAAATTCGATACGGGAACGCGTCATCGGTGACCACTCGGTAGAATTGGGCTGTAGGCTGGGAATCCATCGAAGACCAGGTATCGCCGGCGTTGAAAGTGACTTGTGCACCGCCGTCATCGGCGACGATCATTCGCTGTGGGTTGGTCGGATCAATCCACAGGTCGTGATGGTCGCTGTGAGGTGTGCGGACACCTGTAAACGACTTGCCACCGTCGTTGGATTTCCAAAAGCCGACATTCATTACATACAATTGGTCAATGTTGTCGGGTGAAGCTTGCAAGCGAGTGTAGTACCATGCACGTTGTCGAAGGTTTCGATCGGTACTGACTTTGCTCCAGGTTTCTCCACCGTTGTCACTGCGGAACAATCCACCATCGTTGGCTTCAGCAAGTGCCCAGATTCGGTTGCTGTTGACGGGTGAAACGGTCACGCCGATGATTCCCAACATGGACTTGGCGAATCCAGGATTAGAATGCAATGGCTTCCAAGTGTCGCCGCCGTCGGTCGACTTGTAGATGCCGCATCCTTCGCCTCCGCTTTCCAAACTGTGAGGCGTTCGCGAGACTCGCCATGTTGTCGCGTACAGGGTTCCCGAATTGTTTGGATCCAAGGCAAGATCCACAGCGCCCACTTCTTCATTGATGAACAGAACCCGTTGCCAATTCTTACCTCCATCGGTGCTGCGGAAGATTCCTCGTTGCTGATTCGGGCCAAACAAATGTCCCAGCGCCGAAGCATACACAATGTTTGGGTCCTTGGCATCGACTCGGATTCTGGTGATGTGCCGAGAGTCTTCTAGCCCGACATGGGTCCACGTTTTTCCTCCGTCGTTTGATTTCCAAACGCCTTCGCCGTGTGAAACATTGCCTCGAATGGTCTTTTCGCCGGTTCCCACGTAGATCACGTTCGAATCACTGGGGGCCACTGCAATGCTTCCGACCGATCCACCAAAGAAGCCATCGGAAATATTCCCCCAAGTCGAACCGCCATCGTTCGTTTTCCAGACGCCACCGCCGGTCGAGCCAAAGTAAAAATCAAACGGCTTTCCTGGCACACCAGTTACGGCGCAACTTCGACCGCCACGAAATGGACCCACCAAACGGTACTGCATCTGGTCGAAAATTTCGCCCCATTTGCCGGGAGGCTGATTCGATGTATCCCGACCCGGTGAAGCGGCTGCGTTCACCGTTGAGTCTTGTCCCAACGCTGTTTGAGTTGGTTCGGCTGAAATCGAAAGTGCCATTGAGGCGATTGCCAACGGGAGAATGCCGCCTGAGAGCGTCCGATGCCAAGTTTGAGTCCAGTTCAAATTCACTGTGCAATTCCTGAATTCTGTTGAAGGATCTTAAACGTCATGTCGACGGGGTTTGGTTCCCAGTATAGTTATGACTCTTGCGAGGATTCGGTTAATGAGAACAGAAAAACAGCTGTTTGCGTCTTGGATTTTCTAAAATTCTGCCCGCCGCGGGAGGAATTTCAAGGGTGATTTAGACTGTGGCGGCCGCTTCATGCGTGATTTTGGTTCGACGTCCCGGTGCAAGGTGGCAGAGGATTTCGAATCCCAACTGACTAGGCGATCGTTGACGGCTGTTTCAAGAAACGAAAATAGGTGGACTCGAGATACTCGAATACACCTATTCAATTTTCGACAGAAGTGGCCACCTCGGCCGCGACTTAGATCCGTTAGTTTGTGGCAGCGGTAGTCAAAACGCGAGGTTGAGTTTGGTTTGGCAACTGTCTTTTGGCAATCCGAATACCTGCGTTCAAGATCGCATCAGAATCGCTTTCTGTTGGTTGGATTTCCGAACCTCGATCGGCCGATCCATCGGTTGCGACCTTGGCCGTCACTTGCACGTTGAAGTCAGGTGAAACTCCTTGCAAGTCAACCTTGCGACCGTTGGGTGAATAGTATTTGGCGGTGGTCAAGCGAACTCCGCCGCGGCCTGATGAAAGCGGGAAGATCCCTTGTACGCTGCCTTTGCCGAATGATTTCTGTCCCACAATCGCACCGCGTTTGTGATCGGCAATAGCCGCAGCAAGAATCTCGCTGGCACTGGCGGAATTTTCATTGATCAGTACCACAAGCGGCGTGTTCCAAGTTTGGTAAGTCGAGGTCGCTGGGTGGACTGCATTCTCCAGTGGATTGCGGCCCTTGGTCGATACAATGACTCCGCCGTTGAGGAAACGATTTGCGATGGTCACGCTGACATCAAGGACTCCCCCGGGATTGTCTCGAAGATCCAGAACCAACGCCTTCATTCCATTTTGATTCAGTGTCTGCATGGCATTATCAAACTCTTGCACGGTATTTTTTTGGAAATTGGCAAGCTTCAGATAAGCGATCCCAGATTCTTTGTCAATAATCTTGGCGGTTTCAACGCTTGGGATGTCGATTTGTCGACGTTGCATTCTTAAACGATACTGCTTGTCATCGGGCGTTTGGACAACCACTGTCAGTTGCGATCCATCGCCGCCCTTAAGCAAATCAGCCGCCTGGTCACCACCAATATCAACAACTTTCTGTCCGTTGACCGCCAGCAATTTGTCACCACCTCGGATGCGAGCCTGATCGGCGGGACCGCCAGGAATGACTTTTACAATTTCCAAGCAATCGTCTTTGCTGCGCAGTTCAACGCCAATCCCCACGAAGTTGCCACGGATCTGACTGGTCAGATCCTCAAATTGGCCGGGGCTTAAATAGTTGCTGTAGGTATCCAAAGCAGAAATGGCACTGCTGGCAAATTCATGGATTGTTACCGCTTGGCGAAGCCCGCATTTCTCCTCGGCCAAACGGGCAATGTCTCGTACCAAATCCAGCAGAGCCATTCTTGTCATTATCTGATAGTCCTGCAGATTTGTTCGCAAGGTTTGAGCAATCGCCTTTTGAGTTTGCAAGAATGTGGTTCCGCCAAATTTCTCTTGAAACTGGGTGTTTTCAAAAGCGATCAGCAAAGAGTCAACGCCGTGGTGTGCAATGCGATTCCAGTCGGGCTGCTCAACGTGATACGCATGGATCTTGGAAAGCACTTCGTTATAACTTGCCAGTGCGTATTCCGGAGAATCCGTCAAGGCATAGTTGACATACAGCGAATCGGCTAGACGCTGAGTCAGGTCAACATGAATTCGGGCATTCTGTCGGTGTTCCAAGATCAAGCCACTCTCAGGTGACTTGCGCAGCGCTGATTGATAAACTGACAATGCTTCGTTCCAGCGACTGGCCTTGGCCATTGCACTACCTTCAGTGATTGCTTCTCGAATCCACTGGGGTGTACTTTCCTGAGAACGATCGGCAGATGACGCCGTCGATGGCAAGGTTGGGTCTTCAGAGCCGACGTTGGAACTGATAATTGATTCGGAAGGGTAAAAACCATGTGAGGTTTCACTACCAAACGTCGGGTCCGCTGCATTCCGCATGCTGTTAGGACGTGAGACGGAGTTTGAGCCCGCTGGGCTTTCCGACGATTCAACTGCAGGCCGCCAGAACTGCTGGGAAGCTGGACCTGATTTTGAAAGAGGTGCCAAGCTTTGCGGAGAAAGGTTAGGCTTGGGCTGGAGCAGCTTCGGGGCACCAAGGTTCGCTGAACCTGACTGAAAGTCGCCCTGAGCCAAGACCGAATGAACGCCAGGTCCAAAGGTAGTTGAGTCGAACAACGAACAATAGGCAATTGCGAAACAAAGTATCGTCTTGCGATACCGTCGGCGCAGCATCTTGCAGTGAAGCATAGCGTACCATCCGGTTGGTAAAAGCTGTCTACGAAGATCCTAAGCCAAACAGGAATATTGCTTAGCCGTAGTCAGCAAAGGTCAGGATTTTGTGGCCGTCTTTTTCAAGCGGAAACTTGAACGAAAACGACGTGACGATGGAAGTAGGAAAGCCTAGGTCACGAATTTGCCAAAGGTGAGTAGTTGAAGACTATTTTCTTCACCTTTTTCCTGATAGGTACGCCCAATACGCACAATCGAAATGATCGAATGCGAACCCATTGGGTGGGCGGGACCTTTATCCGGTGGAACGTCTTGTTCTTGATTGCGAAGCGACCCAGAAAATACCAATGGTCGCCTCTTGGCTTCGAGCGGATTACCGCACTAATGTGAAGGCAGTTTGTCTGTGCCCGGGGATCCAAGCGATCCCTAGGCCCTGTTGATACGTTCCCAAACAGGTGAAGGTTCGACTCGGTTAGCAGATAATTTAGGCGCGCGGCTGCCATGAAAATACCAGCACGCTGCGTCAGCCAGAGGAGATTGCCTTGATTCGCTTGCGCTGCGTGCTTGGATTGCGGTAAGTTTTCTTCTGCCGCTAGCTCTGCCAGACGCTAGACGCTAGACGCGGCAGCTAGGCCCTTGAAATACAGTTTTTAGGTGCCAAGTTTCAGTGCTTCTCACTTCTACGGCCCAAAACTGGGGTTCTTCGGCCAGCAGTTTTCTAATCTCTGGCCATCCAAACTATCATTTTCCAGAACGTAATCTTCTTAGGCTCTGGTCGTCGCGTGCCAGTGGGTGGGTTAATATCAATGGCTGAGAAATACGCAGGTCTTGGGAATGAGCACGCTTCAGAAGTGGCTTGGCTTCTGCTGAGCCGAATTCAGCTCAGCTTCGGATGCGATGGTGAGTCTAAAAGGTGGCAGGCAAAGGATTTGTTTATGAAATCGACCAGGAATCAATCCGTGCAAATGTACGATAAGCGACAGGTGTTTCGCATGTTGGTGCTAAGTGTTCTGACATGTCTTACGTGCGTTTTTGGCGGTCTTTCCATGCTGGTGCTTCCGCCGAATAAGGCGTGCGACGTTACGACCGTTGCTGCAATTGAAGTCAATCCATTAAACGGCAATACAAGACGCGTCAGGCTAACTTGCCACAGTCGAAGGCACGGTAGTTTATGCCATGTCCGTTTAATGCAGAGGGAACCGGTGCGCAATCATGGGGACTGGGTTGGCGGTAAGCCGATAGTTAGTCTTTGTGTTGCTTACGACAAAGACGACCAACGCATCGTTACCGAACCGACGGTGATCGAGATTGTCGATGACGCATCGTTGACCAAGTCGCTTTCAAATTTGCAGGCGAACATGACCTTGCGTTTGCATCCAGGCGATTACCACGGCGAAAGGCATGTTGCGAGCGTGAGTCACCTGACGATCGAGGCAATCGATCCGCTACGTCCGCCGGTATTTGTGGCAGGCCGGCAGGCACTACATTTTAGTCGATGCGATCATTTGACGTTGAAGAACTTGAAGGTGGTTGGCCAAAGCATTAATGGAATTAACATTGATGACGGAGGACAGATGGACAAGCCTACGACCGATGTGTTGATACAGCGGGTGGAAGTAATTGAAACGGGTCCAAATGGGAATCACGATGCAATAAAGCTTTCGGGGTTGAAAAATGTTCGGATTGTTGAATGTAAGATCAGTGGTTGGGGCGGTCAGGCGATCGATTTCGTCGGATGCCACCAAAGCCAGGTCCAGCGTTGTCAAATTTTTGGGAAGAAGGGTTTTAGCCAAAATTCAGGCATCCAATGTAAGGGCGGCAGTGCTGATATCACGATCGAGAATTGTTATCTGAAAGATGCAGGTCCGCGACCTCTCAATGTCGGTGGGTCCACTGATCTTGATTACTTCCGACCCCAGGGCGCAAAATATGAAGCCAGCAGGATCGTGGTGCAAGGCAATATGATCAACGGTGGTCAATGTGCGTGTGCGTTTGTCGGTGTTGACCAGGCCAAATTCATCGGCAACCGAATCAACTACCCAGAGAAGTGGATTTTTCGCGTCTTGCAAGAGAACGTTGCCGACGGATTTATTCCCTGTCGAAACGTTTCAATTCAGGATAATTTTATCACCTTTAATCGAGAGACTATTCGCACGGCAGTTAATATTGGTCCGGGCACGTTACCTGACAGTTTTTCGTTTCAAGGGAATCGTTGGTTTGCCGAAGATGAACCGTCAAAATCAAAACCTAATCTGCCCGTGAAGGAAATTCAGCCGACTTACGGCCAGGACCCTCGTGAGATTCGTTGACAACCGTTGCTGGCATCCGACCCCAATGGTCCTTGCCTTTAGGTTACGGTTTGTGTGGACGATGAACGGTCGAAGAATCGTTGGGCCAAGTTTAAGAATAAAATGGCGGCCGTTCCCGAGGCACCAAACAACATTAGCATGACCATGATTTGGTATCGGGCTGCGATGGTGGGATCGACTCCCGATAAGATCTGCCCGGTCATCATGCCCGGGATCGACACCACACCCACCGCGAAAAGTGAATTGGTGGTTGGAATCATCGACGCGGTAAACGCCATTCTGGCTGCTTCTTTCGTGCCAGTGTTTCTTTGGCATTCGCTATAGAACCGTTCGCCGGCAACGCTAACCGAATTCATGGCGGTTGAGAAGACCATCCCCGCGATTGGAATCGCAGTTCTGGTGTGGGTCCCCAAAGGAATTTGCAGGACTAGGACTAGGATCCAAACCAGGCTACTGAATCCTGCGACCCCAATGGCCAGAGCTGCAGCGAAGAAAATGCTGGCGTTTTTCTGGGAAAATGAGCCGGTTGAAATCCAGGCCGATACCAAGGTCATAACCGTTGTCACCAACAGCAAGACCCAAAGGCTTTCGGCTTGAAATAGGTAGGTTAAAAAGTAGCCAACCACCAACAGCTGCCCAAGCATGCGTGCTAAACCTTGCAATGCTCGCCTTCCACCAAGTTCCTGACGCAACATCCATACGATAATCAAAACGCAAGGCAGCGAAGCCAAGCCCAGTCGCCACAGTGGTATTTCGGCGACCGCCAGCGGGCTATTCAATGCGGCAGCTGTCATTGCTATCGGGTTTGAGAAGTATCCAAGCGGTATTGGCAATTGGCTAAAAACGTTCAACATCGCGATCCACTTTCAATCCAGAGCAATCCACAGAACGGTCGACTGTCCAGAGCGGTGAAAAACCTGACGCCGTTTGGCTGCACCTTAAGTTCTATGGTTAACTCCATGCTGATTGGTAGTGCAGGTCCGCAATAAAAACGATAAACTAAGTCTTCCCGTAAACAAAAGCGGTTTGAAGCGAACTGGAATGGTTCGACTGGGTCTGTTTACCAGTCGCCTTTTCGCTTGTGCGGCCTGCTGGGTCGCTATTGTATTTGTTAGGAGCAGCCCAGAAATGTCCGTCGTCGATTCAATTGTGAAGATTCAACTGCCTGATGGTTCCGAGAAACAATTTGACGCAGGTGCAACCTGCCGCGATGTCGCCGCCAGCATTGGTGCTGGCTTGCTAAAGGCAGCGATTGCCGCGGAAGTTGACGACAAGACAGTCGGATTGGATTACGTTCTGCCTGCTGGAAAAGTGGTGCATTTGAAGCTGTTCACGAAGAAGGACGCTCAGGCGTTGGGTGTGATGCGCCATAGTTGCGCACACATTATGGCCCGAGCCATTATGCGTCTGCGGAAAGGAACCAAGTTGGCGTTTGGTCCAACCATCGAAGCGGGTTTCTACTATGACTTTGAATTGGAAAAGCCGTTAACCGAAGATGACTTTCCCGCGATCGAAAAAGAAATGGCCGCAATCATCAAATTGGATGAGCCCTTTGAACGCGTTGAAAGTTCCATGGACGAAGCGATCCAGATGTGCCAGGAACTGGAACAGCCATTAAAGGTCGAACATCTGCAGTCGGGATTGTCAGATCAACAGAGCGTCTCTTTTTATCGACAAGGCGAATTTGTGGACCTTTGTCGCGGGCCGCATATTCCGTCGCCTAAGGCGATTGGCGCTTTTAAACTAATGAGCCTTGCCGGTGCTTATTGGAAGGGCGACCAATCAAGGCAAGTGCTGCAGCGAGTCTACGCGACCGCGTTTTTCAATCAACAAGACCTGGACGAGCATCTGGTTCGAATGGAAGAAGCCAAACGCCGAGACCACCGAGTGTTGGGCCGACAGTTGGGACTTTTTCACATTGATGATATGGTTGGTCAAGGGTTGGTGTTGTGGACCCCCAAGGGATCCATCGTTCGCCAGGAGCTGCAGAATTTTATCGCGGGACACTTGAAGCGTCAGGGCTACTTCCAAGTCTTTACGCCACATATTGGCAAGCTGGATTTGTACCGCACCAGCGGTCACTTCCCGTATTACCAAGATAGCCAATACCCACCTTTGATTGATCGTGACTACCTGGCCAAATTGGTTTCTGAAGACTGTGATTGCGCCAAACTTTCGCAAATGATGACGGACGGCGACATTGAAGGCTATTTATTGAAGCCGATGAATTGTCCGCACCATATCAAGATCTATCAATCCGAACCTCGCAGCTATCGAGATTTACCGTTACGCTTGGCCGAATTTGGCACCGTTTACCGTTACGAACAATCGGGTGAATTGGGCGGTTTGACTCGAGTTCGTGGGTTCACTCAGGATGATGCGCACTTGTTTGTGACTCAGGATCAGGTTGCCGACGAAGTGAAAGGTTGCCTAGAACTGGTGAAGATCGTGTTTGCTGCGATGGGCATGGAAGACTATCACGTCCGCGTGGGTTTGCGCGATCCCGAAAGTGACAAATACGTGGGCAGCGATGAAAACTGGGAAGCCGCCGAAAAGGCGTGCCTCGATGCCGTAGCGACCTTGGGCAAGCCGTTTACCCAAGAGCTTGGCGAAGCAGCCTTCTATGGCCCGAAGATCGATTTCGTCGTTCGTGACTGTATTGGTCGGCAATGGCAGTTGGGAACGGTGCAAGTGGATTATAACTTGCCCGAACGATTCGATTTGACTTACACCGGCAGCGATAATAAACCGCATCGCCCTGTGATGATCCATCGCGCACCGTTTGGATCGATGGAGCGATTCGTGGGTGTGTTGATCGAACACTTTGCGGGAGTATTCCCCCTGTGGTTGGCACCGGAACAGATTCGTGTGGTTACCGTAAGTGAAAAGAGTTTGGAATACGGTAAGAAAGTGGAGGCCGCCCTGCGGGCCGCCGATTTACGAGTGACCGGTGATTATCGAAGTGAAAAACTGGGCGGCAAGATTCGTGACGGGCAGTTGGAAAAATTGCCCTACATGTTGATCGTTGGGCCTCGCGATGCAGAAAACGGTACCGTCAGTGTTCGCGATCGATTCGACGGCGATTTGGGCGCAATGCCCTTGGCCGACGCGATCGAACGATTTACTTCGGAGGTCGCCGAAAAACGAGTGCGTCAAACTGCGGCCCAAGCACCGGCAACCGCCAATACGTTGGTGGGCAAAGAGTACTAGCGGCCGATCCAGGCAGGCAGACGCTGCACCACGCTGCCCTGCCCTGCCCTCGCCCTGCAAACTAATCCGCTGCCGTACTTGCGCTGCCGTACTTCTACCGCCAAATACGCGCCCAATTTAGGGCAGCTATCTTTATCTGGGGCAGCTATCGTTAGGATCACACAAACGCAATCCGACCTGTTCACTCGGGTCGGGTTGCTGCTTGTTTGCTGGGTCAAGGCTGACTTGCGTGCGCTCGTAGAGTCGCTGACTGCTGAGCCCAAGTCACTGAAGCTTGAGCTTGCCAAGGCTTCGGCACCGCTAGAATCGCCGGCAGAGCAGCCAAAGTGGCGGATAAATTTGCAGATGGAGCTAAATCTGCGGATAAACTAGTAGATATTAAAAGACATTGGAGCATTGGAATGCCAGGCATTGGAGCATTGGAATGCCAGGGCATTGGAGTGGGAGCATTGGAATGCCAGGGCATTGGAGTGCCAGGCGTTGGAGTGCCAGGCGTTGGAGTGACTATCGGGATGCAAAAACGAATCGAAGTACTCTCCGCCTCGGTGACCCTCGAAGAAACCGCAAGCCCTACCCTGAAAGGGTTTAATCTATTAGCCGGAGGTTGAGCGAAGCGAACACCTCCGGACCCGCTCCCCCTGCGCCCTGGCGACCCTGAATGGGTCGAATCCATTCCCGAACCCAAAACCGATCTCTCAGCTTGCAGATTCATGCGAAGCTTGCCCTAACATTGCCAACCGACTAAATTCAGACATAGCTGCATTCCTCTCGCCGCCAACCGATATGCTCGCGAGGGCAACTGGATACCATCCAAACTTGCGCGCCTGGCACTTGTATTGGTCGTTTAGATTTTCGCGTATTTCATGTATTTCGCGGTAGTCACTTCCCTGTTTCGGTGAAGGATGCGCGGACTAATTTGCAACCGCGAAAGAAGCGAAAGAAGCGAACAGACCCAACTGATGTGTAGGAAGCTGGGTGGATGAATCTGAAGGGTGTCGCGCGGTTGGGAGATCGATGCGTGTTTCTGGTTCGACAGTAGCTTCACTGATGAAAGTGGTGGTGAATTCTAGCCGGAGGTTTGCTTGGGCCCAGCATCCAAAGTATCCTTCGGATCGTTTTAGATTTTCGCGTATTTCGTGTATTTCGCGGTAGAGGACGAAGACAAAAAAGGGGACGGGGGTAATATTGTTTGATTCTTGTGGTATAATTTTGATTTGCCTCAGGAATCACGATCATGCCAAGACAAAAACGTGCGGATGCGGCGGGTGTCATCTATCATGCGCTCAATCGCGGGAACGCTCGCCAGAGGATCTTCCGCAAAGACGAAGACTACGACGCCTTCATTCAAGTCGTGGGCGAAGGTTTGCAGAAGTACGACGTAGAGCTTTTTTCGTTTACGCTAATGCCCAATCATTGGCACTTGGTCGTGCGACCAGGAAAAGATGGAGAATTGGGACGAATGTTGCGTTGGGTTACAGCAACGCATACATTACGTTATCACTCACACAATCACACTCGCGGTGAAGGCCATGTTTATCAGTCGCGGTTTAAGAGCTTTCCAATCCAGGATGACGCCCACTTCTATGTTGTCTGCCGGTATGTTGAACGAAACGCTCTGCAGGCGAAATTGGTCGCGAAGGCGGAATTGTGGAAACACGGGTCGTTGTATCGCTGGAATCTACCTTCGGAACCTAAGCCCAAAGTTCTATCACCATGGCCCATCGCTCGCCTACCCAACTGGATTGCTCGCGTCAACCAAGCCCTTACTGCGAAAGAACTCAAAGCACTTCGCACGAGCGTCCAGCGTGGCCAACCGTATGGCGACTCAACATGGATCGAAGAAACCGCCAACAAATACAACCTATGGTCAACGCTCCGACCTGTCGGACGGCCAAAGAAGGTCCAAGAACCGCAGTAATTACCCCCGTCCCCTTTTCTTTGCTCATCAGAGGGGAGTTGGGTCGTGTTTGTAAGCTTCATCGGCATGAAAAGTGCGTTTCCACTTTTGCTGTCACCGCCCGTAGTGACAGCAAAGAGCCTTGGAGACTACCCTTAGTGACTGAGGGCTTAACCACGTGGGATTCGGGCACATTGTCCCATTTTTTCATTTTAGGCAGGTCCATCATATTCAGGCTGTTCGTTGAAGGGGGAAACCTGCAGGGTCGGGCCGCTTGGTGGTGATTTTTTTATGGTTGTGGGCGGCTTGGGTCTCGTTTGTAGTGTTTGGGGATTGGATTATACTACCTAGCTGTTGGATGACTTTTCTTGCGGGAAGAAGTGAAATGCCCAAAGTTGTGATCGTTGTGACTGGCGGTGTCGCTGCCTTTAAATCAGCCGCCCTGGTTTCTGAGTTGGCCAAGGAAGGTTATAGCCTTCGAGTTGTAATGACCGACGCGGCCGAGAAGTTCGTAGGTGCAGCAACTTTAGCTGCGCTTTCGGGGCATCCGGTAGTTAAGAATGTTTTTGACCCAGCCTACCCCTTGGGTGCTCATATTGAACTGGCTCGTTGGGCTCAATTGATGGTAGTTGCGCCGGCGACAGCGAATTGGATCGCCAAGGCGGCAACTGGGGTAGCGGACGATTTGACCAGTACTTTGTATTTGGCTTATGCCGGCAAAACGCTCATGGCTCCGGCAATGAATGCTGAAATGTGGAACCATCCTGCTGTCCGTCGTAACGTGGAACAAGTTCAATCCGATGGAGTGCTAACGATTGGGCCTGATAGTGGCTGGCAGGCTTGTCGGACTCAGGGGCAGGGCCGTATGAGTGAACCGGCCGATATCGCTAAGGCCGTTCGACGTTTCTTTGAACTAGGTTGAGTAACAAAAGGGTTAGTCACTTTTTGGGGTGACTTTCACTGGTTGCCGTTGGCAAGATTGCATTCTGTTGGCAATCGATTAGGCTAACAACCAAAGGCCGTGAAAGTCTGCACGTACTTTTGCTTGTTTCCCTACCCTGAATCCCACCTAACGGTTGATCGCTGACTTTGGGTGTGTCGGCTTCTTAACCGTCGTGTTGACCAAGTAAGAATCGAATTCGCCTTCGGTTATTTGTTTCTGTCGAACCCCTGTTTTTGTCGGCGGTTGCCTGGTTGGTTCCCCTTACTGGTAGCGGGGCGTAGGCGATTTGTCCCCAGGATTCAACACGACTTTGCGATGCGTTAAATTCTAGATTTTGATTCGTCGTCTGTTTAAGCGTTCCCGATTTTTCGAGACAGTCCGATTGGTTTGCCAGGGTTTGAAGTTCGTTGGGGCTTTCGATTTTTTTGCTATTGGAGTGGTCGCCTGATGCGTTATCTTTCGTTGGTGTTAATAAGCGTTCTTACTGTGTTCTGGGTGCCAAATATTTTTGCCCAGCAATTGGTTTCCGATCCGACTTTGTCAAATGTTCCGGTGGTTCAAGATGAAGGTACTGCCCAAAGTGTTGACGGCGTGAAGTCGAAAGCCGATCGGCCAATTCATGCGTTGCTGGTAACGGGCGGATGTTGCCACGATTACAACCGGCAAAAAGAGATTTTGACCAAGGGAATCAGTGCTCGTGCAAATGTGCGTTGGACCGTTGTTCAGCAAGGAGGGCAGACGACTGACGCTGCGATTCCACTGTACAACGACCCCAATTGGGCTGACGGTTTTGACATTGTTGTTCACAATGAATGTTTTGCGGACGTGAAGGATCCAGCGTTCATTGATAGGATTCTATCTGCGCACCAAAAAGGCACTCCGGCCATATTGATTCACTGTGCCATGCACTGTTATCGAATCGGAGACGATCGCTGGTTTCGATTCGTAGGTTTGCAGTCGCCTGGGCATGGGCCTCATTATCCGTTCCAGGCTGACAATGTGAAGCCTGATCATCCGATCATGGAAGGGATGGGCGATTCGTTTCAGGTGGCCCAGGGGGAGCTGTATCACACGATCAAGATTTTCGATACGGCGACACCGTTGGCTCAAGCAAAACGCAAGTCAGATCAACAGCCGCAAGTCTGCATCTGGACCAACGACTATCAGGGAACTCGGGTCTTCGGCACAACGATTGGGCATTACAACCAGACGATGGCCGATCCCAAATACTTGGACATGATGACTCGTGGCCTGTTGTGGGCGGTGCAGAAAGATCCTGCGAAAGACTTTACTCCTTCGACAAAAGAGATGGATGACGAAATCAAAGCGTTGGTCGCGGCCCCCGAACGTAAGAAGCCGACCAGTAATCAATTGCCTCAAAATTGCTGCGGAGATGGAAATCTGGCGTACAAGAAGATCGTCACCGTCAAGAGCGAACAGGGCGGCAATGGCAAGCAAAATTTGACGGATGGATTGTTGAATACTCGCTGGTGTGCATCCGGTGGTCAAGTCAATGAGTGGGTGGTTGTGGATCTGGAAAAAACAGCGGACTTACGAGCGATTCGTTTGCATTGGGAAAAATCTGAAGGAACTTACCAGTATCAAGTGGAAGGATCATCGGACCAAGAGAATTGGAAAACCATTGTCGATCAATCCAAGAATAAGGCACCTGGCGGTTTGCAAACCCATAAGGTTCAGGCGTCCGACGTTCGCTATTTAAAGATCACTTTTTTGGGTGCGAATGCGGGGATGTGGGGATCGATTTGGGAGCTTGAAGCGACGGAAGGCGAGTTGCCTGAACTGCCCGAACCGACAGCCGCTTCGGAATCTTCGGCGTCGATTCAGGACGTTACTTCCCCTAGTGGATTTCAAGTCACGATGTTTGGTCAACCTCCGCAGGTGAACTATCCAGTCTGTTTGACGGCGGCCGCGACCGGGGAGGTTTTCGTGGGCGTGGACCCTCAGGGGTCGCTGGGTAAAGAAGCTGGGCAAGGCAAAGTTCTACGTTGTATCGACACCGATGGCGATGGAGTGGCTGACAAAATTAATCAATTTTTGGCGGTGGATCATCCGCGTGGTTTGATTTATGACAACGATTCGCTGTGGGTTTTGCACCCGCCGACGTTAAGTGTATTTCATGATACCGACGGTGATGGAGTTTCCGATAAAAGTGAGGTGTTGATTCAAGGGATCAGTACTGACGAAGTGAACCGTCGTGGTGCTGATCATACGACCAATGGTATCAGGATGGGGATCGATGGCTGGATTTACATCGCGGTCGGTGACTTCGGTTTTAATCTAGCCGTCGCTAAAGACGGAACCCAACTTTCTAAGCGAGGCGGCGGCGTTGTCCGCATTCGTCCCGACGGCAGCGGTATGGAAGTTTACGCTTGGGGCTTGCGAAACATTGTGGACGTGGCGGTTGATCCGCTGATGAATGTTTACACTCGGGACAACACCAACGACGGTGGTGGTTGGGACATTCGAGTGTCGCATATTTTGCAGACAGCCAACTATGGTTACCCGTCTTTCTATATGAACTTTACGCAAGAGATCATGCCGCCACTGGCTGACTATGGCGGCGGTTCAGGTTGCGGCGTGATGTATTTGCAGGACAGTCGTTGGCCCGCAGGTTATAGCGACCTTTTGTTGACTTGCGATTGGGGGCGCAGCGAGGTCTTTAGCCATCGCTTACCAAAGGTTGGGGCTACGTTTGGTGCTCAGCAAGACACGTTTTTGAAAATTCCTAGACCTACCGACATTGAAGTGGATGCCAGCGGGCGTATGTATGTCAGTAGTTGGAAAAACGGAGGTTTCAGTTACAGTGGAACTGATGTTGGATTTGTGGCCCAAGTGCTGCCCGAAGATTTTGTACCGCATCCAGTAGGTGATATGCGGGCGATGGATATTGATGACTTGTTACAGCAATTGAATCATCCCAGTGATTGTTGGCGGCGTACGGTCCAGGCCGAACTCTTGAGACGCAGCCAGCATGATTCATCAGCGATGGTGTCGGGGCTGGTAGCCCAAGCTGGGAACGAAAGTCTAACGTTGCAAGTTCGTGCCGCAAATGTCTTTACCCTTGGGCAATTGATTTCGCCGCAATCGATGGCGGGATTGCAGGAATTGTTGAAATTTCCAGCGGTGCGTCCTTTTGTCTTACGAGCGATGACGGATCAAAAAGCTATGGCCAAGCTGTGTTCTTTTGATCAAGTGGTCGCTGCTTTGCATGATTCTGAGCCAACGGTACAAGCCGCCGCACTGATCGCATTGGGGCAAATTGCGAAGGCAAGTGAAGTCAGCCAGGTTCAAATAAACGCCGCCGCGCAGGCCGTTTTGCCGCTTGCGGTGGTAGGTTCAAGTCAGCAATCGGCAAGCGATGGGACGGATGATTGGCGTTTACCGCATCCTGAGCGAGTAATCCCGCACTTGGCGGTGAAGACGCTTGTTGCTTTGAAAGCGATCGATCCCTGTTTGGCGGCGTTGCAAAGCCAATACAGCGCGGGAGCAATTTGGGCGCTGAAGTCAATGCACGATTCACGAGCGGTGGATGGACTTTTTCAAAAGTTAAGCAATAGTGGCGATGCGAATCTAAGTCGCGATATTTGGACAACGTTGATTCGGTTGTACTATCTTGAGGGCGAATTTACCAAGGACAGTCCGCGTTGGTGGGGAACTCGACCCGACACCACAGGCCCCTACTATGATCGCCAGAAGTGGGAACAATCTGATCGCATTTTAGCTGCGGTGCAGGTTGCCTTAAGTCAAGTTGATTCTCAATCAACGTCGCCCGATAGTTTGGCGACTCATATCAGGTCGCAGTTAACCCGACACGCGGTGAAATTGGAAGGCCTGGAGTTAGCCGCGGATGCCGCGATGACTGAGAGCGACGTGCCGATCCAATTGCCGAAAGTGGATCCAGACAATCAGAACCAGATCGCTAACGTGGCTTACGATCTTGTGTTCAATCGAGCCGTCAGCGTTAAAGGTGACCCGACCGCTGGTAGGCAGTATTTCAAGTCTCAATCGTGTCTCAATTGTCACAGTTTCGCCAACGGCCAGCAGGCCAAGGGACCTCATTTGGTCGACATTGGAAAACGCTACACTCGAGCAGAATTGGTTGAATCGATTGTCAAACCAAATCAGAAGATTGCGCAAGGATTCGATACTTGGGCATTTCTGATGGCCGACGGCAAATTGAAGACGGGATTCGTGGTTCTAGAAAGTGCCGAAATGGTAACCATACGGCAAAATGATGGCGTGTCAGTGGAACTGTTGCAAGACGATATTGAAGATCGAGCGAAACAGGAACCATCGATGATGCCTGAAGGGATTGTTGACAATTTGACACCCGAACAATTGGCAGATCTGCTGGCCTACATCGAATCCTTGCATTGATCGCCATGCACACAGAGCCAAGCACACCGAACCATGCACACCGAACCATGCACACAGAACCATGACTACAGAGCAAATCAGAGGGCTGTGGCAATAGGGTAAAAGAGTTGGGGCAGAGATTGAACGACCGGTGGTCTGAGAACAAAAAAAGCCACCCAGGAAAAGAGATTCCTGGGTGGCTTTTTGCTTGCATTTAGGTTCGCTTGAAACCTGCCTAAACTAGCACTTATCGAACCGAATTGAATTCGGTTCGGCGTCGTCTTAGTTGATCTTGAAGGCGTTGGACAATGCTGGAGTGCATTTGGCTAACTCGGCTTTCGCTAAGGTCCAAGGTGGCACCAATTTCCTTCATCGTCAATTCTTCATAGTAATAAAGAATGATGATTAGGCGTTCGTTCTTATTCAGGCCTTTGGTGACCAAACGCATCAGATCTGACTTCGCAACGCGGCGGGTTGGATCTTCGCCTTTTTGATCTTCCAAGATGTCGATTTCTCGAACATCTTTATAGCTGTCGGTTTCGTAGTACTTTTTGTCGAGGCTGACTAGATTGGCAGCGCTGGCTTCCAACTTCATCTTCTCAAGTTCAACGATGCTTAAGCCCATGTGTTCTGAAAGTTCCTGCAAGGACGGTGCACGTCCGAGTCGGATTTCCATTTGCTTGATGGCTTCGTTGAGTTTACTTGCTTTAGAGCGAACTAAACGTGGAACCCAGTCCATCGTTCGTAGCTCATCCAACATGGCACCTCGAATCCGAGGTACGCAGTATGTTTCAAACTTGACACCTCGAGACATATCGAAAGCATCAATTGCGTCCATCAGACCGAACACACCTGCCGAGATCAAGTCATCCAGTTCAACGCCATCGGGCAATCGTTGCCAGATGCGTTCACCGTTATACTTCACCAAAGGAAAGTAGCGTTCGATTAAACGATTACGCAATTGCTCATTGGACGAGTCAGCTTTGTAACTCTTCCAAACTTCCAATATCTCATCCGCGGGAGCTGCGGTGGTTGCCATGCAATCCTCCGTGACGGGTTTCACTGTGCTATCCGAGTGAATATTAATCATTCATCCGTGAATTTATTTTGATGGCGGTTGATGTTAGCGATCAACCAACGCTCGTTCGCTGGCGAACGGTTCTACGATCCGGAATGTATTCCATTAGGATACGTAACCGAGCTTCCCGATACGTGTTCTCCAAATCATCATTCTGACCTTTGAAAGATTACATCCTGTAATGATTCAAAGCGATGGTTAAAGCTGTCGATTGGATTATTGCGGACCCGTGGAGACGGAGGCATTTTTCAGCGATTTCGCGGCCTCACGTTCACTTAACTCACGTTTTAGCGACTCTTTTACCGATTCGGTAATCACATGAGCAGCAAGATTTCCAATCATCAGTCCTAACAAAGCGAATGCAAAAAGGTAAACAATTCCTGTGACAATTGCCGATCCTAAGTCGGTACCAACGATCCAACTTCTAAGTATTGTTGTTGCCAAGGCAGTTAAGCCAAGGATTCCAGCGTACTGAGGTCCCATGTTTTGATCTCACACGACTATCGTTCGAAATTTCTGCTATCGTTGAAACTCTCTTGCGTTCACCACACCTTGATTCCTATCGCTTGTACTGAATCCGCCATTTCAGAGGGATGCAAATCCAAACCTAGCAGTCGAAGGGTGCTATTGAAAATCACGCCTCGTTTGATGCGTATTTCTCAAACCAAACTCAGTAAGGAAACATAGTTTGGTCCCAAGTTTGCAAGTTCGCTGAAATGAAAGCTTCAGCGTTGCCAATCATGGATAAGTAATTCTAAGTGAACTGTTTGTTCCAACAACGTGTCGAAATTATGACGCGACTGAGGACGTTAGACCAGCGAGTTCCTTCTCGTTAGTCTTCCTCAATTTGATTCGTTTCCAATCCGTTAGGTGGAAGTTCAAATCAAAACATTTGGAAGTGGGGTTGGTTGAAATTGGGATCAACCGAATCAAAGGCAAAGCAGGCTACAGCCCGCCTCACAATCTCTTCATCGACATCTTGCCTTTAAGGAATTAACGGAAACTGAAAAGAATTCACGATAAAGTGGTGCGAATGTTCTCAATGTTCCGGTAACGCAAAGCAAAGCGATTTATCTCAACTAATAGCAACGAATTGCCATCAGTCATTTTCCGAGTATTGTTTCGCAAGGCATCCTAAGGACAACCTGCGGAAACGGAATTTTTGGTCCAGAGAATTGGTATCAAAACAAAGCCGTAAGAGGTGGATTAGCTTTCGATGCAAATACTTGCAAAGAAAGCGAATCCGACTCTTGGGTGGCTTGCGTTTGAACTTCTTCTAGGGTCAGACATTTTCGAACGGTCCTCATCAGCGACATGCTCCAATGTCGTTCGGGCCAACGGTCAATTACCGTATGGCCCTCGCAACTGGCAAGGCCAACAAATGGATCAAAGGGCAGCCACCCTAAATAATGGGGTGACCACTTTAAGAACCGTTGGCACGATCGAATGACCGTTCGGGCGGGACAATTTTCAGCAACTCGACGATTCCCTGCTTCCCATACCGCATCAATGCGATGCGGCCCAGAGAAGCCTGGTTTACCAATTTGTGGATTGGCGACCAATGAATTAGACGACGGACTTGCAGAAGTTGTTTCCAACGTAGTAGTTCGAGGGGAATTGGGTTGGTTCGACAGGATCGCGATATGATTTCGCAAATCAGGGCGAACGGTTGCCAGTTCTTTCATCTGTGAATAGGTGTTTACCAAAGAGGACGGGGTGGCGTCTACCACAAAAATGATTAAAACATTTTCTGGCAATCTGGATGGATCGATTACGTCGGAATCCGTTCGCTGGATCTCGACATTTGCCAGTAATTGGTCGTCTTTTGCCGTGTTGGATGGGGTGTGACTGGTGGAAACATGCCATCCCAATTGATTCACGAACGTTTGGGTGTTCTTTAAAATTGTCGTGATTCCTAAACCTTTGGTGCACCCATGGATCAACCAACGGATCGGGGTGCGACGGTGGTTTGGATCCGTCATTTGGGCGATTGTTCGCAAGTTCATGGCTTGTTCGTTCATCAAACGCCTTTTGTGTCTTCGCAGTGGATGAGGGTTGTGGGTTGTGGGTTGGGACTAAGGTCAAACGACCGACGGTCTTACGTCTGGCATCGATTATGACGCTCAGATCACCGAACAAATTAAATGGTTGCGCCGAGGATCTAAGTTCTTGCGGTACCTGATCAATGTCAAACCGTTTTACGGACACTTGGACTTGAAACAGGCCAGCGTTGTCAGGTTAAAGCAATTGGTGCAGTAATTTGCAATGAATGTCGATGGCTACCAGATTCAAGGTTGTTTACCAGAGGCCAATACCGGATCATGATCTGTGGAATTGTTGGTCTGGATTTCGTCAAGCAACCATATTGCGACATTTTCCATGGCGATCCCAATATCATCTGGAACGTTTTGGCCGTTGGTCCAGTAGCTCCAAGGTAGCGGGCAACTTTTCAGAAAGGGATAAGCATGTGCCAAGCTTCGGCATTCATCGACCTTAGTTAAGATCAACGACGTAGGTGCCAGTGATTCCATTGAACGAAACGCTTGATACGCTTGTTGCAGTGAATCATGGGAACTGGCACTACTGACAGCCAATTGAATCTGATCCAGATCGGCGACCCTGAGGATGCTGCGAAGGGAACTGATTCTGTGGGGATCGCGAGGGCTTCGCCCGATCGTATCAATCAAGACTAAGTCCAAGTCGGCCAGCTGTTCCATGGCCTGTTTCATTTCCTGTTCGTTGCTAACGACCAGGAAGGGCACGCCCATAATTTGTGCGTATTCTTTCAGTTGGTCGACCGCACCCACTCGGAACGTATCCACGGTGACCAAGCCGACCTTGCACCCGCGACGAAACTGGTATTCTGCCGCCAACTTGGCCAGCGTGGTTGTCTTGCCTACGCCTGTTGGGCCCACCAGTGCGACTCGCTGACAGTATCCAGGTCGCAACTGCAAAGTGCCGCCTCGTTTCAGATTTCCGGCTAAGATCGTTGCTAATCGTTCCCAGTCAGGGCACTGCGTTTGGGCTTGATCTTCACGATTTTGTTTCGCTTGAACTTGTTTTAGATCGCCGCACAGCATTTCCGCCGCCGCACGATCACAGCCGATTGCCTGGAGAGTGTCCAGAAGCTGTTGCCAGCCATTGGCATGTTGCTTTGTGTCCCGCACCAGTCGTTGCGTTGTTGCCTGGGTAGCGTTCGCTTTTTCATTGATGGCGAATGTGGTTGCCGGTGTGGAAGTCTGGCTTGAGGGAACTTTAGTCGTGCTGTTTTGGGTCAGGAATTGTTCGAAAGATTCGTCGGCCTTAGAAACGAAACCAAAATCATCTGGGCTAGTTTTATCGTAAAGTGGTTCGATCTGGCCGAAGTCATCTGATTCGCTGGCGAGGGTCTCTTTGAATTCTTCGTCGATACCCGTCAACTGATCTTCGGTTTCACGAAGCCATTGGTCGTAGCGACTTGGGACGTCAATGTCATTGGAGGCAACAACTTCTAGCATAGGGCCGCGGAACCAATCCAAGAGGCCACCGTTGATCTTGCGAGTGTGCAAGACAGAAGCGTCTGGCCCCAATTCAGTACGAATCAGTTCCAATGCATCGGCGATTGATTTTACCCGATAAGTTTTAGCTTCCATGCTGTCACCTATAGTCGGCTATCTAAATTGAATTTGGATTACTGGTTATTGAGAATTCGTAGCGTTGGTTAGGGATTAGGTTACGGTTCCCAAGGCTTCGACTCGTGTGTCACGAGTGATTTCGTTGTAGCTAAGAATGGTCAATCGAGGCAAATGGGAACTGGTCAGGTGTCTGGCCGAAGCACGAACCTGGGGGGATACAACCAGGACGGTGGGGTAGCCCGCGCGTTTGAGTTTGTCGGTTTCGCGATGGATCGCGTCACAAATCTTTTTGATGTCGGCTGGCTTCATGCGAACAAACATGCCGCGTTCACTGTGTTCGACGTTGGCAGCGATGCGATCTTCCAATGCAGGGTCGAGTGTGATGACCCGTAAAACACTTTCAGCGTCACGGTATCGCGAACACAAGGTTCTTGCCAATCGATTGCGAACGAATTCCGTTAGCAAAATTGGGTCTTTAGTTTTGCCGGCAAAATCACCGAGGGTTTCCAGGATGGTTCCCAGTTGGCGAATTGGAACTTCCTCTCGCAACAGGTTTTGTAGGACTTGTTGGATCTCGCCGACCTTCAAAACATTGGGTACCAATTCCTCGACAACCGCAGGTGAAGTGCGTTTTGCCTGTTCGAGAAGATCTTTGGTTGCATCACGAGTCAAAATGTCATCGGCATGTCTGCGAACCACCTCTTGCAAGTGAGTTGCCAGGACGGAAGTTGGTTCCACGGGCGAATAGTTCAGCATGCTGGCGCGATCACGCATGCCGTATTCAATCCACTTGGCGGGTTGACCGAAGGCCGGGTCCTTGGTTTCGATGCCAGGGATGTCGCCCGTGGTCATTCCAGAATCCATGGCCAGAAGACGATCGGGGAAGACTTCACCTTCGGCGACGGGGTTGTTCAGGATCTTGATGCGGTACTGGTTTTCTCGCAACCGAATGTTATCGCGAATTCGAACCTTTGGCAGAATGATACCAATTTCTGCGGCTACGGCTTGGCGGACGCCAGTGATGCGGGCCAGCAGGTCACCACCTCGATTGGGGTCAGCCAAACGAATCAAGCCCATGCCGATTTCCATTTCCATCGGGTCGATGGTCAGGAAGTCTTCGATCTTCTCTTCCTTCTTAACGTTGGCTGCGGCCTGCAATTTATCTTTATGATCGTCTTGCTTCTTCTTTACACTGGCTTTGTTTTTGATTGAATACGCTAGACCGATGCAGCACCCGCCAATGGTCAGCAGCGGAATGGCTGGCAAACGAGTGAAAACTAACACACCCAAGAATCCACCGGCAACCATCAAGGCTTCCGGCCGAGAAAAAAGCTGGTTCAAAAATTCCGTAGGCAGGTTTGTCTTCTGCGTGCTTCGAGTCACAAGCAAGCCAGCAGCCAGCGAAATTAAGAATGCCGGAACCTGAGAAACTAGGCCGTCACCGATCGTTAGTTTGGTGAAGACTTCAGCACTCTCTGAGACAGGAAGTCCAGCCAGCATGCCAATCACAAAACCACCAGCAACGTTGATGACCGTGATCACGATACCAGCAACCGCATCGCCCCGGACAAACTTACTGGCACCGTCCATGGCTCCGTAAAAATCGGCCTGCGACGAGACCGCTTCGCGACGAGCCTGGGCTTCATGTTCGTCAATGATGCCGGCACCAAGGTCAGCGTCGATCGCCATTTGCTTGCCTGGCATACCGTCCAACGCAAAACGTGCGGCTACTTCACTAATACGGGTGGCACCTTTTGTGATGACCAAGAATTGAATCAACACGATGATTGAGAAAATAATGATGCCGACAATCAGCTGGTCGCCTGCGACAAATTCGCCAAACTTCTGAATCACACTGCCGGCTGCACCCATGTCACCTTTGCCGCCGTTGGTCAAAATCAGTCGAGTCGTCGCAACATTGAGCACGAGTCGACCGAGGGTGGTTGCAAGCAGTAGTGATGGGAAGATGTTGAACTCCATCGGAGTTTGAACATAGATGGTCGTCAACAGAACGATTACCGAAATCGTGATGTTTAACGCTAGAAGCACGTCCATGATCATTGGTGGAAGAGGCACCAAAATTACCAACAAAGAACCGATCAAGCCAACGGGCAGAATCAATTCTTGAGCACGTTGTAGGATAGGATGCATTGCGGTAAAAGTCTGAATAGAGGACGAGAGTTTTGTTTGAGTTAACCCAAATGCGGTTAGGGCAAGCCTTGATAGCTTGCACCCGTTGCTTTGGCGAAAGGATGGCAGCAGCGACTTGGGATTAAGTGGCTAGCACTTTGGGCAAGATTGCGGCCGTGAATCGATTTCAGTTTCAGGGAATACAAGATCGCTAAGCTTGAGTCCAGACCGAACCGGTTGATCAGGTCAGTAACTTGAGGCAGACTTCCAAAATTCCGAAAATTTGCCAAGGTTTAAGCTGGTAATCAGCTAGCAGATGGTCGATCACCGACCTCGCTTTCCTGTCTGTTTTTGGACAGCCCCTGCGCGGTTCAGGTCGCGACACCGATGGTTAGAACGAATCCCAGGTAGCGATTGGGGTGGCTGTCTGGTGGCGTGGTTTCAGGTCGTTGCCTTGGGTTGCTCACTACAAAGCTGGCTTTTGCGACCTGAATTGTGTGTGACAAGCCCGATTGCGGTCAAAAAATGATAAAAGTGGCGCTAAGGATTGTCCCACGTTGATAGCATTGGAGAGGATTCGGGACTAAAATAGGCCGCGAACCTGGATAGGTTGAACGCGGAAGTGAATCTTTTCTGCCTTCGAGATCTTGCGGCCATTGTTGGCAATTGCAAGTTCGGGGCAGAACCTGAATCCATTCTGTGGGTGCTCAATCAGATTCGTCCGAGTGGAAATATCGGCCGAAATGCATTGAGTCCTCTTTATCCAGATGCCCGCCGTGTGATCACATCGAATCGCTTGTCTGGTTCGAGTGTCTGTTGATTCCAGTTGAGGAGAACTGATGAGTTCCTACCTAAGTCTGCGTCGTTCCATCGTTTCGTTAATGATGGGTTCGGTCTTTGCCTTGTTGTTAGCGATCCCTTGCCATTGGGCGGGATCATTGAATGTTGTACACGCGGAGGAGAACGGCGATCAAGATTTGACGCCGGTGATCAAAACTTCGCCAGGATTTGCTGTCGAGCAAGTCTACTTGGTACCCAAGGATTTTGGTTCATGGGTTAGTTTGACATCTGAAAAAGATGGCAAACTGATTGCTTCGGATCAGTATGGGAAACTATACCGTATCACGCCTGCGTCAGAGGTTGCCCAAACCAAGGTTCAGCCATTAGAAATTCCTGTCGGTCGCGCTCAAGGGTTGTTGTACGCCTTTGATAGTCTGTACGTGATGGCTCATTCGGGAGACAACAAACCATCGGGCATGTACCGTGCGACCGACACCAACGACGATGGGCAATACGATAATGTCGAATTGTTGTTGAAGATTAATGGTGATGGCGAACACGGGCCCCATGCGATTATTTTGTCGCCAGACAAGCAATCGTTATACATCTGTGCGGGCAACCATACCGATTTGCCAAAAGTTGATTCTAGCGCACTTCCACAAACATGGGACGAGGACCAAGTTCTTCCTCGCATGTGGGATGCCGGTGGGCACGCCGTTGGGAAAGTGGCGCCCGGTGGATGGATTTGTAAGGTGGATCCAGACGGTAAAAATCTGAAGTTGATCGCTGCAGGATTTCGTAATGAATACGATATCGCGTTCAACACCGCGGGCGAATTGTTTACCTATGACGCCGACATGGAATGGGATGTGGGCACTCCTTGGTACCGTCCAACTCGAGTCAATCATGCGGTAAGTGGAGCTGAATTTGGATGGCGAAGTGGAACGGGCAAGTGGCCCAGTTTCTACCCTGATTCGCTGGGCAGCGTGATTGATATTGGGCCAGGATCGCCTACGGGCATCGCTTTTGGAACCGGTGCAAAGTTCCCTGAAAAATATCAGCGATCGTTGTTTATCTCGGATTGGAGTTATGGGGTCATCTATGCGATCGATATGACCGAAGATGGGGCGACTTATCAGGGCCAATCCGAACTTTTCTGTAGTGCTCCCGCGATGCAAGTTGCCGATATGGTGGTTCTGCCAAGTGACGGTCAATTGTACTTTGTGGTTGGCGGTCGTAGGACTCAGAGTTCGCTGTATCGAGTGAAATATGTTGGAGAAGAATCAACCGCTCCTGCGCCAGTGTTGGCAATCAATTCTGCGATGAAGAGTCGTCGAGAACTAGAATTGTTGCACCAGAAATTGGAAGGGGACGCCGCTTTGACTGCGGTGGAAAAAGTTTGGCCCTTCTTGTCTGACGACGATCGAAACATTCGCTACGCCGCTAGAATTGCACTTGAACATCAGCCGGCCGCAAGTTGGGCCAATCGATTGGCTAAAATTAGTGATGCTGAAACGTTATTGCAAGCCAGTTTGGCAGTGGTTCGCAATCGGATGACGGATCAAAAGGACGTAATTTTGGGTTCTTTAGTGCAATTGGATTGGGCTAAGCTAAGTCCACTGCAGAAGTTGGCACTGTTGCGAGTTTACGGATTAGCCAGTGTTCGATTAGAAAATTTTGCACCGACGGATTGGACTTCGATCACGGCGCAAGTACGCCCAGGGTTTCCAACGGGTACAGTCGATCTGGATCGCGAATTGGCGCGGTTACTGATTGCAGCATCCGACGCAGAGTCGACCGCAACGGTCTTGCAATTGTTGAAGAAGGCTCCGACCCAAGAAGAGCAAATTCACTATGCAATGTGCCTGTCCAACGCGACCCAGGGTTGGACGACAGCGATGCGAGAAAGCTATTTAGGATGGTTTGTCGATTCAGCGAATCTTCGCGGTGGCAATTCCTTTGGTGGATTTATCAAAAATATTCGCGATCAAGCCATCGCTAAAATTCCCATGGATTCGCTACCCGCCCAAGACAAGAAGGCGTTGGAAGATGCAATCGCCAGACAACCGACGATGACCGATCCACAAGGCGAATTAAAGGCCAGACCAGTTGTGAAAAAGTGGACCTTGGAAGATATCTTGCCGTTGACCGAGCAAAAGTTGGTGGGTCGAGACTTTGAGAATGGCCAGAAAGTGTTTGCCGTCACTCAGTGCTTTAAGTGTCATCGTTTTGCTGGAAATGGCGGCATGGTTGGGCCAGATTTGTCGGCGGCCGGGCGGCGTTTCAATAAGCACGATTTGGTTCAATCTTTGGTCGATCCTAGTGCTGTGGTTTCCGATCAGTACCAGGCAACTTTGTTTCAGTTGGAAGACGGACGAGTCGTTTCGGGGCGAGTTGTGAATCTGAATGGCGATAGCTACATGGTGCAAGAAGACATGTTGGACCCAGGTCGCTTGACTGGAATCAACGTTAACCAAATTGAGGAACAAAAGCCTAGCGAAGTGTCGATGATGCCGACCGGGCTACTGGATACCTTGACTCAAGACGATGTTTTGGACTTGTTGGCCTACTTGAGAAGTGGTGGCGATCCATCATTTGAAGAGTTAACCCAACCTGCACCCCAAGAGTCCCAGACCCCAGGACCCCAGAAGCCGTAAGTTCAGAACGGCACCAGTGAATCAACGCCAGTGAATCGCTCAGCGGTAAATGTTGGGCGGTATCTGGCCGGTGGTTTGCGGTTGTCGCGGTCCACCGCGTGTGGTGGTGGGGCGTGTTGCTGACCGTAACGTTAAACCAAGTTGATTTGCCCGCTTTGACTTTTTAGAGTAACCTTGCTTGGTTTGCTCTGGCGGGTCGGCGGGCTTTTTTGGTTTGACGATTATGGGTCCGGAAACGTTTCGTTAACTGCGGGGCCGGTGATTTCGCAACTGTCTGGGATAAGCTACTTAGAAAGCTGGCAACCTGCTTATCGGTCGGGTCATCGTATCGGTCGGGTCATCGTATCAGTCGCGTCAGAATTCGCCTGGTTGAAATTAGCTGGGCGATGGATTGGCGGTAACGACAATTAGCGTGCACGCAAACTAGTTGAAGTCTGCGAGCACGCCTCTTTATCTCTAACTCGGTCTTTATCTCTAACTCGGTGGCGCCGTCACGGATTTTCTTGGAATAGAAAAACAGGTATTCGGCTTTTCACCTTGCAACAGACTTACTTGTAGAACGATCAACCGGCGCGTTCATTACTTGGCAGACGTTAAGCGAATGCCTTGAGCACGTGGGGGTCGATGGATCTACTACAGGATACCACCGTGTACTCGAAGTGGTCGTGAGTGATCTGGCTGATCTAAGAACCAGAAGCGACGCCATTCTTCACGCATGGCTCGTTGGTTTTCCGCTGTGATGATCAGTTCTTCGGTCCGTTCAGCTGGGTCAGCCGAATAGATGGGTAAAAAACAACCGGTGCTGTTACTGATTGCAACCGCCAACAGCGCTGCGATGATGATTCGTTTCACCTTGGGTTTCCTCCTGGCACGCAACTACCTTGTAGGCGTAGTGATAAAGAAGCAATGTTTCCACCCTAAGCATCGACACATCCGGAAGCAAAAGTTTAATCCACATAGAGGTTTTTTTCGGTACAGTTTAACAGGCCTGGATCGGGACAGAATTGGCCGCCTTGGGAAGACCCTGCCTGCCAAAAAAGCCTTGTTTTTAAGGGGTTATCCGCCATTTCGGGGCTCTGCGATTCTGCTTAATCTTGGCGGTGGGCCGGCAGGCAATGCTAGCGTTTTCAGGCGATTTTGTGCAAGTAATCGTTGGGTTAGCTGGGCGTTGTGGTTGGATTTAGGGTCACTTGGGGCTTGGGTTGCGGCCGGTATTCCGCCACGCGACTAAAACATTTGGTCAACGCGTTGGTTTAAGATCATCTAGTTGGAGGAGCGAATTTACGCTCGGGGGTATCTTGATTTGAAATTTTGGAGTTCGTTGGATGAAACTGGTGACAAAATGCTTAGTGAAATATTGTCTCGCCATTGGTATCTTCGGCGGTTGGGTAAGCACGATTGAAATTGCCCAAAGTGCAGCCAATCTTCAAGGAGAAATAGGGTCCCAAGAATCGCCTGCTGAAGAAGCAATTCGCCCGCAATCGCATGGAAGCAGTGAAGTTGAATCCGAAGGCGATGTATTTTCCGTCATGAAGGATCAGCGACTTTTGCCGCCGAAGGATCTTAACGGATACTTTCCTTTTGTGGTTCCTGAGGGTCTAGCGGAGTGGCAGAAGCAGAAGTTGGCTTGGCAATCGAGGCTGAATTTTGTCTTGGGTTTAGAGCCTCCGCCGGTTCGTTCGGCATTGAATCCGGTGATTGGACAGCCTGAGGTTTTCGAAGGTTACAGTATTTCAAAGGTTTACTTCGAGAGTATGCCCGGATTCTACGTCACAGGCAGTCTCTATCGTCCTGTAGATGGAATCCAGGACTCGGCCACGCCGCGATTGCGTCCGGCGGTGCTTTGCCCTCATGGCCATTGGGCCAATGGTCGGTTCATGTATGCGTCTGATACCGAGGTCGCGGATGCTTTACGAAGTGGAGCCGAAGCGATTGAATGTGCCGCTCGCAGTCCGCTGCAAGCAAGGTGTGTTCATCTTGCACGAATGGGGTGCATTGTTTTCCACTACGACATGTTGGGCAATGCCGACAGCGTTCAGCTTTCGCAGGACGTCGTCCATCGATTTTCGCAACAGCGATTGAAACTAAGTTCTCCCGAACGTTGGGGATTGTATTCGCCCAAAGCCGAAACCAACGCTCAAAGTATTATGGGCCTGCAAACCTGGAATTCGATTCGGTCTTTGGACTTCTTGGAGACCTTGCCCGACGTCGATACCGGCCGCATTGCGGTTACCGGTGCCAGTGGTGGTGGAACGCAGACCTTTATCCTTTGTGCCATCGATGCTCGACCTACGGTCGCATTCCCAGCGGTCATGGTCTGTACGGCCATGCAAGGCGGTTGCACGTGTGAGAATTGCAGTCTATTAAGAATTCGTGGGGGCAACGTCGAGATCGCCGCCTTGTTCGCCCCCAAACCACTGGGGATGACCGCTGCAGACGATTGGACGGTTGAGATGGAAACCAAAGGCTTTCCCCAGCTGAAGACCTTGTATCAAAAATTGGGTGCCAGTGATGATGTTAGTTTGACCAGTCGAACTGAATTTGGGCATAACTATAACCAGGTTGGTCGGAAGGCAATGTACCAGTGGGTTGCCAAATATTTTGGACTTTCGGTTTTCCCAGAATCTGAGTTTAAGTTGCAGAATGCTGAAAAACTGACCGTATGGAAAAAAGACGACGCTGGCCGAGTCATCCTCGAGGGTGCCGGTCGCAAACTTTTGACCGGCGACGAACTGGAAGCATCGCTAATGCGTCAATGGAAAAGTCAGAAGGATGAAGCGTTGCGCAAGCGTTTGTTTCCAGATGTGGACGGCGATGGGGATGGGGATGGACTAGCCGGGCTGGAACGACACCGTCAAGTCTTAAGTGATGTTTACTTGGGCGACAAACTGGCGGTCTATCAAAGCAGCGACTGGCAATTGATTGATCGAGTGGAAGTGGAGGGCGTTCAACGTCAGCGTTGGCGATTATGGAACGATGCATTGCAACAGTTGGTGCCGGTGACCGTCTATCGACGAATCAATCCGTCCCCAGTATCAAAGCCTGACAACGCTAACGCAGTGGGCCAAATCGGCAAACAAGACCGTCCCGATTTTCAGGGTGGCCTTTTGTTATGCTTAGGCAACGGTGCCAGTGATGTTTTGGATCCAAATGATTTACAGCATCAGGCTCTTGCAGTGGACGACGCTGGGAAACAGGCGGTTGCAGCAGGTGAGAAAGTTGAAACTCAAGATTTTGCTTGGAAGTTGAACGGGTGGGCAGAATCTGCGTTACTGGGCGATGTAAGTTTGGTGTGCCTGGATTTGTTTGGGCAAGGCGAGTTTCAACGCATCGGCGACTTCAGTCAGATGGATCTTTGGGCAAAGACGGATCGAGAATTTTCAGGCTATGTGTACGGATACAATGATCCGTTACTAAGTCATCAGGCACGTGACATTTTGCATTTCTTCACGGCGGTTTCACAGATGGCGACTCGAAAAACTGATGCCGTTTCTGAGAAAGTTTCGATTCCAATTGATTTGTTGGCCAGTGGCGAAGGAGCGATTGCGCTGACGGTGGCGGCAGTCGCCCTGCAGGATCTCTACGCGGCCGATGGCGGTTTCGCTGATTTGCAATTTGACAGCGTTAGCGTGTTGATCGACGGTTTTCGATTTCAAACAGTTACCTCTTTACTGGACCGTAGATTCTTGCCGGGGGGGGCGGTCTATGGAGACGTTCCAGGTTGGTGGATGTTAAATCAAATCCCAAACGTGAAGTTGATTGACACGCATGAGGTGAATGGGGTGGCGAGTGGATTTACTTGGCAGGAGGTGAATCAAATCCGAAAGAACTTGGGAAGTCCGCAGTTGAAAGTCCTTTCGGCAAATGAAATGCTTAGCGAAGTACGATCCAAGTAAACGGTGTTACCCTTACCGGAAACGGCTAGACTCACTGGAAACGGCTAGACTCACTGGAAACCAATAGGTCGCAATAAGGAACGTAAACCCCGGCAGGGGTGACAGCGAATAAGAAATTGGTTTTGCCATTAAATCGACCGCAATCGATTCACAATTCTCGGCAAACAACAATCGGAAAACAGGCGAGCCTGAGCTGGCGAAGCACGACGTGCTGACAACATTGGCCAGGACTGTAGAAAGGTGACTGTTTTCTGACTTTCCCACAAGTCAACAATTGCGACCTCAATCAATGCAACGCTTCCCCCAGCCGTTTTCACAATGCATTGGTGAAACAACAATCGGAGAAATTAAACTGTGGCCAAGCGTCCAATCTATTTTCGAGAAATCAATCAAGTCGAAGTAACTGCGTCTGACAGTCACTCCAACGCCTGGCACTCCAGCGGGCACTCCAACGCCGCTCGAGGGGTATGCGGGAATGAAAAATCAGAGAGTGCTCAACGTTTCCCATCAGTCATAGTCGGTGGCGTTCAGCGAGAAGTGACTCTAAATCGCCATTCGCTCCGCAGCGCGACTGGATATTCTATTGACTTTTAATTCCTAAATCAAAAGCATTGGCCAAGATAGCCATGTCGAATCTTCGGTCGGCGACGGTTGTGGCCCAAGAATCAATTGGTATTACGCCGAAGGCTCGCTGGAACCGTGAGCCAGAAAGTTAACCGGCCCATACCACAGCGACCAACTTATCTATGATTTGCCGGCAATCTTTTGTTGCTCGTCGATGTCTCGCATCATTTTGGGTACGGTGACTCCCATCGAGACATAGATCGACATGAATGATTCTACCGACATTTCGACGTGATCGACCGAATCAACCGGCACGAAAAGCAAACCGCCGCCGATCGGAACGGGTGATTGCGGAACTAGAACCACGTAATGATCTCGCCCGTTCAAAGGAATCTTTTCGGGGGTCGGTAACAACGCCAGTACTCCTGCTCCCCCCTTCTCACCAAACGTACAAAAGACGACGCCCATGCCCTTCAGCTTGTCGTCGCCCTGGTTATCCAACATGTCGACAATCTGCTTCGACGCGTCATATACTTTGCCTACCAGTGGCACTCTTCGAAACAACGCTTCGGTGATTCGGCTAAACAGTCGCCGCATGCCCGATTCGACAAAAAATCCCAGAACGAAGATCGCCGCCAAAACGCCAATCCAGCCGACGATGTATGCAACCGTCGTGTTGTCGACAAACTTTAAGCCAACCCTGCTCAGCAAATCACCGAGAAACGTGTTGGGGCCGATCAACCCACCCAATAAATTGATAACCCAAGATACTGCCAAAACCGTTATCGCCAGTGGCATGACCGCGAATACGCCCGCTAAAAAGTATCGCGTAAACCGTTGCATTAGTATGGACTTTTCTTGTTTGGACATTAGTCATGCCTTCCGGATTCGAATGGTTGCTTCAAGACGTGGGATCGAACCTAGTCCTAAATCCAGCGTACTCTTATTGCTAATTGCATAAAAAAACTCGAAACCATGCTTTGTTTTGCGAGTTGTTTGTAGTAACAACGCTTCAAACACTTCGCAGCAAAGACAGGATTTCGAGTGAAGACCAGACTACAAAAACAATTGCTTCAACGCAAGCGAAAAATGCTGAAACGAATCGATCGTTTTTCTTCGTTCACCGACTGCCATATTCTGGGCAGCCGAGTGAAGTATGAACTGTCCGAGAAACAACAAGCCATCGCGTGCGGTGGACTGGGAACGATCCCGCCAGATCGCCCAAACAACTAGATCTGCGATCGGATCTGAAGCGGGCGGCTGCCGTCTTCAAGTTTTACATGCCCTATGATGAAACCGATCACATACTCAACATCGCGTTGAATTTGATGACCGGTGGAACTTGTCTGGAACACTTGGAAAATCGTCGAACCGACGAAG